>Ga0080004_1116147_pt1 | contig 11710 bp, 8 predicted proteins | sample WasSprMetagenome_FD_69207 | JGI IMG/M metagenome (GOLD analysis project Ga0080004, IMG submission 69207) | Sulfidic aquatic microbial communities from Washburn Spring, Yellowstone National Park, USA - WS (SPADES assembly) (version 2) | ecosystem: Environmental > Aquatic > Thermal springs > Hot... | reverse complement strand
GATGGCATTAAGTTCTATGTGGCTATCCTCCCGCTGCGCGCCGCGGCTCAGCCCGTCGACCTCCAGCTCCTCGCGAAGATGGCTGTAAGCTTCATTGCGGGCGCACTCATCGGCTTGGAGAGGGAGAGGGCCAAGCAGGAGGGCGCGCCGGGGGTCCGCAGCGTGGGCTTCATCAGCCTGCTGGGAGCGCTCACGACAGCGCTGCCGCTCCACCTGCCGACCGGCGGCCAGCTTCAGCTCGTGGTTTCGGTGTCGCTCGCCCTTTCGGCCGTCTCGGTGATCGCGATCTACTCGTACGAGCGGGCGAGGGAGGAGAGGGGGGCTGGCGTCACGACGCAGCTGGCGCTCGCGCTGGCTTACGCGAGCGGTCTGCTGATCGGCGCCGGCTTGGTGCTGGAGGGTGTTGCGCTCTGCTTCCTGACGGGCTTCGCGCTAGCGGTGAAGTTGAGCGTGAGGAGGCTCGTGCAGGCCGTCACGTACCAGGAGCTGCTGCCCATGCTCGAGCTGGGCGTCATCGTCTTCCTCGTCGGCCCCCTGCTGCCCTTCGGCGCGACCGACCCCTTCCTCCACGCGGTGAGCGTCGGCTCGCTCTACGCCTTCTTCGTGACGGTCCTCGGCCTCTCCTTCGCCGGCTACCTGGCCTTCAAGCTGGCGGGGCCGAAGGGGGTCGGCTACGCCGCCTTCTTCGGGGGGTTGGCGAACAGCGAGGCTGCGGTCTCGGCGCTCTGCAGGGCGGCGGACCCCGCGTCCGTCGCGCTGCTCGCTAACGCGGCGATGCTCGTCAGGAACCTCGCGGTGCTCGCCGCGCTAGCGCCCAGCTCCAACCCGGCCGCGCTCAAGCCGGCGCTCCTCGCGCTCGGCGCCTCGATCGCGCTAGCGTACCTCGCCTACAGGGTTTCCTCGAGGCGCGAACCGCCCGGAGGCGGCTGGGTCGAAGGCCTCAGCGCGCGGCCCATCGACTTCGGCTTGGCTGCGAGAGCCACAGCGCTCTTCGGCTTAACCCTCTTCCTCAGCGCGCTTGCCGCCGTCGCCCTCGGCGACGCGGGCCTCCTAGCCGCCTCCGTGCTCGGAGGCCTCGTGTCCTCTTCGACCGTGATTTTCAGCGTGCTCAACCTCGCCAACGGTGGTTACGCGACATGGAGCGCCGCCGCTACCGCCATCCTGCTGTCGACCGCCGCGGCCGTGGTGAACAAGGTCCTCTACGCTTGGCACAACTTGAGTGGGAAAGGTAGGCGGAGGCTCGCGCTGCAGCAGCTGATCCTCCTAACCCCGCTTCTAGCAGCCGCGCTTTCGCAGCTCCTGGCGGGGGTTTAGCGCCTCGAGGGCACTCCCGCCTCAGCGGGAATCCGCGGGAGCGCCGCGGCCGGTTTCCCGCGGTCGGACCTTTTTCTCGATTGCAGCTCGCTGGAGGGCCTCGGGGGCGCCCCAGGGCTTATATGCTGGCTCTCTCCCCAAGCTCGTGGTTAAGCTAGTTTGGCTGGCGCTGCTCTTAGCCTTCCTGGCTCAGCTCGCTTGGGCTGAGTGCGTTCAGCTGGAGAGGATCGTGATCGGGAGGGACGGGAGCGTGGAGCCGCCCGACGCGCCGGTTGAGCGCGTTGGGAGCGTTTACCGGTTGACGGCTAGCGTCTGCAGCCGGAGGGGTGTCGTCGTGGAAGCGAGCAACGTGGTGGTCGACGGGGGCGGCTTCGAACTGGTCGGGTCGAGGCTGCCGGGCAGCGCGGGCGTCGCGCTCGCGCACGTGAGCAATGTCACGGTCCGCAACCTGGCGGTGTCCGGCTTCTACTACGGCGTGCGCGTCGAGTTCTCGGAGGGGGTTCGGCTGGAAGCGTTCAACGCCAGCGGGTGCGCCGAAGGCGTCAGCGTCGTGAACTCGAGCGGCGTCGAGGTGGCGGGCTCCCGCTTCGCGGGGAACGTTCTCGGCGTGGGCGCGTGGTTTACGAGCGGCTTCGAGGTTTCCGGCTGCTCCATCGGGGGCGGCTACTGGGGCGTTTTCGTCTCCCACTCGCCCGGCGCCCGCGTGCTCGGCTGCGCGATCTCGAACAGCTCGTGGGGCGTCCTACTGCTGGCGTCGCCGCGCTCAGCGCTCGCGGGGAACGCGCTCGAGGGCACCGGCTTCTACCCCTTCGAGTCCTTCGAGCTGGCTGTTGCGAACAACACGGTGAACGGGAAGCCTCTCGTCTACCTGGAGGGGGTCGAGGGCCCTGTGGTGACCGACGCGGGGCAGGTCGTCGTCGCGCGCTCCAGCCGCGTGAGGGTTGTGGGGGTTAACGCGTCGCGCACGAGCGTGGGGATCGCGCTCATCCGCGTGAACGGCTCGCTAGTCGAGAACTGCAGTGTAACCGGGTCAAGGTGGGGCGTCCTCCTGGAAAGGGCGGGTGGCAACCGCGTGCTGGGCTGCGCGCTCGCGGAGAACGAGGTGGGCGTTTACCTGTACGAGTCCTCGGGCAACGAGCTTTCGGGGAACCTCCTGCTGTCCAACAGCGTGGGCTTGAGGGCGGTGGGCTCCTCCGGGAACAAAGTGTGGGGGAACTGCTTCGTCGCCAACGCGGCGGAAGCGGAGCTCGCGGGCGGGCAGGGCAACTCGTGGGATAGGGGGGCGGGTGGGGGCAACTACTGGAGCGCACACTACGCCGAGGACGCGGACGGGGACGGGGTGCTCGACGAGCCCTACAGGATCGGTGCCGGCAACATCGACCAATACCCGCTCGCCGCTTGCCCGCTGGCTTTGAAGCTTCCCGAGCCGGCACCATCGTGCCAGCTGCGGTTAGAGGTTAACGGGAGCGAGGTTTCGGAGGTCGAGTCGGGTACAACCGTAATGGTCAAGGCTCAGGCTAGCGGTGCCCTGCCTGTGAGGGCGGTACGTTTCGAAGTTGGCAACTTCACCGCTGGTTGGTTCAGGTGGGACCGGAGCGGTGGCGGCTGGGACGCGCTATCGAAGACCTGGGCGGTGAAGCTGCCAACTCCCGGAAACTTCACCGTGAGGGCGCAGGTAAGGGACGCTGGCGGTAGACCCGGCACCTGCAGCGCTGCAATACATGTTAAACCTTCGCCTCAGCCTGAAGCCCAAAAGCCAGCCGGGTGGCGGGGCGAAACGGTTACTGCAATCGCGTTTTTCGTTATCCTTCTAGCTGCGGTTCTCGTTTCGAAGCTGCGGAAAAGAGCAAAGCGGTCGCTTAGGCTGGCGCGGTAGAGCGCTCCAACCAGCTCAACCCGGTGGGAAGCGTAGTTCAGCGATGCATTCTTGACTATGCTTTCAAGCGAGTTTTGTGAGGCGTAAGTGCATCTACGCTAGGCGCGTTGTCGTGTTCTTGCAAGGTTCAGAGCGCGGCTTTGTAACAAGGTGGTACTGTACGCTCGCAAAGATTTGGTGCCCCTACAGGGCTCAAGGGCGGTCTTGCCCTCACCTTCTCTCGCGCGCCCGCGCACTTTTCGGTTTAAGCGCCTAAACCGCCAGCTGCTCAGAAAAGCCGAAAGGCGCGCGATTAGCTCTAACGAGAGCTGGACGTAGCAGCCGCTTGCACCGGCTGTTGCAGGATTAGGGTTGAGGTCCAGCTCCCTCGCCGCCGGCGCGTACAGCTTTCGCCAGCTCCTGTAGAGCTTCCCTGCGGCTGTAACCTTTCTCGATAAGCTTCTGCAAGTCCATCTCGAGCATCGTAGCTGCCCTTAGAGAACCGTACTTCTTCGCGTAGGCCTCGAGCAGCTCTTCGTAGGTTATCTCTTTTTCTTCTGCTACTTCAGCGTAGCCTGGGATCTCCACTACACCAGCGGTTATGAGCTCGCGTAGCACGCTCATCACTGTGTCCCAGCATAAGGTGTCATCGCAGGATACCGTGTAAAGCCCTTCGCCCGACTCGACGATGAAAGCCCGTCTTCTGTCCGCACCCGCGTAGAGGGCTACCGCGGCGAACCACAGTAAAGTTCCCACGAAAATTAAGGGAACGAGGAACAAACCTATCAGGAACAGTATTGCGATCTCGACGGCGCCGATCCTCTTGCCGTCTTCAGCGACCAGAACGCCGCCCGATATTGTAGGCACCCAGCGGCGCATCGCAAAACCTCTCGAGAGAGCGGTGAACAGCTCCTCGCGCGTCACCAGGCTACGGAACGTGCGCCCGCCGGCTTTCCTCACGCTTTTCAAGGATCGCTGGGATGCTAAAAAGGTTTTTGGCAAACTTTGGTCTCGAAAGATTGTTAAGCGGTAGATGAAATTTAAGCGCGCGCGGCGAATTTTTATCCGAGTTTTCCAGGTTTTCCTAGAAGATAGCACAACCGATGCGAGCAAACAAGCGGGTCGATGGGATAGCGAAAAGAAAAAGTGCTCAACGCTTCAGCGAGGCGGTTCGAGGGAGCACGGTACGATCAGCGAAAGCCTAAGCTCGAGCAAGCTCAAGCCCAGAAAAATATGGGAGATTCCTTCGAGCAGGCCGAAGGGCTTAGACGCCGCCACGGTCGAGCACGTGTCGTGCGCTGTACAGAAAACTTTATGCACGTCTCTACGTATGGAGGTATGGTATTTCCAGGATGGCTAAAAAGAAAGTCACTTTAAGCATCGACGAGGACCTTTTGAGCGAGGTCAAGAAACTCGTAGCTCTTGAAGGGAGCACTCTGAGCGGCATCGTTGAGGAGTACCTGGAAGGTCTAGTTTTCGAGAGGTGGATCCGCGAGCTTTGCGATAGCTTAGATCTAGGTGAGCTTGAGCCTACCTCCGAGTCGGAGATCCCCTTAGGCAGACCTAAAGGCTTGAACGCAGCGGAGATCGTTAGAGAGTTGAGGGAGGGGCGCACGGGATTTTCATAGTATTGCACAGGATTTTCATGAGATTTTCATAATTGCTCGTGCTCAGATACCACATCTACGTTGCTGATGCTCTCCAGATAGTTTCAGCTAAAAAGTTTAACGGTTCTTTGATGGTAACCGCTGATAAAAGGTTGGTGAGCGTAGCTGAAACTGAAGGGTTAGAATGCCTATACGTGGGCGAGCGCTAGCGCCGGGAACTAAGGGTACTGGTTCGCGTTACGCAACCCTTTAAGCTTCGAGGAAGTTAGCTCGGTGTGGTCGTTACGCGAGCTCTTTCACAGCTAGGTACTCGCTCCCGACTGTGCGGAAGCCGCTCTTGAGCAGGGCTTCGACAAGCAGCTTCTTGGAAGCGTCCACGGGCACGGTGACGGTTGAAACGCCAGCTTCGAGACCCACGCCCTTCACCCCGGCGAGGAGGGTTCGCAGGGCGTCGAGCGCCGTGTAGGATGAGAGGGCGATGTAGTCCGCGTACAGCTCGCTGTCGAGGGAGTACTCGAGCACGCCCTTGACGCGCTTGCCCTTGTAGGCGACGAGCGCCTCCTCGCCCTTAATGAACCTCTTGTAGATGAGCCTGTCGACAGGCTCTGTGAGCGTGCTCCACCACGTTGATGGCTTGAACCGCTTCAACCTGCTCAAGCTACCTGCCCTCCTCCTCTTCACCGCGAAGCCTTCCACCACTGTATCGGGTAGGTTAGCGACAGGGCTGCTTAGGAGCAGGATGACGCCCTTGAGACTGTAGCCGTTGCGGAGGTAGAAGTCGAGAGCCCGCTTGTTCCCGTCCTTCACGCTCAACGCCACAAGCTCGGCCCCGTCGGACTTCAGAGCGCGCTCTAGCTCGGCGAGGAGCTTGCTACCCACGCCGGCACCCCTCGCCTCGGGCTTCACCGCTATGCTGTCGATGTACGCGAGGTCCCCGTACCTGTAGGCTATAGCGAAGCCTACAACCTCGCCGTCCAGCTCGGCGACCAGCACCCTCCTCCTCCTCGATCTGACTTTGATCATCGCCTCGAACCACTCGAAGTCCTCCTCGTCCAACCCCTCGAGCGAGTTTAGGTGGATTTCGAAGATTGCCCTGCTGTCTTTGAGCTTAGCCGGGCGCACAACAAGCTCCGCTGTTTTTGGCGCCCGGACCTTTACGCTACCTAGTCAAGTCATGAGGATTCAGCACCTTTCGTGCGGTGCTTAGGGGGTTATAAAACTTCGTAAACGCTCGAAAGTTGTTCCTCTCACGCCCGCGCATGTTCTCTGCTACTCATTAGCCGCGCACTGGACGTTTCCGTAAAGCCTTTTCGCGCCTTTTGGAGCGCGTTTTATCCTCTTTTTTCTTTTTACGTCGGAGGGTGTAAGCTGAGACTAGCGCCGCGACTGTAGCGAGCGGTACAAGTACGTAAAGCTGGGGACCGCCGTTCCCTTTGGTTGAGACCTTCACGACGGCGTACGCAGGGTCTGTGTTATCCCCGTGTAGGGTGGCCGCTATGGAGCCGCTTCCGCCTTCGCAGCGCAGGGGCACTACAACCCGCTTAACCGAGCCGGGCTCCAAATCGCCCACGTTCACCGACAGGCTGCTTTCCCACGTGTTGTTCCAGCCTAGCAGCTGGGCGCACCCGCTGGCCACCAGGTTTAAGGTGACGTTAACCGCAGGCTCCTCCCTCGGGTTCTGCAGGACGAAGGTTAGGGGGGCTATCTCGCCTGCCGTCAAGTTAAGGCTCGTCGCGCTCGGGATAAGCAGCAACAGAGGACCGCTAGGCTGGGCGGTCGCGAGCAACGGTAGCATAGACGCGGCGAGCGCGATCGCGAGCGTGAGGCGCACGATTTCTCGGTGCGGTGAACCACGTTAAATCTCTTTTTAGAGGCCCTTCAACCTCAGGAGCGCGCCAACCAGGTAGGGTTGGGTGGCGATGAGTAGAGCTAAGCGCAAAAGGTCCGACACGATACCCACCTTGAACATGCTTTTCATCTTAACCTTCCCCGAGCCGTAGACGATAGCCATCGGCGGCGTAGTGGATGGGAGGGCGCTGGATATCGAGCAGGCGAGCGCGGCCGCGAGTACAGGGGCAACCGGGTTGACGCCAACCCCTTTAGCGATCGAGGCGACGAGGGGTACAGAAACCATCGCTGCCGCCGTGTTGGAAGCGGGAAACGTGATAGCGAAGCCGAGCAGCGCAGCTATCGCCGTCAGCCTGAACGGGTCGAGCGAACCCGAACCCGCGATCGCGAGGGCTAGCCACTTCGAGAAGCCGCTGGCGTCGAGCGCGGCTCCCATAGCCAAGCCTCCGCCGAACATGAAGACGACATTCCAGTCCACGCCTTCAGCGATCTCTTGGAATGTAAGCAAAGGCCCTTTACGCGTCCTGATGAGACCTAGAGCGATCACGGCTAGAGCCGCTGGCGCGGCTTCGGGTAGGTACCTGGCGGCGAGCTTGTAAGCGCCTTCGAGCTCGGGCAGCGCGGCTGCGGCTATCGCCAAAGCCCCGGGTAGCGACCAAAGGGTGAGCGCGAAAAGGAAGACGGAGATCACAAGCTTCTCCTCGAAGCTCATGGGTTTCTCCGAGCCTGCCGCACCAATAGGCGGCACCTCCTTCTCCTCCACCTTCAGCAGCTTGAAGACGACGAGCCAGGAGATGAGCAGGCCGGCGAGCGCCTGCGGCGTCCCCACGATAAACCAGTCGATAAAGGTCAACCGGAAGCCTGGTAGGCTCGACTCTAGAACCTGCTTGGCGACGAGGTTGGGGGGAGTGCTGATCAGGAGCAGCATCGCGCCGGCCGTCGCGGCTTCCCCCAGCGCGAGCATAGCTGCTTCGCTCAAGCTGTCCGAGGCCCCGATCGCGGCGAGGTAGGAGAGGGCTATCGGGTAAACCACGCTGGCTGAAGCGGTTATCGAGCCGGTCACCGTCAGGAGGAATGCCGGTAGGCAGGCGGTAAAGAGGACGGCGAGCGCCGGGTTCCCGCCCCTGTAGAGCCTCGCGATGGCGAAAGCTGCCCTCCTGTCGACGCCCCACTTCCTGAACGCTTTCGCTAGCACGAAGCCCCCGATGAATATCCAGATGATCGGGTTGGCGAAGCTCGACAGCGCGGCGCTCCACGAGATAACGCCGAGGAGGCTGAAGAGCGCAGCGGCGAGCAAGCCGGTGAGCCCCAACGGCACCACCTCGAAAACCCACCATGAAGCGATCCAGAAGAGCCCGCCTAGCGCAGCCTGCGGAGCCTTGAGGAAAGGCGCTCCCACCTGCCGCGCGGCTTCCTCGACGAGCGGGAGCGGTGGGACAAGCAGTAGCACCGCGAACAGCGCGGGCCCAACGAGCCACTTCGCCAGCTTCCCGAGCACGCGGGACGTTGCTCGCTCGCTGTTAAAAAGCGTTAGCGCGTGCGCGACACGATGCCGAACTTTAACAGTCGAATCTCTCACCTTCAGGTCGTATGCGGTATCAATCAGCGGGCGCTAAAGATGTGATGTAAATCGGCGTTTTTCCTATAAAAATAGCGCAATCTTTGTGCGCGTTGCGGCACCCTAGTGCCGCTGGCAACGGTTTTAAAAGAGGGGTGCTTGCCCCACCGGGTGGTGCCGGCTTGAGAGGGTATTTGTTAAGCGGGGTTACGGTTGTAACTCCCACGCACGTCTTCAGGAAGGGGTACGTAGCAGTTGAAGGAGATACCATCGTTGCGGTGGGGAAAGAGCCGCCGAAGGATCTCGAAGGTTTTGATGCGGTTAAGCTAGAGGGCTACATTATCGGACCGGGCTTCGTGGACACCCACATGCATGGGGCCTTAGGCGTGGATCTGATCAGCGCGTCGCCTGGGAGGGTGGAGGAGCTATCTAGGAAGCTGACGAGGTTCGGGGTCACCTCGTTCGTTCCCACCTCGGTGGCTCTGCCCCAGGAGGCGCTAAGGGCTTTCTGCAGGAATGTCGCCAGCGCGGAGGGAGTCCCCGGCGGGGCTAGGGTAGTTGGGATACACCTCGAGGGACCTTACATAAACCCGGCTAGGGCGGGCGCCGAGAAGCCCAGCTACATGCGCGACGCGAGCTTAGAGGAGTTCGAGGATCTGCTCGCCGAGAGCAGGGGGCTGCTTAGGGCCATCACCGTAGCGCCTGAGGTTAGGGGGGTTAAGGAGCTGATCAGCCACGCTGTGGCCAAGGGGGTTGTGGTCCAGGTAGGGCACACCGAAGCTACGTACTCCGAGGTGGAGGAAGCGGCGGCTTTAGGGGCGTCTAAGGCTACTCACCTCTACAACGCCATGGGCGCTTTTCACCACAGGAGCCCCGGACCTGCGTTAGCGCTTTTGAGGGCTGAGGATGTGTACCTCGAGCTGATAGTGGATTTCGTCCATGTGGCACCGGAGGTGGTGGATTTCACCGTAGATTACGCGTCGCACCGTAGAGTGGTCCTCGTCTCGGACTCCACATCTGCAGCAGGTATGCCAGACGGCAGGTACAAGCTGGGGGACACCGAGATAGAGGTAGCGGGAGGGATCGCTAGAACTGTCGATACGAAGGCGCTGGTTAGCGCTCTAACCATGGATAGAGCTTTCGCCAACATCGTCAGCTTGGGCTACAGCCTAGCTGAGGCGTTTTACATGTCCTCGCTAGCTCCAGCTCTCTCGCTAGGGCTCGCTTGGAGGTACGGGATCGGAGCGTTGCGCCCGGGCTTCAAAGCCGACATGGTCGTGCTAGACCCCAAGGACCTTAGCGTTGCCGCAACCATAGTGGGAGGTACAATCAGTTACGTTAAAGAAGATTTGAAGCATCTCCTGAAATGATTTTTAACTGAGTATTTGAGTATTACGGCGTTACCGTTTTTCGGCCCGCACGCGAGCTTCGCAGTAGGGGTCTCCCTTCGCGATGCACTTCTCCTCTCTTACTACAATCTCTTCAGCTTCTGGAATGCTCCACCTCGCTGCGAGCCAGCCCCCGATGAGCCCCCTGACGAAACCTGCTCTTATCTCGCCCTCGCCCTTGAACAGCTCGCACTCGAAGCTACCGTGCACCCTGTAGACGGCCTCCCTCCTAGCGTCGTCGATCCTGAGGAACTCGAGCCTCCCGTAGCCGAGCAGCTGGAAGAAGGCTTCAGCCACCTTCACAGCAGCTCTCGCGTCGCCGCCGGCCATCTCCAAGTGCCTCTGGTAGGCGAGGCGGCCGGACTCGAAACCGAGCGTGTAGAGCATGATGGGGAACCCTGTCCCAAACCTCCTCCAACCCTCTCTGAAGAAGCCCTCGTAGACCTGCCTCGAGAGGATGATCGCCCGCTCCCCCCTAACCGTTAGGGGAGAGCAGCGGTCGCAGTACGCGAAACCGCTCACGGTTGGCTTCGAGTAGTAAGCGCGGAGCGCGTACGGCACCTTCTCCAGCTCGCCCACCAGCTTATCCGCGAGCTTTTCGTCCTTCAGACCCGCGAACACTATCAGCCTGCCGGTCTCCCCCGAAGCGGCGACGTTTACCTGGAGGATGGGGACGCCGTGCTTAGCGAAAATGCCGCTCACTCGCTCCAAAACGCCCACAGCCTCCAAAGCCTCACTTCGCAGCTCCAGGTAGAAGACGTAGGGGTTCGAGCCGGGCACGTGAGCGAATATCGGGAGCTCGCACGGGAAACCAAAATTCTCCTCCATCACGAAACGATTGGATAAAAGGGTATAAAAGTTTATCTTTCAGAGCCCCTCCTAGGCGCCGCTGAAGCAACTCAGCAGTCGGCGGAGGCGCGCCCCAACTGAATGCCGCGTGCGTTCACGCGATGCGACAAGCTGCCATACTTTATTATACGGCAGTTCCGCGATTCCCCCATGCTCGCGCTGCTACTTGCGTTAGCGCTGCTGCTCTCTAGGCAGCTCTCACCGCCACCGGCCCTCTCAGAGCTGCTATGGGCGCTCGCCTTGCTGGCTTCCAACGCGAGCCTCTACGCGGCTCCGACCTTCGAGGTGAGGGAGATCGGGGGCTGCCCGGTGCCGTTCCAGAACGGCGTCGTTTACCCGACATTCGGGAGGCAGCCGTCCAGGCTGTACGTCGACCTCTCCGGCGACTGGGAGCTGCTGTACGACGAGGAGGCGGGCAACGCGCGCGTCGGGGGCGTCAGGCTCTCGCTGGCCGCGAGGAGCCCGGAGGCGGTTGCGCTCCTCACTGAGCAGATGCGGAGCGCGCTGGCGAGAGGGGGCTGGAGGAGGGTGCGCGTGCCCTCCGTCAACAACGCGCGCGGCTCGGAGATGGAGGGCTACCAGGGCGTCACGTGGTACAGAAAGGTCTTCGAGGTTCCGGCGGGCCTGCTGAGCGGCGGCAAGAGGGTTTTCCTGGTTTTCCACGGCGCGAACTACGTGGCTGATGTGTGGCTCAACGGCGCCTACCTCGGCTACCACGAGGGCGGCTTCGCGCCCTTCGTCTTCGACGCGACGGGCGCTCTGCGGGAGGGGGCGAACATGCTGGTCGTCAGGGTCGACAACGTCCCGTGGGATTCTGAAGACGCCCGCTTCGTCACCGTCCCCTACAAGAAGTGCGACTGGTGGAACTACGGGGGCATCTACAGGGACGTGTACCTCGAGGCGGTCAACGCGACCTACATCGCCCGTCTGGACCTGCTGCCCCGCAAGCTCGAAGGGGGCTGGGGCCTCGAGGCCAGGGTCGTCGTCGTGAGCGCGGGCGGGGGGCGGGCCCGGCTGGAGCTCCGCGTCCACCCGGCGAGCGCCGCCGGCAGGGTGGAGCCCAGCGCTCTCTCGATCGCGAACCTCTCCGAAACCGTGGTGGTGCTCTCGCGGGAGGTCGAGCTGGAGCCGGGCGTCAGCGTCGTTGCGCTGCGGGCCGACGGCTTGAACGTGCGCGAGTGGAGCCCCGAGAGCCCCTCCCTCTACGCGGCTGCTGCCCGGCTGGTGGAGGGCGGAGCGGTCTTAGACGAGGTGTGGGACCAGTTCGGCTTCCGGGAGGTTAAGGCGGAGG
>Ga0080004_1100007_pt1 | contig 11711 bp, 11 predicted proteins | sample WasSprMetagenome_FD_69207 | JGI IMG/M metagenome (GOLD analysis project Ga0080004, IMG submission 69207) | Sulfidic aquatic microbial communities from Washburn Spring, Yellowstone National Park, USA - WS (SPADES assembly) (version 2) | ecosystem: Environmental > Aquatic > Thermal springs > Hot... | reverse complement strand
AGAAAGCCACCGATAGCCAAAACTGGAATCAACAGGAGGAGCCCTATTAGAACGCCGATGAACAGCCAGAAAAACCTTGAAAGAATCACTCTTTTTCTCCCTCTTCTTTAAGGTACTCCCGCAAGGCTGCCTCAACAACCTGCGTCAATTTCAACCCCTTCCTTGCGGCAAACACTTTAACGTCTCTCCACAGCTTATCCGCCAACTTAATGGTTGTCTTAACAGTCTTCGCAGTTTCCTCAACAACTTCCTCAGCCATTTTTACACCTCCACAGAAAAACAGAAAGACAGCCATATAAATCCTTTACGCCAAAAACACCACCATAAAACTAGACTATTTTCGCTTACACATTACTAACAGAACAAGCAGCATTGTGAATTTTTAATCTTCAAGTCGTGGTTAAAGCGGTTCAATTCTTGGTTGTGAAAAGCTTATTGGAAAAATTTATACCAAAGGTGTACTTCAAGTTTAATGGGGTGTAAGGTGAAGGTTTATTTTGGCTTAAGCTGGCATGGTAAGAGAGTAGTTCAGAATAGCAGCTGTTTCAGAGCACCTATGCCACATGAGAAGGGGGGCGAGCAGAGGCCGCTTAGATTCCACAAAAATAGACTAAAGCTCCTGTTCTTAACAGTTTTCCTTTTAATTCTTAGCTCCGGCGTAGTGGTATCACTGATACCCAAGGCTTACGCATCAGAAACGTCGACTCATGAGAAGATGATGGCTATTTTAAAGGACGTGGTTGGTCTCGACCTAACAAAATATGCAACTGAAACAAAAGAATACCCCAAAGACTTATACTTAGGTGTTCTCCCGCAAGAGAATACAGAATGCATTCTTGAGTCTAGTGAAAGCAGGCTCAGGGTGGTTTGTACATTTGTGAACAAGACTTTACAGCTGATATATGTAAGTGACTGCGTTGGTTCGCCACATATGGCTCAGTCGGCAACCCCCGACATCCTTGAAATGGCTAAGGGCTTTCTCAGCAGATATTATGCCTACTCTGAAGCTTTATATATCCAAGAAATGCGTAGCATATTGGACGAAATTGATGGTAATAGAAACATCACAAAAACATCAGGAAATGTTACGCTTAAAGTAACTGTTATCCAGAGGTTTACAGAATTCGTATGGACATATACATTTAACGGTGTTCAAGCCAGCTCTAAGCGTGTGTCCTTGAGTTTTGAAAATGGATTCCTAAAACACTTCTCTGACAGTTGGTGGCTTTATAAAATTGGTAGCTACGTAATAAAAGTCGATGAAAAAGAAGCTATTGAAATCGCGGTTAACACTGCCAAAAACTATTCTTGGAAAACGTACATAGGCAACGATACATGGATAGAAGTAACCGAGTTCAACATAGTGGAAATAGGCAAACCAAAACTATCTTTCGTAAATTATATGAGTAAAGAGGAGGCACGCGGCAGAGATCCTTTCACATTATATCCTGAATGGTTCATTCCATTGGGCTTAGATAAAGTTTACCCAGGCGGAGTTACCGGAATAGACGTTGGGGTCTGGGCAGACACTGGTGAAATCAGCTATATCGGTTTGATGACATTTGGGAGTGTTCTTCCCTCTAATGAATATAGTGATGAACAACCCAGTGAAGTGGCTGAACATTATTCAAACGAAGAATTTTCTAATGATAAAGTAAATGCAAATCCAACAACATCCTCATTAAAATTACTATTCATCTTAAGCATCATAATAACTGGGGCGACAGTGGTCTATTTTAGAAGGAGAAAGCCTTTAAGACATAATAACCTGCAAAAATTCAACCATTTAAAAACGACGAGTTTGCTTCTTCTAGTTGTATTCACTTTAACTTTTAAATCAATACAAGTGGCAAGCGCAACTTCTCTTCCTAAACCAACAGGAAGTGCCATAAACTACGCTTCTATCTACTACCAGCCTGAATATGAGAAAATTGCGGCCCAAAATATCTGTGGAAATCTAACATCCTTCTTTTCGCTGAATAGTTATGAAGTCAATAATGCTTATGGTACTGGTACAATAAAAAGTAACGTTTTAAGTTGGGCCTCTAGTAAGGAGCAAGGTTTCCATCGTGTGGCAATTTTTCATTTTGGGCATGGGGGTGTCATGGACAGAGATGGGGATGGCTATTTGCATTACGATTATTTTGACAGCCAAGGCGCCACAATCTGGGACGACGAGATCTATGTTAAAACTGGTTTAGGCAAGCACTTTTTTGTACTCCTTTGGACATGTTTTCAGGGAAATGAAATTGGCGATAGTCACCCACGGGGGATGCCATATTGTTGGACTCATGGAGCTACCTTAAGCACTGATGGCTACGCCAATCCTGACAGCGGTCTTTATTGTTTCATAGGCTTTTATAAGGCGTCTCCTGCCTTGGCTTACAGGAGTTTTCAGAATTACACGGTATTGGCTAAAGACTTCATCCTTAAGTTCTATTATTATGCTTTAAGCCTTAGCTATTCAATAAAAGATGCTTTAAATCTGGCTTCGATACACTGGTTTGGGCTTTCTTTCGTTCAGTGCCCACTTTACACAGGATTTAAGACATGGTGGCCCGGCAACGATCCTCCTGCGGGTTGGTATGAGGGCGCAATGCGCGTCTACGGAAACGGAAACATACGTTTATACCAATACAGCTTCACGGTTCTCGCTAAGGATCAATATGGCAATTATTTTGCAAATAAAGACGTTTACATCGACCTAATGCATAATCTCGCAAACACCAGCTCAACCATTAAGATAACTGGAGGATATCATACGGTTTTTGTGAACGATTTTTGGGAACCCGGCTATACCGGGTATCGATACACTTTCCAATATTACACCTATGATGGCACCACATATTATCCGAACCCAGCATACTGGAATTTTTACAAAGACTGGACTGTAACAGCGAACTTTGTAAAAGAGTATTGTCCAGGTGACGTTGACGGAGACGGCGATGCAGACCAAACTGACTGGAATATCTTCAATAATTACGCTTACCCGAGCGTGCGTGGAGACCCGAATTGGGAGTCAAGATGCGACTTCAACAGCGACGGCGATGTGGACGCCGAAGATAGGAATTACCTTTACTCGATCATTTATCGAGGAAATGAAATTGCTAGTTGTTCAGGATCGCTGTCAGGCACGGGTGCCACTTACACTTTCTCGATACCCAACCTTGCTGGAACATATACCGTAGTGCTTGTGGGAAACGAACTAGCGGACTTTGACCTCTACGCGAAATGGAACTCGCCGCCCACGAGAAGCAACTACGATGCGAGGGGTTTCACGGGTTATTCCTCAGAATACTTCACAATAACAGGTTCGGGAACGCTTTACATTATGATAGACTCTTGGTCCGGAAGCGGCAATTGGAGAGTCAATGTGGTTGCCGGAAGCCCATCCGCAAGTAGTGGCAGAAAAGTTGGTTCACTATCCGGCACAGGAGCAACCTCCACCTACTCCTTGGCTGGCTCCGGCCGCGCATGGGTTTACTTGGCCGGTCCAGACGGCAGCGATTTCGACCTATACCTTAAATGGAATTCACCGCCCACAACAAGCAGCTATGATGCAAGAGGCTTCTCATCATGGGCTCATGAAATAGTCACCTGTACGGGCTCTGGGACACTATATTACATGGTGCACTCTTATAGCGGCTCTGGCGAATACACTATGCTTGCATTTATTTTCTAGTGTTATAAAAAAGGAGGAGCAGAATACATGGAGGCGCGCGATATGAAAAAGATTGTTTTGTGGGCTTTTATATTTTTGTTGCTTTCACCTGGCATGGTGATGAGACTCCGGTTTTCAATGGCAGCAGAAGGGACGGTTTACATAAGGTCTAATGGAAGTGTTGAGGGGACGAATAAGATTCGGCGCGATGGGAACGTTTACACTTTCACCGATGATATTTTTGGTTCGATTGTTGTGGAGAAGGATGACATTATAGTTGATGGCGCAGGTCGTTCTCTCCAGGGAGCAGGAAGCGGAATAGGGATAAGTTTGACAAATAGACGCGGTGTGATTATTAGGAATATGGAAATCAAAGCGTTTGACATAGGCGTATATTTCAATGGTTCTTCAAACAACATTATTTCCGGAAATAATATAAAAAATAACCGCCTTGGAATACGGTTTTGGATAGCTTCAAACAACACTATATCTGGAAATAATATAATAGCAAATGAACGTGGCATCGTGCTCGGAAGTATTTCATACACAGAATGTTCAAAGCATAACACTGTTTATAGGAATAACATAATGAACAACAGTGTCAGTATTGACCTTTTCGGGTCTTCGAACGCTATTATTGGAAACTATATAGCCAACAACGGGGTGGGCATCTACATTGGTGGGCATGTCCCCCTTTTCGGGTCTCAAAACAATACTATTTACCATAACACCTTCCTCAACAATGCGAAACAAGTTTATGATATTCATTGGGAATGGGAGTTTTCAGCCATTTCAGTGAACATCTGGGATAATGGTTATCCCTCAGGCGGCAACTACTGGAGCGACTATAATGGCACAGATAATAACAGGGACGGTGTTGGAGACACACCATACATTATCGACGAGAACAATCAAGACAACTACCCCCTCATAAGCCCCTTAGTCGCACTTCCATGGGACCTCACCCCTCCCAAAATCACCATTTTATCCCCAAAAAACGAGACGTACACTATAAACAATGTTTCATTAACGTTTACCATAAGTGAAAACGCCTCTTGGATGGGTTACAGCCTAGACGGACAAGCCAACGTCACCATAACTGGGAATGCAACCCTAACAGGTTTGGCTGCTGGTTCCCACAATATAATAGTTTATGCTGAGGATGATGATGGAAATATTGGGGCTTCAGAAAGGGTTTACTTCACTATAGAAGTTGTATCGGAACCAAATCTGCAAGTAGAGCCTTTCCCACTAATATGGATTATAACCGCAATAGCAGTGATAGCCATAGCTGCATCATCATCAGCCTACTTTATAAAAGTCAAGAAGACATTAAAGAAAACCGAATAGACACTCACCTTTGCTCATTTAAAGAGAAGACAGCCAAACCGCAACATAAATTTTAACATATTCTGTTAGTGTCTCTTAACTGAAGCTGTCGGTTTTGCCCTTGTTGTTCTAATGTGTAGATTTATTAGGTAAAGAAGGATGTTTTATTTTAGGGGTTTAAGGTTGCGAAAAACTTGTTTAATGGTCCTCTCTTTCCTTTTACTTGTATTTTTTGTTCCGTTAGTTTACTCTGATAAAGGGATTATTCCTGTTTCTCCTGGGGTTTCTGTGTATGAACCTGGACAGAAAGCTATTGTGGCTTGGAATGGCGTGGAAGAAATTCTCATACTTTCAACTGACGTATCTGCAAGCGGCGAAACCTTAGTTGTTGAGTTGATTCCATTGCCTTCTAAGCCTCAGGTTGAGGCTGCCAGCTTCACATCCTTCGAAGAAGTTCAGAGTCTGATTTGGAGAGAGGGTTTAAGCCAATTTAGGTTTTCAAATGAAAAAGATGTGCGTAGCGGAAGCGTTGAGGTTGTTTTCCATGAGGAGATAGGCGCCCACAACATAACAGTTGTGAGGCCAGGGGACGCTGTTGAACTGGTTAATTGGATTGGGCAATTTTTAAAGGCTAACGGCGTCAACGAGGCTGTTTCCCTTGGAAACTTTGATAAACCTTTGAAGGATTATATGGGTCGAGGCTTCCGCTACTACGTCTTGGACTTGATAACGGTTAAGCCTGATGTTAAAAGTGTTGATCTTATACTTTACAGGTTTAACTCAAGCTTTCTCTATTACCCGCTTGCCATCACAAGCCCTGTTCCGGGTGAAACCAAGATAACCCTCTTCCTCCTAACCAAAGAGAAAGTTAACGGAGACCACTTACCTCTTCAGAAAGCATACTACCAAATCTTAGGACAGAGCCCAAAACCTATTGAGTTCCCAATTTCAAAAGGTGAATTGTCTAAAATAGACCTTAGAATTGGAGAACTGTTTGATGATGGGGCCTGGTTAACCGTTCTTAAGTATGAGGGAAACCTAAGCTGGCTTACACAGGATTTAATGATCACCGAAGAAAGCCTCAGTCCTTCCAACACAATAAGTGTTGAGGTAACTCTACCCGCCACGCTTGTAGCCCTATGCATTTTCCTGGGCGCAGCTTGCGCGTTAGCTGGTGTCGTCTGCGCCTTATACATCTCATCAGCATCATTAAAGAAAAGCGAAACAAAACCCGCATTCACATGGCCTTCAATATTATCTATTATAGTCTCAATTGGAATGGTTTTAGTTTCTATCTTTATTGCTTGGCATCTGCTTACAGAGGAGTTTCCAACACATTCAGACGTTTTCTGGACGGGAGTTCAAAGCGGAGCACTCATCATCTTATCCATCATATTGTTCGCTTTCGGCCTATTCTCCCTATATCGTATAACAGCAAAATCACATAAACAACGAGCATCTTAACATCAACGCACTAAACACTGCGATCTTCCTATGGAAAATTTCTATTAGTCATCGTTAACGGAAGTAGTTTTGAGAAGATAATAGTGGCTCTGTTTGTGGTTTTCTTTGACATGGAGCGTATGCTAAGGATTTTTATAAGCTTGAACGTTTAGATCGTGAAACAGGTGAGTTGAAGTCGGTTGTTGATTATTTCCTTTGCAACCATGTCAAACATGTGCTTTACCCCTGATTTCTCTACAAAAGGCCTGGAGTTTCAACCTTAAACCTTCTATCTTCCAGCAGCTTTCTTATAGGCGCTAACCCAGCCCATTCGGAGGCTTCCCTTTTTAACAAGGTCTTCATTCAGGCGTGCCCTTCTGGGCTATATATTTTAGCTCTTTATAACGTTTTGAAATAGTCAGGTCGAGTTTTTCTCGTAGGGTTTCTCCTGTTAGGTCCCTCAGCTTGTTGATTTCTTCAGCCAGTTTCGTGTCTCCGAGGGTTTGGACAAACCATTTTTCAAAGTCTCCTCTCTGTTGATGGAACTCCAATGATGTGGAGGGCATATGCTTAATTTTCTGAACAAATTCTTCGAGGGATGAGGCGCTTTCGCCCACGTAGTTTCCGATGGACGTGAAAAAGTAAAAAGCATTTTCTCTATGGAGTTTTCTAAGGATATGAGGGGCGGATTGAGTTTCCAAAAGTATTCCTTCTTATTCTTTCTCCCGACTTGTGTATCCGCAAGAGGTGCATTTGAAAAAGGTGGCTGATGAAGTGCCTTCAGATCCGAAAGAGACCGTCCAGGTTTCAGCCTTGGCATTTCCGCAAATTGGACAAGTTTTCCGAACCGTTGGATGTGTATTCAGCTTCAATTCTTGACTTCCCAGGACAGCTATCTTGCTCGTGGTGTTGTCTAGAGGTTTTACTTTGTTTATATTCATCTCTTTATAAGGCTTGATTTTGTATCCGCACTTAGGGCATTTAAAGGTCAAGCTGTTTCGGTAGACTTGAATCATGCGCGCTCCACATGCAGGGCAAAATTCCACTTTGGTGCCTCCAGTCCATTTATAGTCGAGTATGCCCATTTTTGTTCAATGTTGCTTAAAAACTTACCTACTCCGAAATTTTTGGCTGTTTACCAGCTTTTCAAATTTGAACATCGCTTTTTGTTGAACTATCAAAATGGGAAGGATGGAATTGTATAGGAAAATATTGTTAAGCTTTCTCTTAGGGTTCAATTATAAAATTTTTGCTGATTCGGTTTGTTTGTGGCCTTGTAATTTAGAAATTTTTGTCAAAGTTTAACATAATGCTTTCCCAGCGTTCTCATTTTTAAAGCATATTATCTTGGGAGAATTTTACGGTTAAGGGTTTATAAAAGAAGCCTTTTAGGGGAAATCTTCAGGTATTGGGATGTTTTTGTATTCTTTGGTGAGAATTAGGGTTTCCATGTTTCTCACCCCAGGTGTTTTAGCTATCTTATCGTTTAGGATGTTGCTTAACTCCTCCAAGTCTTTAGCCATGAGGACTGCCATAAGGCCGTAATATCCGACAGCTTCATACAGTTGGGTCACTGACTTCAGTTGGGTTATGTTTTCGGCAACGCTCTTCATTTGCCCCGGCTCCACGTCGATCAAAATCACAGCTGTTATGGTAAGACCAGCCTTCCTAGGATCGATAAGGGGTATGTAAGCACGAACAACACCAGACTTTTCCATCTGCTTGACACGATACAGGACTGTTGAGTTGGGAACATTTAATGTCCGGCTTATCACACCCACAGGGGCGCGGGCGTTCTTCACTAAAATGCTAAGTATCTTCCTGTCAAGCTCATCTAATATAGCACCTTTTAAGCTCGCCAACCTATGCCACCGCATCGCTGTCCAAGTTCAATGACTTCAAATCTAATGAGCTTAGAATATTTAAAATTTGGGTATTTCAGCTATTTTCTGCAGTATATAAAACTGTTAGAATGTTTAATTGCTTGTCTCTTAACATTGTGGCATCGAATTGCGAATGAAATAGGAGGCTCGAAGGGTCCCTAATCGGTTCGAACAGCAAGCCGCCATGCATTTGTTAGGTCGGTGAGCAAGCTTTTCAAATAGGTCTTTCAAGCGCTGACAAGTGTGCTGGTTTGCTCAATTTCTTTAATTTGCCTTACGTCGGTAACAATCTTATCGAGATGACCTAAGCTCTCAGCTTCGATTCGGACAACCAAATCATACAGCCCGTAGGTAACGAGCGCTTCTGTAACTCCTCTCATCTCTCGAATTTTCTTGGCGACCTCATGTTCTTTTCCTCTCTTCACTGTGGCAATAACATAGGCCTTAACAACTTCTGTCATTCTATTTCATCTCCATCAACACCTTATTGACGGGACAGACTTATAACACTTAACATTAAAAACTCGAAGCAGAAAGGAAAACTGGGCGTTAAAATTTGATTCAAACCATTTAATGGGTGTTCTCCTTAACAAATCGTCCCTTTGAACAGGTTGCCTGATTGCTATCAGCGGAGTGAAAGGGATGTCTAAATTAGTTCCAAAGATTTTAGCCTAACCGGACATTAAGATTTGATTTATGAGTTCCCCCTTTACATGCTGGTGAGGGTAAATTTTTGCCGCCGTTAAGGAGCATCCTTCGGCTATTGTCACGTCATCAGCTATAACGGAAACTGCGTTTACATAGGTTGGATTTTAAGCACTTGAACATATGGTTACATGCCTTCCAATTATGCTTTCCTTTATCTTCGTGTTTTCGCCTATTATCACTCTGTCCATGACTGCCGAGTTTTCTATGACAACATTGTTTTCTATTCGCGTATAGTTGTCTATGCATGAATTGACAATTTGGACACCCTCGCCTATCTTGCAGTGGCGCCCTATCAGAACCGAGCCCTCAATTTCTATCTTGCCCTGCCTCATTTTGCGTATAATTTCATTTCGCTTTTTAATGGATTCCTGGCTTTCACCCTGAATCCAAACATTAAGTTTTTCATCAATTCTCCCTCCGAAGTCCGTTAACGGGGAGAAGTGTCCTTCAAGCATGTCCCTCATTGCTTCTAAATAACGCTTTGGAGTGCCCACATCATACCAGCTTCCCTTTAAAACATAGCCGTAAACGGGTCTTCCAGTTTCTATCACATATGGAATGAAATCATAGCCGAAGTCTAAGCGTTTTCTCTCTTTCATCAGTTGTTTAACGCCTTTTTCCTTGAATATTTTCCTTATTTCCGGAGAAACCATGTAAAGACCCGTGTTGGCAAGCTTTGAAGACGCGTCCTCCGGCTTAGGCTTCTCCACAAACCTTATAATCCTTCCATCGCAGCCTAACTCAGCTATTCCATAACCCTCCACATTTTCAACTTCCTTCAAGGCAATGGTTATGACAGCTTCTTTGTCGCAATGCAACTCGATAAGCTCTTTCAGGCTAACGTCAAATATGTTGTCACCTTGAACTGTGAAAACCGGATCCCTAACGCCATAATATTCAATGTTTATTCTTGCGGAGTCGGCGCTTCCCAAATCATCCACGTTTGGCTGATATTTAATGTGGACGCGGGGGCTTATGCCATATCGCGCTGAAAAGCCATATCCAGATTCAAAATAGTCATGCAAATCCCTATAATTTGTATAGCCCTTAACGCCAAAAATGAAGTTCCTGATGCCTTGGCGGGCAAGAGACAAAAGGGAAAACTCTATCAATGGACTGTTTAACAAACGCAAACAAGCCTTACTTGTTTCAGCTGTAAGTGGCAGAAGACGCGTAGCTTTACCTCCAACAGGAATTATCACCCTCAGCCTTTCAGGCTCATACTTATGGTGCAAAAGGCATCCCCAGCCCCATTAATAATTAACCGATGCTGAACCTATAAACTTTCTAATAGAAATCGACTGAAATGCACTTCATTACAGCCCATCTCAAGAATGCTTTTCATTAATAAACTTTAGCAATCATTTAGAAACAGTCCAACTCTTATACTCCATGTATATGCCGATCAAAGCCAAAATTCCGCCAAAAAGCATAACCAGCCCCCCGGCGGCATGCGCCTCAAAACTTCCAACATTCAAGATATACTTAAACGAGAAAATAGACGAACCAATAGCAAGTGCAAGAACCCCTAAACAGGCAAAACGCCAAGGCTTACTCATAATACCGCCCTTAAAAATGGACAACAACCTGAAGGCAAAATACGCCAGACAAACGTTCACAGCTAAGGCAACAACGTTCAGGATAACGTGGAACAACTCCATCAGCAACCCATCCTTAAAATCAGCCTATACAGGCTTAACAAATTAAAATTGTGACTCGCAAATACATACGTAGAATCATAAGTTAAAAGCATGCCTATTTTGAAAAGCCTATTTCGGCTGACTCGAATAGCTAACACACTAGCAACATAAACATCCAACTTTAAAACCATTTTCAACACAATCTTAAAGTGAGACGCCACGATAATCCCTTACGGGTGTGGTTATGGTTGTTGTTGATATGGAAACTGCCTCAAAGATTCTTAGGCGTGTTCCGGACAATAATGGTTTCTTTTTCTTTACAGGTTTCGGCGAGTATATTGGGGTTTATGCCGTTAGCTTGGCCGATTTCTGCCAGAAACTTAGAACAGTGGATTTGAGGTCGGTAGAGTTTCATTCCAAGCGCGGCGACTTTAGCAATTGGATTAGGACAACCATTGGGGATGCTTATCTCGCAAATGAAATTAAAAGAGTTGAAAGAAATTTCAATGGGGAGCCGCTTAGAGGGGCGTTGTTCCAAGCCGTGGATGCACGCGTAAACGCGCTCAGAAAAATCTTAGCCTCAAATGAAAAAAGCATCAGGAGATTATAAACCAAAACCGCCGCTTTACCCCCCAACTCCCCCCTATTTAAAATATTGAGAAGCAAAATTTTGGATTGGATGGTGGTAATTCATAATTCAAGAAGACAAAATATTTGACGTGCATCTGAGCTCGCCGACGACACCAGAATTCTAAGGTTCATCAAGAAGTAAAAGTCAGAGATCCCCACTCAAGGCTTGCGAATACGATGGATACCGACAGCCTCCTAGAAGCAACGAAAACATACCCACATCAACGTAAAGAGTTCAAAACATTTAAAAGCCAAAATCCACAAAGCAAGCTAACGCTTTTAAATTTCGGTTAGTCGCTGTAAATAGAAGAGTTTTATAGATTTATTTTATATATTGTGTTTTGGTCTGGGTGTGGTTTGTTTGTCTGGTAGGAAGTTGGCTTGTCACGTGTGTGGTAGGGAGCTTTCAAAAAGCGA
>Ga0080004_1079146_pt1 | contig 11711 bp, 16 predicted proteins | sample WasSprMetagenome_FD_69207 | JGI IMG/M metagenome (GOLD analysis project Ga0080004, IMG submission 69207) | Sulfidic aquatic microbial communities from Washburn Spring, Yellowstone National Park, USA - WS (SPADES assembly) (version 2) | ecosystem: Environmental > Aquatic > Thermal springs > Hot... | reverse complement strand
AGAAGAGCTAGAGGCCAGGCTAGAGGAGTACGAGTATGAGGAGGCCCTCAAGAGGTGGGGCTAGAGCTAAAGCTGTTTTACCTGACTATTAACTGGGCTTCACCCTACAATTCAACGCAGTTCTACTTCTATAAATCAGAGCACGAATGAGCGAGTGTTTAAAATCCGCAAAAGAGAAAAGTATTGAGGGGGCAAAATGAGCCCCATCGAAACTGCTGTCGAAACTGTTGTGACTAGGTCAAGACCTTTACAATCAACACCTGCAACAACTATAACAACCGCTGTTGTGAGTAGCTGGGTAGAGTGCAGAAGAGAAACCTGCACCGTTGTTACTGTTCACGTTATTGGCACGCATACGGTAACACAATGCGCAACAGTGTTTGAAGAAAGGCGTAGCACTAGAGGCGCTAACACTGTGGGAGGTGCACCAGTAGCTGATGTGAGGCCTACACCTGTAATGCTGGAAGAGGGAAGGTAGGAAAGAAGTGGAAGAACAACAGCCTACTGCAAAGCTGGGGAGACATTTTAAAGGCTTTGGGACAAAGATATATCCCCCTATATGGGTTGGAACCGAAGAAGCACCGTCTATGGAAGCAACATTCATTGTAGTAGTTATCGATGTATACAAAGGACGTCAATTGCTAGTGACACGCGGAGGCTATATCGCTGTTGAGGCTGAGGATAAGCTGGAAGCACTGGAGATGATTAATGAGATCCTTGCAATACTATTCTTCTTTACAAAGATTTCTGTATACCCGGCTAGGGAATGGAATCTGGGAGAAGCAGAAATTAAAGGGGATTATAAGAGGTTTGGGTATGGTGTTAGAGGCCCCGAGATGAGCCCCATAGCAAAGCTGACGGAAGACAAAATAAAGGAGGTGATAAGGTATGCCGAGAAAATCATGTCTAATGATAAGTTGAAGACCCTTACAATGCTGTACCACGAAGCTTATACACACTTCGTAGCCCACGAATATAGACAATCGCTTCTGTTTTGCTGGATAATACTGGAAGACTTCTACATAAACGATATGTTCCAGCTCCTGATAACAAGAACTGCTGGATCACAAGAGAGGTTGAAGAAGTTAATGCGGTGGACAGCCGACCAGAAGATCGAAGTGCTAAGCATCGTCAGAGCCGTTTCTGACGATGAGTACCAGCAACTAATGGAATTGAAAGAATCTCGCAACAAGCTTGTTCACGAGGGTAAAGCACCAAGCAGAGATACAGCAAAGCTGTGCCTAGATATAGCATTCAAAGTCATCGAACAACACATTAAGAATATTTTAAGTGTTGAAGGCTTTAGCAATAGAGATTTCTAGCATCTTCTCACAGTCACCTTTAACGGATTAGAAACAAAACAATTTAATCTAGACAAGTGTGTATACTGTATATTTGATGTTTAATCTTATGAAGGCGTACGCTTAAAAGTTCTATCAATATCAAATTCTATGTACTTCATCTAATACATCCTTACCTCTAGAACTTCAAAGACAGGTTAATCAACTTTAACCTTCTTCGTTTAAACATGCAAGGCACACAAATTATGCACATGACTAGCTATCAGTAAGAAGGCATTAAGCCTTGATTACCTCAAGGCCTTAGATAATCTCTTCGCAACTTTGTCTGCAAAGGAACTGCGAGCTTAATTAATTAATGAATATATCAATTCTCATCACTTAGGCGAATTGATGGCTTCATCAACTACATCAACTTGTAGCTTTTCTGCTAGTGGGAGAGAAGTAAGCCTGTAGAAGTTTCATAACTATTGTAGATTGTAGGTATTTATTCATAGGCTTAAGTCTCATACTAATACTTAGCAAGGAGAATTAATTTGTTGAGTATTGTTTGATCAGCACCTAATGCTTTATACTTATTCATGAGCTTCTCAATGCAGTCCTGGTCTTGCCTACAACTCCTGACCTCCTCTACATATGCAAAGTATGTTAGCCACAGCCCTGGAGGTACCTTATTGGCTATAAGAACCTCTTTAACTCTATCAATACGTGTTTTAAACGCTATCTGTCTAGCTTCACTAATTGCTGTAGACCTCTTCTGATTACTACGTTTTTCTGAGCCAAATAGATTCACCAATTCATCAATCGATGCATCTAGGTGCATGTTCTAGCTTCACCCATGATAGGAAAGAAAGAAAGCTCTCAGGGTTTATATGCATAGTGTTGCTGTAGACCCAGCTGATAATTGATGAAGACTTAGAAGTCTCTTACGATGCACTAACCTTAAGTTATGTATAGGTTAAGAATGCTTCAAATTAAAAATGATTTAACATGATTCCATGTATACATACAAGAACTTTTACACATCACCATCTCTATCTTCCTTCCCCAATCATAAATCCTATAGCAATGTTAATAGCTATTCTGCAATCTCAACACTTAGTGATTAAGGTTTGCAATATTTACCTCTAAGGTATCTATACACCTCTAACTCACAACTCATGACCAGCACCTTTCTTACTAACAGGAAAACCATGGATGCGACTTACTAATGTTAGTGCAAACCTTCATAACCTTAAGGCTGTGGATAAGGAGGATTCATGCATTGATGTCTCTATCAGCTCTATCAACTCATGATTTCTCTACAAGCAGAAAAGCTATGATTAACTCTCTTCACCTACACACCTTTAGAAGCTATTACTGAAGTTCTCCTGTAATGTACGCATCACAGTTTGCGTATCAAAGGTGTAGTGCTTAGTAAGGCATGGCAAGACATTTTTATGATGAAGAGCTACTATAAAGAGTCTAGATGTGGCAGTCATTAATGATTTAAAAAGGTTCACCTTAGCATCATGAAATTTTGACGCTATGATATTGTATGGGAGAGTGTTTGTCGTCTTTAGCCCCTGAGAAAGTCCATGGATTAAGTAGTTTCTATTCACTATACGGGCTGTTTTAAGCCATAATTTATAGTATTGAAGATGCTCTACAGCTTGAGACCCTTTTCACAACATTATTGTGTGTTTAATTTCCTTAACTTACGAAGGTAGAATAACATTGGTACCGCTCTAAAGTGTTGAGGAGGTGTAACTCCTGTACCGAGTTTCCGAAGATTCATGGTCTTTAAGTGGTTTGCCCAGTTCTCAAAGGCTTTAAATATTTCATCTATAGCTTCGTCTAGGGTTAGAACCTCTATGTTAAGTTCTTGAAGCTTATTTTTAACCTCATCACTTATAGGTGCTACTGAAACAAAAATTCTTCTATACCTTGCTTTTTCCGCAACAGATCCAAGGTAATACTTCAAGTAATTCTTTAATCTCTTCTCAGCTTCGTATTTATAGAACTTCTCCTTTACTTTTTCAACAATCTTCTTAGCGCGCTCATAATAGCTCCCAACCTCAACGTGAAGGATCTCTGCAGAGCCTTCATCAAATATCTTGAACCCTACTGCATCAGCATCAATAATACCTCCTTTTCCACCAGAAGCATAAGGAACATTAGTTAATACAAAGTAGCCCTTCAAAACAAGCCACTCAGCAACAAGCTCCTCACTCCAAGTCGTTCCAAAAGACATGAACTGCACCCAGCAAGGTACAGATTATAGCTATGTCTCTATTAAGCCTTTGTACTAAATTAATAACCTCCTCAGCATACTCAGCAACGCACTCCTCGCGGTTTTCGACAGCTTTGAAGTAAGTTTGCGTTCGTGATTGGATTTGCACACCAGCATCTTATTGCTTCACCTCTCTCTACTTTAAATCCAATACCTGGAAAGGGCATGGAACCTGTAGAGATATTTACGCTGAAACTTACTGACGGTTTTATCTCACAACTACATATGGTAATGCCATTTAAAGTTTCTTGACGTAGGGACTCTTTTACAGCCTTCTCTTTTGCACTTATGTTCAATGACTTAGTCAAGTTATCTTTTGATATGACGAGCTTCTTTTGCATAACAAACACCATGTTGTTTCACATAGTGCAAAGCATTAGTAAGGGTTATTTCGCAGTTAACGGTTCGAAGAATTTGTTTACATGTAATAGAGGAAGAGGCACTATTACATCATGTGGAAAAGATGTTACACTGCCTTACTTATCGCTAAATACTTCACTATGCGGCAATACCAGCTTATAAAGCAGTAAATCTTTTGGAGACTCCATGAACCTCAGCATAGTTATTCTGAGGCACCTGCTACAGCTAAGGTTTGTCGAGAGCAAGTGTGCATCTGTAGATGATGTAGCGGCTTATCTGGGCACGCTCAAGCTGAGAGCTAATAGCGTGAAGAAGCATATTGAGAAGCTCGTTAAGGAAGGGCTTGCAGAAGTACGTGGAAACACTATATGTGCTACAGAGAACCTAAGAACAGTTCTCACTGCTGCTGGTAATGATTGAAGCCTATCAAAGCTTTATCTAAGCCCCGCCAACCCATTTACTACCTGTGAGAGCTGTGAATAGAGAGGAGCCCCTCGGCAAGAGGATCGCCAAGAGGGTTGCCAAAAACCTTGCACAGTTCCTCAAACACTTCGCACTAGGCCTCATAGAAGCAGCAAAAGATGCAGACATCTATGTACCGCACTACGAGACGTGCTGGTGCCCACAAGACAGTGATTACTGCACATGCGAAAGAAGGGGGATGGTGCCAAAAACGCTGCTAACAACAACAATATGCACATGCTACGGAGAGCAGTGCACATGCCCAGAGCAATAAAATAAATTCAACTCTTTTTCTTTTATAGGTGCACCTACTTTGCAGACCGGGGGCTCTGCACAGTTTCTCTCACAAGAAACATTGAGCGCTTTGAAGAGGTCAGAGTCACTGACAGCTGTCAATGACTGTGCACCTCAGGAAACATGAGTTTGATTTGCAGAGCCCGGGTCTTGCAGCGTAAAAGAGCTGAATTTTTCGACAGAAGTCATTGACTCTAGTCATTGACCTGAAGAATATCGCCCAAGGCTCCCTAAAATGTGGAAAGAGTTGAGGCTATGTCCTCACTTTTTAGCATGAAAATTTTGAGCTATAGGTGTTCTACGAGTGCTTTTGATTATTGTAATTAACGCAAAGCATATTTTTAGTCTAGGAATTTACTATAGCTTGAGAAAATACTTTTTATATTTTGTGTATTTATTGAGGTGCAGGTGTAGTGACTCAAGGTGTTGTGAAAGCTGAGCCTAACCCTATTTACACAGTTGCACAGGCACTTAGACAGCAAGCTTACAAGGAACCTAGGTTTCTGTACCTCGCTTGGCTAAATTTCTATAAGTACATCCACTATAAATATATTGTGCGTGATGAGGCTCGGGCAAAGAATTATGTTGAATTCTTTGAGAAGGGTACCGGCGAAGTTATAGACAGACTGAATGAGGGGCATGACGACGCTATAGAGGCTGGTGTTCTGACATACTTTGTGCTGAAAATGCAGAGACTCGGCTATGCACATAAAGTTGAGGAAGCGCTCAGGAAAGTCTTTGACATGTGTGCTGAACACCTCAATGAGCATACCATTGAGAAGTGCCCTATACAGAGCAGATGCCTCGGGCTCTCGCACATCTTGCTACCTGTACACGAAAACGAAAACGTTGAGAACAGGCGCCGGATGTGCCTAAGTGGCGATGCGAAGGAGATTGCAGACTACTGCACATATGCACATTTCTCCATAGCTTTAAACACTCTGCTTATTAGCGATGCTAAAGAAAAAGAGGGGATGGCGACCGACGTCATTAAGTGGGCTAGTAGAGTGGCAAGGGATTACTATAAAAACCTCTACCCATACTTCATAGCCCTCAGCATGGTGAGCCTCGGACTTGTAGCTACAGCTACAAATAGAAGAGAAGAAGGCGTGGCAAGGAGGCTGTTTAGAAGGTTAAGCACAAAGCTCTCTAAAGAACGCACAATCATGAGCATCCGCAGGCATGTCTGGGTAATAATAATACTCGCCCTAGAGCTCAACAACCTAAAGGAAATAAAGTATGTACCCGAAAACTACATTGTTGTGGACAAAACCATGCTAAATAGCATAGTAAACAAAATGAATGCATTTTCTAGTGAAATAATTCATAAAACACTCTGGATACCCATGACTACGTTAATAGTATTAACGGGAATACCATATATATTTCAGCTCATTGCACAGTTCATTCCGCAGATGCAACAATATGCTACTACTATATCGAATACATTTTGTACAGTTCTCGCCCCTCTTGTTCTTGTTGTTGCCATTGCTTTACAGCACATCGTTCAACATATTGCTAAAGGTATTGTTGAACGGTATAAGAGAGAGGTGGAGGCAATATTAAATGAAATGATAAATAACGTGTAACACACAAAGGCGTCAAGCAGGTGTCAGCTATAAGCGTTGATCAGAAAGAGAGAAAGATATTCTTTTACGCTTTTTCAACAAGTGAAGGTGCTTTCAACGAGTTTCCTGCAAACTCTGTACAGTTTGTTATAAAGCAGCCCCAGCCAATTAATAAAAAGATTTTTCGCGAACTGCTCCCTATACTCAGTAGTAATGGTATAATTGCTTATCCCCACTTTAACAAGCTTTTCATGGTCTTTGACCTAGATCCAGCCAAGGTGAGCATATTTGAGCACGCAAATAATGTGCTGGCAGACCTCATAAAGAAGGGGCATTTAGAGGAATTTGTAGACTACAAAGCAATCGAACCTCAAAACACAGAATACGTGTGCCTGCAACCAGACCCAGACAAAAACCCAAGCCACTTCACAATTACACGTCAACTAATCTATTCACTCCTTAAGAGGAGGATCTTGGAAATCACATGGGGTCAGCGCCGTGGTGAAAAGAAGGGGAAGAGAAGGCCATACATACCTCTCTCACGGCCAAAGACTAAGTCAGGGCTTAGAGTGTTCCTCGACTGTGAAAGCCTTGGCACGTCGAGTGAAGGCGAGGTCTTACTATGCCGTGGGATAAAGTTGCTCCTCGAGGTGACCCCAAAATATACTGGTTTGATATGGGTAGACCTAGCTGTTGAGGCCTACCTGATGTCTCCAACAGGATCTAAAACTCTTTCATCAAGTAAGATGAAGGCCCTCAGCAATGAACTGTACTTTGACCTCTATCAAAAGTTCTATGAGGAGGCATCAGTGCCGCCAAATGTTCGGAGTAGTGAGATCGAAAAGTATTTAGCTGAACTAGGGTTCACCGATGCAATACCTATAAATTATTATGTTTACTCAAGTCAGAGCAGAATGTTTACGCAGGTTTCAATAATGTTCCAAAGAGTTAAAGCTACATAATGTACCTCAGCTCTGTGCCACGATTTTTTAGAACTTCTAGCACCCCCTTCCTTAGCTCATCATTTGTCCTGGCCAATATCTCTGCTATCCTATGGGCATACTTAACCACAAATGGCATCTTGGGCCAGTTAGAGTAGGCCTCCCAGTCCATCTTGCCCAATAAGAGTGTGAGCCTTGATATGTAGACAGCGAGGCGTATTGGGTCAACATTCCTTGCTTGTTCCTGCTGTATGAGGATTTCCATCTCCAGAGGTCTCGGTGTACCTTTATAGAGTTTATCCCCGTTCTCTGTATAGCCAGTAACTGTGAGTATTGACTTTATGAGTCCGCTTTCACTAAATGTCTCTGCATAGTCTTTATGTAGTATGCACACCCCTCTCAATGGGCCACCATCATTTGTTGCCTTATCATATATACGTTTTGCAAATCCTCCGCGCTTCACATGTACTAAGATCCACGGAGAGTTTGCAAAGGTGTTCTGCATAGCCTCAACCTCTTCCTTGTGTATAACAGGCGTCTGGAATATTACATAACCCTTAATACCGCTTTTCGCACAAGCGTCAACTATTCTATACAGTAACTTTGATACTGTGTCCCCAGGTATGTAAAGCCCTTTGGCTCTTATGACCTCTGCATCCAGGTTCTCAAGGTTGAACAGATCTGCACTAACAAAGCTTTCGACCTTCCTCCCGAAGTAGGCGATTGCGTAGGCCACGCCAACAGCATAGCCACTATTATCCCTCAGCTTCGCTGTTGCAATACCTATCACAGCTACATTTTGAAGCAATGAGGGGTTTTCCGGAACCCATGGAATGCCGCCTGCCTTTGCGTAGAGCTGGACAATGTTGTTCAACGCGTAGGCTAAGTAAGCTGAGCATTTGCTAAGCTTTACACCTTTGCAGTCCTCCTCAATTATCTTCCTAAGCCTCTCCAAATTAATGAGGTGAGAAGGCGTGTTACGGATTAATGAATGTGCCTTTACAAGTAGGAACTTGTCTTTGTCAGCTACAGGTACTGTTGCACCTACTACTACTCCCTGCGTATTCATGGCATCTATGACAGCATTGTAAAGGTCTCCACAGTTTTTAGAGTGATATAAGTCGATTGCAAACCTGTACTCTCTAGCTCTTTTCACCAAGTGCTCTAGAAGCAGATTTACATATCTGCCATCGTTGCTGGGGCAGTAATAAAATCTAAGCTTAGCACTCAAAGGCTTGTCGCCAGTAAAAAACTTTTTAACATCAGTAAAGTCACGGGGGAACAGAATAGGTTTTGCATCTGACCCCACAGAGAGATAGGGCTCAGAAACCCCCAGCACCAAAAACCTGCCAACCTCTCCCAGAATCATGAAATCTTTTTCAGAAACTTTAGCACTAACTAAATCACCTATACCTATCCTCTCCATACCTCTCTCAGGCTTCTCTGCTTTCTCAGGCCTTCGCGTCAACCACGGTATCAAGGTTCCCTTGGACACAGGCCCCCACCCCCACACCAAAACCATTCACTATCTTTCACCCACCTCCTCAGATACGCCGAGATCCTTCTCAATACCTATCTCCTCAAGACACACAGCTAGCTTTCTGCCCCTCTCAGTAAGTTTTACAGTTATCATCCTCTCCCTGGGGTTGGCCACTATTTCCACAAATCCGTAAGATGTTAGGAGGTCTCTGATGTTTCCGTAGAATGTTGTTGATGGTATGCCTGTCTCCCTTAAGAACTCTGTGACGGAAAGTACTCTACCTTCTCTCTCGGCCTTCAACAGTGTTAGCAGAGCGCTGGTAACATGCTTGAACTCTGCTCCTTTACGAGGCATAGAGAGTCCCGCGTAACTTTTGCGCGTTCCGAGCTTTTGAAACCTTGTATCATGTTGAGAATAACGTATTCATGAATAAGCAACACAAAAACTTATAAACTTGTTACTGAATACGTAACGCGGTATGCGTGAGAACTTATGAGCCTGAGACAAAACACATCAATATCCACACTCAGAAGCGTTATGAAACCCCTCATTCTAGTCCTAAACGCCATAGCTAGGAATGGTGGAAGAGCTAGAGCAACGGAAATCATAGAAAGCCTCCGCGGAATAAGCCCAACAGTGATATACACCAACCTCAGAAAGGCCATGCTGGAGGGTCTGGTCACTAGGGAGGGAGAGCACTACACCCTGACGCAGAAAGGTAGAGAGTTCCTAAAGAGTGCTATTGAGGAGATTAAGAGGCTTGTTGAGGGGGCGGAGAAGGTGGAGTGAGGCTTTAGCGGGGTGGCGGAGCTGTGTGCCAGCAGACTTACTACATTCTTTCTAGGCTAATAAACGCTTCTTTAAGTGATGGAGAAACAGGTGAGGGTTCTGGAGAACTAGATGGCAACATGATTGACAGGGTTGTGTTCCAGAGCCCCTGGAGGATTATAATCATCCTTAGAGGTGGTAGGAGGCTTGCTGTCGAGCCTGATATCTACCCTGAGATAAGGCTTTGCAATCCTGAGAGGGATGGTGATGACTGCTACCTCGAGAATTTGTTCTTGAGAGTCTGCGAGGATGGGGGTGAGGAGGGGTGATGAGGGTCAGCGTGAAGATTCCGGAGAGCTACCTGGAGATCATAGACAGGCTTGTTGAGGTGGGGAGGTACACATGCAGGAGTGAATTCATACGCACAGCCGTTAGGAGGCTCATCGATGAGGAGCTGGCGAAGGAGCGCCTAAACAGCGGGTGGAGGGGGCACAGGAAGAGGGCTGTCGAGGTGAAGGTCATTGACTAGCGTTGAGAGGATAGCGGAGTACTTGGTCAGCCTGGCGCTGACAGGCAGGCAGCAGGCCTTGGCAGCCCTCGAGCTCTGGAGCACGAATTGCAGTCCATCAGAGATAGAGGTGGTGACGGGGCTCCCGAGGAACCAGATCCGGGGCTACATCAGGAGGGTGTGCGAAAAAGCCACAGGCCCGAGGAGGGCTCTCGCTATAGCGAGGGCCCTATTGCCGATGGTCAGGGGCGTCGAGCCAATCATAGACAATGGAAGATGCAGGATGTGCGGGGCATATGTGGGGGACAGCTACGCAGCTGCAATGCATGTAAAGTCAAGGCACAGAGACCTCGTGCTGAGGGTCTCTCTCCAGGTAGTTGAGGAGCTTAGGAGGAGGGTGAGAGCATGAGCGAAGCTGTCACGAACATGATTAGGAGGAGGATCGAGGGAGGCATAGTGATAACGGCTGAGGGCAGGCACATAATAAAGGAGGGGCCGCGGTACAAGGTCTACCTGCCGATAGAGCACAACGACACGTGGGAGGAGCTGAGGAAGCTGGGGAAGACCGTGACAGTAATAATCGTGATCAAGTAGCTTCTTCTCTAAATGAGAAGCCACGGTGCTAAGAAACTATGGCCCGTGGTTTCTCGGTGCCTTCGGCTTCGAAGAGGCGCAGGGTGTTTTCAAGGGCTAGCTCCAGCCTTAAGAGGTATGCAGAGGTATGCGGCGTACATACATCAACACTCTACTACTACCTAGATGTATTTCCTAAGGATCCGGGGAAGTTCTCCAAGATAGCTGCAGAAGTAATCGAGGCTTTTCTGCTGCTGAGATGCAAAAATATCTACTTCTACACATCTCCACCGAATCACTCTGTTCCATGGCTGTGGATCCTGGCAAATGTATTTGTTGCAGACTCCTTAGCAAATCTCCTCGACGCCTATAGAGATCTAGGAATCAAGACATATTCGATAAAGGTAATCTTAGATGCGGGTGTCGATAAGTATTGGAGGAAGCCATGCAGTGAGCTACCTGTAGACTACGACAATTCTTACTGGAACGTTTTCTGGTCCTCTGTAGACATGGTTAAGAGCCTTGCCAAAGAATTCGGGTTCTTCTACGAAGTTACCGTACCTGACTATGTAGATGACTACTCCTCTGCATGGGGTAGGAAGCATTGTCTGTGGATAGACAACTATACGAATATCGACAGGACGCTGGACAACGTTTTCTACATCTTAAGCCAGGATAAAAAGGTTCAATGGCTTCTACCTGCACAGGGCTTTGAGGATGTCCCAGAATCCATTCTCAAGGCTATCGAGGTCTACAAGAACCACAAGTTACACAAACGCTACAGAATCGGGTTAGCAAACCTATGCACCTCTAAGAAGGCTTCGATGATTGTTGAGACCATTAGGCTCGCAAGGGAGTTCTGCAAAGAATGCCGATACCACGTATTTGGGCCTAGCCTCACAGCAGTAAAGAAATCAATAGCATTGGGCTACCTGCTACCAAGGGACTCATGGGACTCTACAGCGTGGACTTACCCAAGGGGTTCTGGGTGGAGCGCTAAGACGGTGAATGAGCGGGTTCAGTACTTCCTCTTCTACCTCAAGCACATAGTTGAAGGCCTTGCGGGTGGTGGAGATGCTTAGCGTCCGCTTCATAAGCTCGGTCACAGCATCAATGATCAGGCTCATAATTGCTAAAGGCTCCGCAAAGGATAGGGAGGTGGCGGAGGAAGCGGAACACGAGACCAA
>Ga0080004_1107353_pt2 | contig 11712 bp, 10 predicted proteins | sample WasSprMetagenome_FD_69207 | JGI IMG/M metagenome (GOLD analysis project Ga0080004, IMG submission 69207) | Sulfidic aquatic microbial communities from Washburn Spring, Yellowstone National Park, USA - WS (SPADES assembly) (version 2) | ecosystem: Environmental > Aquatic > Thermal springs > Hot... | reverse complement strand
GTGGCTTCTATTTGCTTTTTTATTTTGTATCCCCACATTGGCTCTGCGTTTACCAGCCTTAGTATTTGGATGTCTAGTAGGTTTCTGGTTATGCGTTGAACAATTTCTTTTTTGAAGTTTTCCGTCAATTTTTCACTCTCTTGGCTATGTTCTTGTTTTGACTTGTCTATGTTTTGGCTTATTTGATTTATGTATGAAGTGGAATAGGCTGTTATGCTTTTTTATGCCTTTTTATGTTTGGTTTAAGCATGAACCTTTATATTTTGGTTTATGCATTATAGAGACTTGAGATATGTCATAAAATAGACATATCGTAGCCTCGTACAACACAAATACAGAAGAGGAAAAACACATGACAAACAACACAAAAGAAGTTCAAATCAAATTAATGAAGGGCCTCCTAGACCTCATAATACTCCAGTTCCTAAACACACAACCCATGCACGGCTACCAAATAATAACAAAAATACGCAGAACATTCGGCGTCTACTTCGGACCAAGCACAATATACCCACTCCTCGGCGCGCTGGAAAAGAAAGGATACGTGAAAAGCGAGTGGAACATGAACAACGAACGCCCAAGAAAAGTATACAAACTCACAAGCGAAGGACAAAACCTGCTAAACTTCACAGAAGACTCACTAAACATCATATGCAGAAAAATAGGCACGCCCGGAATACAAAAAGAAAACATACTAGACGAGGAAATCCCACAAACAGAGTTCCACCCAATGCTGAGAAAAATCGAACACTCAAAAGCCCGGCTACTTTAGCCCCTCCAACCCCCTCTCCCCATTTTCAACAACACAACCTTTATTCAAACCCGCCACTCTTCTCCATAAAACGGTGAACACTTGGAAAAAACAGAAGCAGACATCCTAATCAGAGGCTGCACAATTCTGCCAATAAATAATGAAGGCTTAATAGAAGACGGCTTAATCGCCATAAAAAACGGAAAAATAACATTTATAGGCAAAAGCGAAACCGCCCCCACCATAAAGGCAGAAATAAAATTAGACGCAAAGAAAAAAGCTGCAATCCCAGGCTTAGTCAACTGCCACACGCACGTGCCCATGACATTGTTCCGCGGAATAGCCGAAGACAAACCCCTAGAAAAATGGCTAAAAGAAGCTATATGGCCCCTTGAGGCGAAGCTTAAACCCAACAGCATCTACTTTGGCGCCCTCCTCGGCGTTTTGGAAATGATAAAAAGCGGAACAACATGCTTCGCCGACATGTACTTCAACGAGGAAATGGTCGCAAAGGCAGTGGAAGAAAGCGGTTTAAGAGCCGTTCTGGCAGAAGGCATAATAGAAGCCGGAGACAAAGCAAAAGGAGAAAAAATGCTTAAACAAAGCCTAAATTTCGCCGAAAAATTCAATGGACATGCCAACGGAAGAATAAAAACCATGCTTGGACCACACGCGGCTTACAGCCTTAGCCAAGAACTTCTTACAGAAATTGGCGAAAAAGCCTCTGAAATCGGCGTCGGCGTGCACTTGCATCTGGCTGAATCAAAAACAATGTTCAGAGAATTTGAAAAAATGTGTGGCTGCAGCGAAGTTGAACTTCTTAAAAGGGTAGGGCTTTTGAAAAATCATGTTCTGGCTGCCCACTGCATAAACCTATCAAAAAGAGATATACACATTCTCGCTAGACACAATGTCCATGCGGCTTATGTTGCAGTGGCTAACATGAAGCTTGGCTTAGGCACAGCCAAAGCGGCTGATTTGATGCGCTTAGGCGTCAATGTTGGACTGGGAACAGATGGTCCTGCTAGCAATAACTCCCTTGACATGTTTGAAACCATGAAGTTCGGCGCCTTAGCCCAAAAACTAGTCTACAAAAACCCCACAGTCTTGTCTGCCCATGAAACCCTAAAAATGGCGACAATCCACGGCGCAAAGGCTTTAGGACTCGGAGATGCTGTCGGCTCGTTGGAGGTTGGTAAGAAAGCGGACATAGTGCTAATCGACCTTTCAAAGCCTCATCTTAAGCCCCTACACAACATTTACGCAAACATCGTCTATTCAGCCCGCGGAAGCGACGTGGACACGGTTATTGTCGACGGAAAAATCCTCATGGAGAATAGGCAGGTCAAAACTTTAGATGAGGACGCTGTCATGGAGAAGGCTGAGGCTGCTGCGTTAAATTTGTTGTCGAAATGAGACAAATCTTATTTAACCGCATATTCATTGTTTCTGCTTCAGCGCATGGTGCATGAATGCCCCCAGTAATTAGGATATTAAATCTCACAAAGAAATTCGGAAACCTAACGGCAGTTGACCACCTTAACCTAGACGTTGAAGAGGGAGAAATTCTGGGGCTTTTAGGTCCAAACGGCGCTGGAAAAACAACAACCCTACTTATGTTGACAACTGTCATTAAGCCTACCGAGGGAACAGCCTTTATTGGTCCTTACGATGTTACACGTGAGCCTGACGAGGCTAGGAAATTGATTGGTATGGCTTTTCAGGAGCCCAAGCTTTTGTGGGTTGATGCACCTTGGGACATCCTTAATTGGCATGCAAAGGTTTGCGGCTTATCAGCTGAAGAGCGCAAAAAGAAGGTCCGCTGGGTTCTCGAGGAACTTGAACTTTGGAACGAGAGGTTCAAGAGCGTTCACACTTTTTCTGGTGGCATGCGCAAAAGGGTTGAAATAGCCAAAATCTTCATCCAAAGACCTAAAGTAGCCATAGTGGATGAACCAACAGCGCAGATCGACGTTGTCGGAAAACATCGAATATGGAACATGCTTCGAGACATGAGGGATGAAGGCTCAACCATATTGCTTGCAACTAACGAGCTCCACGAGGCTGATGTGCTTTCCGACAGGGTTGCCATAATGCATAGAGGCAAGCTACTTGTCTGCGATAAACCAAAAAAGTTAAAGGACAGCATACCAGGCGGGGACGTAGTGGAAATAACTTTGGAAAAGGGCATTACAGACGAGATGCTTGAAAAGCTGAGGGAAATCAAAAGGGTTGTAAATGTTTTAGCAATAAAGCAGAACTATTTGAAAATTTACTTAAACAATGCGGAGGAGGTTCTTCCAAAGATCACAGAGTTCTTTATGAAAATGCAGCTGTCAATAAAGTCTATCCGCATGAGTGAACCTTCCCTTGACGATGTGTTTGCGCATTATACTGGTTTAACCATAGAGGAAGCTCAGAGATGATAAGCTTACGTAGAGTCTGGACGGTGGCTGAAAGGGATATACGAATGTTTCTGCGCTACAAGTTTCTATTGATAATGCGGGCGATATGGTTTATCGCTCAAATAGCCCTTTTCGGCTTGATTGTTAACAGTATGTTCCGCACAGATGTCCAGAATGCTGTTGGCGGCAGCTACTTCAATTATTATGCTGCTGGAATAATAGTGACAATGCTGTATTCAACAGCGGTCTTCATAGGATATGACATTTACGAAGAGGCTGACCACGGCGTCATAGAATATCTCTTAAGCGTCCCTGTTTCGCGGAAGGAGCTTGTTCTCGGAAGGTCTATTGGGGGAGGCTTGAGGAGTTTCCTGTATGTTGGTCCAATGATGCTTTTTGTTCTCTACCTAATTGGGGTTTCAAGTGTTCTGCAACTTTTAGCAGCTCTGCTTTCGCTTTTCCTATTCACCTTCGGCGTGTCGGGCTTCAGCATAACTTTGGCTGTAAGCATAAAATCTTCAGACAGGTTCGACATACTGATGGGAGTTACTGACGCCTTAATAGTTAGGTTAAGCACAACGCTTTATCCAATAGCTTACATGCCGCAGTATTATGCTGGCATCGCATTGATAAACCCGCTAACTTTTGCAGCAGACCTTTTCAGATGGGGCGCCGGAATAGAATCTGCCGCTATCACTCCGCCGTTGTTGGCGGCTTTCGGCATAGTTGCCTTCTTTTCAATGTTCACTTTTCTAGGCATATTTCTGCATGAGCGCAGATTGGAGGGTGGCGGTTGGCAGTGAAACCAATTTTTTATGTCATTCAGAGGGACCTCAAATATTTCTTCCGCTATAAATGGTGGGTTGCCGGAATGGTAAGCATGAACCTTGCCGACCTCTTCATAATGGCAGTAGTCTACACAAACATGGTGAACCCGAACATAACAAGGGAGTATGTCTCATACTTCGTCTTCTTCGCCCCAGGTTTAACAATAACGGCGCTTTTTGCGGCGGCTTTCATGATTGGACGCGAAATAAACATGGAAGTCAGACGTGAAATTTCACATTACATGTTGAGCTTACCAATAAAAAGGTTGGAATTGGCTCTCGGCAGAGTTTTGGCAGGAGGGTTCAGAGGGGTGATTTATATGGCACCGCTGTTAGCTACAACTCTGGGCATAACCTACATTTACACGAGTGCATCGCCCAACCCGTTGCAACTTTTAACCATAATTACCACCTTATCCTTATTGTCCATTGGAACTTCTGGCTTAAGCATAGCCCTCGCGTTATCAACGACTAGTTTCGAGAAGTACATAACCGCGAGGGGGGTCGTCTATTATGTGCTTTTCTTCTGTAGCACAGTTTTTTATCCGATGGGCTTGATACAAAGTGCGTTGCCGCAATTGACGTTAATAGCGCAGTATAACCCATTAAGCTGCGGTGCAGACTTGTCAAGAGCCTTCCTTTTGGGTAATCCGCCATTTGACCCGCTTATGTTAGTTGACGTAGCCTTATTTGCTTTAATTTTCGCTTCCATTGCAACTTTAGCATATATGAAAGTAACTCAAAAGTGACCATGGTTAAATTTATGAATGTGAACACCATATCTTTCTCTCCTTCCACTGGACTGGCTTGGTTTGAAGGTTAATCTAATGAGCGAAGTGAAGACTTTCTTTGAACCGCAAAAGGTTGTGCTAGTTGGTTCAAGCAAAATCAAGGAAGAAATGGGCATGACTTCGCCGAAACTTTTCAAAAATGTCATTTACAATATGAAGAAGTTCTTCCGCGGAAAAACCTACGTCTTAGACATTAACGGAAAAGCCGGTTATAAAAGTGTAAAGGAATTGCCAGAGACCCCGGAACTTGCGGTCATGATGCTTCCGCCGAGGCAATCAATTTCTCAATTGGAGAAATGCGCCAAGTTAGGCGTCAAGGCTTCGGTGGCGATCACAGGCGGATACAGCGACAGACAGCGTCAGCAACTGCTTAGGCTTAGGGACGAGTATGGTGTCAGGATTTTAGGTCCAAACACGATTATGGGTGTTTTAAATACTGCTAATGGGTTGAACACCACTTTTGCAAGGGATATTATGCCAAAGAAGGGAGACATCGCGGTTGTATCGCAAAGTGGCGGGGTTGGCGCGTGTCTGCTTGATTGGGCGTGTTTCTACAGGGTTGGCATAAGCAAATTTACGTTTACTGGCGACAAGATAGATGTTGACGATGTTGACTTGATGCAGTACTTAAGCGAAGACCGAAACACGAAGGTTATATGCCTATACATGGAAGGAATAAGGGACGGAAGAAAGTTCATTGAAAAGGCAAGGGAAATCGTTAAGGAAAAACCTATTCTAGCTTTGAAAGGTGGGACAACGGAGGAATCCGCGCGCAGAGCCCTATCGCACACGGCTTCCATGGCTGGTTCCGACGAGATTTTTGACGCTGCCTTCAAGAAGTCTGGAGTGGTAAGGGTTGAAGATGTAGAAGAACTGATGAATGGTGCTGTTGCCCTCTCAAAGCAGCCTCCAATGCGCGGCGACAAAGTAGCCATCATAAGCAATGTTGGTGGTCCAGCCATATTGGCTGCGGATGCTGTTGTAAAAAACGGGTTAAAGCTTGCTGTTTTGTCGGATAAAACCAGAAAGAAGATTGAGGCTGCATACCCCGGAGTGGATGCAGTCAACCCAGTTGACATAATAGCTGACGCTAGGGCTGAAAGATACAAGAAGGTTCTGGAACTTGTGCTTTCAGACAGAAACGTTGACGGAGTCCTCGTGATAAACATGCTTAAATCATGCTTCTTCGAGCCAGAAGACGCGAAGGTTATTCCGAAAGTAGCTGCGAAGCATCCGGAAAAACCTGTTGTGGACGTGCCTGCTGGAGGAGAGGACTTTGAGCTTGTTCGCAAAGTGCTTGGCAAATCAAAAATTCCCCTTTACAACTTGCCAGAGAAGGCTGTGAAAGCCTTGAAAGTTTTGAGAGCCTACGGTGGAATTTGCGGGAAACACTAAATATATTTGCAGACATGTGTAAAGTTCTATCTTGTAGCGTGTGTTCCTCTGGTGGAACGTTGATTCACAACATCAGAAGCTTAGAAGAAGAATTCAGCAGACAAATCCTAGAATTTTGTAGACATGTTGCCGGCTCATGTAAAATTACAGCCGCTTTCGTCTTGGATGATTACGCTTTGGGTTCTACAAGCCCGGAGACATTAATTCAGGTTTTGCTTGTGATTCGCGATTTTCCCCCGAAACTGATGAACTATATCAAGGTTTTGGATGGAAAGAACATCGCTGTTCTCGCCGTTGACGAATGGGTTTTCGAACGAGATGTTGAGAGAGGTTTTTTGGGCGAAGCCGTTGCTGGCGGGCTAATCTTTCCATATGCGCCTCTTGTGAACAAGGATTTTCTTGGCGCTCAAGAGGTAATGTTGAAAAGGCGGCTAATTCTTGAACTTTTGGAAAACCTTGTTTTAGACTTTCCAGAACTTTCCTACGAGCTTCATATTAAACCTGAATATTTTATGTATGAGGCTCTCTTGAGCAGAGCGCGGCTTTTTCCACCGTTGATTAACGGCTTACTTGGCTTTATGCAGCAAGAAAGTGAAAAAGTAAAGTCTGTTCTCGACGGGTACTTGAAGGCTTTGGAATCTCTTGAAAGAGACGGAGTTGTCAAGTTTTCAGGTAACTACGTGAGAATTTCAGAAGAATTCGTTAACAAAATTCGAAGGCGAAAAGTTCGTTTTACAGCTCTCTCAAAAAATGTTCCCAGAGCATTATTTACTTCTCTACTAGCAATCTTCCCTAAAATCCTAAGCCTCCTATCTCAAGATGCTGAGACACTCTTCAAATTTCAAAAGAAAACCAGCGAGGGTGAAGCCCGAACTCTTAAAGGGCTTATAAATCCGAGAAAATTTTTGTATGTTCCAACTTCAGGCGGTTTTGTCTCTTTGGCGGATAGGGCTGACATTGAAACCTTTGCTAAGGGCGTCCTCTCCGCTGGCGAAAATGCAGAGGTTGAGGTGGAAGAGATCGGCGGAGTTCTGAACGATGTCTACTTGATTAAAGTGACGGCTGCTGATATTGAAAAGAGGGTTGTGGTTAAACAGTTTAAAGACTGGTCAAGCTTCAAATGGTTTCCCCTTACGCTTTGGACTTTTGGAACCCGAACTTTCGCCGTTTTGGGGCGTTCAAGACTTGAAAGGGAATGCGCCATAAACAAGCTTTTATCATCTGAAGGGTTTAATGTCCCAAAAATTCTTTACATGAACCATGACGAGCGCTTGGTTTTCATGGAACATGTCGAGGGCGAAAGCCTCGACAGAGTGATTAAAAGGATTGCAGAATCAAAGGATGACGAAGAAATCAACGAAAAGTTGATGGTTATAGAAAGGCTCGGGGAGACATTCGCCAAAGTGCATGCCCTCAACATTTCTTTAGGCGACACAAAACCCGAAAACATGCTTGTTGGCAAAAACGGCGAAATTTACCTTTTAGACCTTGAGCAAGCAGCGAGAAACGGCGACGAAACATGGGATGTTGCCGAGTTTCTTTATTATGCTGGGCACTATGTTCCGCCGTTGTTTGGAAGGCGCGCCGCTGAACTTATTGCACAAGCCTTCATCAAAGGATACTTAACTGCTGGCGGTAACCCAACCGTTGTCAAAAGGGCTTCAAACCCCAAATACACTAGGGTGTTCAGCGTCTTCACCTCACCAATAATAATGGTTGCCATTTCAAATGCTTGCAGAAACGCGGATAAGCTGAGTGGTATGCATGGTTAAAAGCAAAACGGTTCTAACTTTTTACGGCGGCGTAAACGAGATTGGCGGAAACAAAGTGCTCCATTATTTCCTTTTTAGGCATAAAGTAGTCTTGAATGTCTGATGGGTGTTCACGTTTTTTATCAACTTCGGGGGTTCCACCCTCATGTTTCGCGCTTATATTTTTAACGTGGTCTGCAACTTCTAAGAGTTGGTTTAGGCGGTCGTATGGTTGTCTAACTATGCCTTTGTAGGCTTCAGTTATGTGGTGCTCAATGCGGACAATGTCTTCAAAGCCTAAGGCTTTTCTTATGTAGGCTGTGAGCTCTATTGTTTGGTTGTTCACGGAGTTTGAAAGGTTAAAGCCTATCAGGGGAGTTGAACCGTCCTCTCGGCTTAGCAGCTTGGCTGTCATAAGAGTCCATAAAATTGAATAGGGATTGTCATTGCCTAAGAACACAGATATCTTAAACTCCATGTCTACTCCAAGCTTATGCAACAAATACCCCAAAAAGACAGTTCCTGAATTTGTGTTCAGAACCTGCCTAACCCCATAATTAGTGTAATAGTAAAGGTATTCTTGAACCCACTTCAACGCATATTCATTAGGCGCCCCGACACCCCCGAAATATCCAGTTATCGTCTCCGGTCCGCCCAAATGGATGTTAACTGGTTTCCCATCTGGACCTGGCATTGTTCCCTTTGTGTCGAGAGTCTGTACGTAAGAGGCGCCTATTATCTGCATTGCGGCAGCGAAGGCGAGAATGTCTTCGTCCTCAATCTGTTCTTTCATTGAGCGAACGCGAATGTAGCGGGCTGGCATTAGGTCCTGCTTTTTAATTGCAAGTTTCGCCTCTTCCATTAGCCATGGGAAAAAGTTTGAACCGCTGATTTCAAGCGTGACTGCAAATGTTTCGTCAAACTTGGTGGAATCCGCTTTTTCTCCCAAGATTTTTCTGCGGTAGTCTGTTATGCTGATGAAAGCGTCTTTATCACGTTGCCTAACAAGCCATTCAAGGTCTTTTATGAAAGGCGATTTTCTCTTTTCAAGTTTTTTCATGATGTTTTCAAGTTTACAGCTTTCTTTAGCCTTGCGGTTAATTTCTTTAACACCGCCATATTCCTCGATGATTTCTAATAAACCATTCACTAGAGGGTTATCCTTCCTCAAAAGAAAGTTATTGATTTCCTCCAGACTCTCCCATTTAATTTTCAACCTTTCCCTCAGATTATCCAGAAACAACGCCTCCACAACAACGAACCTTATTTTGTTCACAGTCGATTTAAACGTTTTTAGCTGCAGAAACTTCCTTCATTCTATAACGGTTTGTTCCCAAACTTTTAACAACCAATCGTGGAAATGTCCTTTTGCACATCCAAAGCTTATATGGTATGAAAACACGGCTTAGATATGGGAAGAATTGTATGTTTAAGCCCGAGGGAATTTTGCCTGCTTTAGTTACGCCTTTTACAGATGATGGAAAGGCTGTTGATGAGGAAAGACTGCGTTTTCTAGTTAATCGTTGCATTGAATTAGGCGTCCATGGGGTTGTTCCATGCGGCACAACCGGCGAGTTTGTGAATATGACGATGGAAGAGAGAAAGCGTGTCATAAAAGTCGTGGTCGACGAAGTTAATGGGCGTGTTCCAGTGGTTGCTGGAACAGGGGCAAGCGGAACAGACCAAGCCCTAGAAATTACAAGGTACGCGAAGGATGTGGGCGCTGATGCTGTTCTGATTGTGACGCCTTTTTACTTGAAGCCTGCAGACCGTGGAATCTACGAGCATTACGACACAATAGCAAGCAAAGTTGAAATCCCAATAATTTTATACAACATTCCACAATGCACGGGGCTGCCTCTCCCTTGGCAGATGGTTGAGGATTTGGCGCAAATTCCAAACATAGTTGGCATAAAAGACAGCAGTGGACAGTTAAACTTCATCTTAGCTGTGTTAGAGAAAGTGAGGGACAAAATTAATGTTATGTGTGGACATGACGAGGTTGTTATCGCAGCTTTGGCTGCTGGCTGTTCAGGCGCCATACTTGCCAGCGCGAACGTCATACCAGACATCTGGGTTCAACTCTACAACCACGTTAAAAATGGCGAACTGCAAAAAGCTCGTGAACTACAATACAAGGTGCAGAAGATAGCGAGGATAATAGCTGCAAGCGGTCCAGTCGGAACAAAAGCAGCCTTAAACATGATGAAAATAAAAGTTGGTCCTGTTAGGCAGCCTCTAAGCGTCGGCGGCGAACTAACTTACGAGGCAAGAGAAGAATTACGCCTGGATTTAGAGAAAATTGGCAAAATAAAGCCTAAACCAGTAACATTTGAAGTGGGAGAAAAGCCCATCGAACAGCGTTTTATGGCTATCGACATAACCCCGAAAATCATAAGGGATTTTAATCTTCGCATAGGCGAGGCTTTGGCTGGACAAGGCGCCGAAGTAGCCCACATAGACTTAGTCATCGGCAAAAAAGACGGTCCAGTGGGCGAAGCCTTTGTTAAGGCTAAAGCTGCACCCACTCCAGGTCATGAGCCGCTATTGGCTATTCTGGAGCCAAACTTAGCTGTTAAGCCGCCGACGCTCATTGTTCCAACGGTTACGATAACTAGTATGCGGCAGGCCAGCATGGTTTATGGGCCAGCTCAAACAGCGGTAGCCAAAGCGGTTGTTGACAGTGTTGCGGATGGGACGATTCCAAAGAAAGCTGCTGAAGACTTAATCATAATTGCAAACGTCTTTGTTCACCCGACAGCTGTGGATAGACAACGTGTTTACATAAACAATTACAAGGCTATGCGCCATGCCATTCGAAAAGCAATAGAGGGGAGACCCTCGCTAAAAGAGCTTATAGAAAACAAGGATAGAAGCAAGCACCCGTTCAAATATACGCCATAACAGAGTAGGGCTTGGCAACAGAACTTACGCCTTTCTAAGCCGTCCTCTGCTGAAGTATCTGTTTATGGCTAGCATGTCGCTTAATAGAGCGTATCCAGCCTCTTTGCCTCCAGCGCCTGGCCCAACTATTGTGACTTCTCCAAGCATGTCTGTGTTGAAGGTTAAAGCGTTAAGGGTTCCGCAGATGTGAGCGAGAACATCATTTAAAGGAACCTTTTCTGGAGAAACTTTAGCTTTTATTTTGCCGCCCTCTCGCCATGCGCTAGCTATTAGCTTTATTCTTTTTCCCTCTTTCTGCGCTTCTTTTATGTCGCTGACTGCGATGTTTTTTATCCCTGTTCTTTCCACGTCCTTCACCTTAACGTTGCCTCCCATGACAACGTTGGAAAGGATTGTTATTTTTGCAACTGGGTCCCAAGCTTCCACGTCCATTTTTGGGTCTGCTTCAGCGTAGCCAAGTTTTTGCGCCTTTTTCAGCGCTTCTTTGTAGGATACCCCGCCTTCCATTTGGGTTAGTATGTAGTTTGTTGTGCCGTTTACAATTCCCCTAATAGACTTCACGTCGGCGCCAGCCAAATCCTCTAGGGCTAGGTTGATTGCTGGCGTGCCGCTTAAAACTGTGCCTTCAAATCTTAGGAAAACGTTGTGTTTCTTGGCTGCTGCCACGAGTTCATGATATGCGAGGGCTATTGGCCCCTTGTTTGTTGTAACCACATGCTTGCCAGATTCTAATGCTTTTTTAATGTGCGTTATGCCCGGTTCTCCGTTCTCCAAGTTTGTCCAAGTGGCCTCAATGATTATGTCTGCGGCGCTCTTTTCTATGGTTTCCAAGCTTGAAAGTCCCTTCTCTCCGTCTTTGTAGCTTTCGATTTTTCCGGTTTTCTGAGC
>Ga0080004_1132301_pt1 | contig 11713 bp, 14 predicted proteins | sample WasSprMetagenome_FD_69207 | JGI IMG/M metagenome (GOLD analysis project Ga0080004, IMG submission 69207) | Sulfidic aquatic microbial communities from Washburn Spring, Yellowstone National Park, USA - WS (SPADES assembly) (version 2) | ecosystem: Environmental > Aquatic > Thermal springs > Hot... | reverse complement strand
GGAGGTGCTGGGGAGGGTCCTGCGGGAGGGCGGAAGGGAGTACAGGTTCCTGGGGCTGAGAGGGAGCGGGAAGGCTCGCGGCTCCTGCGGTTGCTCACCCTGGAGCTGGGAAGGCGGTGAGGGAGGCGTGTCGGGAGGTCTCAGGAGAGCAGCCACCTCCAGAGGGGCAGGAACCTCACCCTCCTCCCCCCCAGTCCCACCGATTCCTCGTAGTCCCAGGTGATGACCTCCAGCTCCCTGCACCCCACCGCCCCGCCCGCCTCCAGCAGCCCCTCCAGCTCCCTCTTCTCCACCTCATCCCTTCCGCTGGCGTAGGTCACCTGGATCAGCCTCTTGGTGGAGGTCCCCTCCCTCACCACGAAGTCCACCTCCCTCCCACGGTGATCCTTCCAATAGAAGAGCCCTGTTTCCCCCCTCCTCCTCAGCTCCAGGAAGACCGCGTTTTCCATGAGCCTCCCCATCTCCTCCTCAAACCTGGTGTCCGTCGAGTGGCAGATCAGGCCGGGATCGTTCAGGTAGACCTTCGGTACGCACAGGAAGCTCTTCCGAAGGGAGGGGGAGAACTTGGGAAGGAAGAAGCAGAACATGGCCTCCTCCAGGGCATCGGCGTATCCGTAAAGGGTCTTCTTGCTCACCTCCACTCCCCTCGACTTGAGCGAGTTGAAGACCCTGTTCACCGAGAACTCCCTGGAGAAGGAGGAGAGGAGATGGGCCATCAGGAGCCGCACCACGTGTGGTTCCTTCGCCCCCAATCTCTCCACCACGTCTCTGAAGATGACCAGGTCGAGGTAGTCCCTGAAGAAGGTTCTCCGGTTGACGGGGGTGAAGACGATGTCCGGAAAGCCCCCGTCCTTCAGGTATGCCCTCAGGAGCCCCTTCACCGAGCTCTCCGCCCTGGTGGAGAGGGGCTCCCTCGGCTCCCCGCCTTTGGCCCCCAGGAACTCCCGGAAGGAGAGGGGGAAGACGGGGACCGGGAGGGCCCTGCCCCTGAGCTGGGTGGCGATCTCCCTGCTGAGGAGCTTTGAGGAGGAACCCGTTACGAAGAGGAAGTACCTCCTCTTCTCGAAGAGGGTGTAGACGAGCGTCTCCCAGCCCTTCAGCCTCTGGACCTCGTCCAAGAAGATGAACTCGGGCTCCCTACCGTAGAGCTCCTGGTGCAGGCTCACGGCCTTGGCCACCTCCCCCATTTCCAGGGAGGAAACCGGATACTCCTCGAAATTGAGGAAGAGGTACTCCTCTTCCCTCAGGCCCCTCTTGTTCAGGATCAGGTCGTAGAGGGAGTAGGTTTTGCCGGCCCTTCTGGGTCCGATTACGCTCACGATGAAGTTCTTGAGGAGCGGAAACTCCACCCGTCTTTCCCTGACCTCAAGGTTTCTTATGTCCTCCTTCTTGTCCACGAGGTATCTTCTCATTCTGTTTACTGTAGGGGGAAACTTTTATAAAAATCTTTACCCCTACAGGTAACAAAACAGGGTCGGAAGGGGCCGGGGCTCCTTCAACAGGAAGAGGATCTGAAAGCGGGCCACGTGTGGGAAGGGGGCCCGTGTAGCGGTACCGGTGCACGAGGTTCTTCGGGCCCCCCGATTACCCGAAGAAAATACTTGGGCGAGATGCCAGACAGTTCGCTATGCAGGATTCTAGGTCCTCGACGAGCAGACCGTCGATCCTTCCCCCACTTGCTCACGAGGAACTGGCCCCCTTTCCACCCCAGCTCCCTGCGGATGCTTCGGGATGACGATTCTACCGGGATCTCACTTTTGAGAGCACGGGCATCCCCAAGCTGAAACTCGCTGTGATCGAGCGTCTTGAACCAGCCGGTACTTAAAGGAGCAGGCAGCTGTACAGCCGCTTGCAGAGGTACTTGGGGACTAGGCCGTCTTCAGGAGCGGTTCCTGAGAGGTCAGGTTCAGGTCGAGGATGTGGAAAACCTTCGTCCGGCCCTTCACGATCGGCAGTTTGTCTATCTCCTCGACGGCCGAGAGCACATCCCCCCTCTTGGCCCGGTGGGAGATCACGGCGACGGAGACGGGCTCCTTCCCGTGCTCCTTCTGGTTTATGGCGGCTATGCTTATCCCGCGCTTCGCCAGGATCCCCGTGAGCTCGGCGAGCACCCCGGGGCGGTCCACGACGGTGAACCGCAGGTAGAACCTCGAAACCAGCTTCGACATGTCCTCCACCCGGATCTCCTCAGCTTTCTGCGGAATCGGTGACCTGACCCCCTTGACTATGCCTATCAGGTCCTCCAGGATGGCCTGGGCGGTCGGAGATTTGCCGGCGCCCGGGGCTATGAAGCCCCTCTTCACCCCCAGGTCGTCCTCGATTATCATGGCGTTGTTGGCCCCTTCTATGGATCCGAGGAAGCTGTCCGCCGGAACGAGGGCGGTGAGGATCCCGGCGAACGTCCCGTCCTGGTCTCCCCTGAGGATGACCCCCACCTGCTTGAACACGTACCCGAACTCCTTCGCGTACTCTACATCCTGGGTTTCGACTCCCGATATTCCCTCCACGTGGATGTTCTTCGGGAGGTTCATGCTACCGTTGACGAGCCCGAGCAGAATCTTGAGCTTGTTGGCGGCATCGATCCCCTCCACGTCCTCCTTGGGGTCGGGCTCGGCGTAGCCCATCTGTCTGGCCAGCGCGGAGGCTTCCCGCAGGTCCAGGCCCCGATTCGCCATGGAGGAGAGGATGAAGTTCGCCGTGCCGTTCAGGATGCCGACCAGGTTCCGGATCCTCCCCTCGCAGAGTTTCTCGCTCAACCCTGACAGCAGGAAAACCAGTCCCACGAGCGTGCCCCCGATGCCGACCTGGCGGTCCCGCCCGATCGCCTCCTGAAAGATTTCCCTGCCGTAGTGGGCGATGACGGTCTTGTTGGCGGTCACGACGTGTTTGCCACTCCTGAGCGCACGCAGGATTATATCCCTGGCCTCCTCAGACAGGCCCGTCAGCTCAACCACGATATCTATGCTGGGATCGGACAGAACCTCCTCCACCCTGTCCGTCATCAGGCCGTCCGGGACTTTCATCGGCCTCTGCTTGTCCAAGTGCTTGACAACGATTTTCCGGAGCTTCAGCCACTCGTCGTATTTTCCACTCAGCAGAAGCTCCACGACGGCGGAGCCGATGTTGCCGAAGCCGACAACTGCGACGTTCATGGCTTTTCTCTCCAGAGGCCTGCCCCTCGGTGCCTTTCCGGGGGAACCTTTCCTGGCCGAGGGTGAGGGCATGTGCTATCCCCGTGCCTTGGGTGTTATCGAGTTTGAAACACGATGTGCGCCGAAGCTGGGACGCGCGACGGGCGAGCCAAAGTTGGGTCTCCTATTCATTCTTCATCACCCCATCTCTTTTCGCTTTCAATGTTAGGTGCCCTCTCTCCTTATAATCTTTCCCGAACCAGGCTTGCGGGAGGAGGTTTTCCCCAGATGGCTCCTCCAGCAGGAGCTCTCTTGTTTAAGGCGGGCCGGACGGGATTCGAACCCGTGTTCCGGGCTCCGGAGGCCCGTGTCTTATCCTGGCTGGACCACCGGCCCAGAAGAGAGTAAAAAAGGAAAAAAATAAAAAGGGAGGGTTTTACTTCTCGGGCTTCTTCACCAGCAGGGAGATCAGGGCCAGGATGGCGCCTATCAGCAGCACGTAGGCCCCGTAGCACACGTCCTGTATGTGCAGTACGGGTGCGTTCTCCAGGATGAAGACCCCCACGGCCGAGGCGGCGGCCAGCACCGTGAAGGTGCCCATCAGGGCCTCCACCACCTCCTGGGGCTTCCAGAGCAGTACCAGGCAGGTCAGGATGATGATGATGCCGGCTCCCAGGAGGAGCTCGGGTGCCACCATCTCCGGCATGGGTATCAGGCCCTTGGCCGTCTTCGTCAGGTCCCATCCCGTTACGTCTCCGACCCCGGTTACCTTGTACCACGGCAAGAAGATGCTGGCCAGCACCAGTACTCCGCCTATCAGTCCCAGAATCTAGGCCACCTTTCGGTCCAAACTTTCACCTCCAAAGGAGGTTTAAAAAGGGGGGCTTTGCCGTTCGGGAAAGGCGGGCCCGGCGGGATTCGAACCCGCGACCTACAGGTTTCCCCTCTTCCGATCCGAAGCCTGCCGCGCTTTCCTGGCTGCGCCACGGGCCCGTTAGACCCTTCCCCTCCCCCGTTTTGAATCTTTCACCAAGGCCTTTTTATTACCGCGGCCTTCCTTCTCATCTGAGGGCTTTGAAGGCTCTGGTGGTGGTCTGCGACGGGCTGGCGGATCGCCCCCTGAGGGAGGGGGGGCTGACCCCCCTGGAGAGGGCCGAGACCCCCCAGATGGACCGGATAGCGGAGGAGGGGATCTGCGGCCTGATGGACCCCATCGCCCCCGGCATCACCCCTGGCAGCGATACCGCCCACCTCTCCCTCCTGGGCTACGACCCCTTCCAGACCTACTCCGGCAGGGGACCCTTCGAGGCGGCGGGGGCGGGCCTCCCCCTCAGGAAGGGGGACGTGGCCTTCAGGGTGAACTTCGCCACGGTGGACGAGAACCTCCTCCTCAGGGACAGGAGGGCCGGCCGACTGAGGGACGGGAGGGAGCTGGAGGAGCTCCTCCGGGGGATAAGGGTGGAGGGGGCGGAGATCCTCTTCAGGAGCACCTCCTCCCACCGGGCCGTCCTGGTGCTGAGGGGCAAGGGCCTCTCCCACCAGGTCTCCAGCAACGACCCCCACACCACGGGGGTGAGGGTGGAGGGGGTGAGGCCCCTGAGCGCGGCGGGGAGGAAGACGGCCAGGATCCTCAACGAGTTCCTGAGGAAGGCCAGGGAGGTCCTGGAGGAGGCCCCCCTGAACAGGAGGAGGAGGGAGCAGGGGCTGCCGCCCGCCAACTACCTGCTGGTGAGGGGAGGGGGGACGGTTCCCTCCCTGGAGCCCCTGGAGAGCAGGTTCTCCCTCAGGGGGGCCTGCGTGGCCGCCGCCGCCCTGGTGAGGGGGGTGTGCAGGCTGGCGGGGATGGAGGTGGCGGAGGTGCCCACCTCCACCACGGGGGTGGACACGGACCTGGAGGCGGAGGTGGCGGAGGTGGAGAGGAGGCTGGAGGAGAGCGACCTGGTGCTCTACTCCATCAAGGGGTTCGACGAGGTCAGCCACGACGGGGACGCCAGGAGGAAGATAGAGTTCATAGAGCGCTTCGACGGCTACCTCCCCAGGCTGAGGGAGATGGCGGACTTCCTGGTCCTGACGGCGGACCACTCCACCCCCGTGGAGGTGAGGGAGCACACGGCGGACCCCGTTCCGGTGGTGATAGCGGGCCCTGGGGTGAGGACGGACGAGGTGAGGAGGTTCGGGGAGAGGTCCTGCGCCAGGGGGGGGCTGGGGAGGATAAGGGGGACGGAGCTCCTGCCCATCCTGGTGGACCTGATGGGGAGGTCCAGGAAGTTCGGGGCCTGATCGCATGTACCTGATGCTCGGGGCGGGGGACGTGGGGCTGGAGGTGGCGGAGCGCCTGAGGAAGCTGGGGAGGGAGGTGACCTTCGCGGTGGCCGATCCCAGGCAGGCCGACCTCCTCTCGGGGAGGGGGTTCAGGGTGGAGCCCTGGGACCCCTCCTCCCCCACCCTGGCCCAGCTGCTCCAGCGGGCGGAGGCCCTGGTGCTGGTCTCCCAGGACCTGGTGGAGGCGGAGAGGATGCTGGAGGAGGTGGGGGGCCTGAGGAGGGGCTCCCTTCCCCCCCTCCTGGCCCTGGTCCCCGACGAGCTCTTCGAGCTGGACTTCAGGGCCAGGGGGGCGGAGGTGGTCCTGCCCCTCTCCCAGCTCGCCTCCGAGAGGCTCCTCTCCGCCCTGGAGGACCTGGAGGGGCTGAGGAGGGAGAGGGAGCTGAGGGAGCTCCTCCTCTCCCGCAGGGGGGGGAGGATGCTGGTGGTGACCCAGATCAACCCCGACCCCGACGCCCTGGCCAGCGCCGCCGCCCTTAAGAGGTACGCCAGGGCCTTCGGGGTGGAGGCGGACGTGGCCTGCGCCGGGGAGGTGGGGGGATACCCCCAGAACAGGGTGATGAGGAACCTGCTGGAGCTGGAGCTCCTGGACCTGAAGGCGGTGGACTTCGAGAGGTACGCCCTCTACGCGCTGGTGGACGTCTCCACCCGCTCCAACTCCGCCCTGCCCGAGCGGATCTTCCCCACGGTGGTGATAGACCACCACTCGGTCCCGGCCAGCGAGGTGCAGGGCAAGTTCAAGGACATCAGGGTCACGGGGGCGGCCTCCACCCTCCTGGCCAAGTACCTCTGGTTCGGGGGGGTGGAGATGGATCCTCCCCTGGCCGCCGCCCTGGCCCTGGGGATAGTGACGGACACCCTCCACTTCACCAGGGGGACCACTCCCATGGACTTCGAGGTCTTCCAGCGCCTCCTGCAGAAGGCGGACCTAGACCTCCTGAGGGGCCTGCAGTCCTCCCTCTTCTCCAAGGAGGCCTTCGACCTCCTGGCCAGGTCCCTCAGGAGGGCGAAGCTGGTGGGGGGGTGCTACGCGGCCTATCTCGGGGAGGTGGAGGACCCGGACTCCGTTCCACAGATCGCGGACTTCCTCCTCCTGAGGGAGGGGGTCACCCACACCCTGGCCTACGGGCTCCACGAGGGGGTGGTGAGGATCTCCGCCAGGACCAAGGACAAGGGCATCCACCTGGGGCAGATCCTGAGGGAGCTCTTCCCAGGCTTCGCGGGGGGGCACCCGGGCATGGCGGCCGGCTCCGTCCCCCTCAGGCTGCTCACCAGGGTGAGCCCCCAGAGCCCCTCCTTCCGGGCCTCCCTGGACAGGGCGGTGGTCAGGCGCTTCCTGGCCAAGCTGGGCCTGGTCCCCGGGGGGAGAAGGGAGAAGTGAGGAAGGGTTACCTGCGCGGGCTCCTCAGGGGAAGGCTCCCCCCGGAGGAGCTGGGGAGGCTCCCCGCCGGCTTCCAGAGGGTGGGGCACGTGGCTCTCCTTCGCCTGCCCCCGGAGCTCTGGGAGAGGAGGAGGGAGATAGGGGAGGCGCTGGTGGGCAGGAACGGGATAAGGACGGTGGCGGTGCTGAGGGGGGTGGAGGGGAGGGAGAGGAGGCCGGAGGCGGAGGTGGTGGCCGGGGATCCCGAAACGGTCACCCTGCACCGGGAGCACGGCTGCCTCTTCAGGCTGGACCCCCTCAGGGTCCTGTTCTCCCCCGGGAACCTGCACGAGAGGGGGAGGCTCCCGAAGCTGGTGAAACCCGGGGAGGTGGTGGTGGACCTCTTCGCGGGGGTGGGGCAGTTCTCCCTCCCCATAGCCAGGCTGGCCAGGCCCTCCAGGGTTTACGCGGTGGAGCTGAACCCCCTGGCCTACCGCTACCTCTGCGAGAACGTCAGGCTGAACGGGCTGGGGGAGGTGGTGGTTCCCCTGCTGGGGGACTGCGAGAGGGTGGCGCCCAGGGGGGTGGCGGACAGGGTGATCCTGGGGATCCTGCACGTCACCCACCGCTACCTCCCCCTGGCCGGGGAGGTGCTGAAGCCCTCCGGGGGCTTCCTCCACTACCACGAGAGCGTGCCCGTCCCCCTCCAGTTCACCCGCCCCGTGGAGAGGGTGAGGGCGGCCTTCCCCGGCAGGGAGGTGGAGATCCTGGGGGTGAGGAGGGTAAAGAAGTACTCCCCGGGGGTGGTGCACGTGGTGGTGGACGCGCGGGTGGGCCCGGCAACCTTTAAAGCCCGCGCGGAGGGAGAGGGAGGATGCTGAGGACGTGCAGCTCCTGTCTGCGTCCCATCGTGGCGGAGGTGGCGGTGCACTTCCCCTGCCCCCAGTGCGGGGAGGAGGAGATCTGGAGGTGCAGGAGGTGCAGGAAGCTGAGCAACCCCTACCGGTGCCCGAGGTGCGGGTTCACCGGTCCCTGAGGTGAGGGGATGAGCAGGGTGGCGTTGACCATAAGGGTGATGCCGGAGGGAACGGAGGTGGACCTGAACGAGCTGGAGAGGAGGATAAGGGAGCTGGCCCAGGTCACCTCCGTCTCTAGGGAGCCCATAGCCTTCGGGCTGGAGGCCCTGCTGCTGGTGGCCATAGTCCCGGACGCGGCGGGGGGAAGCGAGCCCCTGGAGAGGGCCCTGCAGGAGCTCCCCGGGGTGGGGAGCGTGCAGGTGGTGGGGATCACGCTGGTGTGAGGTGGTGGGGTGAGGCTCGATCCCAGGATCACCTCCCTCTACCCCGGCTTCCTGGCCGGGAGCGCGGTGGTGACGGGCCTGACGGTGGAGACCTCCGTGGAGGGGCTGGAGGAGAGGAAGAGGGCGGTGCTGGAGGCCTGGGGGTCGAGGGACCTCCGGGAGCTCTCCCCCTACTCCGAGTTCCTGCGGAGGATGGGCCTGGAGGAGGGCGCCTTCCCCCTCAGGCTCTGGGCGGAGGAGGCGAGGAGGGGGAAGTTCCCCGCCAGGAACAACGTGCTGGACTCCTGCGTGCTGGCCTCCCTGGAGCACCTGGTGCCGGTGGGGGCCCACGACCTGCTGAAGGTGAGGGGGGAGGTGGAGGTGACCCTCTCCTCCGGGGAGGGATCCCTCACCCTGCAGGACGGCTCCAGGATCACCCCGCGCCAGGGGGAGATCGTGCTGAGGGACGGGGAGAAGCTCCTCGCTTCCTACGGGAGGGGGGAGGGCTCTGGGACCAGGATAGGCTTCGAGACCTCAGGGGTGCTCTTCGTGGCCTGGAACGCCCCCGGGATCCCCCGCGGGAGGGTGGAGGAGGCCCTCAGGGCGGTCTCCACCTACGCCCGGAGGTACTGCGGGGGGCACGTGGAGAAGGTGGAGATCCTCGAGTAGCCGGGCGTGGCCTAGCGGATGATGGACTCCACGGGCCGGCCGAAGTATCGGTCCTTCTCGGAAATTCCCAGCGTTTTCAGGGTCTGGACCTCAAGTTCATATCCGGTGAGGTTACCGAACCTTTCGATCACCCCGTCCACCCTCTCCCTCAGTTTTTCCCCGAGTTCCAACTTGAGGTCGGATCCCCCTCTCTTCTCCGGCGAACCGAGGGAGATTCCCCGGCAAACCGGGGAAGATTCCAAACCCCCGGGGCCTTCCCGGATTTTTCCCTCCTTCACCAGCTCGTTGTAGCAGTTCATTACCTCGAAGCTGAAAACGCCGTAGTGGTAGATCAGGAAGGAATCCCCGAGCAGGGATTTTCTCACCAGCCTCCCGAGCCCAGGGTCGAAGTGCTCCACTAGGAACATGAGCTTCATCAGCTTCTTCCTCCCCTCGCATTGGCCCAGTCTGGAGGGGAGGTACAGCAAAACTTCCTTGGTTTTCTCGCTCCATACTTCCCTGTTTTTGGGTTTCCGTCTATAAGGGGCTCCGTGGCCGCTCCAAGATGATAATCCGGTCTGCTGGATCGCGACCCGAAGGAGCCCGGGCACCCCTTAGACCCCATGGACTGCTTTCAAATTCCCAACTTTTTCAGTAGTTTCGATGTTCGGATTATCTCGGTGTCCCCAATCCGCTTCAGGGCGAGGATCCCCTTATCCCCGGAGACAAAATAGTCGGCCCTGCTCACAGCCACCGCTGCCAGAACTGGAACATCCGCTTCATCACCGATCAGCCCAGCATATCTTTCTTCGTAGCCTTTGTAGGCGCTTTTGGGTATCCTCTCATGCCTCACCAGGCGCAAGAACAGGGGGAAGAGGATGGCTCGCTTGGGAAACTTTCTCCGGAGCACTTCGTTCGCCTCGTCGATCACGTCGTCGCTCAAAACCAGTTCCAGTTTCCCATCTATGATGGCGTCCAGCAGTTTCCTTTCCTTCCCGGCAAAAACCATCCCGGACACCAGAATGTTGGTGTCCAAAAAGACCCTGAGCCTACGGTCACCTCTTGGCTCGCCTGATTTCTCGGATGACACGGTTCAGCTCCCTTCTGCTGAGCCCAATCTCCCTCGCGGCACGCTGAAACGTGTCCAGTATCTCCTTGGGGTCGACCCCGATCCTCTTCATCAAAATCAGCCCCCCAGCCTCGGTGACGTAGAGGTAGTCGTCCTCCCCTATCTTCAGGCTTTTCCGTATTTCGGCCGGAAGGGTGAGCTGGCCCTTCGAGGTGATTTTCACCACAGCCTCCACCATCTCCGATCGCTTAAAAGTAAGAATTTCTCACTTATAAATCTCCCGGGATGTATCTATTAAGGTTCCCTGAGCTTTGCCCAGGCTCTCATCAGAGCCTTCGACAGCTCTTCTTGGGGGTCTAGCCCCCTGCGTTTCCAGGTTGCCAGCAGGGTCGGTAGAACCTCGTATATGCGAACGCCCCTCCCATTCCTCAGGGTTCCTATGATCTTCCGCTGAACCACCAGCTCCCTGAGGGCCCCTTCGGTAGCGTTATTGGTTGGGGGAACTCTCGGATCGAGGACAAAGGTGAACCAGAAATCGAAGCCCCTCCTGACCTTCTCCACGAACCTGCGAACCTCCTTGCTCCGATAGTTTCTGCTGAGCCAGCGCTGCATGGTTCGCCTCGCGTTCCGCAGCAGGCGCCTGCGTTCCTCGGGGGGAGGCATGCGCCCCACGGCCTTGGTGAGTCTATCGTATAGGCGATGGAGGGCCGAGCTGAGGGCCTGGCCCTCCCGCAGATCCTCGAGCTTCCTTGCGTCCCTCAGCAGATGGGCCCAGCATCGCTGGATTTTGGCCCCCGTCTTCTTGGCGAAGGTGTGGTGGGAGCGGAGGCCGTCGCAAACGAGCGTTCCCTTCCACTCGGATCCTAGGACCTCTTCCAGCACCTTCCTGCCCTTGCTCGGCCTGATCGTGTATAGGGTCTCAGAGTCGGTGGTGAAGGCCCATATCCAAAAGTTGACCCCGTCCACCTTGAGCGACGTCTGGTCGGTGCCAGCGTTGTCGGAGCTCCTGACGAGCTCCACGACCTTCTCGTATTCGGGCCTGAGCCAGGTGCTTGCCCTGTCCAGCAGGGAGAGGACCGTCGGTTCGCTCACCTTCAGCCCCTGCCGCTCGAGAACCTGGCTGATTTTTGCCAAGGGAAGGCGCTCGAGGAACTTGAGAAGGGTGGTCTGGACGTACACGTTCTTCCCGAACCGCCCCTTGGGCGGGCATTCGGGATGCCTGGCCACCAGCTCGCTCCCGCAGTCCGGGCAGATGTAATGGTACTCCCGGTAAAGGACGGTCCGGACGGGCTGAGCCTCCGGGAGCTCCTCCACGATCCTCTCCCTGTTGTGGACGGGAGGACCTAGCTTTGCTCCGCACTCAGGACAACTTTCCAGCGCCTCCGCCTCCACGACCTGGTCGGGTTTGGGAAGGGGGCGGGTCGCGCCCCTGCTCCCCCTCGGCTTTCCGGGAAAGCGCGTGATGGTGTATTCCCTCACCGCTGGCCTGCGCATAGGCCGGGAGATCTCCCTCTTCTCCTCGTATACGGCCAGCCTCCTCCCCAGCTGTTTGACCTGGGCCTCCAGCTGAAAGATGCGCTCTTGGGCCCGCTCCAGCTCGAGCTTGAGCTGGGCGTTCTCAGCCTCCAGCTCCCGGTTTTTCTTCCAAACATTGCAACCCTGACAAATCATTTCTTCACGATGATCACATAGGCTGTCTTGCCCATGTGCTCCTTAGGGCAGAGGACATGCGCCCCATTCCCGATGGCCGTGACCTCCTTCCTAAAAATATCCTCCACATCGACGGAGAGGATCAGCTTCGTCTTAGTCAGAACTATCTCCTCTTTCATCGTATAAACTTGTTTAAACTATAGTATTTAAATCTAACGGTTGGTGGTTGACAAGTACGCGGGCTTAATAGATAC
>Ga0080004_1163769_pt1 | contig 11715 bp, 8 predicted proteins | sample WasSprMetagenome_FD_69207 | JGI IMG/M metagenome (GOLD analysis project Ga0080004, IMG submission 69207) | Sulfidic aquatic microbial communities from Washburn Spring, Yellowstone National Park, USA - WS (SPADES assembly) (version 2) | ecosystem: Environmental > Aquatic > Thermal springs > Hot... | reverse complement strand
AAATCAAAATAATAGTTAGAACAAGACCAGATGAAAACATACAAGAAGAAGAAAACGTTAACATAACCATACCCAACAACCTCCTCCTAAAATTCAAAGGAGAAGAAGCACTTTACTAAACCTATTAAGAAATTCTATTATTACCTCTCTATCTTTATGTAAAATATTCAACATATAGATATCCAAAGAATAAAGGAATTATAGAAACATTGATTAACAAACAAAAATTCGTAACATCAAAAAGATTATAAGTTTAAAAATTACAGATACCATGAAAACGTTTCAAATCCTTATAGATATGCTATAAACCTGTAATACCTGACATTGTCTCAGCATACACTAGAGCGTTTCAAATCCTTATAGGTATGCTATAAACTTGAGTCGCCACCAATTTACCTTCAATCATCTCCTGAGTTTCAAATCCTTATAGGTATGCTATAAACGGTGCTTGAAAAGTATAGGCTGGGTGATGAGGTTACAGTTTCAAATCCTTATAGGTATGCTATAAACTCAATTAGAGCCGAGAAATCTCTATCATTCCATTTATGTTTCAAATCCTTATAGGTATGCTATAAACGCGTCATTCATTGTTTTAGTAAGCACAATTGTATAAGTTTCAAATCCTTATAGGTATGCTATAAACTTATACTGGTTTTGAGAGGAGTAGGAGAAGCTTAAAGTTTCAAATCCTTATAGGTATGCTATAAACTTTCATATTGTTTGTTTCTCTGACCAAACTTACCATAGTTTCAAATCCTTATAGGTATGCTATAAACCCTTTATAGACTAGCGTAGTCCAGAACTGATTGAAGTGTTTCAAATCCTTATAGGTATGCTATAAACCCTGACGGGGATCACGCAGAAACTTTCACTAATCTGTTTCAAATCCTTATAGGTATGCTATAAACGCTGATAGTTGAAGACATCAATTGGTGCGTTTGCTGGGTTTCAAATCCTTATAGGTATGCTATAAACGGAAAACACAATAATACGTGTTATAATCTTTCCTGACGTTTCAAATCCTTATAGGTATGCTATAAACTATAAATACAAGCGAGGTAGCGATTGGTATTTTGAGTAGTTTCAAATCCTTATAGGTATGCTATAAACTGTAATTGATGTAACCAATCATCTATCGAATGGAGAGTTTCAAATCCTTATAGGTATGCTATAAACAGGCGGACTTAAATCTGAAAACCGACCATAAAACCAGGAGTTTCAAATCCTTATAGGTATGCTATAAACTTGCATTTTACGGTATCTTACCGCATTTTTCCGCACAGTTTCAAATCCTTATAGGTATGCTATAAACATTTTTGAAAACATGACCAATGATACCATTTGCCAGGTTTCAAATCCTTATAGGTATGCTATAAACATTTAGTCACCTCCCATAAAACGTATGGCTCCTTATGTTTCAAATCCTTATAGGTATGCTATAAACCCGTTTGTTTATCATTGTTTTTAAGTACATTTTTGCTTATATTTGTTTCTGTGCTTCGTCTATCCTGAATACTTGGTTTTTGATGAAGGTTCGACGAAGTTAGTATTGTTTGAGTGTGATTTTTATTGTTATGCCTATGCTTAGGTATATATTTGTTTGTAAAGTGAAATAGGGGGATGAGGATTTTGATAATTTTGCGTGCGTCTGATGATGTTATGCTTCCTGTTAGTTATAATTATCTTGTTCAGGCTTCAATATATAATAATATAAGTCATAGGCTTTCTAAGTTTCTTCATGATAAGGGGTTTGTTTATGGTAAGAGGCGTTTTAAATTTTTCACTTTCTCTAGACTTATGGGAGAGTATCGTGTAGAGCGTGGGATGATACGTTTTAATGGTGATGTGGGGTTGTATGTTTCATCACCTATAAAGAGGTTTATAAATGATTTGGCTCATTCAGTTTTGCGGAGGGGTTATCTTAGGTTTGGGGTGCATGATTTTGAAGTTGTTGGTATTACAGTCCCCAATCAGCCTAATATTGGTAATGAGGTTGTTGTTAGAATGCTTTCTCCTGTAACAGTTTATAGTACGCTTTTTACTCCTGATGGACGAAAGAAGACTTATTATTATTCTCCTTTTGAAATAGAGTTCCAGCAACTTATAAACGCCAATATTAAGAAGAAATATCATGTGTTTTTCCATAAGGATCTCAAATCTAGCTTTAAAATAGAGCCTGTGAAGGTGCGTGAAACTATTGTAACGTATAAAAATTTCTTAATTAAGGGATGGATGGGCATGTTCAAGTTACAGGGATCAAAGAGAGCAATACAGCTCGCTTATGACACAGGAATCGGGAGCAAAAATTCGCAAGGGTTTGGAATGTTTGAAATTATATCTCATTAAGTTTTTGTGGATAAAAGAAATTAATAGGTGTATGCGTTTATGTGAATATTTTCAATAATCATATTGGTTAAGAATTTATATGTAAAAAATTAATTTAGTAATAGAATGTTGGAAGCGATTAAAGAATGGGGAGATTTTGCTAAGAATCAGGGTATTAAGGAGAGCTGTAGTGAATTAAAAAATATAAAGCATGTCTTAACTATACGTATTAGGCTGGATAAGATATCATTTGAAGGTGTTGGTTATGAGGAATTTGATCAGAGTAAGTGCGGGAAATATTTGTATGCGAAAAAGAGTAGTCAGGGGATAAATTATACGCCAACAGCAATAATTACTGAACCTGAAAAGACATTTAGGAATAGAATTTTGAATTGGTATAGAAAGTATAGTAATGATAAAAGTTTTAATGAGATTTACAGGATTTTAGCAGAAAGAGAGAAGGATATAATTACTAATATTAATGATAAAGTAAGAGACTTGCATGAGGGGGTTCTTCTTACGATGAAGTTTCTTGAGGGTGATGTGGAGAAGTACTTGGGTGATTATGATGTGTATAGAAGATTCGTAAAAGAAGGTATTTTTAAGAGGTTTGGAAATGTTCCTTCATGGGGCACATCTGTAAGTTATGGTAAATGCTTTTTATGTGGGGAGGAGAAGGAAGTTTTTGGTTTTGCTCTGCCCGTTTCTAAGCTTCTTTTTGCTACTGTTGATAAACCTGGTTTTGCTCCTGATTTAGATAGAGAAGCATATGTGAAATACATGCCTGTTTGTGGCGATTGCGGTGAATCATTGTATGAGGGCGTACGTTTTATTCATGAGTATTTTGATTTTTCTTTTGCGAATGGCGTGCGGTACATGGTTATACCTCATGTTTTGGATGAGAGTGATTGTAAGGAAATGTTCAATATTGTTGAAAAGTATAAGGGAAAGAGTTATCATGATGGTTTAGTAGCAGATGAGGATATTTTATTGGAGGTTGTGAAAGAGAGCAAGAATGTTTTCACTTTATTCTTTCTATTTTATTCAGAGCAACAAAGTCGTCAGGTGGTTGAAAGTTTTGTTGAGGATGTGCATCCTTCGTGGTTAAGAAAAATGTACGAAACACAGAATGCTGTGAAGAACAATGATGTTTTTTCGGAGGAAGCGATGAAAAGTATTTTTTATAAAAAATATGATGGTTCGCTTTTCAAGCATTTAAAAGTGCATGATAAAAACAACTGGTATGTGACGTTCATGGAAGATTTTTGTGAGAATAAGAATGAATTAGTGGATTTTGTCTCATCTATTTTATGGAGAAAACAGATAAGTAATGTGTATTTTTATTTTATGCGGAAATTACGTCAAGATTTTTATGATGATGATTATAAGTTTAGGGAGAGTGTGCTGAAATCATTTGCCGTTCTTCGTTTCTTAGAGAAACTATATATGGGAGATTATTATAGGGATAGTAGATATAGCATGAGCAGTAATAATTCACTTGAGCAATCTTTTGAGAATTTCTTTGAAAAGTATAATATTAGTGAACCGTGGAAAAAAGCAGCATTTGCTGTTGGGGTTCTTGTACGGTATGTGTTAAATGTGCAGAGGGAGGAAAGAGGGGCTGAACCTTTTCGAGATAAGCTGAGAGGGCTTATGCTTAATGAAGGACACGTAAAAAGGCTCTTCAAAGAGTCTATAAACAAAATTTTTGAATATGATCGTAGGAATCCAAAGTTGGAGGAAGCTGTTGGTAAATACTTAGCGGAAGCTGAGGGGAAATTTATTGCTGATATGGATGAGATAAGTTATTATTTTGCTTTAGGGCTAGTATTAGGGAATATTTTTATATATAAGAAATCTAACGGTCAAGGTGATAAGGATGGGTAGTGGAAAAATAGTTAGTAATAGATCTGAAATACTATTCTTGTATGATATTAAGTATGCAAATCCTAACGGAGATCCTATGGAGGAAAACAAGCCTAGAATTGACGAGGAAACGGGCATAAATATAGTAACTGATGTGAGATTGAAAAGAACAATAAGGGATTATTTACAAGAATATGAGAAAAAACGGATATTTGTACTAGGAGAAAAGGAAGAAACTGGAATATTGAAAACTAGAGAGAAGAAAATTGAGGAATTTCAAAGTAATAAAAATCTATCAGCTAAAAATTTAAAAGAGCTAGAAGAAAATTTAAAGAAAGAATACATAGATTTAAGACTGTTTGGCGCCACAATCGCTGTAGAAGACAAATCTGTTTCTTGGATAGGCCCTGTTCAGTTCCGTTTCGGAAGATCATTGCATAAAGTAATACCAGAATTAATTAAAGGAACCACAGTTCTTCCTTCTGCTGAGCGAAAAGCAGCAGGTACGTTTACAGAGACTTATGTTGTTCCCTATTCTTTAATATGCTTTTATGGAATTGTGAATGAGAATAATGCTAGCAAGACTCAGCTCACGGAGGATGATGTGAACCTCATGTATAAAGCAATGTGGAATGGAACGAAAAATCTCATAACTAGGTCAAAATTTGGACAGATGCCTCGCCTCTTGCTTGTTGTAACTTATAAGGAGAAGAATTATCATATAGGCGACCTCGATCGAATGATAAAAATAAAAACTGATAAAAAAGATGAAGAACTGAGGGATATAAGTGAAGTAAAAATAGATCTAACAGAACTTATTAATATTTTAAAAAGAAATCTAGAAAAAATTGAATCAATATCAGTTGAAGCAGACAGCATGACTGTGTTTCTTTATGATAATAAGGAGGCTAAAGGAAAAGATGAATTAATAAAAATGCTGAGTGAAGAAGTCAAAAAAGTAGTTCCTATGAATATTAACTTGTGAGAATAGCAATGACAAATGATACCATACCAGTACTGGCTATGGATGTTTGGAGCGATTATGCTTGTTTTAGAAGAGGATATTCAACAACTTCACCATTAACATACCCGTTCCCTCCCAGAACAACCATAAGCGGTTTATTAGGATGTATAATGGGTATGGATTGGAACGAATATTACTCTAAAATTGAGCATGTCTTTTCCCATGATAATTCCCTCTTTTCAATACAATTGTTAAATCCAGTACAGAAAATTAGAATAAATCAAAATCTGATAGATACTAAGACAGTAAGCTATTCTGCGATTTTGAAATCTCAAAAGCCATTAGAATATATCAGAACACAAATACCATTTGAATACTTAAAAGATCCAAAATATAGGATATTCGTGTGGCTTAGGGATGAACCTTTGTTTGATAGGCTTCGTGAGATGGTTCGTTCTCATAAATCGGTTTATACTCCGTATCTCGGTTTGTCAGGGTTAATTGCGAATTTCAAATATGTTGATGTTTTTGAAGCAGAAAAAATGGAAGCCAAAGATAAGACGCCGATTATGAGCGTTGTGAAAGCAGAATATAAAATCGAGGTAGAAGAGGGTAAAGAATACTTGAGAGTTAGAGTTCCCGGTATCATGAAAAGTGATAGAAGTCTTAGCGGTACAGTTGATTTGATTTATGAGAAGAATGGGAAGCCGATAATTATTACTTCTGGTGAGTATTATTCTCTGAAAGGGTATGGTAACATTGTACTCTTTTAAATTATACTCACATCCAAATAAGTTACTTTACGAGCATTTACATGAAGTAGCAGAACTATCCAGAAAAATATTACGAGAGAAAGTTTTTCACGATGGGTCTTACACTAAAGATCTATTATCGGAGGTAGCGTATTTAATAGGTCTTACCCACGATTTTGGAAAAGCTACTACATTTTTTCAGGATCACTTGCTCGGAAGATATTCTGGCGAGTTAGCTCATCATTCACAAATCTCATCATTATTCACATACTACGTTGTAAAAGCATATTTAAAGAAACTAAAAATAGAGGATAGCATCATTCCACTAATAGCATGGATCGTTGTATTCAGGCACCACTCCGATTTAGAGGATCTTTTAGGCAGTGGTGGCATGATAGAAAGAGCAAAAAATGATTTAGGACTTATAGAGAAACAAGCGAATGATATTAGAGGAAAAAATCTGGATGAAATTAAAAAAATATACTCAGATCTCGACTTTATAGATGTTGAAAAATTCCTCAACGGTGAATGGAGAAGCGCATTCAACGAAATTAGATTATCAAGTTTCAAATATAATGGTTTATTAAAATACTATTTTCTCACGATCCTCTTATACTCAACACTGCTGGACGCGGACAAGCTCATCGCAAGCGGACTACTACAACCACCAAGCAGAATAACAACAATCAATGATAATTTAGTTGACGATTATAAGGAGAAAAAGCAAATAGTTACTAATACTCCTATCAGCCAGTTAAGAGAAAGAGCGTATAAGGAAGTTTTAGAAAATATGAATAAGATAGATTTCTCTAAAAACAAAATTTTTACAATAGAACTCCCAACGGGAGGTGGAAAGACACTAACAGCGCTCGCCTTCGCTCTTAAACTTAGAAGCAGAATATTGCAAGAGTACGGATTTACCCCAAAAATAATATACTGCCTACCATTTCTCAGCATTATAGATCAGACCGCAGAAGTTACCCGTGATTTGCTCTCTTTAGATTATAAAGATGTGACGTCAAACTTAATGCTCACGCATCATCATCTTAGTGATGTTAATTATAAAACGGAAGAGGGGGTACTTGATGACCCGCTGAAATCATTACTGTTAATTGAAGGTTGGCACAGCGAAATAATAATAACAACTTTCGTGCAATTCTTTCACAGTCTAATAACAAATAAGAATAGTTCGTCAAGAAAATTCCACAATATGATAAACTCTATAATAATACTAGACGAGGTGCAAACGATACCTCATAAATATTGGAACGTACTATCTGAAGCACTCAAAGAGCTCACTAAATATAATAGTTGGATAATACTGATGACCGCAACAATGCCATTAATTTTCAAAAAAGAGGAGATCCAACCATTAGTATCACAGCGAGATTACTATTACAAAGAATTAGACCGAGTAGAGTACAATTTTCATTTAGAGGAAATGATGCTGGACGACTTCAACAAGCTCATCATGAATGACATACTCTCCACCAACAAGGACATAATGATAGTTTTGAATACCATCTCATCAAGCAAGAAAACTTACCAATACATACGTGAAGCATTAACAAAATTCCTTGGCGAACCAAAAATTTCAAAGGAAGGCATAGCGGAATATAAAGACCTCATGCTAGTTTACCTTTCAAGCAACATAATACCGAAACACAGACGTGAAAGAATAAGCAGGATAAAGGAATCACAAAAAAGAAAAATCATAGTATCTACACAGGTTGTAGAAGCAGGCATTGATATAAGCGTTGATAAAATTTACAGGGATTTCGCACCACTCGACAGCATAATCCAAACCGCAGGACGATGCAACAGGCATAATGAAAAAGAACGCGGAACCGTTAACGTATACTATCTCAAGGACATCAAAAATAACAAGCCCATATACTTTTCCTACCAAGTATACGATAGACTATTATTAGAAATAACACGCGAATTATTAAAAGAATACAGTTCAATAAAAGAAAAAGACTTTAACCTTAAAGTAATCCCAAAATATTACGAAAAAGTCAGAAACGAAGGAGCATTTTTAGTTCGATGCCCATCATTAAGCGGGCAGATCAATCTAACAGAAATGCTAAAAAACTTAAGATTCACGGCAATAGATAAATGTTTTAAACTCATAGAAGAAGAGCCTTATAAAATAGACATTTTTGTTAAAATTGATGAGGATTCTGATAAAATATTCAGAAAAATAAGCTCAATACTTGAAAACAGCTCGAACAAAGAAAAAAGGAAAGAACTCTTAACAATAAGAAAAGAGTTCTTTGATTATGTAATTAGTGTTGATTATAATGATCTTAATATGAGAAAGCAGGCAGAAAAAATTCTATTTATTGAGAGCGACCAATATGATATAGAAACAGGTTTTAAAGAAAAAGATGAGCATGAAAATGCTTTAATAATATGAGAAGATGAGAAGATGTCAGATTATTATTTTTCAAATGATAAAAAAATAATAAGCGGGACGCTTGTTTGGTACTATTATATTTGTAAACGTGAAGTATGGTTAATGACCAGAGAAATAACTCCCGATGAGGATTTTCCCTCTTTGGAAATTGGAAGAGCTGTTCATGAGATTTTTTATGCAGGTTCTAAAAAAGAAATATCTATAGAAGGCGCTAGAATAGATCTGATAGAAAAAGAAGGTAAAGAAGTCTGTGAAATCAAAACTTCGTCTAAATACTTAGAAGCTGCTAGATTTCAGTTAGCATATTATTTGTATAGACTTAAAGAACTTGGCATTTATGCTTCTGGCAAGATTATAATACCAAAAGAAAGAAAAAGAATAAACATAGTTTTAGATGATCAAACCGAAAAAAAGCTAATAGAAACATTTAATGAGATAAAAAATATATTAAATTCTGAAAAACCTCCTCCACCAAGTAAGATACCTTATTGTAAAAAATGTGCATATAAAGATTTTTGTTGGGTGTGATTCTTGAAAAAAGACTTGTATATATTCAGTAGTGGCGAAATAAAACGGGAAGGAAACACATTATGCTTTATAAGTGAAAAGGGTAAAAAATTTATTCCGATCTCGGATATTGCTTCTATACTTATCTTTGGAGAAATATCATTTAATAAAAAATTGCTAGAATTTTTATCGTCAAATGAAATATTAGTACATTTTTATAATTATTATGGTTATTATGTGGGTAGCTTTTATCCTAGATCTCATTATAATTCTGGCTTTATGATATTAAAACAGGCTGAGCATTACATGAATTATGAAAAAAGAATGCAATTAGCTAAAAAATTTGTTCAAGGATCATTAAGAAACATGATTAAAAATTTTAAATACTATGAATCAAGGGAAAGAGAACTTACTATGCCAATAAATATTTTAGAGAATTATTTAAGTAAAGTACCAAATGCTAAAACAATAGAAGAACTCATGGCTATGGAGGGGAACTCAAAAGAGGAATACTATAAAGCCTTCAACATAATAATTAAAGATCCAAAATTTCATTATGAAAAAAGAGAAAAGAGACCACCAAAAAGCTGTTTAAATTCTTTAATAAGCTTTGGCAACAGCCTCTTATACACAACAGTACTTGGAGAGATATACAAAACTCACTTGGATCCTCGAATAGGATTTTTACATACTACAAATTTTAGAAAATTTTCGCTAAACCTTGATGTGGCAGAAATTTTTAAGCCGTTAATAATTGATAGGATAATTTTCACACTAGTTAATAAAAATATGTTAGATGAGAATTCTTTCATGAAAGAATTTGACGGTCTCTATTTAAACCAAAAGGGCAAATCAATATTCATACAAGAATACGATAAAAAACTTAAACAACCAATAAAACTTAAAAATAACATTACCCGTTCTTATAGAAGAATCATAAGAATTGAACTTTACAAAATAGAAAAACATTTAATAGGAGAACAAGAATACGAACCTTTTGTATCACGGTGGTAAAAATGTATATAATAATGGTATACGACGTCAATATTAAACGCGTTTCAAAAGTTCTAAAAATAAGCAGAACATACCTAACATGGATCCAGAATTCAGTTCTAGAAGGTGAAATAACTGAGGCTAATTTCATGAAACTTAAAAAAAGATTAAAAGAAATAATAGATGAAAACGAAGATACAATAACATTCTATATTTTAAGAACAACAACCTATATGAAAAAGGAAACCATTGGCATAATAAAAGGAGAACAATCCCAAATACTATAATTTACCTTAATCCCCATCAGATTAAAGCATAAGCTTTAATCTGAATTTTTATATAGGTGAAGACGGTTCATAGTGTAAGAATAAAAATTAGAAAAATCATAATTTTCCAGTTTGAATTTAACCGTTCAGTAAGATATCTTATTCGTCGATCTCTCATCAGGAACTGGGGATTTGGAGTAGACGATCAAGAGAAATAAATATAAATAAGAAAGTACACAAGAACAATGATAAACAAACGGGTTTATAGCATACCTATGAGGATTTGAAACGCTTTAAGTTATTGGCTTTATTGTGGGCTTTGAATGGGTTTATAGCATACCTATGAGGATTTGAAACTTATCCATAATTATCTCATTATTATCCAACATTATCGTTTATAGCATACCTATGAGGATTTGAAACTTAGTAATGAGGCTGAGCCTCTAAATCCTAAACTCTAGTTTATAGCATACCTATGAGGATTTGAAACCCACCTTTGACTGGCGGTTTTCGTGTCTCAATATCAAGTTTATAGCATACCTATGAGGATTTGAAACCACTCACATCTTCTCTATACCAGCTTATTGCTACCACGTTTATAGCATACCTATGAGGATTTGAAACATGATAACACCTTCTTAGCGTCATTCATTGTTTTAGTGTTTATAGCATACCTATGAGGATTTGAAACATTACATAGAATATGCACCATCAAGTCTTGAAACAGAGTTTATAGCATACCTATGAGGATTTGAAACCTAATAGTAGCTAAAAGCGTGAAGTAGCATAAAAAAAGTTTATAGCATACCTATGAGGATTTGAAACACGCCTATGCAGTATGCGGTGAGGTGAGATAAATGCGTTTATAGCATACCTATGAGGATTTGAAACTTAGCGTTTTAGTATAGTATATTTCATAACCTTGTTCAAGTTTATAGCATACCTATGAGGATTTGAAACAAATTCATAGGTAAAGTAATCGTTAAAACACCACCAGTTTATAGCATACCTATGAGGATTTGAAACGCCCATTCATCAGGTGTCTTTGCTATTGTGCCAGCGTTTATAGCATACCTATGAGGATTTGAAACGATAATGCCTCACCCAAATCCCTTTTTTTAATAATAGTTTATAGCATACCTATAAGGATTTGAAGCACTTCTAGGGGTAGAAGTAACTTCTAGGGGTAGAAGGTGTTTATAACATTTAATCACAATTCAATTACAACCATTAATTTTATCAAGATATTCTTTAGGCACCATATTGCCAATATTTAATATGTGATTTGGATCCATAGCATGTTTTAATCTTGCCGCTTGAAACACTCCTTCCTCACCATACATAAGTTCTAATAATGGCTTACGCTTACCACCACTTATATAATATTTCTTACCAACACCATGCTCAGCCGTTACAGTTCCACCTAACTCCACAGCTTTTCTCAAAAGCAAGACAATAGCTCCCATAGCTTTTTTAAGCTCCTTTACATCAGCCGGTAAAAAATTAAAATGCAAATGATTATAACCAATATGACCAAAAATCACATAACGTATACCAGTTTGCTCACCAACCCTATGATACCATTCAAACATCACATCAAACTTATCCTCAGGAACCGCAATA
>Ga0080004_1152851_pt1 | contig 11724 bp, 13 predicted proteins | sample WasSprMetagenome_FD_69207 | JGI IMG/M metagenome (GOLD analysis project Ga0080004, IMG submission 69207) | Sulfidic aquatic microbial communities from Washburn Spring, Yellowstone National Park, USA - WS (SPADES assembly) (version 2) | ecosystem: Environmental > Aquatic > Thermal springs > Hot... | reverse complement strand
CAACTCCATTAACCTAAACTAATATCTAAATCGTTAGTCATAAATAGTAATTAACAGATCTTGGTGCGGCGGCCGGGATTTGAACCCGGGATTTCCGGCGTGGAAGGCTTGACACGAATTCGTGCTAGTTCACAGTTAATACGTGTAATCGTGAACTTTAACTCATACGTGATGTAAAATGTGATGTAAATTAATCTTTCTGTGAACTTCAGACATCCTAATAAAGAGATTGTACATGTCAATAATATGATTTAACATTTTACAGAACGCATCTTCACCATACTCGGAGCCCCCCTTACAAACTACGTTATTCTCTAGTCTTGATTTAGCAATTCTTTGATCGAATTGTATATTTTGAAGCAACTCATTTAATTCTTCTTCCCACTCTTTACAGTTTAACTCTTGATAATGCTTTGAAGATTCTCCCGGGTTATAATATATCATGTCCTCTTTTAAGAGTACTAAAAATACACAGTATCGAAGAGTGTTAAGACCTTTAGTAAGGTGAGGGGATTTAGAAGTATGTGGGAAGAGGAGAAGAGTTAATTTGCACGTGCTTGATGGAATATCAATAACATCATTAATGATCTCTTCAATAACACCATCATAAATATCAGTTTCAAAAATTTGCTGTTTTATGTGTTCATTCTTAAGAATTTCATCAAAGAGACTGTATATAGCTAGGATTTTTTCTAAAGCTATTCCTAAGGGTGTTGGGTAATATACCTTCTTCTTCCCTCTAAGAGTATCTTCCCCATCCCTGCATACTATATATCCACATTCTCTAAGTACATCCAATACCCTTGTATCCCTAGTATCTATAAAACCTCTCTTATATAAGCTATAGTAGTATGAAGAGGATTCCTCCCTACCCTCACGCCAGGCATTAATGATTTCTCTCAGAACATTAATATAAGCTTCCCCATGAACAACATTAATGCATGGCCTAAGAGAATTGTAAATTTCCTCGACACTCTTATAGAAACTTTTATATGCATCCTTTTGGAACATACTTCTGATCACAGATTAGTTGTTAAGTTAGTTAATAAGGTTTAACTAACATATTAGCTTCCCTCCCTCTTCTAGGGATGGTCTCTATTTAAATCCATGGTTAGTGTAGTAGCCATGGTGATAGTATGTCATCTATGTATGAGGTCGTGGTAAGGGCTAGTAAGGTGATTGATGTAGGTGAACGCAATATAGTTATGGCGACCAAGGATTATGGTAGAGGAAAACCTCGATTCGTGATTAACTTACCGACAACTCGGAATGATCTATGGATCTACTTATGGAGAAATAAAATACCAGTTAAAGTCTTCATAGAGCTCCCTGATGAGACTTTAAAGGTTAAGGGTGGTAAGGAGGCTAAAGAGGGTTAATGATGAGGCGAGTAGGAAAATAAAGTAATAAGGTATGCAGAAGTCATCATAGTTCAGTAGTCGGGGTGGGAGTGGATGTCACCAACTATAGGTAATGATAGGAACGTTATTAAGTCTTACGCATTTGAGGTGGGAGAAAAGCTTAAGGATGATTTCCTCTGTAGCGAGGACCTCTTCCTAATTGACTGTGGTGACGGTAGGGAGGTCTACGTGTGCGCTAATGATCTGGATGAGGTTGAGACGTTCCTAGAGAGGTGGCGAGATTACATCTGTAGGTAGGAAGGTGATTGAATGCCTACAATACCCCTAGACGTATGGATATCAATATCTGAGAAACTCCCCTGGGAAGGACCTGTAAAACTGATATACAGGAACACGCTGAAGGAACTACCGTGCGCAGACCCTAAGGTGACGTTGTTCACGGCATTGTCGGCGGTAGCTCATGAAGTGCGAGGGGAGATATTAGGCGTTCTAGGTAATATGGCTAAGGTAAGCATTAACCTGGGCATTATAGGACCTTCAGCCTCAGGTAAGACCTCAATACCTTCACACATTCTGGAGAAGTTGCATATTAAGAGGGTTGGTTCTAGGTCATCACCTGAAGGTATCGGTAGGATTTTGAGTGAGGAGGGCGCCGTAGTCCACCTCTGCGATGAGGTACAGCAGATCTTCAGGGGTAGGAGGAAGGATACGTACGTAGGTGACCTCATAGACCTCTGGAAGTCAGCATTCATTAAGACCTCACTAACCATGGCTAGGAGGTCCGGTAGGAAGACCATAGACATCCCTTCATCAGCTAAGCTAACAGTCATCTGGACTGCTATGGAGGAAGATCTAGAGAAGGTCAGCGATCTGATAGACACGGCGTTCTTGAGGAGGTTCTTAATACTTAGGACTACTACTGTTGTAGACCCGCTAATCAAGGGTGAGGAGGGGGATTGGGATGAGGTTAAGGCATGTCTAAAATTCATAAACTCCTTCAAATGGAGGTTCTACCCAGAGATCGATGATAACGTTAGGAAGTTTAGGGATGACATAGCTTCGATTATCAAGGATTTTGAGTTAAGTAGGCTGGTGCTGAGCGAGTATGGAGTTAGGATCGCCTGCGTATTAGCTATTGATAGAGTGCTTTCAGATTTACTTAAGGAGGTTAGGAAGAGGTTAAGGAATTCAACGTTCGTAACCATTGATGGTGTATATGACAACCTAATGCAGGTGTTCCAGGAAGTTGTTAGGGGGTTCAACGAATCGATTAATAGGTCTTCAACCACGTCATCAACTACTGATGATAAAACATTAAATAGGTCTTCAACGACGGATGCGTCTAAGCCGTTGATTGTTGAAGATATGTATAAGAGAGGACATGAAGTAAGGGGAATATACGTAGCAGATTTCAGTTCTTCAACGGGTGAAACGCTAGGGTTGTTGAAATACGTTGAAATAATGTATAAGATTCTGCTGAAGTTTGTTGAAACTTCTGTTGAAGGTAGGTCTCAAGGTATTGAAGAGTTGATTAACTTCATGGAGAAAGGTGTTTGGAGGTCTCCGATATGTACTTCAGATAATATGGATGTTATAGACGTTTACGTCCCTCAAGAATACACCATCCTAGGCATTACCCTCACAGCCCTAGCGTTAATCGATACCTCAGAATTTATTAAATGGTTTGGATGGGACGAAAACTGGTTATACTTTATCAGAAAATGCTATGAACTAGGTGAGAAGTTCGGAGAATTTAACATACGTACTATGGCCATGTACATGAAGAGAATTGGTAGATACTCAACAATTAAGGAATATATTGAGAGGGCGTTAGACGCGGGCTTGATAGAGATTAGTAAGTGTGAAGATATTAAAAACGCAACTAGGTGCTGGTTTAGGATATCGTCATCCTCCTCAATTTAAACCCAAACCTCTTTTTTATTATTGTTGTAACTTCTATTTAGAGTTAGCTCCTACTTGCTCGATAAAAATCAAGCAAGCTGACGCATGTAACACGTTGTACTACAATGTTGTACTTCCTCAAGACTGTTCTTACTACAAAATCCATAGTAAAAAATCAAAGTAAAAAATCACTGATTATCTGATTTTTACTTCATGAACTGATTTCTTACTGTAAAATATTGTACTTATGAATCCGTGTACTACAATATTGTAGTTATAAACTACAAAATCAAGGCTTAGGATTACGCAGAAGTACAATATTGTAGTAAAAATTCTGTCAAAGAGATTTTATTACCCCTAAATCTCGGTTAGGAACTTACGAACTTAAGATGTGTCTCTATAGGTGAGTTCGTAATGCTTACTTACTACATTATCTTCTTACCGTATTCTCCAAGTTCTACAGCGTATGTCTCCTCAACATCAACCTCATGAACCCCCTATCCTTCAGCTCCTCATCCCTAAGAGCTTGAAGGTAGTAAACATCTACTCCAACCCTCTCGGCAAGTGTGTGCATGAGCTTCTCTTACCATCTACAACTTCGTGACAGCATTTGTGTCCCCATCCGCCCTCCTTCAGAACCTTTATAACAACCTTCCTAACAATCTCAGCTGACTCACTCCTATGATTAGAAACTACCGTTTGTCCACATACTGAGCATGGGTATGTGTAGAATAGTGGTTCTTCATTTGGATAAAGCTCTTTGAATTTTTGGTAAAGCCATTGCGGACGTTTGCAAAAATCCTCGATAGCTGCTTCATAGCCTTCTTCAAAAGCCCTATCCTCAACATCTTCATAATACTTTTCAAAACCTTCAACAAGGCTTAGTATAAGCTCCTTAATGCTCACACCCCTAGACTCAGCTAAAGACTTTAACCTCTCATACTCCTCCTTACTAAGGTATAGCGATATTCTTGGGTGCTCCCTCAACCACCTATCCCTATATGTCTCCCTCCTAGCCCTAGACCTAGGCATATTAACACCAATGTTAGCCCAATGTTTACACTAATATTCTTCTGATATTTGAGAGTATAAGTCCATGTTCTGTAGCGGCTGTGCAGAAGCTTTTCCAGGCTCTCGCAATCTGCACACCGCTTCAAGTTGCTCCATTTCTTCATCCAACTTCTAGCGTTGCAGAGAGAAGCTCTCGCCCTGGTAGATTCCCAGAGCACCAGCAATATTATGCTAAGCATGAACACGGTCTCTCAAGACACTTTCTACACAAGTAGAAGAACCTTAAACTATACCTGCTAACACGGGTCATAGTCTCAACTGTGGTATGATTTAGTTTATTCACTAATGAACAGTGTTAAATGGGTTTATGATTAATCAACTAAATGGGTTTATTAGTAATTAGTTGATGTACTTCATTATTAGATGAGTTCATCTAGTTTATGTTTAGATGAACTTATTAATTCATAAACACCACCGCTTACGGTGAGTATGCCTTTAAGAGGTCCTCAACTAGCATACTATATGAAGAAGAGGAATCCTGAGCTCTATAGGAAGGCTAGGGAGTTAAAGGAGAGATATGGTGCTACTTGGGATGAGGCGTTCGCAATACTTAGGGGTGAGAAGCCTCTACCTACACAAGCAACTGCTACAGGTAGTGAGGTTCAATCCACACTCGATGAGGTTGTCAGGAGGGTTGAAGCTCTTGAGAACGTTGTTAGTGGTTTGAGGAGTTCATACACTAACCTCCTCACCAATAATTTAAGATTAAACTCTATTGCTAACATGCTTAGTATGGGTTTGGATAGGAGGTTTAAATTTAAGGAGTACTACTGTGTATTTATGGATGGTGAGGGTTACTGTAAATGTTTTTACTGGACAGCACCTCTAAAAGATTGCAAGATGAGGGAGGTTGTTGAGGATGGTGAGAAGAGATACTACATCAACGTTAAGGTACATAGGTGGGTGTGTGCTCTATGCCCAAACTACATACCTAAATACCTAGGAGATATGTTAAGTAATTTACAGAAGTCTTTAGATGATCTAAGAATATATATAGAGTCTTTAGAATCCCAAATATCTCAACTACAAGAGAGTATATCTAAGGGATCTCTAGGGGAGTTGAGGGGTGTATTAAAGAGTTAAAACTATGGTTGTTAGGAGTCTTGGAGAACTCCTGAAATTCGTTAGGGATGGTTATAAACCATACTACCATAGAGGTGTTTGTAGGTGGTACCTTAGGAAGGGTGGGAGGAGGATACTGATTGATAAGGGGCTTGAGGTAATAACTGAGGAAATATACTTGAAGTTCAAGGAGTTAAGGAGTGAGGAGAGGATGCTTAGGGACGAGTTGATTGAGGAAGCTATTAAGTTGAGGGCTAGTGGGCTAACCATAGCTGAAGTCATTAAACTAACTGGAATACCTAGGTCAACACTATATAGGAAATTACCGTGAGTTATTAATCAAGCTACATCCCCCAAAATTTGGGGATAACCTGCAGCCTATACCGTGCTGAGCTACTGGGTTGTTTACAGCAGGTTTAAAGCACTAGTCAGTTCTGCCAACTGTTTGGCAGTCTGCAACTCTGTCAAGTCTGTTAATAACAAACTGTCAGTACTGTTTCACGGCCGGTTTACCGGGTAGACTGGCCGAGGGCTGGATTAGAGCTACATATCTTGGAAAGTTCTAGCTAAATGGGGAAGTTCATTTTCGTTGAATTAAGCGAAGACTTCAAGGAGGTTTTTAAGCTCGTTCTATGTCTGCTCTAGTGGGTGTTTTGCTGTGAATGAGGAGGTCTGTGCTTTCTGTGGTGCTAGTGGTAAGGTGTTCAGATTTAGGGATGTGTATATCTGTGTAAGTTGCTTCCTGAAGCGTTTCGGCTCTAGAGATTCATGGTCTCCGGAGGTCTTTGCAAGGGTTTTGGAGGGTAAGAAGGTTTTCGCCCTCTTCTCAGGTGGTAAAGACTCTCTCTGCGCATTGGCATACACCAAGGAGGTTATTGAGAGGTATGGTGTTGAATGTAAGCTTACAGCAGTCTTCATCAACACAGGCATTTCTGTTCCAGGAGTGGAGAACTACGTTAGAACTGTGTGCCAGCAGCTAGGTGTAGAACTTGTTGTACTAAGACCAGAAAAGAGTTTTGAAGAGTTTGTGAAGGAGCACGGGCTTCCAAGCCCTAGGAGGAGGTGGTGTTGCGAGTACCTCAAGATAAGGCCTCTGTGGCTATACATCACGAGAGTTGAGGATGAGAAGATTCTTGTTGATGGTGTTAGAAGTGAAGAGTCTAGTAGAAGAGCTTCTCAACGAGCCGTCATAACATGGTTTGACAAACTCTATCAATTTCCATGCCCAACTGTAAGCCCAATATTTTATTGGGGTAGCGAGGATGTAGAGTCATTCATAGAGAGCCGGAGACTACACATAAACCCAGCATACAGCATATTTAACAGTTCAGGAGAGTGTGTGTGCGGAGCATTTGCGACTAAAGCACAGTTCCTAAAGATAAAAGAGCACTATCCAGAGCTCTTCCAACGCTTAGTAAACATTGAAAGGATGAGTAAATCGGGCTGGACGTTTCTTCACAGAAATGGGAGGAGAATCCCATTAAGTGAGCTTTAAGAGCTCCTTCTTCAGTATTTCATTAACTAAGTCGAACTCGCTTACATTGTAAAGCACTGCTTTCTCAATAAACTTACTGTAGGCACCACTTTTCATAAGCAACACGATTCTCTTATCCCTAATCTCCGCGTGATCTACTTCTACACCTATGTGTTTTCTTATAACCTCTTTAACTACACTTACATTATTGATAACCTTATTTACAATGTCACTAGGTACGGGATTTGAGATTACAAGGTATGTATGCCTTGGTTTTCTCTTTAAAACATCCTCAATACATTTCCCTATATCTCCTCCACTTTTGCAACACGAAACTATATCACTAACCTCAGATTCTGTAAGTTGTAGCTTAGCAGAGGCTTCTAATACTGTTTTTTGAGTCTCTCTATTTTTTAGCGATAACAGAACCTTAACAGCTCTTAATCCAAGCCCTGAATTCTCTATCAAGAGCTTCATCTCATCGTCTAAGTTGGCTATTCTAACAAAGTCTAAGACAATAGATGTATCCACATCTAGCTTTTTTGCTAATTCCTTAGCACCGAGCTTCTCCTTAAGAGTCTTTATTTGTTCAGCTATCCGGATAAGCTCTTTACCCTTCTTAGGCTTCCTATCTCCTATAATAAGCTTTAAAGTTTCAAGCTCGCTTGAGGTATCCATCTCTATATAGCCCATCAATTATATATTCTGTTGCTACATCCTCCTTAGCTCTCATCTTAACCTTTGAAGCTTCTTCTAAAGCTTTATGCGCATCTTCAGGAAGCTTCACTATTAAAGCACCGGGTCCTGCAAGTTCTTGAGCCTTCTTTTCCTCTTCTTTTCGAGCCTGTTCTTTTTCGTACAAAGACTTTGCAACTTTAATTATCTCTTCTACACTTTTCGCCGGGGCTTTGCTGGTCGCTTCTGCAACAGCCTTTGCTAACCTTCTAGCATCCTCAGTCTTTAGACCCCCCTTCTTTATCTCTTCAGCAACTTTAATGGTCAGTTCCTTAGCCTTATCTTCACCAAGAGCACTCGTAGCTTTTGCTGAAAGATCTGCAAGTGTTGCCTTGGTTTCTATTCCAAGTTTCTCATCTTTTTTGACTTCATCTGGTAGCTTTTCCTCCATTTTAAGATATTTTCTGACCCAGCTTTCAGACTTACCAAGAAGTTGTGCTACAGCTTTAACACTTCCATACTGTTCGTAAAGTGATGTCACAGCATCCATTAAGTCCACGTCCCTAACTTCTACTCTATGGATAGTCTCACTTAATGATATTTCTATTGCCTGTCTCTTATCCATGTTCTCATATATAATGGCTGGCACCTCCTTGAGACCTGCTTTTTGAGCTGCTAAAGCTCTTCTTTGACCAGCAACCGGTACGTACTTATCATCAATTTTATTCACTATGATGGGTTGTAGAATACCGTATTGTTTAATATTTGCAGCTAATTCATCCACTTCTTTCTCAATGTCACGACGTCTAACATTATATTCTCCAGGTTTAAGCTCTATCTTATCAATAGGAATGAATTCGTATCGGGGCTTGGATGAAAGTCTATATATAGACATAGGATGCCTCCTAAAGAATAGTACTACCTGGGGTTAAAAAGTTTACATCGTGAATGATCGCATGCGTGATGGTAATTTTAACTCTGTAAAGAATTGAAAAGCTTTACAAATCCCTAGCAATTCATTTACACTCTATTTGTATCCCTAACTCTAAAATTCCTTATGAAAGCTTTTTGTAAAATCTTAGCGACGGAGACATGTATTTCGTTGCTGTACCTCCAGCTTTAAACTTAGATTCGCCTCCTTAGCTAAAGCTCTTTTCTCAAGATCTAGCGAATGTAATTAAATGCTTTGAGTTAAAGCCTTTGGCAACAGTTGCAAAGTAGACGGATATGTTTCTAGTTAAGTCTTCCTTTAAAAGTTTCAACATCGCCGACGGTTTTCAAGAAATTATCTCAGCATCTAATGAGCTACTTCCATGAGAGTAAAGAGTGTTATAGGAAGGTAAAAGCTTTACCTAATTGTCTTCGTCTTATAGTACTCGTCTACAAGCTGAAGAATCTCATCATAGTGTGCATATAAAATATGAAAATATGAAGCTCTTAAGCGAGACTTAGAGAAAGTGGTATTGCAAAATGGACATTTAATACCATTAGCAGTTTTATTATGCCCAAACCTCTTAGTATTAAAAGCATTACGAAGTCTATATTTAGTGAATGGAGTTTGTAAGCAAAATAGCGAACAACTTACTTAGATAAATACTCATAATAGTGAAGCTTACATATTCTCTCCATACAACACTCGTAAAACCTACAAGAAAACTGTTTTTATACCACATGTAAAGAGGATTGAAGGAAGTTGCATAGTTTTAGTATAATCATAATCGATATGTGCGACGCTAAATCACTATTACAATGAGCTAGTTACAGTGGAGATACGTAATAACCTCACCTCTAAAACATTAGTATGGTTTTTGATTGCTTCATCATCGGGGGTCAGATTAAAAGAATTTTAAACCTTGTCTCCTTATTTCATATTTGATGACACCTACGGGTTCGGTTGTTAGGGTTAGCGGAACTTTTTAAAGTTAATGTTCGGATAGTCAGTATGCGACATGTTGGGGAATTTTATTGCATTCGAGATCGGAGTGAAAGATGCTATTACCGGACTCCTAAAACAAAAAGATTGTTGTTGTGAGGCCATATGTTGAGAACCGAGGTTCTATATTATTTCAATTAGGCAGTCCATTCTCATACAAACTACTTCCAGCCAGTTTAATGTACCTAGATCGATTACTAACGCATGTAAGGGGTGCGGTGAAGAATATCATAAAGTTTGTGAAGAGTGTAAATCTCTACGATAAGTCGTGCAGAGGAAAGACAGACGTTCTTAGCTTTAAAATTAGAGAATATCGCAGGAACGTTAGACATTCTTAAAAAGAATTGCTGTGTCTGATCATGAAGTGCTAAGCTTTGCTCGTACCATTGATAATCCTATATTATGTAGAAGCGAATCGCTTTGTTGTAGGTACCTTACCTTACGTAATTCCCAAGGATGAAAAACCATTGAAAGTAATACTTTCATACTATTCACCGTTACATAAGCATTCAATAATGTTTAAAACATGCTTAGATAAGAAGAGTAAAGGGTGTAAGCTTATGGCAAAGCTGTATCGATGCGTATACTGTAAGCAATACTTCCCAACAAGAGATCTTCTTAAAGCACATATAAAGCATAGGCATAAGGATGAAATTCAGGAATTCTTATCGAAGATACGAGAGGACAAGATTAAGAATTTGATAAAGCAAGGTGTTGATCCAGAAGAATGGGTTGCTGGATGGATTGCAGCAATGTTTGGATAGTAAAAGTCACTTAGTAACTCGAGTTGTTTTGAATATAACTTAAGTACTTTGGATAGTGTTCATCTGCTTCACTTAGTAGGTCTTCATATCTTGCCTCACTAACCTTAAGCTCACCGAACCTACTCTGTATGAATCTAGCTATTTCTCTAGGCATTACCTTAATCATTAGCCTCCAAGCTATCTTCCTCATATATTTAGGTGGTATTAGGTTGTGTTTCCTAGCGTACTTCCCTATTACCTGTCTTGTAATTCTCTTACCAGCGTATCTCCTAAGTATGTTTAGTGTTGATGTTGAGAAGTACGCCCATTCACACGGTTTCATGGTCTCCCTAATACCTACGTAGTATCTACAGAATCCTCTATCCTCAAAACATACTAGTCTAGGTGTGTCTATATCTAATCCATTTACTTCTACGACTTCATTAGGTTTGAAGTTCTTGATTATGTGTAGTGCGTGTGATAGTCTTAGACCACCTTCAATCATTAACCTATAGACTAGGTAATACAGTTCGTGGTTACTCCTTAAGTAATCTAGAGTCTTAATAACATCATCTAGGTTTATTGGGTATGACCTAACATCCATCTTATAACTCCTTGATGGTACTACCTCCATAATCCATCCGTAAGTCTCTGGTGAGACCTTCCTTAAGTAGTATAGGTACTGTATGTAGTGTCTGAAGATATTCCTAACCCACTTATTACTGTGGTTGATGACGTAGTTAATTAACTCCTCACTAAGTACTTTACCTTCAAGGAACTTCTTAAATATATTCCTGTAGTAGGTTATTGTCTCAGGGTCTAAGACCTTCCTCCTCTTCTTCCTCTCCCTAAGGAACTCCTCAAAACCTGGCTCCCACCTAAAGACTACGTGGGCTAGGCTGAGGCTTAACATCCTCCTCAGATCCTCCCTGAAGTTCTCTACTGCGAACTTGAGTAGTGCTTGTTTGAGGTACTCATCTCGTGTAGCTAGAGCTATAGCCTGGAGGATTAGTGGGTAGTCCACAGTACCGTCAGCTCTAACAATCCCCGTAGCCCTAAGCCTATCAAAGCCTCCGACAACCTCGTTAAACTCTTTCTCATCTAAGTATCGTAGGGCCTTACTAATAACTTCATCAGGTACCCTCCTAATCCCGTGTAGATAGTTGTGAAGGGAGCCCCTAGAGATATCTAAGACCTCTAACGTCTTATTAAACCCCAGCTTCTCCTTAACCCTCCTAAGAATCTCCCTCCTAGAATCATCACTAAGACCTCTAACATCAACCCTATCATACCAAGCAGGGCCAGTTAAACCACCTATGAGTTCACTCATGAGTTCACACCCCCTAAGTAGAAACGTGAACTGCGTGGTTAATAAGCGTTACTGGTGCGGCGGCCGGGATTTGAACCCGGGATCTCCGGCTTGGGAGGCCGGTGTCCTAACCAGGCTAGACGACCGCCGCTCTATTAAATCCTTATTTTAATTGATTTATTAGTTTTAATGTT
>Ga0080004_1110065_pt2 | contig 11725 bp, 12 predicted proteins | sample WasSprMetagenome_FD_69207 | JGI IMG/M metagenome (GOLD analysis project Ga0080004, IMG submission 69207) | Sulfidic aquatic microbial communities from Washburn Spring, Yellowstone National Park, USA - WS (SPADES assembly) (version 2) | ecosystem: Environmental > Aquatic > Thermal springs > Hot... | reverse complement strand
ATTGGTCCCAGGAATACTGCAGTATTGTCGTTTGGACTAATATTCACGTCGTCGATACTTATGTCCATGTTTCCTTCTTCTTTGACGCTTTATGCCATTGTATTTATGATTTTATGGATGAACCTGGGAGGGTGGCTAGCTATTGCACCAGCGTCTACAGCAAGATTTTTCGGTATGAAGGATTATGCTAGAAATTATGGATTGGTCTTCACGGCTTATGGCGTGGGAGCAATACTTGGAAATCTGCTTGCCGGGCAAGCAAAGGATATATTTGGCTCATACATAGCTGTATTCCCATACGTAGCATTCCTAGCACTAACTGGAATCATAATTGCAACGCTTACCCTCAGGCAACCACGATAAGACCCTTCTAGCTTTTCCTACGACTGGTATTCTTGTTTCCTGAGCTTATTTTCTTCAACAGATATCAAATATTTGAGAAAAATGCATTTAAGAACTTTTAGATAAAAACAATCTTTTTCAAGTATTTTTAAAAAACTTTTACATGTTTCTTTGTAAAGTTATGAAATTCTCTGCTATAGTCCCTAAGAGAGTGATAAAGCTTTATAAATAAATTTGCGTATTCTGAATAAAATTCACTAGTGAAGGGGTCAGGGTTAGCTCCGTCCTGCAATATTTCTTTAAACCTGTAAAGAGCTTCTTTATAGCTAATAAGACCGTTAGCTAAAGCGAAGTGTAACCATCCTCCTATAAGTGTTGGTTCGTAGTCTTCTCTAACGACTAGAAGCGGTATGCCGAATATGTCCGAGAAGATTTGTCTCCATGTTTTCATGCGTAATCCGCCACCTCCTCCATGGATAATTGAAGCATTCAAGCCATTCTCTTGTAAGGCATTGTAAATCATTTTGAGAGTAAATGCTACTCCTTCCATTATGGCTCTTAAAACATCGTTTCTAGTGGTTGATAGGGATGCTCCGTAGAGAGCTCCTCTGAAGTATGGATCACGGATTGGAAACCTTTCGCCGGTCAAATAGGGTAAAAATATTAGCCCATTGGCGCCTGGAGGCGAAAGCTGTGCTTCTACGTCCAACAAAGAGAATTTGTCTATACGAGCCGTATCTGAAACTATTTCTTCGGCTGTGGCAAATGATTTTAGGAACCATTCAACTGCGATACCCGCATTGTTTATAGCTCCACCAATTATCCATCTGGAGTTTCCTGCATAATAACTGAAAAATCTCATGTCGTATCTATCCACTTGCGGTTCAGGCTTTGTTAATCGAATCGCAGCGCTTGTACCTACATTTAAAGCAAGTGTATTTTCTTCGATGGCTAATACTCCAAAGCTATGTGCTCCAGCGTCGGAAACGCCAGGATAGACGGGAGTGCCTTTTTCAAAACCTATAAGTGACGCGGCATCACTAGTCAGCTCAAGGTAATCTTTTTCACCAATAACAAGCTCCGGAAGATTTTCCTCTGAAAGTTGAGCCAAGCTCACGGCATGTTCACTCCACTTCAAAGAATGTATATCCACCATTTGAGCACCTGATGCTGTTGAAGCGTCAACAACCAAATGACCTGTAAGTTTAAAAAGAGGAAATTCTTTGACTGAAACGGCGATTTTATGTTTTGTGTCTGGTTTAAGTATTTTCTTTAAGTAAATAATCTTTGGAAGTGGGTAAATGATAAGTGGTGGACATCCCGTCTCGTGATAAAGATCATGATTCTTCAGACTAAGCTCGTCTAGATGCAGGGATAGACGTGTATCTAAGTAGGTAATTAGCCTTGATAAGGGTTCTCCATTTTTATCTAGAAGCATAGCACTATGCATTTGCGACGTAAAGAAGATTGCTTCTGCTTCGCCACCTGTCACTCTGGAAGCGTGTCTTAAGGATGCTACCACCTTCGAGTATATATCGTAAGGGTCTTGCTCCGCCCTGCCCGTGGCATCAACCTCCAGGTTTACTCTTTCGTAATGTAGATCAAGCAGTTGTCCGTCATCGTCAAAAATACCTGTCTTTATATTTGTCGTTCCAATATCAATAACAACGGTTGGCATAAATTTCACTATGCTTTTACGGCTCCTTTAACTAGCCCTACTACTACATATTTTTGAACCAGCATGTAAAGTACTGACGGTACAATTCCAGCAAAAATTGCTGTAGCAGCTAGACCGCCTGGATCAACTATTTCGCCACCCCATAGGAAGAATGTAGTAGCTATTGGCAAGGTATATTTGTGACTAGAATTTAGTAAAATCAAGGCAAAGAGCAAATCATTCCAAGATAATGTGAATGAGAAAATAAATGCCGTTACAAAGCCTGGTATAGCTACAGGAACAACGACACGCCACAATGCTTCTAGCCTTGTGCATCCATCAATTAGTGCTGCTTCTTCCAGAACGCTTGGTATACCTGAGAAATAGCTTCTCATAATTAGAGTTGAGTATGGAAGAGTATACGCCAAGTGAACGATTGATAATCCTAGCAAAGTATTGTACAGGCCAAGATAACGCATCATGACTAAGATGGGTACCATTAAGATAAATACGGGAAAAACATATGCAAAAAGTACAAGCCACATTACTATCTTTTTGCCTCGATAGCTGAATCTAGCCAAATTGTAGCCGGCAAGCGACCCAAAAATAACACCTATAATAGATGCAGTTAGAGAAACAATTAAACTATTTGTCACATATACGATCATTGGGTCTGGTAAGGCCGCACGGAGACCCATGCCACGAAGAATAGCCTCCAGGGAGGGATTGAATAGACTGAGGTAGTTGTCTAACGTGATTTTTGTTGGGATTGGTTTCCATGCTTCTTCTGGTACAGATATGCTTGTCTTGAATGCCCAGAATGTGGGGATAATTATCCAGAGTAACAAGAGGATGACGCCCACGGCAATAATGATTTTGTTCAAGATTTTTCCTGAATGACCAACCATCTTTATTCACCCATTTGCTTTAAAGTGAAATATATTAGGAACAAGTAAATTGGTAGTACTAGTATAGTATAAGCAGCGGCAAGCGGGAAATTAATTTCCGTGAGAAAAGCTATTTTATATGTAGCCATTGGTATCGTCAAAGTTGCGTCAACTGGACCACCACCAGTAGTCATGTAAATTTGTGTAAATTCTCCCAGCGTCCACATCGTTGAGAGCAACATCACAGTCAAGAGAACTTGTTTTAATTGCGGAACAGTTATATGAATAAATTTCTGGTAAACATTGGCCCCGTCAATATCAGCCGCCTCATACAGGTCTGTGGGGATAGCTTGTAGACCAGCTAGATAACCCATAAAGAAGAAGGGCCATCCATGCCATATATTTATAAGGATAACTGACCACATAGCATTCTCATAGCTCATCCAGTGTACAGGTTGTAAACCTAACATTTTGAATATCGTGTTGAATGTACCTCTGTAGTCATAGTTGAACCAGAACAAAACTGCTACAACGAAGGACGGGAAAGCCCATGGAAGAATTGAGAAACCTCTTAAGAAGCCTCTTCCCCAGAATTTCTTGTTAAGGAGTAGAGCTACTCCTAAGCCAATTAATGCCTTAGAAGTCACAGAAATGAAAGTATAGAACAAAGAATTACCAACAGACTTATAAAACATAGAAGATGCTAGCAATCGTTGATAATTCTTGAGACCAGCAAAAACGGCTTCTCCACCTATAGTTTTTTCTTGAAAGCTCAGCCATATGTTATATGCTATCGGGATTATAAAGATGATGATGATCAAGACTAGGGTAGGCAGAACATAGATCCAGTTATAAAGTGATTGAGCTGTTCTCGACATAGAAAAATCACCAAAAAAGAAAAATAATTTTTTTATCCTCCATACACTCTTTTAACTTCTTCCCTCAGCTTTGCTGCGTACTCGTCTATGACTTTGTCTGGATCCTCTCCTTTGATGACTACTCTCTGAATCATTTCGTTCCACGTGAACCCTTCTCTAAATTCCTCGCTTGGTGTTGTTCTCTCACCTAACGGGAAGGCCGCTGTTTCCATGAATTTGATTTTTTCGACCGCTTTTGCTGGGTCTTCACCGAAGGCAGGATACTTGCCTGCTTTCCAGTCATTGGAGATTACCTGCATTTGGGACTTAAATATAGGGAGCGCATAGAGGCCTGAGGCTTCACAGAAACCTTTACGATAGTCTTCTTTGTCGGCAAATAAGTAATAAAACAGGTCTTTTGCAAGATCTGGATATTTTGTTGTTTTGAATATGAAAACGCTTTCGTCGCCACAGTCCACTGAAACTGGCAACAAGAATAATTTAGTGTTTGCTGCTAGAGCAGGGTTCTGTGTCATAGCTGCATACCATATGCTTGCCGGATTCATTGTCATTGCAATTTTTCCTTGAAGGTAGGCATTGTTGTTGGAGACATCGACCCATTGATCACTATCTGGTGGAGTTAATTTCTCAAGCCATATTTTCCTTTCTATTTCAAATGCTTTTTTGAGCCCTGTTCGATATGGCTCTTTATCCATTATAACCCCAGCTACGCTCCTATTTGCTAGCATTCCTCCCCCGTATCCTCCCCAGAAGTGTAGGAAGGTCCACCATGTGTCGTAGCCGTTCAAGCCTAAGGGTAGACCTACTCCATACACTCCAGGCTCTACTTGGTTTAAGACTTTTGAAGCAGTATAGAAATCATCTAGTGTTTTTAATGGGAATAGGTTTTCTGCATGTGCTTTTTGGACTATGTCCCAGCGGACATGTAGCCAGGTGGCTTCAAACATTGTGGGAAGGCAATAGTAGTGACCGCCCCATTCGCATTCTTTGAGTTTTATATCATATATGTCGCTTTTGTTTAGTTTCTCGATAATGTCATCTACTTGTAACAATAATCCTTTCTCCGCGAAAATAGCTACCGGATGACCATTTATCACTATGTCGGGCGGGTTTCCTGCTTCAACAGCTGCAATAAGCTTCTTTCCAATATCTGTTACCGATAACCATGTTATTTCGACATCCACGTTATTCTTTGCTGCCCATTCACGAACTTTCTTTTCAATCCAATACATCTGTGGTGGTGTAAATGTGGCTCTTCCCCAGATAACTAGTTTAGGCCTAGTTGTAGCGGTTTGTTGGGAGGGGGTTGTTGGTTGCTGTGGAGTTGTAGGCTGTGGCTGCTTAGGTTGCTGCATTAGGAAGAAGCCAATACCTGCTATTACTAGGACCACTAAAACAGCAATGGCGATTATTTTTGTATTGTTTTTTTGGCTCATCAAGGTGTATTATTATATTTTACCATTAATATTTATAGCCAAACTTGTTTGGCTATCCATAATTTCGCTCATTTAGTAATTCCTCCAAGAGGGCTTTGACGTCATGTTTTAACTCTTCGGGAAGAGGGATGAAGGGTTTTCTGGGCAAACCGGCATCTACTCCCCGCAGTTTTATAAGTGTGTATACGAGAGGTATTGTGGAACCCAGTCTATGGAGTTCTTTTCGGATCTTGTTTATCATGAACTGAAGTTTTACAGCCTTCTCAAGATCATTTTCCTCGAGTGACTTAAATAGTTTATAGACTACTTCAGGGGCAAAATTCGACATTCCAGGAATAAATGCACGTGCTCCTAAAACATAGCCAGGAACCATAAGAGCCTCTGTACCAATGACTACGTCGAAATCTTTTCCTGCTGTTACCTTATATTCTATAAACTGTTGAATATCAAAGCTACTGTCTTTAATACCAACTACCCCTACATTTTTTAGCTTAAGTGCAAGTTGAGGGGTAATTTGATAGCCAACTCTTTGTGGATTGTTGTATGCGTAAACTGGTATCGTGACAGAGGCTACTATGTCTTTAAAATACTCCACAACATGAGAGTCCGGGTGCGCATAGTAGAAAGGAGGAACACTAGCAACAGCATCTGCACCGATATCTTCCGCGTGCCTAGCCAATTGGACTGCAGTCTCTGTGTCTGTTGAACCGACATGTATAACTACAGCCTTTGACCCTTTGACAAATTCCATTATTTTTTCAGCAACTATTTTTCTTTGATCTATTCTCATTATCGGTCCTAAACCATAAGTGCCACAAACATAGTAGCCATGGACATATGGATAAGTAAATTCAATAAGTCGACTAAGAGCATCTGTCTTGACTTCTCCCTTCTCATCGAATGGAGTTATAAGTGGTGGTAAGATACCATACAGTTTTTTCTCATTCATCGAATCTAAAGATAAAGTTACCCTTATTTAACTATGGAGCCAAACATATTTGTCTTTCCAGAAAAGTTTTAAATAGAAAGATGAATCTTTAGAATTGGTTTACAATGCATAGACCTTATCTCATATATATGCGACCTTACCGGAGTACTTTGGCAGAACTCTCTAAAATACCAGGAGTGGAGATTTTGGTTCTAGGCATAACATACGACAATAGTAAATCAAAGACTTTGGTCTACTCGCTTCAACCGCAGAAGAAGAAACATGTAGATGAATTTAGCAAGGTACTTAATAAAGAAGACGCAGGAAAAGTGAAGATATTAATGAAGTCGAGATCCTCTCTGACTTTTGTAATAGAAAAAGACAGCTGTGATTTTTACGAGTATACTCTAGGTTCTGGGAATTTTGTCATTTTTCCCTACTTAATTAGGAACGGAGTTAGAAAGTTTTACCTTATATCTGAAGAGGATCCAAAAGTAATAACCGAAAAGTTGGCAAAGAGGGGTGATATTTTAAGATTCCAAAATTCTTTCATCTATGAAGCTATAAACAATTCGTATAGACTAATTCTTCAAGCAGACATTTTTTCAAAATTAACTCCTTTGCAACGAGAAGTAATTTCTCGTGCAGTGATTCGGGGCTACTTCGACTGGCCCAGAAAGTTTTCCTTAACCGATTTAGCAAAGGAACTTGGTGTGTCAAAGGCTACTCTGGCAGAGCATATTCGAAGATCCGAGGCAAAAATTTTAAGTTCTCTTGTAGGCTTAGAATGGAAGAACGCCAGATATGAAAATACTAGCAGTTGATATAGGAACTAGCACAGTAAAATCAGGTTTAATTGATTTTGAAGGAGATGGAGTGAAGGGATTCAATACAATTGAAGTTCCCCTTTTAAGACCAGAGCCTGAAGCAGCAGAGCACAGCTCCGATTATTTATGGGGAATATTTAAAGAGACTGTCAAGGAGACAATTCGAAAAGCAAATGTTGAGGAGATAGATGGAATAGTTGTTTCTGGATACTTGTTTGGTCTTATATTGTTAGATGCGCAAAACAGACCATTAACAAATATATTTACATGGCTTGACAGAAGACCAGCAAAGTTTCTTCCTAGGCTCTATAAGACTTTAGATCCGTTTGAGGTTTACAGGAGGACTGGATGTCCTCCTTTATATATATATCAATTAGCGAAGTTGTTTTGGTTACTACATGAGAAGAAGACGCTTCTCGAAAAGACAAAAACTATTCTGGATGCTAAGGGTTTTTTGTTTCTGCGTCTAACCGGAGAAAAAATTATGGATAGAAGTTCAGCTTCTGGTTCGCAACTCCTCAATATGTATTCTCTCAATTGGGATTTCGACCTTCTCGAATCGATTGGTATAGACCCCGGCATACTGCCAAAGTTGGTGGAGCCTAACACAATTATAGGAGACTTACCTGTAAGCATCGCTAACGAACTTGGGATAAAATCTGGGGCTCCCATTGTAGCAGGAGTTTTTGATGGTGCAGCTGTCTCTATTGGATTAGGCGGTTTGAATCAAGAGATAGCCACTTCTCATTTATCTACTAGCACGATGCTTAGGGTTGCAAGCCCATATCCAGTCATTGATAAGTCTCCCTTTATGCGTTTCCAAACATACTACTCTTTAAAGAAATTTTGGCTCCCGGGTGGAGCAGTAAACAGCGGTGGCGTTGTCTTACGGTGGTTTAGGGATTCTTTGGGGGGCTTAGAGAAAGTATTGGCCCAAGATCTAGGCATAAGTGTATATGAGATTCTGGAAAGAGAGGCAATGCTTTCACCTCCAGGGGCAAACGGCATTATTTTCTTACCATACCTTAGTGGAGAAAGATTCCCTATTTTCGGTAACAACTCAAGTGCTGTAATTTTTGGACTAAGAGAGTGGCACACAAAAAGAGACATTTTGAGAGCATTCATGGAAGGAGTCGCTTATAATCTGAACCTCGTCAATGAGGCTCTGAGGGAAAACAACTTAAGATTTAAAGAAGTGAGAATTACAGGTGGCGGTGCTCAGTCCCAACTATGGCTACATATATTGGCGGACGTTTTAAATACGCCTATAAAGGCGTTTACTGGAGGAGATGCCGCTTTGTTTGGCTCAGCGCTAGTTGCTCTGGAAACGCTGGATCCAGCTTTCGAACTAAATAATTTCGAGCAATATCTTCGTTTCGACAGGATAGCCCTTCCTTCTGAAAACAGATTGGTTTATGAGAAGCAATATGAAAAATTTAAAAAAGTTTTAAATAGTTTGATTCCTTTGTTTAATGAGAACTAAGCTTTATTTTTGCTCTTGTTCCTTTTTCTAAAACTTCTTTGTTTACTATGTACTCGAGGGGTGGTTCACCCCGTATGAGCTGTAAGATTGCATTAGCATTTGATTCATCCATCCCTCTTAAAGCCTCTAAAGTATTTGCACCTATGTGAGGTGTTATAATGACATTCGGGAACTTAAGAAGAGGATGATCAGCTCCAATGGGTTCGCCTTCTATTACATCAAGCCCAACTCCTCCAATTTTTCCAGTCTCGAGTCCTTTAATCAAAGCATTTGTATCGATTAGTTCTCCTCTAGCTGCATTTACAATTATTACTCCTTTTTTCATTTTCTCTATTTCCTTCTCGCCGATAAGATGATAGTTCTCCCTAGTTAAAGCAGCATGTAGCAAGATGATATCTGAATTTTTTAAAAGCATATCAAAATCTACCAGCTCAGCTCCACTTCTAAAGGCCTGCTCCTTGCTTACATAGGGATCATAGGCTATGACTCTAGCCTCGAATCCTCTAGAAAATATTTCTGCAACTCTACTTCCAATGTTTCCTAGGCCTACGATACCGACTGTTTTGCCCTTAATGTTTATTCCAACAATTTTTCCTCTTTCCGACCATTTCCCTTCCCGAACATAGCCAGCGGACAAACAGACTTTCCTCGCAACATTAAGACATAAAGCGACGGCTAATTCTGCTACTGCATCTCTTTCCTTGTATCCAGGGACACGTGTAACAATGACACCGTACTCTGTTGCCGCTGTAACATCTACATTGTCGTATCCTATGCCGTGTCTCGCTATTAGTAAAACATCTTTCTGATGTTCGAAAAACTCTCGATCATAAAACGGTGTTACACTTGCAATTATAAAATGATAGCCCGAGAGTTTCTCTGCTAGAGGCTTACCTCGTAGGGTTTTATCTACGTCCAAGAAATCAACCTGTGCAACTCTTCTTAGGTTTTCTAGAATATCGGGTGCAACAACTCCATAAGACCTTGAATTCACTATTGCAACCTTGTACATACATTTGTTTATAGGCAGGGCATTTTAATTATTATCCCCATACATTGTTTGGTCTTTCCTCATATTTTTCGCCGAATGTGTTTGGCATAAAAATTATTTAAAAGAAAAGAACGTATTTCTTGACACAAATGTTTGGAAGACTGCCTAAACTTTTGGTTGAGAAAAAGATCAGTCTGGGTGCTTGGTTAACGATTGCAAATCCCGAAGTTCCAGAAATGCTTTCTCTACTCGGTTTTGATTGGCTCTTGTTTGACGTTGAACATGCACCTTTAGACTTTCAAATGCTGGAATATATGTTAATGGCCGTAAGGGGGGATACTACTCCCATAGTAAGAGTACCCATTAACGACCCTGTTTATGTAAAACGCGTCCTTGACCTAGGATTTGCCGGTATTCTCTTCCCATTAATCAACAAAGCTGAAGATGCTAAACAAGCTGTTGCATCAACGAGATATCCTCCAAAAGGCATTAGGGGTGTAGGTCCCCGTAGGGCCGCTAGTTATGGTTTAAAGACAAATGAGTATTTTGACAATGCCGACAAAGTGCTAGTAATCGTCCAGATCGAGACACAGGAAGCCGTCAAAAATATTGAGGATATACTCTCGGTTGAGGGAGTAAATGCATTCTTTATTGGACCAAATGACCTATCGTTTTCATATGGGTACAGGTCTTGGAAAGAAGAGATTGTAAGAAAAGCCATAGAAAAAGTTGCCGAAGTTTCAATGAGCCTCGGTGTTCCTGGAGGTATGTATTGTCCTGACGATGAATCCTTAGAATTCGCATTGAAAAATGGTTTCAAATTTATAGCCTTGGGAAGCGATTACAGGTTCTTGGTTGCAGGTGCTAGGAGCAGACTCGAAAAAGCAAAAAGTTTAGCCAATAGTTTCTCATAACTAATGCATCTTTTTTTCTATTGTTACGTATAAATAGACATATTTATTTTGAAAACATCGTTGACAAGGTGTCTAATGGTGGGCATTAAGTATATCTCTCTAGACATGGACGGAACCATTGTCAGCAGGAAGTATGTGGACTATTTTTGGCTAGAGCTTGTTCCTAGGCTGTACGCCGAGAGACATGGCTTGGACATTGAGACGGCAAAGCGTGTCGTGTTTCAGTCTTACGACGAGGTCGGGCAGGGAGATTTAAGGTGGTATCTGCCTAGGTACTGGTTCCAGAGATTCGGTTTGATGGACGAGCTTGAATATGCTTTAAGCGAGGCGGGGAAGCTCGTCGAAATTTACGAGGATGCCCTAGAATTTTTCGAGAACGTGCCAAACCATGTTAAACTGGTGCTTAGCACTAGCGCGGCGAGGGATTTTATCGGTCTCGTATTTTCGCGCTTCACATTCCTAGAAAAGAGGTTTGTAAGGGTTTTTTCCTCCTCCTCGGACTTCTCGCTCCCAGGCAAACCCCCAGAGTTCTTTAAGGCTATTCTGCGCGAGCTGGGGATAGGGCCACACGAAATACTACATGTTGGGGATGACCCAGAGAGCGACTACAAGAATCCGTCATTGGCTGGTCTTCGCGCAGTACTTGTTTCACGAGACGGAAAATATGATGGAATTAAAGGTTTAAATGATGTTTTACATATGATTGATTTCTATTAATAACGCTGTACCGTAGAGCTTTATTAACTCTTAACTCTGAGGCAAAAATAAAATGGATAAAGGGCAAGCAGAGATTCTTAGGTTTGTGGTTCCCAAGTCGCTTATAGACAGGTTACGTAGATATGTAGCCAAAAGTGAAATGTGAGGATAAGCTCTAATAGGAAAGCAATTCGGGACAGGAACATGGAAGAAATAAGTATATCCTCTCGCTTACCAAGCGAAAGAGTGGACTCAATCGTAAAACTAGGGCTAGAGTCAGATTTTGAGTGGCGGGGTGAAGATTTAAGCGATGCCTTGAAGCATAGAGTTAACAACAGTATTTCAGGCAAGCATGATCCTTGAGCTTTTACCTCAGAGAAGCATGGAACGCATATCCATGTTCTCCAAACAGCGCAACGCACATGGTGGCAATTTCTGGGAGAAAGGCTGAAATATTTCACTTGGGATTTATTACATGGTTAGATGTGGAGGTTAGAAGACTTTCCACAGGGATTCCAGGCCTGGACGCTCTTTTGAGGGGCGGGATCCCAGAGGGTTTCTTTGTCGCCCTCGTGGGGATGCCTGGTACAGGTAAGACTATTACCTGTCTGCATTTTGTATGGGCTGGTTTGAGGGCTGGGGAAAGCGCGATATATGTGACTACGGAGGAGCGCCGGGAGGGCATC
>Ga0080004_1098104_pt1 | contig 11727 bp, 14 predicted proteins | sample WasSprMetagenome_FD_69207 | JGI IMG/M metagenome (GOLD analysis project Ga0080004, IMG submission 69207) | Sulfidic aquatic microbial communities from Washburn Spring, Yellowstone National Park, USA - WS (SPADES assembly) (version 2) | ecosystem: Environmental > Aquatic > Thermal springs > Hot... | reverse complement strand
ATAAATACGCGGAGCTTCTAGGCGAGGCTGAGCCCACCTACGTGGAGGCCAAAGCCTACATGTACGTTGGATACTCGAGGAGGAGGCTGGGATACGACGCGATGCCATCCTACGACGACGTGAAGGGCTTCGCCGAATCCCTGGCGAGGGAAACAGGATACAACCTTATAGCCTCATCGGAGGAGAGCCGGGTGGTGCTCCTGAGCAGGTTGAAGGCGCCTAGGAGGCTCCGTGAATCTGCAGGAAATCTCAGCTGAAAACCATGCGATCAATCGAACTGTATCCTTCACTTTATCGGTTTCCCGGAGGATCCGGGGATAAGGCTGCGCTGCCCGGCTGAAGCATTTTAAGGTAAAGGATTAAGGGAGCCCCCTCCCCCTTTCCTATTATTTAGAGGTCCTACGCGTGGGGAGGAGCCTGAGATGCTGTTGAAAGAGGACTTGGAGAGGATCCAAGGCTACTTGGAGGGTTATGATTCCGCGAGGGAGAGGCTTCTAGAGTGCTCCCGTAAGGCGGTGAGGCTCGCCGCTTGGGCTATGCTCCAGGTTCATAGGATGCGGCTGGAGGAGGCTGGAGAGGCCCTTAGGGAGGTGGAGGACTCCTTGAGGGAGATGGAGGAGTCTGTGAAAGGTTATCCGGAACTTTCAAGCCACCCCAACGCCTTAACGGCTTATCAGGAGTATGCGGAGGCCAGGTTCCTCTATATCCTAGCCCGGGAGGATAGGCTGTGTAGACTGGATGAGGTGAGGGTTCCCTCAGCCCAGTATCTCCTAGGCCTCCTAGACGTGATAGGGGAGCTGAGGAGGACCGTCCTCGAATACTTGAAAAGAGGGGATCCTGGATCCGCTGAGTCCAAGCTGGACGTCATGGAGGGGATCTACGAGGACCTGCTCTCCCTGGATTTCACGGCGGCGATACCTAACTTCAGACATAAGATGGATGCTGCCAGAAGGATTATAGAGGCCACGAGAGGAGATGTCATCACGGAACTCAGGAGGAAAAGCCTAGAAGAGGCTATAAACGATTTATACAGGTCCATGGATCGCCTAAGGGTTAAGGGGGGAGGGGTAGACGAGGTTCTCAGCCGTGAAGGCCAGGAAGGCCCAGCTGATGATGGCTAAACTGGTGAGGGAGGAGCCTTTAGACCCCGCCGGGATTAAACGTATAGCCGGGGTGGACGTAGCCTATACCAAGGGGTCGGCGGTGGCCGCCGCCGTTCTATTATCAGCCTGGGACCTCGCGGTGATGGAGGATTCGACGATCCACCTGGAGGCGGGGATCCCGTATATCCCGGGCCTCCTAGGGTTCCGGGAGGCCCCCCTGATGGCCAGGGCTGTGAGGCGGCTGAGGTATGAACCCGACGTACTCCTAGTCGACGGCCACGGTAGAGCCCACCCTAGAAGGTTCGGCTCAGCCTGCCACGTAGGCGTGATACTGGACAAGCCTACGATAGGCGTGGCTAAGGCTAGGCTCTACGGCTATGAATCCGATGGACTGGTATTAGACGACTCCGGGAACCCCGTGGCCCAGGTGGTCCACGGCCGGAATGGCAGACCATACTACGTCAGCGTAGGCCATAGGATAACCCTTAAAGACGCCGTGGAGATAGTTAGACTATCCATGGGAGATCATGGGCCTACGCCCTTATGGCTGGCCCATATAAGGGCCGGGGAGGCATGCAGGATTTGAAGAACTTGAAGCCTCAGCTACTGCTCACCCTGATACACTCGGTTCAACTGTCCAAGGAGAAGCTGGGATCCCCCGTTACGACCGGGATGATCGCCGAGAGGCTCGGGGTGTCCCAGCAGACGGTCTCAAGGCATCTAGTGGAGCTGGAGAGGCTCGGCCTGATATCCAGGGCTAAGATCCTTAGGGGGGAGCGCATCCAAGCCACGGACCGGGCTTTAGCCGAGCTTAGAAGCCTATACCATATGATTGGAGGCCTCCTGGAACCCCTGGAAGGGGACCTGATCCTCGAGGGCGTGGTGTTCACAGGCTTAGGGGAGGGCGCCTACTACATGAGCCAGCCCGAGTATATACGGCAGTTCCAGGAGAGGCTCGGCTTCAAACCTTACCCTGGAACCCTCAACCTGAGGCTTATAGGCAGCTCAATCCCTGAGAGGAGGAAGCTGGAGAGGCTTACCCCCATAATCGTCGACGGGTTTACAGGCGTGGACAGGAGCTTCGGACCCGTCAAATGCTATAGGGCGTCCCTGGACGGCTCCGAGCCGTGCGTGGTGGTGACCGCCCTTAGAACCCATTACGGAGAGGATGTCCTCGAGGTGATCGCCCCCCAAAGGCTCAGGGAGAGGCTTGGGCTGAAAGATGGATCCACCGTCACCCTAAGGGTCTTCTCCACTCCTCGATCACCCTCCTCTTGATGCCGGTTGAACTCCCCAGCTCCTCGTCTCCAAACCTTCCTATACGGACTATCCGGATCCCAGGCTCCTCCTCCTCTACGAACCTTTTAACCTCATCGTATATGTCGTCTTGATCGTAGCCTACCGCCACTACACTGGGCTTTACGACCCTTAAGACGCCGCGGATATCGAAGTCCTCGAATCCCAGCACCGCCTCGTCGACAGGCTTCAAGGCCTCCACGAGGATCCTCCTCTGATCCTCAGGCAACACGGGCTTGACACCCTTCCTCTCCATGACGGTCTTATCCCTCGCCACTACGACGATGAGCTTAGCCCCGGCCCCCCCGGCCTTCTTAGCCTCCTCGAGGAACCTCAAGTGGCCGTAGTGGAGTAGATCGAAGACCCCGGCGGCTAAGACTATTCTACCCCTATGCGGCTTAGGATTCAAGCCTCATCTATTCCTCCCCTAGGCCATTCGAACTCGATTAAACCCAGGATCCTCAGGGAGTCGAGCAGCCCCTCCGCGTAGGAGGCTGCGGCCAAGGCCGTCAGGTAGGCCGCCTTCCCAAGATAGTAGCGGCTGTCCGAGAGGTAGCGTCTAGCCTCCTCAATCACCTCTCCCACGCCCCCACCAGCCCCTTTAAATGTTAGGGTTAAACCCTTAAGGACCTTATCAACCCTCGATACGTAGAGCTCGGCGAGCCTCGCAGCCTCGCCTCCGCATCCACGTTCAACCCCGCCCTCGATCCCTGAACACCTCCTCAGGGGCTCCGGCTAGAACCTTTAAGGCCTCGGCCTCCATGAAGTGCAGCCTCCCCGGGGCTATAAGGGTGTAGGGGGGACCACCGAACTCGAAGTCCATCAGCTCCTCCAGCCTATCCGCCTTTACTACGGCGTCGGGGCCTCCAAGCCTAGCCATCCCGACCATCAGGCGATCCCCCGGGAAGACGCCTTCCCCCCTCGATTCCTCAAGCCTCGAGAGGATCATTAACGCCTCAGGTATGGACATGAACCTCCCCTCCTCCACCCTCAGATCTAGGAGTATCAGGGTATGCAAACCTAAAGCCTTATTGTCCCTGCAATAATCGTATATCGAGCCGGGGAGGCTGCACCCCTCTATGAAGGGCACGGTCACGCTACGCCCGAACTTATAGCTTTGGAGGCCGGCGGCGGCTGGGGCAGCCGTCTCAATAGAGGCCGCGTGGACCACCCGGGTGGCGACGCCCATAGCCTCAGCCCTAAGCCTCAGATCCACATGCGTGGTAGCGGTCATCGGATCCCCCGGGACCAGAAGACATACCCTCATCGCCTTAGCAGGCTCCAATAGGATGGGCTCCGCATCCTCCTCCAGATCCCTCCTCGAGAGGACCCTAACCCTCTTACCCGCGAGGACCTCCAGCCGGGAAACCGATAAGCCCGGCATAAAACTCGTGTAGAGCTCCGCGAAGAGGAGATCCGCCCCCCTAACCTCCTCTAAACCCTTAAGGGATAAACCCTCCTCATCATATAAGCCTAAACCCACGAACGACAGCAGAGCTGAACCCCTCCTATACCCACTAAAACAAGGATCCATTAATCTTTCCATGAATATTTTAAATCCGGATCTGGGAGATGAATCGTCCACCATCCATGATAGGGGCGATGAGAAAGTCAAAAAATGAAGATAAATATAGTTAATCGAGAATTCATCGCGAAAACCTCGGTATACATGCTATCTATGCTATATGGAGGTTAGGAAAGCTTAGGCTAGCCTCCACGTTATGGTTAACCTCCTGAAGAACTTCCAGGCGAAGAACCCTCCGCCGCCGCCCCCTCATATGCCCAATAGCCTCCCCTATCGAATCTATGGGAGTCCCAGGGTTAGGCTTGCCTACTCGTAGGGTTTACTGTTGTATTGACTTTATACCTCCGAGCCTTAAGTATAACCTTATCCTCATTGAATCGTAAGCTGGGTCGGCGTATATTTCTCGAAGTCTTGATGGGCCTTCCGATCTCACGTTCAACACTTATCCCGCCGACCACTTCGACCATTCTCTGAAAAATGTGCTCTAATATTCCTTCAACTGAGTAACTTCTAGAGGATAGGGGCTTAAAGTGCATGAAAACCTTCTTCATCGATGATAACTACATTACGATTTTGGAGGACGGCGATGCATCTGTCAATATTTCTCAAGACGTGTTCAGTTATTTTATCAGGGCTACCTCTTAACCTTATATAGACTACCCTTATCCTTTTAATTAAGGATCTTTCCAGACGAGTAAAATCAGCATCACGAGTTATGATTATCATCCCATGTTGAATCGATAATTCAGCAAGTTCATTATTCTTTATTCCAAAGTAGGAGATTTCATCTACAGTGACCACTTCGTAGCCGAGTTGGCGTAGACTCTTTATAAGGCTGAATGGAACGTTTTCATCGGCGATAAGTTTAGGCTTCATGGCAACGTTAAATTAAACTATATGCTTAAAACTAGATTACGAGCTTTATCACGCTATTCTCTTTAAGCACCCTAATAACCTTCTCGATTAACTCTTTTGGGGCGCTCGGGAACTCTCCATGAATTTGTTCAATGCTGCATCCCATTTCCCAAAGTTCCAGAATGTACTGAACTGGGACACGAGTCCCTCTCAGTACAGGCTTTCCTCCACAAACATCTGGATCAGAAACGATCAAGTAGTGTTCAGACAAACCCTTCACCTAGAGCAACATAGTAAATCCTCAAATAAAAACTTCACGCTTCAAAAGCAAACTCTGTGGATTTGACGCTTATTTTGGAGTCCTTTTACGATTTGAGCTCGATAAACCATGAAAAACTTAATCGCTCGCGGGAGAAATCCCTATTATGGCTTATGCCATATACTTCTACTCTATAAAGCCCTCTTAGGGCTTGATGCCTATAATTAATCCAAGCTCTATGTGGCCATATGGCTTCGGATTTAAAAATTAATTTTTATCGAGAGAGTGGGCCCTCAGTTATGTAAGATTTAATTTTGGTTTGGTCTGTTTAGGTTGGGCGAGTCCACCCTGGCGAAGCCGCGCCTCTCATTTTTAGAGACGAGGATGGTTTGAGAAGATTTATTTAAGAGAATTCTAGATCTTATAGGATCGGAGAGGTTGCTGTGTGGGCCCGTAGCTCAGCCAGATCCCATGGAGGAAATCCAGGGATCCTGAAAAGGTAGAGCAGCGGACTATATGAGGCTGAAGCTCTTAACCCGAAAGGGTGATGTAGCCGCATCATCCTGGGGAGAGGTCCGGGGTTCGAATCCCCGCGGGCCCGCCAAGCCCTTCGCAGAAATCCAGGTCGATCGCCCCTCCGAAGGGGCTTATGGACTCACCGGTCGAGGCCATAGAAGCCTTTCAGACGACCCGTAGATCAGACGCCGCTGCGGAGACGACCCCCACGGGATCAGCCCCCTTTTACCCCCATATGATAGGTCTAGTGTCTCCACGTGCCATGTATTATCCTATACGGCAGGTCGACCGCTGAACTTTCGAGGAGGATTACGTCTTCCAGTCTACCTCGATCCTATTCTTCATGACTACAACTCTCATCAGGTTGGTGGCCATAATCGCCAGCCATAACGGGGAGTAGAAGAAGAAGTATGCGAAGAAGTGGGGGAGGCTAAACCTGCAGCGGAGTTTACGTGCGAACATCAGGTTTAGGAGGGAGAAAGAGGAGAAGAGAGCCATGACCATTATGCTCTGACCCAGCAGGGGGAACGAGGTGAGGATTATCGATAAGGGCAACGATAGAGAGGTGAACTTCATGGCCAGCAGGAATACGGCTACGGCGATATACTTGTAATACGGGTTGTCCAATACGAAGAGATTTACGAGGAAGACGGTTAAGGAGGGGAAGGCGAACACGAGGGACGGTATGAGTATCTTGGGATGATCCAATAGGCTCCTCAGAAGAGGCCTATAATATTCTTTAATCCAGAGGCTTGCCCCGACGCTCCACCTCTTCCTCTGCGCATACCATCTACGCCAGCTCGACGTAACCTTAACCTCGACCGAGATATCGTCTACGAAGCGGAAGGCCATCCCCTTAAGGAAGGACCTGGTCGCCAGATCTAAATCCTCCGATATAACTCTTCTGAATCCCCCAAGGGAGCGGAGGGCATCCCTGGTTATGGCGAAGGCTGCGCCGTTGATGGCCAGGCACCTTTTAACATACCTTGAAAACAACCAGTTAACTACGTTGAATCCCAGATACTCGAAGTATTCCAGTTTCGCTAGGAACGAGTCTCTTATAATTACCTTCTTGATATCTATTATATCTGCCTTCTTAATCTCCTCAGCCACGACCGCCAAGAAATTATGGGAATCCCCTGGCAGAGCCACATCTGCGTCGAGGAATAATAGTATCTCACCTGAAGAGGATTCGATCAGTTCCTCCACCGCCCTTACCTTCCCCCGCCGCTCTCCACTAACCGTATATTTTATCCTATGGCTCATCTGCTGTAGCGTTTCTAATACCTCTCGGCTGGGCTCGTCCGCCGCTACGAAGACCTCCTTGTCGGGATACGGATCGTCCAGTAACCTGTTAAGCAGCTCCCCGAGGCGATAAGCCTCCCCGTAAACCGGGATGATGACGCTGATCCTACCCAGGTTACCCATAGCGGCTACCCCCGGCAACCGATTTATTAAACCGTCACCATTAGCCATCGCCGAATCCTACATCCTTAAATACTCTCCAAGGCCCCTCATAAACTTGACAGCTAACCGGGGAACCCCATTACCCCCGAGGACCCACAGGATAAAATGCCCTAAAGGATGCTGTCCTACAGCAAGGCTTATGGGAGGCCCAGGTTCATGGAAGGCGGTTATCCACACGATCCTCGGCCATTCGCGTAGCCTTAACCTCCATATTCTAAGGGATGCAGGGCATCCAGGTGGACGCTGAGACCCGGTGAGCTGCTGTAGGACAGGATCCAGGCGGATCCACGCCGCCATTCTTCGAACCCTTATATTTGGTCGCCGCTTCAAAGTGGACTATGGGAGGCACATAATTTATTTAGATGCCCCTTCTCCTCGAGTAAAGGTGGGAGACTTCGAGCAATAAAGTAAAGTAAATATAATTCAATATGGTTATGTTGGGAATACAGGCGTGGGGAATAATGGGACATGGCTAAGAAGGCTAGAGGATTAAAGGCTGCTAGGAGGCTTAGGAAGAACCATCAGAGGATGAGGTGGAAGTATGCGCCTTATAAGAGGCGTATACTGGGCCTGGACTATAAGGTGGATCCCTTAGAGGGGGCTCCCCAGGCCAGGGGGATAGTCCTGGAGAAGGTGGGCATCGAGTGCCGCCAACCCAACAGCGCGATCCGTAAATGTGTGAGGGTTCAACTTATAAAGAACGGTAAGGTGGTGACAGCCTTCCTCCCAGGGGATGGGGCCCTCAACGTAGTGGATGAACACGACGAAGTCCACGTCGAGGGTATAGGAGGCCCCGAGGGAAAGGCCTACGGGGACCTTCCAGGCGTGCGGTACAGGGTATTCAAGGTCAACGGGATAGACCTTCACTCCCTGGTCGTTGGCAAGAAGGAGAAGCCCCGAAGGTGATGGAAAAATTAATTTAAGCCGCGACAACTTATTTTTATCGAGGTTGGACGCCGGGATCGCCTAGCGGTATGGCGTCGGCTTGCTAACCTCTTCGACCACATCGGCGGAGAGCCGATGACCCTCACGGGTCCCGTGGGTTCGAATCCCACTCCCGGCGCCACATTCAGAACAGAAAAAAACTAGAAGCGATATTTTTAGTAAGTCGCTGAGCTAAATTGCATTCAGTTTTCGTATAGGTAGGCTAATCCACTTTTATTGTTGAATCTCCAAATTTGTATAAAGAGCTTTGTATTCACATCTTCATATATTTATGTGGGTTTTTCTCGAATTTCCCTTTGCAGGTTGAGGAGCAGAAGTAATAGGTCTTCCCCATATGCTCTGTCTTATACATCGCCGTTTTTTCGTCCACTTCCATTCCGCAAACAGGGTCCTCCGCCATGAATCCTCACTTCTCTAATTTTCTACAACTTTAAGAGTTTAAGGGTTGCCGAATTGCTTACGACGAAGAGTGAGCTAAAGGCCATGGCCCCTGCGGCCAGGATTGGGCTTAATAATCCCGCGGCGGCTATTGGGATTGAAACGGCGTTATATATAAATGCCCAGAATAGATTCGACTTTATCTTCTTCATGGTGGCCTTACCGAGCACTATTCCCCGCGCCACATCTCGCAGGTCGTCTTTGATTAGGACTATGCCGCCCGTTTCCTTAGCGATGTCGGTTCCACTGCCTATGGCTATGCCTATGTCGGCCTGGGCGAGGGATGGGGCATCATTTATGCCGTCGCCAACCATGGCAACTACCTTGCCCTCCTTCTGAAGTCTCTTTATGACCTCGACCTTCTCCCATGGTAGAACGTTTGCAATGACCTCGTCGATGCCCAGCTGTTGAGCGATCGCTTTTGCCGTCCGCTCATTATCTCCTGTGAGCATCATAATTTCAAGTCCCATATTTTTAAGCTTCGCCACGGCTTCTCCGCTGGTGTCTTTAAGCGTGTCCATTGCCGCAACGATTCCATAAATTTCACCGTCGACGGCAAGAATCATGGCTGTTCTTCCCTTCTCCTCAAGCATCGCCAGACGAGCCTCCACCTCTTTTCCAACATTTACCCTGTTAACCTGCATAAGCCTCCTATTCCCAAAGAGTATGGTTTTACCCCTGTAGAGTGCTTTGACGCCATGTCCCGGTATGGCCTCAAAAGCTTCAGCGTCTGGAACGTTAAAATTGGCCTCGCTAGCCTTCTTTAAGATGGCTTCGGCTAATGGATGCTCCGATCCCTTCTCGGCGATTGCCGAGAACAGCAACACTTCGCTCTCTTCATAGCCGTTAAATGCTAAAATGTCGGTGACTGAGGGCTCGCCCTTCGTTAGAGTTCCAGTTTTATCAAAAACCACTGTCGTCAACTTTCCGGCTTTTTCAACGTATTCACCGCCTCTCAGGAGTACGCCGTATTCAGCTCCCTTGCCCACCCCAGCTAAAATGGCTGTAGGTGTGGCTATGCCTAAGGCGCATGGGCAAGCTATGAGGAGTACAGCTAGCAGTACGAGAAAGGCGGAGGCGAAGCCCCTTGTAAAAAGCCAGAAGGTGAAGGCTATTCCCGCAACCGTGAAGACCGCGGGGACGAAGTATCCGACGATGCGATCTGCAAACTTTTGGATAGGTGCGCTCGATGCCTGGGCCTCCTCGACCAAGCGGACTATTTGCATGGGGGCCGTATCTTCACCAACCTTGATCGCTTTTATCTTCAGCAATCCTGTCTTGTTAATCGTAGCGCCGACGACTTCGCTGCCTACAGTTTTTTCAACCGGCACGCCCTCTCCGGTAATGATTTTCTCGTCAACAGAGGAGTAACCATCCACAACAACGCCGTCTGTGGGGATCTTCTCGCCGGGCTTAACGATGAGTATGTCGCCAACTTGAACCTCCCCGATCGGGACCTCAACTTCCCGACCATCCTTCAATACTCTGGCGACGGTGGGCTGGAGTTCAAGCAGCTTCCGAACGGCTGCAGCTGACCTTCTCCTAACGGTTTCCTCAATAAATTTACCTAACAGTACGAAAGCCAGAATCGCGATCGCTATCTCCAGATAACCATGCCCTTCTGACCCAAGCCATGGGAAAAACGTGTTGACTGCGCCGTAGCCCCACCCCGCGAGCACGCCCGTAGTTATGAGAACATCCATGTTTATGGAGCCGTTTCTAAGCGCTTTATAGGCGCCGTAATGGATGCCCCAACCAGCCACCCAAACGATCGGTGTCGACAAGATAAAGAAAGCCAAGTCCCAGGCAGAGATTCCAACTATTTTGAATGTCATGATTGCTACGGTGAGGCCGAACATAGCGACTACCCGCAATGCGGCAACGCTCACCACTCCTGCCAGGGCTAGGGCAACCCTGCGCTTCACGGCCTTCAGTTCTTGCTCCGGGCGTTCATACGTTCTAGCGCATGTTTCGCCGCAGAAATAGTAGATTCGATCTCCAATCCTACGCTTAACAGCTTTATCGGCTTCAACCATCATACCGCAAACGGGATCCCTCGGCAACCCGGCAACCTCGAGTATGAAATAATCTTTTAACTATATAAATATATCTATTAAAAATATATCTTAAGAGCACTCATACACAGTATCTCGTGAGAGGCAACCATACATCTCCATGAACAGCGGAACTATGTGGACCTTCACGAGGCCTTCATAGAGGAATAATCCAAGAAAAGCCACGATTCTTATTTACCTTCGTCCGGTATTAAATTAGGGGAAACGCATATAAATATATCTCTTAAAGATATATTTGGGGACGGCCATGTCCTCAACAGAACTCGACAGCATCGTTTCGGACTTCACCCGCCTTTACATACTCATTATCTTATATGAGGGGCCATGCCACGGCTACAGCATAATAAGCAAGTTTAAGAAGAGAATAGGGAAGGAGGTCAGCCCAAGCCTGGTCTATCCATTCCTAAAACAGCTCATGCAAAAAAGTTTCGTAAAATATACGCTTAAACCCGTGGGCGCTAAGCAAAGAAAAATTTTCGAGCTAACAGAGAAGGGAAGGGAACTTTGTAAAACTCTCTTCAGACGTTTTTCACTCCTAGTATCTGTCGCTATTGAACCAAGCCTTGAGATATGCGCCAATTGCGGATGCAAGGTTTATGAGGGCGGCTACCGGGAGGTCATAGACGGTAAAGAAACAACTTTCTGCTGCGTACATTGCGCCCACTCATACAAAGAAGAGAGGAAACCCTCCGGAACACCCGTATCATAGGTTTATTTTAAGAAGTAGAAACTTTGGCTTCACTAGGAAAATTAATCTAAACCTTATAGAATAGGAATGTGCAACATTTTTCGTTAGATAAAATCCACATATAAAACTATTTAGGATAGATTTTTAAATAATTTTAAAAAAGTTTTTCGGATCTCATCCGGTCCTTCGTCGCCTCCCAAGGCCGGGATTGGTAGGCCCGAGTCCGATAATAAGATGGTTTTAACCGGAATCCTATATGTGCCCCCGACCGGATGCCACTGGATGGACGAGCTCTCCAAGTGTTGACGTCACCCCACCGCCTATAGGAGGCCTAAGCTTTGGCGCGAGGGGACGTACGGTCTAGGATCCTCGAATCCCCGTTGGGCGCTCCATCTGGGATATCCGCTTTCTATCGTCTTCCCTCTCATGCACGCGTTAGAGGGGGTCGTCCCATGGAATCGGGGATCCCTAATCGGTGAGATGGGCTGCTCCAGGGCTTCACCTCACCATAACCCTGTAGGGGGCGTATTCCAGCCTCTTCAAATTCTCTGGGAGGGCCT
>Ga0080004_1132396_pt1 | contig 11728 bp, 20 predicted proteins | sample WasSprMetagenome_FD_69207 | JGI IMG/M metagenome (GOLD analysis project Ga0080004, IMG submission 69207) | Sulfidic aquatic microbial communities from Washburn Spring, Yellowstone National Park, USA - WS (SPADES assembly) (version 2) | ecosystem: Environmental > Aquatic > Thermal springs > Hot... | reverse complement strand
ATGCCCAAGGAACCCTCCCGCCACGTACTCCGGGTCATCGCTGATCTCATCCACGTAGGCCATGAACTCGTCCCAATAGTTTATACCCCGCGCATCTACTATCCTTTTAACAGTCTCCTCAACATCACGCACTTCTCCCACCTCAAGAAGCCTACATCACCTGTACGACCTGCCGCACACAGAACACACCCACTTTCCGTCCACAAACTTTTCTGCCCAGATAACCGGGAAACCATCATATGGGCAGTACTTCGTCTTTGTTCCGCCCCTCTCTTCCATTATCTCATCCTCCAGCATCCTTATCGAGGATAACATTGAAGCACCACGTGCTCACCTCAAAAACGTAGTTTCCGTTCCTAAGAGCATTAACAACGGCTTCGTGCATTCTTACTGCTTCTTCCTTTGTCCTGTGCTTCCACATCTGGAAGCACTCGAACTCTATGCTGTCTGTGATCACCGTGGTCTCGTACCACATCGGGTCGCTGGGCTCTCCGATCTCAAGGAACTCGGAAAAGACTGTAAAAATGCGTTTGCCCCTTGGCGTGTCAACCTCCACATCAGTCCTGATCCTCCACGTGTCCCTGTGGAAGACGTAGCCGCAGTCGCACTTGGAAACAAACCCGAGCCTTGGGTGATCAGGGTCGAACAGGACACGCTCAAGCTTTCTGTACTCGTTCTCCGTGTATACTCTACCGCATTTACCACATCTGTACTCGGCCACTGATATTCACCTTTAAAAAAATAAAAAAATTAGAGTTCAAAGTCCTTCGCTGCTTCCTCGAGCTCAGCGAGCTCCTTCGCCTTGAACTTCTCCGTCAAATCAGGCTTGTATACCATCACGTATGTCTTGACAACGCCCTTCTGCTCTCTGTACTCCTTTGGAGCATCCTTCCACTCTCTGGCGACTATCAGGAACACCTTGCCCGCGAGGCTCTCCCTCCTCGGGTCGAGCCCGTGCCTCTGCAATGAGGCAGCCGCTGTCATCGCCATCGTCTTGCTCATAGGCAGATCGTATTCGACAGCGCTCAGCTCCCCGTCCTCGACCTTCCTGCACCTTGCGAACAGTGCTTCCTCGATTCCCATCGCCCTCAGCTTCTCCGCTGTAACCGGCTGTGGGTCTTTGGTTATGTACACTATCAGCTCCTCGCCTATATCGGGCAACTGTATTCTGCCACCCTCAGCGACCTGCACCTTTGCCATCCTCTCTATCTTCTCATCCTCTATACCGAACTTCTTCTTCGCAAGCTCATACCATCCCACAGCAACCACCTCCTTTTTCTTTCTCAGATCGATCTCCTCAACCTTTACCACACGAAACACCTCCGGGGGCGAGCATCAATACCCTGGCAAGCACATCCTTTCCAACCCTTCTGGCACAGTAGCTGAACACTATGTCCCTCAGCAGATCATCGAAAGTCCTGTACTCTTTCTCGATCTTCAGCTTCCTCAGCCTGTAGTGGGTGTCTCCGTGGAGGTACAGGCTCTTCATCTCCACGCTGTTGTACTCGGGAACGTCTGCTTTTCCAAGCCTCTCGAACTCGTCGATCATCTCATCCAGCCTGTCTCTGCCGACGAGCTCCAGCAGAGCCACAACAGCTCTGCTAGTCAGCACGACCCTCTCCTTTTTCTCTATCATTCTCTCCCTCCAAGGCGTTCAGCGCCAGTACTATCACTTCCTCCCTTGTCAGGTTTCTCTCCGCTGCTATCCTGTCGATCCTCTTCTTCGTTGCTTTCGTCACGGATACGGTCGTTATTGCTCTCCTCCCCATTCTCCACCCCCGTTTTTTCGTATTTTTCCAAGTTAATATATTTTTTTATTTTCCAAATTAATATTTTTTTAAAAAATCCGAAAATTCCTTCTCAATCTTTTTCAGTGCGCTCCTCAGCGATACATCGCTCACCCCGAACATCCTCGCACACGTTGCCTGCGTCTTCTCTGATACGAGGTAGCAGACGGCTGCCAGATCAGACAGCATCAGAGTCCTCTTCCTCGCTATCCTGTCCAGCATCTCAAGCCCCCTCGCTACCCTATCTGCTGGTATCCCCACATCAGCACAGGCTCTTATAAACTGTGCTATCGCAAGCTCATTTGGAGAAATGTAACCGAACAGCTCTCTCAGTATCCTATCAGCGTCTTTTCTCAGCCTCGGCTTTTCCTCCCTCAGCTTTCTGATCTCTGAGAGCTTGCCCTTTCTCCTCAGGGCCTCGTATCTGATCACATACCTCAGCCCGCTCACCCCTATCTCCCCAACAACTCTAGATGCTTTATCGGGCCCTATCTCAAGCAGTATTTTTATCTCATCCTCTTCCAGACCTTCGAGCTTTGATGGGTTCGGCACAAGCCCGCACACCTTACATGTCACAAGAGCGCTGTTCCTGCTCCCCCTAACCTCCGAAGAGCAAAAGACACACCTCATCTCAACCATGCCTCATCACCGTCCCGTACATTACAGCGTAGTAACTCAACGCCGACTCTATCTCATCATCAAGCTTAATCCCGTACCTCGACGCGTACGAGAGCACAGCCTCTGCGCTCTCAAACGCTCTGCGACTGATTACAGTCAGCTTTGAAGCGTCCTTTGAAAACACAACAACCGTGTCGTACGGATACAGCACTGTGAACGCTTTCCCGAAGTCCGATATCACCCCGCCTACTTTCACACTGCCCACCGCTTTGTCGCGGAGAAAACCATATACATAGTTCCAGGAGAACGAGTTGAGTTTGTAGCTCAGTGGGTACATTCCAGATCTCGTCATTGCCTCAATTACCCACACGTCCATCTTCCCAGTGATTTCTTCCTTTATCCTGTTCACAGCTATCCCCACCTTTGTCATCATGCCTCTGGCTGTGTAGGGTCTTTCCTCAATCACGACCGATTTGATAACATCCGCGAGGTTGAAGTTCAGTTCCTCAAGGCTTCTGGACTCCTGATAGATGATTTTCTCCGTGCTTGGGTCAGCTATCTGGATCACAGCGGTGTTTCCGATCACTCTCCACACGACCTCGGGTTCCACACACACCACCTCCTCCTCACAACGTTATGACAGTACTTTTCCCTTTTTATCATAGCACACAGCTCTTCCACACCAACATTTTCAATTTTTCCGCCAGATACATGAACTGACTCGTTCGGCAAAAAATTGATCAAAATCTCCAAGTCTTCATCTGATTCTGCGATCTCAAGCAATAACCTTTCCTCTGCGGCCCAAGATATCAGACCGCGACCGAACATACTCTCTCTTCTGGAAACCAGCCAGCACATGCTGTGCTCTTTATCCAACCGCATTCTTATGTGCGTGACCGAGTCAGAGCTGAACCTGTAAATTCTGGCCTCTCTGAATTTGACCCTCCTCTTGCAGAGAGATTCCACAGCATCCCCCGCGCTCAGGAAGAAAACCTCTGCGTTTATATGCTTCCTTCTGTAATCAATGATTGCGTCCACGATCTCGCTGTCATAATCGCCCAGAAACTCCACTCTCATCTCGCTCCTGTCCACGAGCACGCTGAATTCCCTGTCTATGCTGATGGGCAGATGCTCGCAGCCTATGTCCATGTTGCTGACTCCGCATATCATTCTGAACATTGTCGCTGCTGTTGCGAAGTCCGGCTTATCACACACAAACATGTCCATCCTGTACCTCCAGTCCTCCAAGTCCCGGCAGACTATATGATACAACGCCACCACCTCAGCAACTCAGCACCACCGCTCAGCCGTGTCCTGATATTACTCCCCAATCTGCTAAACCTCACCTTCGCAATCAGCCGTTCAATTAGCAGGTCTCTTATGCTTCCATCAATGGTATTGACAATACAGTGTTCCTCTACCGGTAGGAAGTTCATCAGCACGTCCAGATCCCTGTCTCTGCGCTCAAGGACGCAGGAGGGAGTCCACGGCAGAAGGTTTCTTCCGAACAACCTCTTCTTCTCAAGCTCTATGTGCCTGACCCTCATCCTCCTCCTCAACGGTATCCTGACGTGTGACAGATCACTGCAAACTACGGGCGCATTCCTCTGCACGATCTCCTCTACGCAGTACACGGTAATCCCCTTAGCAATCCTCCGCAACACCCTTCCGAGCATTCCTTTCCTTACTTCCACCAGCACGTCTCTCCACGGCTTCTCTATAAGCTCAACGTTTATGTAACTGCTCCTGTGCTTCTTTATCCTCTCCAGATCACTGCCGTCAAACTCGCTGAATTCGATCGTCGCACTGTCGCTGTTGCAGTCTATGATTACGCTGAACTCCCTGTTTATTTCGAAGGGCAAATACTCGTAACCAACTGATATTGCTATCGCGTCCGGGAACAGCGACTCGATAATCAGCGCAAGGCTCTCTGCTTCTGGCTTGCTGTTGCTGAAGATGTCCATTCTGTGTGTTACACCGAGGATTCCCTCACCTGTGCAGACTGTGTGGTACATATCACTCCCTCGCTGTCCCAGCAATCAGCCACACATAGTCTATCACAGCCCTGACATTCTCGGGAAGATCCAAGCTGTTTTCCATGATCTCTATGAGCGCGGGTCTGATCGCATAAATGTGCTCATACACTTTCTCCGCGTCGATCAGCGAGATATCGTACGGGAAGAACACCATGCTGTCGCCGTTCTCATCGATAGCGAATGACTTTTTGAAGAAGTATATCGACCACCGGCGACCTATCTCCACCACGTTTACAGCGACCTTCTTCAGTCTGGCAACCACTCTGTACTTGTATGGCGCATATCCGCTGTAGTCCAAGACTTTCGGGTACTTTTCTTTATTTCTGCCCTTTGGTGCTGATGGCACTTGGCTGCGTGCGACTTCGCTCAGCCATGCTGTGAACATTTCGTTCAAATCTCTCACAAACACATCGATGAATTCTCTCAGCTCGTTGCTGTCCATCCACACGTTTTGCGGGACAATCTCCAAGAACCTGTTAAAAATACTGCTTCCAATCAGCTCCTGAACGACAACAGGGTAAACCTCATCAGCGCGGGTTATGCTTCTAAAGGACCTCAGCTTTGCTATTCTATCGATCTTCTCCTTCGCTATTATGAGAAAGTACCTTGTACCATATCTCACATCGTCCACTCTCTTCAGCATGAAGTACATACCAATCACCTAAGCAAAATATCGGCTGCAAAAGCTATCCTCTCTACACATGCTGCTGTCTTTTCCATCAGCTCTACGTACTTTCTAACTTCCTCGCACACTTTGCTTATCAGTCCGCCGTACTTTTCCATCACAAGCGCAACTGCTATGTCCGCTATGCTCGCCATGTCAAGGTTTATCCACATGCTCCCACCGCTCAGATACTCAATCTTTATCATCGAACCGCTGGACGATACAACAGCATCCTCCATTACCGGTTGAGCTTCTCCCAGAAGGAGCATTGCTATCTCCGTAATAAAGATCCCCCGCAGTTTCGGCACTCTGGCCCGGAACGTGAACTCAGGCAAAAAGCACGACAGTATTCTGTACTTCCTCTCATATGCTTCTCTGCTCGCTCTGGTATACAGATAAACTCTGTTGCATATGCTTATCAGCTTCTCGAGCTCTCTAACAGCTTCTCTAATCTCAGTCATTGAACACATACCTGACCTCCTCCTCAGCGAACCTCAGAATATCCCCGATAACTCCCTCCAGTATACCGCGCTTTGCAAGCACAAGCATAGTGATAACCTCGTAGAGTGTCCGGGATTCCGCATTTGCGTGGATTGCGGATACGAGCTTACGCCTGTTGTCAATGATCTTTTCGAAGAGCACACCACTTTCTGTAAGTATCACGTTGCATACGCATGTTGCGACCTCTTTCCCGGCGAGGAAATGCAATATCCTCAGGACTCTGTCCACGTCTCTACCCTCCACCAGATCCGGCATCTCAATGCCGACATGCTTCGCACATGGCAAATCCACCTTGTAATCTCCGCTCGACAAGATGTTGCGTATCCTGTTCTCGACCATGTGCTGTCTCTCACTCAGCTCCTTCAGCTCAGCAAGCTTTTCTATCAGTGTTTCTATCATCTCAACATCGCCTCCACGACAGTAAGTAGCGTAGCAATAGTTCTGTAGGTCTCAGCCAGCTCGGCGTTCATCTTCTCAACCTCCTCTATAATCTTTGAGAGCACCTTTCCGTGCTTCTCAATGGCAGTGAGTACCAGTATGTCCACGAGAGTCGCGTGCTTTGTGAGCACTCTAGCATATCTCTCTCCTCTGCTCATCACTATGCTGTCGCTATCGGTCTCGAACTCTGCTGTGACAGTATTCCCTTCTCCCCTCACTGCTTCCACAGCTGCTTTGAACCTAGATATATCAGCAGAGCGGGTCCTCCAAGCAGCTTCGAACACGCTCACAGGCACTTCCGCACTCACTTTGATCCCCATAACCATTTTTTCGATCAGTATCATCTCCTTTCCCAGCAACTTGTCAATATCACCCCGAATTCTGAAGTACTCGGTGCTCTTCTCCGAGAGGGCTCTCGCCTTCTCAAGCATATCAGCTATCTCCTTCTCCATTTCTCCCACCTCCATCTTCACCTCACCCCCAGAGACTCACACAAAAACAGGTAATATTCCATCACACCCCTTATATCATCAGGCATTTCTTGCCTTCTGTAAATGTCCTTCATCAGTTTGTACACCTCCCCATATATGTGCAGGCTTTTTTTATCCGTTTTCTCAAGGTTTATTTTCGACACATCATACGGCAGAATGTAAGCACCATCGTACTTCTTGATCGCAAAGCACTTTTCGAACTTGAGAACACTCATCGTGAAATCTACACGTATCTCCTCCTTCGCAGTCTCTCTCAAAAGCCACGCCTCATCTACATAGACCGGATACACTGCTGGGTTAAGATCGGGATTTGTGATCGCCTCAACGCACATGGCTTCTATAACATCCCACAGCTTTGATTCCATCAAACGCATGACCTCTCTGATAAACCACCTCACCGAGTACCTGTATCCTTCCTTGAACCTGCTCGCCACGCTTTTCAGGTCTATACCCAAACTATCTATGTCTTTCTCTGCTCTCAGCGTTTCACCACGTCCACGCAGAAATCCGTGCCACCTTGGATCATCACTCTTAACATAAACCGCAATTTTGCCTCCCTTCACCCTAACTCTGATTTCCACTCTTACCACCCCCAAGCATTTCAAGCGATGTGGCGATAACTCCAACCAGCTCCACAGCTCTCCTCAAGATATCGCACTTGTTTTGCATTCTCTCCAGAAGCTCGCTCACAAACTTGCACGACTTCTCCAGAGCATACAGGAGCAACACGGATGATGGCGTGAGAGCAGACAGCTGTATCGTCACAATATGGTAGTTGTTCCCGATCATTTCCAGATTGCCACGATCAATATCCACACGGACACTCAGCTCAACAGTGTCACACTTCCCATCGATCCACTCGACAATGCTTGTAACCGTATCAAGCGACCAAAGGTCTACTCCTGTGCTCTTTACAAACTTCTTGGGGAGGACTATGCTGAACTCTCCAAGCTTCACAAATCTATCACCCTCAACCAGTTCGAACCTCTCATTTCCGACCTTGTACAGCACATCTATGTGCTTACATATGCTATCATACAGCTCGGCTACCTGCGCAACCATTCCAGCAACTCTCACAGCGTCCTCCATACAATCACCTCAGCAGGCTATCGACAACGAACAGTATCTCCCTTATCCTGCTCAGCGCCACATCTACTCTGGCATTCATCTTCTCAAGCTCTCTGATCAAAGCTGAGATTATACCGCTGTGCTTTTCCAGAACAGCGACAGCAAGTATATCTGTTAGGTTTGCCTCCACGAGGCATATCTCCCTATCATCGGTCGGGCAGGATACTACCAGGTACCCGTCCAGCACTCTTATCTTAGCATCCATCATGTCGCACTTATCCTTCTGCAAAGCGTTTAGCAGGGAGAACAGGTTGTCCGCTGTGCAGGATATCCTGCTGCTCGTTATGTTCCTTCTTAGCATGAATATCGTGTTGGGCACTTTCGCCTCAAGCTCGAGGCCGCTAAAACTGAGCGGTGGAGACAAGCAGTAGTTTACTCTAGCAAGCTTCTCCGCTTCACTCATCTTTCCAACAATCTCATTCACCAGATCCCTCAATCTGGCAACTCTTTCCAATACTTTAGCAACTTCCTCCATTGTTCTCACCTCAGCATAGCATCTACTACAGTAGCAATCTCAGCCACCCTCCTGTATTCTTCTGCTGCTTCCATTGATTTTTTCTTCACCTCTTCGACTATCTTTGATATAACTCGCCCATATTTTTCCACCACTGCTATTATTGCGATGTCGCAAAGGTCAGGCTTCCTCAGTTCAACATACATCCCAGAATCTTTGTCCAACCTCCACATAACCATCTCCGACGACCTAACTTCAATTTTCGATTTCACCATGCTGCTCGGGCCCTTTTCGAGGATGCGTATAATTCGCATGAATTTACAGTACGGTTTGTCCAGAACAGACATCTCATACAAGTCTGCTGGCACATCTGCTTCCAGCTGCACATGCGGAGAGCTTTCGACGAGAGACCTCTGCCTTATAACCAGCTCATTAAGTTTGCCCAGCGTTTCAAAATACTCCCTCGATGAATCGGACAACTCTCTTGCTCTGTTAATTGCATCAACAATCGCGGATATAACTTCATCATCCCTCACACTCACACTCTCACCTCCATATCACTCCACCCCAAAAAACCTACACGCTTTATAAAAAGCAATATAATGCCTCAACACCTCCCCAACACCCTCAGGCAGTTCCCCATCAGATATGGAAGCAGCCACGCAGAAGGGGGGATGCGCTACTCTGATGTTCTTTTCGGTGTCAAAGGAAAACAGCACAACGAAGTCGCGGTAAGCGATCTCAACAACAGCAAAGTGATCCCTGAAGACGAACAGACTGATCTTATTGTCGACTTTTGCCTCTTCCTTGCTCCTCTTTCTGAGAATTTCCTTGGTAAGAGATGATGAACACCACATGTAGTACGGGTAGTATCCAGCATCAACGATAGCGTTTATCACAACGGAGTCAACGTAAAACCTGAATATTTCCTCATCGCTGCAGCTCCATCTGCTGAAGTTCCTGATAGCGTAGCTTGTATCTTCTGCTATTCGCTCAACATATCCGTGCAACAGAATTCTATTGATACAACCTCCATAGCACACATCAGCCAGCTCCGCAACGCTGAGCCTGTCCTTTATCTTGCACTGCAGTCTCCCTTTCACGAGCTCGTAAACTGGATCATCCATACTGCTTCCCCTCGAAGAACATGCATACATCGTAGAAAGCTGTGTAGTGTTTGAGCACGTCCTCAACTTTTCTCGGCAGTTTTCTCCCGCCAAAGTACAGCATATCGCCGGCTATCGAATATGAGGTGTACGATAGTCTGCAGTTCTTTCCGGTATCGAGGGAGAAGATAGCCGCAGCACGGTGTCTTGTCTTAACAAGCACTAAGTGATCCCTGAACACGTACACATGCATATCATCACCTACTTCCACATATTCCCTGCACTTCTTTTCCATCAGCTTTTTAGCTGCACACGACAGGAGCCAGAACTCGTAGGGATAGCAACCGGTCTCCACAACAGCATTTATCAGAACTGAATCGACATACAGCATGTATATCTCCTCGCTGCAAGCATTCCACCAGTCCAAGTCTATCTTTGCTCTGCGTGTGCAGGTAGCTACCTGCCACACATACATGTGGAGGTTGGAGGTGAAGCATTTGTTGCACTTTCTGGCTCCACATCTTAGCCTTTCCACCACAGTGGCTCTGACAGGATCCATATCACCACCTGTCTATCCTCACTGTCCTCAGAAACACAGGTGGAGTCCCATAAGTCGTCACAGCAATTATCCTTCCGGCGTTCTTTTTGAGGTATCCAATGACCTCTGCGCTGTCCAGATCAGCTATCTCCCAGTCGCTCAGAATTACAAGCTGAGAATAGCTCATCTTCTCCAGCATACAGACAACCGGATAGAAGCACGTACCCCCTCCTCCCCTCAGCTTGATCTTCTTTACATCACTTGCTCTGCTGATCACTATTGGATCATATGCTGTAGCATCCCACGGAATAACGACAACTCTAGCAGACTCTTTGCATATCCCGTAGATCTCCGAGAGAAACCTCCTCAGCTCAAGTATTCCAATGCTTCCGCTTGTATCCACAGCGACAACGACCGTGCTCATGTTCAGAAGCTCCTTTCCGGGGAAGGGCTCGCCCTTCCTGCTCGGTCTCATCCATGATCTCCTGACTTTCTTGCCGAGTCCCTTTTCAAGTGCTGATCTAAGCAGCCTCCTCCAGTCAACCTTCGGCTTCAGTATCTCATCAATTACCCTCTCAGCCCACCCTGGAACAGTGCCGGCTGTCTTTGCTATGGTGTACGTCTCAACAGCCTTCTTCGCTGCTCTGTTAGCGATCTCATCGCTGTTAGCGTTCTCATCCCCAGCATCTCCCTCGTTCAATATGTTTCCTTTGCCTCTGCTGGTTTCCACTAGGTCGCCAGCAGCTTCCTCGAGGTTAGCCCCATCTCCCGGACCGCGGGAGTGATTACTGCTATAACCTGTCCCACTCCCCTGCTTGGAGCCAGAACAATTCCTTGCAAGAAGTCTGGCTATCTCCTCGAAGCTCATTTTCGCAAGCTCTGATTCGCTGACGCCTGTCATCGAGGACACTGTCCTCAGCGTAACAGCGTTTTTGGGTATCTGCATTTTGGACTCGCTTAGGTGCTGGTTCACCTTCGCATCAGCGGCGATGTTCGCTATTGCTCTGGGAACTCCAAGAGCCTTTGATCTCGGAATGTGAAGCTCGAATATGTGCAATGCTTCGTGAGCCAGAACAGATGTTCTCTCAGGCTTCGATAAGTTCAAAAAAATAGGTGGGTTGACGTATATCCTCAATCCATCAGTCCATGCTGGCATTGGGTACTCGTTGCTCTCGTAGATCCACGTTCTCTTCAGGAAAATGCCTATCAGTGGCTCCCTGTGCACAAGGGCCGCTATTATGTTCTTGATCTCTGATCTAAGATCTGTCATGAGGATCACCGAAGATGTATCTCGAAAGGTCTCTGGCAATTGGCTGCATATGATGCACGAAGGTGTTGAAGAACCTGATCTTTCTGTTCCTGTCCATCAGTGCTATTGCTATTATGAGATAATCCCTGTCAGCGTTTGCTAGGTATTCAACGAACTTCTCGTACTCAGTGAACTTTTCCGGATTCATCGAAGCGAATGCGTTCAAGATGAGAAGCCTCTCATTGACCTTCATGCTCCTAAACTTCTCTGGTCTAACTTTTATCTCCTCAAGCTCTGCTCTGACATCGATTCTCGTGTTCATCAGTGCTATGAATCTAGTTGCCACTTCCTTTCCGACGTTGCCAGCAACAATCTCCTCCCTGAACTCCTGGTCAGCATTTTCAAACCTCTTAAGCATCACTGCCAGATTTGTCCACGACCTGGGTGTTGGAAAAGCAGAGAAGCCGTCGTCCTCACTTGGAGCTTTGATGAAGTCCTGCTCATAAACCTTCAGGTAAGCTGCAACAATTGTGTCCCACTGATCAGCGTATCTCTCGTGCATATACTGTATCCACTCGTCAATGCTCGGTGGATCAACTGCTATCACGGTCATCCTGTTCCTCAATGGCTTTGGAAGTGCTCTAGCTATCTCGGACCACTCTGAAGTGTTAGCTGCAGCTATTATTTTCACACCATCAGAAAGCTTCAGCCCCCACCC
>Ga0080004_1132033_pt1 | contig 11732 bp, 12 predicted proteins | sample WasSprMetagenome_FD_69207 | JGI IMG/M metagenome (GOLD analysis project Ga0080004, IMG submission 69207) | Sulfidic aquatic microbial communities from Washburn Spring, Yellowstone National Park, USA - WS (SPADES assembly) (version 2) | ecosystem: Environmental > Aquatic > Thermal springs > Hot... | reverse complement strand
ACCTGCAGCACTTCGCGGTGCTCGTACTCGGGAATGAGTTCCCGGTAGGCCAGGAGTTCGGTCCGGGCCTCGGGGGCGTACCACTCGGCCAGGTAGCCCGTGACCCCGGGTTCGGCCCGCCGGACGCGCGCCGCGAAGGCCTTCAGCTCGGCGCGCCTCAGGATGGCCCGCAGTTCGCGCTCCAGCAGGTCCAGGTCGTATTTGCCGGTCTTGACCCTGGTCAGGAGGCAGTTGAAGTAGGAGATGTCGCACCCGCAGGCCGCGAGGCCCAGGGCGTTGGCCTCCACCAGGGTGGTGCCGGATCCCGCGAACGGGTCCAGGACCGCCCGCCGGGCGTACTTCCTGAGGAAAATCTCCACCAGCTGCGGGATGAACTTGCCCAGGTAGGGGTGCAGGCCGTGGACGTGCTTGGTGCGCTCCCGTTGCGGCAGGTCCGACTCCCGCCAGTTGAGGTTGAGGGCCTGAAGGTCGGTCTCCGGGCCCACCGTATGGAAGGCCGTGAAGGCGCGGTCATTTCCGTACAGTTCGGCCTGCATCAGCACGCGCGGTCACCCCCGGGTTCCGCCTGGAAATCGAGCCTGACGGCCCACACCGCCCGACCGGCTTTGAGGAGGTCGGCCGCGGGGGCGAGATCATCCGCCAGCAGGATCGTATCCCCGCCGTCCGTGACCAGCACCTCCGGGACCGGGCGGTCCTCGCGCAAGCTCTCGCGCAAGAAAGCCAGGTGCTTTCTGAGGCGCGGCACCGCGAGTCCGGCGTCCAGTAATTTCCTGGCCGCGCGCAACTGCACCAGGTCCAGAAAAGAGTAGAACCGTGCGCTTCCCCGACCCTGCGCCGGGGCCAGACTCGGCTGAAAGATACCCGTCCGGTCCCAGTGATCGAGCTGTCTCTCGGTGAGCCCCGTCAGCCTGGCCGCCTCCGAGATTCTGAACCCGCGTCTGGTGAGCACCTGTTGACACCCGCTGTAACTAGGATTACAACCATGTTCTTATTTCTACAGCTTGGATAATGCTCCTGCCGGCTAATAGAAAAAATTGTTAAATACTCCGCCACCGGCGCCACCACCCCCAACACCACATCGGCACCGTCACGTACTGCTCCCCGATGAAGGCCGGAAAAGGAAAGCGGCCCGGTTGGTCAGGCCGCTTCCGTAACTCCCTTTTGGTTTTGCCTTACCGCTCCCCTCCAGCCAGCTCGCGCTCGATGCCTTGGGCGATCCAGGAGCGCATCAGGGTCTGGTAGGGGATGTCCTTCTTTTTCGCGATCTCCTTAGCCGCCTCGATCTGGGAGACCCGCAGGCGCAAAGTCACGCGCTTCGTTTTCGACCGCTCCGCAATCCGCGCGGCCAGCTCGGGGTCAAGCTCCACCTCGTCCGGCTCGAACAGACCCCCCTCCATGGCCTCGGCGAAGCTGTAGCTGTCGAAGAACTCGGCGGCCTCCTCCAGCGAGGCGAACTCGGGTATCTCGTTGTCTTTGAACTCGGGCAGGTTTTTGGGCATCGGTTCACCCACCTTTCTCCGGCGGTACCAGCGTCTCTCGGTCGGAGTCCATGTCCCGGGCCGTGATCACGGCCCCGGCCAGCGCCTGGCCTGCGCCGTTCTTGCCAAAGACCGGCACCTTCCTACCGTCCTCGGCCTGGCAGTAGAGCCCGCAAATGCCCTGGCCCTGGCCCGGCCTGGCCTCCAGGACGGTGAACGTCCCGGTCTCCAGGCCGCCGGCCTTGCCTAGCCCTGGGCCTGGGCCTCGGGCTTCGGCTCCGCCTGGGTCTTGGGCGGCTCAGGCGCCGCCTGGGCCTGCGGCTCCTCCGGGGCCTCGGGCTCCGAACCGTAGGCCGCCAGGACGGCCTCGGCCCGCAGGCCGACCCCGAGCAGGGACGCCGCCAGGTAGGCCACCTGGCAGTCGCTGCGGTGCCGCCGGGAGACCTGCTCCATCTCCGCGTCCACGGCCCGCACCTCCTGCCGCAGCCGGTCGGCCTCGGCCCGCAGGGCCTGGTAGCTCGCGTCCTGGGCCAACCGCCGGACCATCTCAGCCTGCCGGGCCTTCTCGTTGGGGAAACCCAGAAAAATCAAGGGTTCCTTGCGGAACCCTGAGCCGCCCTCTCCCGGAATTGAAAGGCCCGCGAAGCCTTGATTTTCGCGGGCCTTGCGCCTTCAGTGTGGTGCGCCCGGCAGGAATCGAACCTGCGCAATGACCCGGCTCCGGAGGCCGGCGCTCTATCCGCTGAGCTACGGGCGCACGGGGTTTTTCGCCCATGCCTCCTACCTATGGACCACCGCCGGAGGCACGTGGTCGCAAACATATTATATCTCATCTGCGGTCATCCGGCAAGGGTACAATGCGACTTCCCGGTGGGCCGCCCGCATCACCACCTGACCTCCGCCTGGACCGCAGCCAGGATTTCGGCCGAACGCCTCAAGGCGGCCTCTTCCTCCTGGCTTAGGGGCGGCACCAGGACCGTCTCCCGGCCCCGGCCGGTGACGACGGCAGGCAGGCTCAACGCCACGTCGCGCAGGCCGTAGGGTCCGTCCACGAGGCCCGAGACCGTGAGCACCGAGTGTTCGTCCCGTAGGATGGCCTCGCAGATGCGGCGCACCGCCAGGCTGATGGCCAGGTTGGTGGCACCCTTCCGGGCGATGATCTCGTAGGCCGCCCGCCGCACTTCCTCAAAGAGGGCCTGCCGGTCCGGTGGGGGAAGGCCGCGCTGGCGGCAGTACTCTTCCACACTCAGGCCCGCGATGTTGGCCCGGCTCCACACGGGAACCTCGCTGTCGCCGTGCTCGCCGATGATGTAGGCGTGGACGTTACGCGGGTCCACCCGGCAGTGGCGGCTCAGAGCATACCGGAACCGCGAGCTGTCCAGCACCGTGCCCGAACCCATGATCTGCCGCACGGGCCAGCCGGTGATGCGCCACGCGGCGTAGGTCAGGACGTCAACCGGATTGGTCACCATCAACAGAATGGCCTCGGGGGAAACCGCGGCCAGTTGCGGCAGGGCGTCCTTCAGGACCTCCACGTTGCGGGCCACCAGGTCCAGCCTGGTCTCCCCCGGACGCTGGGCCGCGCCCGCCGCGAACACAATGATTTTTGCCTCCCGGCAGTCCTCGTAATCCCCGGCGTAAACTTTCACGGGCCGCACAAAGGATTCGCCGTGAGCCATGTCCATGGCCTCGCCTTCGGCCCGCGCCCGGTTAATGTCCACCAGCACCAGTTCCCGCACCAGGCCGCTCAGCATTAGAGTGTAGGCTACGGCAGCCCCGACGTAGCCGGTACCCACGACGGCCACCTTATTAGCCACGGGCATCCCCTCATCTCCCCCGCAGGGTACCTGGAAATACTTTACCCCGCATCAGTGCACTTCATACTCGATCCCGTAATCGTAGCCGCAGTAAGGACACCGGTGGCAATAGGCGGGGCCTGCGGGCCGGTGATGGCGGCCGCACTCCGGGCATACCAGGCCGTCCCTGACCCCACGGTCTTGTTCTGCCGGGAGTTCCTTTTCCGTATCGTCCCGGTTCTCGCCCCGGCCACCCACCTTCGCCCTCACCCCCGTTCGCAGGCCATCGGCCCGGGTTACGGCCGGGCCCCGAAAATCAGGTGTGCTCGCCTCCCCCGATGTCACACGGGCCGGCCTCATGCGCTTCGGAGACTTTCTTTCTCCTGCCCCTGTTCCTCTTGGGGACGTACCACTCGCCGTCCCTGTTAATCAGTTCTTCCATCATGTCGCCGACAATGGGATAAAAGCCCCAACCTAGGGCCGTTTCTCTCCGCACCAGTCAGCTGTACTCCCGTAGCAGAAGGGGAATCTTGGTGCCCCGGATGAGCCGTACCCGCCCGGTCTCCGGGTCGTAGAGCACCCCTTTGCGCATCCCGTTCACTCCTCCCCCGGCTTGGCCCGTTCGGTGGTAAATCTCTTTCCTTACCATACCACGGGTGTTGCGCTGGCCGCAAGTATTTTTATAGCGCCCGCTTAAGTTGCTCCACGGCTGCGAGCGCCGCCTGCAGGCGTTCCTCCATAGAACCCTGTACGTGGACCACCCGGCGCCGCGGCACCAGGGCCCGCAGGACGAGCCTGGTGAGCCAGTCCATTTCGCGCTGGTAATCACGGCGGGTGCTGCGGAAGCCGTCCGCCACCAGGGGTATTTCGGGCGGGAGATACAGGATGAGGTCGTACTTCCGTGCTTCCCGCTCGCAGAGCCGGTAAAACCGCAGGCTCTCCCCCGCGGGGGTATCCCGGGCGTGCCAGCGCAGCCAGTGCACCAGGTTGTCCAGCACGGTGCGGTCCGCCACAAAGGACGCGTGCTCCCCCTCGGCGGCCAGCTGCGCCTCCAGACAGCGCCACTGGAAAACGGACCACAGGTCCGGACGCCGCCGCAGGTCGGCCGGCCTCTCCAGGCCCAGGTCCGCCACCACCCGCCGGGCCTGTTCTTCTATCAGGGGGAGTCCCAGGGCCTCCGCCAGCCGGCGTGCCAGGGTGGTCTTGCCCACGCCCTGGGCCCCCGTGAGACCGATGCGCAAGGCACCATCATCCCCGCAGGAAAAGCTCCATCAACCGGTGCCCTTCCTTCACAAGCCACCCGGCCCGGGCCGCCGTTCCTTCGTGGAATGCCTCTGCACCTTGCCGGGCGGTTTGGGAATCAAAGACGAGGCACGGCACCGGGTCCGACACGTGGGTACGCAGCCGCAGGGGGGTGGGATGGTCCGCCAGTACCATCACCCGGTGGGGCCCCAGGAAGGGCAGTTCCCTGAGGAGTTCGCCCAATATCTTCTCATCCACCTCTTCGATGGCCCGCACCTTGTTCTCCAGTTCCCCACGGTGGCCGGCCTCGTCGGGCGCCTCCACGTGGACGTAAACCAGGTCGCGGCCCCCCGCCAGTTCGGCCAGGGCGGCCCGGGCCTTGGCGCCGTAGTCCGTATGCAGGTTACCCGTGGCCCCGGGAACCTCCGGCACCTGCATTCGCGCACAGCGGCCGATACCCCGCACCAGGTCCACGGCGGCCACCACACTGGCCTTGAGGCCGTAACGTGCCGTAAAGCCGGGTAGGGCCGGCCGCAGCCCCTGGCCCCAGAACCACAGGGAGTTGGCGGGACGTAAGCCCCGGGCCTCCCGCGCCCGGTTCACCGGGTGGGAACTCAAGAGGCCCACACTCCGCTCCATGAGTTCCCGCAGCACCGCACTTCCCCCGCCGCGCGGCAGGTAGTCCGCAATGGGCCGGCCCTGAATGTCGTGGGGCGGTGTCAGCTCTGTATCCGCCGGCCCACCTTTCCAGATGAGCAAGTGCCGGTAACTCACCCCGGCGTGGAATCTGAGACCGTCCCGCCCCAGGACCCGGTTGACCTCTGCCATTAGTATGCGGGCTTCTTCCGTGGTGATTTCGTCGGCACTGTAATCCATCATTATCTTGGCCCCGTACGGCTCGTGGGCCGACAGGGTGACCAGATTGCACCGGAAGGCCACGTCGCCCTCGCTCAACGGGATTCCCTGACTGGCGGCCTCCAGGGGCGCCCGCCCGGTGTAGTACCGTCGGGGGTCGTAGCCCATGATGGCCAGGTTGGCCACGTCGCTGCCCGGGGGCATGCCCTCCGGAATGGTCCTTACCAGGCCCACCCGCCCTTGACGGGCCAGGAAATCCATATGCGGGGTACGCGCGTACTCCAACGGCGTCTTCCCGCCCAGCTTCTCTTGCGGTTCGTCCGCCATGCCGTCCGGCACCAGAATTACGTACTTCATGGCCCGTACCCTCCCAGGGTAAACTTCGCTGCCAGACGCATCTAACCCTGCCCCGTAAACTCCAGCAAGGCCACGCACTCCACATGGTGCGTCTGGGGAAACATGTCCACCGGCTGCACTTCCGCAAGACGGTAACCGCGGGCCACCAGACGGCCCAGGTCCCGCGCCAGGGTCCCGGGGTGGCACGAAAGATAGACCACGCGCGGCACCGCATGGCGCGCCAGGGCCTCCAGCACCACGGGGTGACATCCACCCCGGGGCGGGTCCAGGACCACTACGTCGGGTCGGTGGCCCCGCCGCAGGAGCCGGGGAAGCACCTCCTCCGCGGCCCCCGCGAGGAAGGAAACGTGTTGCAGGCCGTTGAGGATGGCGTTCTGCCGCGCGTCGGCCGCGGCGGCGGCCAGCTTTTCCACGCCCACCACCTCCCGGGCCTTCCGCGCGAGGAACAGGGCGATGGTGCCCACCCCGCAGTAGGCGTCTAAAACCCGCTCGGTTCCGGTGAGTCGCGCGTATTCCCGGGCCCTGGAATACAGAACCGGTACTTGCGCGGGGTTGACCTGATAAAAGGACGGGGCGGAGAGGCGGAAAACCAGATCCTCCAAACGCTCCGTGATGTACCCCGGGCCAAAAAGGACCTCCACCTTACCACCGCGCCGTGCCACGACGGTCGTTACCCCCGCCCGCTCTGCGAGCGCCTCTACCAGCCTGCCGGCCGCAGGATGCCCCACGGGGCCGGCACCTTCAAGCACCACCATGGTCTCGCCCGTGACGGCCTTTCTCAGCGTGACCTCCCGCACCGCATGTAATTCGGGGTATCGGTTCAGAAACTCCTCACAGGCGCGTGCCAGGGCCATCAGGTCGTGGTCCAGCAGGTGACATTCGAGGGGCTCCTCATGGCCGCGGGCCACCACGTGTGTGCCGGCGGCGAAGAAGCCCAGCACAACCCTACCGTCCCGTATTCCCACCTTGAACTCCGCCTTGTTGCGGTAGTACCATGGTCTTTCCATCCCGAGCGCGGGCAACACCCTGCACTCCGGCAGGCCGCCCAGGCGCCGCAACACGTTGTACACCAGTCGCGTCTTGTACTCCAGCTGCCACGGGTAGCCCAGGTGCTGGAGGTGGCAGCCCCCGCAGCGCCCGAAGAAGGGACACCGGGGGCGGACACGCCGGGGACTCCCCTGCAGGATCTCTTCCAGGCGGCCCCGGAGGTAGTTCTTCTTCCCCTCTACGGCCGTAACACGGACCCGGTCGCCGGGCACGGCCCCGGATACGAAGACCACCATCCCATGCCACCGGCCCACCCCTTCGCCCCTGTGATTCAGGTCTCCGATTTCCAGGACCATGTGCTCCGGCACCACGCGGAACCCCTCCCACCCACCGCCATTATAAGTCCGGTCTCCACGGGCCGCAATCGCCGCCCATCCGGAGCGCTTCAAAAAAGAAGACGAAGGGCTCTTAAAACCCCTCGCCAGGCAATTTGTGGAAAACATTATCGTCTTTGAGCATGAAACTTTTCCGCCGCCCCGTGTCCCGTGCGTTCCTTCGTAAGAGCTTCATGGGCCGAGGCGTCCACAAAAACGACCCGGCCCATCACTTTTCTCCACGGAGGTACTCCCGAAAGTTCCGAACCAAATCTTCGGGCCCCTGGCGGATGCCAAGGATACTCAGGGCCTTCGCGATGTCCTCCGGCGTTCTCTTTCCCGGTCTGGAAAGCTGCCTTTGCAAGGCCTGCAACTTCGTCCTTCTCGCCAGCAAACCACCTTTCCAGCGCGGCCCACGCGCCTAGAGTTCCCCGATCGTCGGTCCGAGCGCCACCCGTTGATATAGCTAGACACGGCCCGCGCCCCTGGCGAATTCTTTATCCAGGGCGATGGCGTGAGCGTTTTCCTCACTCAGAGGACAAGGGGTTGCACGGCGACAACGGCATCATAGGGAATTCCGAGCTGCCGCAAGATGTCCTCAACCGTCTGGGGGCTCGGGGCATCCCAGTCGCAGACGCCAATACCGGTTTGCGGCTCATACATGGTCCCGTTATACCTTACCCCGGGGATGGCGGCCAGGGCCTTCCCCAGCGCCTCTTTTAGGGACTGCGCCTGCTCTGGGGTGAGCCGCGGAATACGCCCCTTCTCGGTGCAATGAATAACGTATACCTTCATTCTGGGATACCTCCTCATACCTTTCTTTGATATCCAGTCCAGTAGCGATCCCGCAATTCCCGCTTCAGAACCTTCCCGTAAGCGCTCTTCGGCAGTTCGTCGACGAAATCCACCGACTTCGGCTTCTTGTAACTGGCCAAATTGTCCCTGCAAAACGATATGATTTCCTCGGCCGTAACCTCGGCTCCGGGCTTTTTCACCACGACGGCCTTCACGGCCTCCCCCCATTCGGGGTCGGGAACCCCGAAGACACACACCTCCGCCACGGCAGGATGCCGAAGAATCACCTCTTCGACCTCGCGCGGATAGATGTTGTTCCCCCCGCTTATGATCATGTCCTTGCTCCGGTCCATGATGAAGACGTAGCCGCGCTCGTTCATGTAACCCAGGTCCCCTGTACGCAACCAACCATTCTGAACGGTTTCCTGGGTGGCCTTCGGGTCCCTCCAATACCCTTCCATTACAAGGTCTCCGTAGGCCACGATTTCCCCCATCTGGCCACGTGGTACTTCATTACCGTGTTCGTCCACGATCTTGACCTGCACGCCCAGCCGTGGTATGCCGGCGCTGGCCAGGATCTCCTCGTCGTTCTCGTCGTGATCCTCCGGATCCAGTGCGGTTATCGTCATCGGGCACTCCCCTTGCCCGTAGATCTGCACAAGGATCTTGCCGAAGCGACGCAGAGCGCGTTTTAGGTCTTCTACATACATGGGACCGCCACCATACACGATACGCTTCAAGCTGCTGAGGTCGTACTGTCCCCAACACTCGGCGTCTACCAACCTTTTGAGCATCGTCGGAGCCAGAAATGGCAGCACGGTGACCTTTTCTGACTCTATGACCTTGAAAATTTCTTCGGCGTCGAACCTCTCCCCCGCGTATATGATATTCAGCCCACCCTTGGCCAGCACCGCCAGGGCGTAGAGGCCGCTGCCGTGGCTGAGCGGAGCAGCATGGAGCGCTATGTCATGTCGGGTAAACGGATACACATCCGCGTAAACGTTGAGCACCATCAGGTCCAACATACGGTGATTGATCATGACGCCCTTGGGCCTGCCCGTCGTACCCGAGGTGTAGAAAAGCCATGCCACGTCCGTACCCTTCACGTCCACGAGAAACTCGCTTGTTTCAACGCCTACCAACAGGTCTTCGTAGTAAAGCCACCCGTCCCTGCAAAAGCCAGGGTCGCCGGCCGCGATGAGGAAGGGCTTACCATCTAACTGGGAAACCGCCTGCTCGACCGAATCCAGCAGCGGAGGCGAGGAAAACACCGCCCGTGCCCCTGAATGCTCGATAATGTACGCGAGTTCATTCGGGTGAAGGCGGAAGTTGGCGGGCACCGCGACGATTCCCGCCTTGAAGCAGGCCAAGAGGCACTCCAGAACCTCCGGGCGATTAGGCATGAATACGCACACGCACTCTCCGCGATTTATTCCTTTTCCAGTCAGGGCGCGTGCTAACTGGTTAACGCGACCGTTCAATTCGCCGTATGTTAGCTCTCGTTTGCCGTACTTTATGGCCAGCCTTTCCGGATACGCTTGGGCGATGCGTGTCAGGAGATATCCTACGTTCATGGCCATGCTAACATCCTCCTCGACTTGAATTCGATGATTATCTGCGCGCAAGGCAAGCGGCTCCTCATCTGTGGCACCGGGTGTTTACACCTCAGATACAGCAGCTGGCCAGCAGCTCGCCTAACTCTAGGATTTGGAGGTTTTCCTGCTGGCCGAGGCCGAAACAATCCGCCTCAAGGGTCATAACGCAGTACGGACACGCCGTGGTGAGTACCCGCGCTCCCCTGGCCAATGCGTCGGATACCCGCAGTTCACCCAACCTCTCCCCCTTCGGCGTCTCGGCCCACAGACGGCCGCCCCCGCTTCCGCAACAGTGACTCACTTCCCTGACCCACGCAAGCTCAACCAGGGGTGCGGTCAGAACGACTCCGAGGAGTTCCCGCGGAGCGTCAAACACACCGCCGTGGCGCCCGAGGTAGCAGGGGTCGTGGTAGGCCACCCTTTCCGAGAGGCGCCGGGCAAAGCCCAAGGCCCCGTGCCTCACGCGCTCCAGCAGCACCTCTGTGTAGTGGAAAACCTCGAACTCACCGCCCAAGGCCGGATACCGGTCGCGGAAGGCGACAAAACAGTGGGGGGAGGTGGTAATGATCCTGCGCACGCCCTTGCTCTGGAAGAGCCTTATGTTCGAGAGGGCAAGCTGGCGGAACGCTTCCCCTGCCCCCACCTTGTCGGCCACGTCACCGCAGCACGATTCCTCCGTCCCTATCACACCGAAGCTTACTCCCGCGGAATCAAGCAACCGGACTACGCTCCGGGCAATGCGCTGGCTTCGCGGATCGTAGCAGGAAGTGCAGCACACAAATAACAGGTACTCCGTGTCTCTCTCGAAACGCGGAAGCCGAAGGTCTCTGGCCCAGTCCAGCCGCCTGGCCCTCGGACCGGACCAGGGATTTCCGTTGGCGTACAGGCTACTGATTATCGGATCGAGGTGCTGGGGGACAAATCCCGCTTCCACGAGGATACCGCGTAGGGCACGAATGTTGGCCACGATTTCCACCCGACGCGGACAGTGCGCCTCGCACAGGGCGCAGGTGGTGCAGGCGAAAAGCGCTTCCTCATCATCAAAGCCCTCCACACCCAATTGGGCCAGACGTTGTATCCTGCGGATGTTGAAGTAGGTACCCAGGCGGCCGCCGGCCAGCCGCCAGGGACACACGGCGGTACAGAATCCGCACTGCATGCACCAATCCAAAGTGCCGGTTCCCGCAGACAGCAGAAAGTTCCGCGTCTCGGGAGATACGGGTTTGGGTTCCGCCAAATTACCGGCCTCCCCGAACAGTAAGCTTCAGCACGCCTTCGCGGATTTTATCTTTTCGATCAGCACGGGCACAAACTCCCGGTAGTCTTCCACCACACCCAGGTGGGCGGAATGGAAGATGGGAGCCTCCGGGTCGATGTTGATGCCCACGATGACCCTGCTGTTAGCGACCCCAGCCATGTGCTGGCTCGAACCCGAGATCGCGACGGCCACGTAAAGGTCCGGCGAAACGATCTTTCCGGTCAATCCGATCTGCCTGGTTGCGGGTAGCCAGCCTGCATCCACCGCGGCCCTGGAGCCGCCCACGGCGCCGCCCAGAAGCCCCGCCAGCTCTTCCAGCATAGCAAAGGGCTCCGGCCCCCCTATGCCGCGCCCGCCGGCCACCACCACCTTTGCCTCCTCCAGCTTGACGCCAGACTCCGTCTCCTTGTGTACCTCCACCACCCTCGTGCGCGGCTGGCCTCCCCGCGGGGTAGGCTCGACATAGTCCACCTGCGGGTCGGCCCGGTAGGGATGTTCGAGGGGCCTCAGGGCGCGCGGCCGCACGGTGATGACCTGCCCCTCCCGCGCCGCAAACACCGCGTGGACCTTGCCCCCGTAGATGGGCCGCGTGAGCAGGATCTCCCGCCCGTCGTCGGCGACCCTGATGCTCAGGCAGTCCGTGACGATGCCGTAGCTCAGGCGGTGGGCCACGCGGGGAGCCAGCTGCCGCCCCACCGGGGTACCGGCAAACATGATCAGTACGGGTCTAATCCCGGTACACGTTTCGGCAAGAGCGGCCAGGTAGGACTCGGGGTCCGAAGGATTAGCCGTGGCGACTTTGACCACGATGACGCGGTCGGCCCCCGCTTGCCCGAGTTCTCCCGTCCTCTGTCCGCCGTCCCCATCCAGCACGCAACAGAGCACTTCCATCTTCAGCTTATCGGCCACGCTCCTGGCCCCGCCCAGGACCTCCCGCGCGTTGCGACCCACTTTACCGTTCTCCAGTTCGGCAAAGACAAGAACCGCCAACCCTA
>Ga0080004_1190224_pt1 | contig 11739 bp, 13 predicted proteins | sample WasSprMetagenome_FD_69207 | JGI IMG/M metagenome (GOLD analysis project Ga0080004, IMG submission 69207) | Sulfidic aquatic microbial communities from Washburn Spring, Yellowstone National Park, USA - WS (SPADES assembly) (version 2) | ecosystem: Environmental > Aquatic > Thermal springs > Hot... | reverse complement strand
CTTTTTAGCAAAAGGTTTAAAGATGCTGTCAAGAAAATTATGAACGGAGCAAAACCAGTGTTAGCAGTTGTCCACAGAAATTATTTAGATGAATATAAAATTTTTGGCAAAGTTTATTGGTTAGAAAGAGAAAGCTGGAACGAAATCTACAATGAAATATTATCAGAGATTCAAGAGATTTTTCAACTTGGTTGATAGCTCTTCTATTTTCACTCTTTCTTGTTTAGTAGTATTTCTATCTCTTATTGTTACACTTTCGTCTTCAAGCGTTTGATGATCTATAGTAATGCAATATGGGATTCCGATTTCGTCAGCTCTTGCATATCTTTTTCCTATCGATCCACTTTTATCAAATATTGCATCAAATTCTTTTCTCAAATTTTTGAAGATTTCTAAAGATTTGTTAATCATTTCTTCTTTGTTTAAAAGTGGAAATACTGCAACGCTTATTGGTGCTATCTTTGGAACAAATTTAAACCAATCCCAACCTCTTTCTTTGTCTTCAATAAAAGAGTATAACAAAACTGCATATATAGTTCTTTCAATTCCAAAAGATGGTTCTATTACATGTGGGATAATTTTTTTTCCATCTTCAAAAACATATGATAGATCTTCTTTTGAATATTCTGCATGTTTCTTTAAATCATAATCACTTCTATAAGCATTTCCAACAACTTCTTTCCATCCAAAATCAAACAAGATTTCCATGTCAACATTTCCTTTGCTATAATGAGGAGTTTCTTCTGGTAACATATGTCTAAATCTTATTGCTTCCTTTGGAATTCCTAATGACTCGTAAAACAATTGTTCTTTTGCTATGAAATATGCCATGTATTCTGATGGAATTATTCCTTTTTCTAAAGCTTCTCTAACACTCATCTCTTCTTCAGGCCTTCCCTCTTTTTGTGCTTCTCTACTCAAAATTCTTATTTTAACATTTTCATAATCTTTGAGCTTTTCAAATGTTTTTTCTTCTGGATTTATGAAAAACTCTATTTCAGCTTGTGTAAATTCTCTTAATCTAATTAACCATTGTCGAGGAGAAATTTCGTTTCTAAAAGATTTTCCAATTTGTGCAATTCCAAAAGGCAATTTAGCTCTAGTTGAAACTAAAACATTTTTAAAGTTAACAAATATACCTTGAGCTGTTTCAGGTCTCAAATAGCCTTTTGTATCTCCAAGAGCACCGACACTCATCTGAAACATCAAATTGAAGACCTTTACGTCCTCTAATTCTCCACCACATTTTGGACATCTTATGTTTTTCTCTCTTATTATTTTTGTCAATTCTTCTGGGCTCATTCCTTCTACAAACATTTTTGTGCTATCTTCAATCAAATGATCCGCTCTAAAAACATTTTTACACTTTTTACACTTTGTTATTGGGTCTATGAAACCTTTTAAGTGACCAGATGCTTCAAAAACTTTTTCTGGCATTATTAGGCTTGTTTCAATTTCGAATATGTTATCTTCACTTTTTATGAAAAATTCTCTCCAAAAATCTATAATTTTTTTCTTTAAAAGAAAGCCAATTGGTCCAAAATCATATGTTCCACTTAAACCTCCATAAATTTCGCTATTAGGAAACACAAATCCTCTCTTTTTTGCAATTTGTGTTATTTTTTCAATTTTTTCCATTAAAAGTATTAACCAGCTTATGTTTAAATTTTAATCTTTCCAATCAAAAAATTGGACTTTACATCAGTAATTTCTACGTTTATAACTTTCCCTAATATATCATTCTCGCTTTCAATAACCACAGGTCTATAATTCATTGTTCTACCAATATAGCTTTTTCCTCTTCCAATTTCATCTACAAAAATGTCAACAATTTTTTGTAGGTATTTTTTGTTTTTTTCTAATGAAATTTCTCTTACAAGCTCGTGAATTTTTCTGCTTCTATCGTTTACAATTTTCATTGGTAATTGCTTTAATTTTTCAGCAGGAGTTTTTGGTCTAGGGAAAAACCTGGATATATTAACTACATCAGGATTAAGGGTTTTAAGAAGATCTAACGTTTTTTCAAAATCTTCTTCAGTTTCTGTAGGATATCCAACAATTATGTCAGTCTCTATAGTAATTTCTGGTATTTCTTTTCTGAAAACATCGACAACTTCCAAAAATTCCTCTACAGTATGACCTCTATTCATATCTTTTAGAACTTTATTACTTCCGGACTGAATTGGCAAATGAATAAACTTGAAGATTTTTTCATTCTTGAAAACTTGAATCAGATTTTCTAGCAAATCTTTTCTTCTGATGAGATGAACAGGATTCATCATCCCAACTCTTACAAAGAAATTTCCTTCTACTTTTACAATGGCATTTATCAGTTCTGCTAAATTAGTTCCAATATCAAAACCATAGCATCCATTGTCTTGTGAAGTAATCCAAAATTCTTTAAAACCATTTTTTACATCCTCTTTTATCCTTTCTATGATAGATGAAGGCCTGTAGCTTTTCAGTATACCTTTTGCTATTCTCGTTTCGCAAAAAGTACATGCAGATAAACAACCAGAAGATATTTGTACGATAGATATAATCTTGTTAAACGGAATTCTTGGCAATAACACCTTTTCTTTCTTTTCACTATCAAAAATAACTTTCTCTCCATCTAATGTTTTTATAACAACATCAACAATTTTGTCGATAGCATCAGGAGTTATTATGCTTGCTTTCGGTGCTAATTTCTCTATTCTTTCAGGCTCGGCTTTTGCCATACATCCAGCAACAATCAACGGTTTACCAGAATTGTAAATTTCTTTTATTCTCCTCTCCATTCTTTTTGCAGTAGGTGTTTTAACAATGCACGTATTTATAATCGCAATATCAGCCAAATCAATACTATCTACTATAGAGTATCCATTTTGTGTCAATAAACCCATCATTATTTCTGAATCAGATTTATTTGCACTACATCCATACGTTTCTATATAAACTCTTTTTTTCTCACTCATTTTCTTCTTTTTCTTTTTTATGCTTTTCAAACATTTCTTTTATTTGTTGATAAACATTCTCAGGATTTTTTATTCCCCTTAGCACTATTTTAGTTGCTGATGAGCTCAATATTTCAATATCTCCATAATTCAACATTCTGCCAAAGAATGACTTTTTTAGATCAATTTTTATTATGTTGTGATAAGGAATAAAAGTCTCTCTTTTTGAAAAAAGAATAAAAATCTCTTTTATTCCGGCATCATCTATCTCATAGGTATATAGCTTACGAAGCACAATTTCTTCAAGGATTATAAATCCTATTGCAAGAATAGCATACCAAAATATAGAGCCAATGGAAACTTTAAGTGGGTTTACCCCATATCCAAGAATCAAAATAGAGAGTATTAGCAAAATTAATGAGATTAAAATAATTTCAAATGCTTGTGAAATTAATGAGCTCTTGAGCATCATTAACTTTATTGGATTAAGAAAAATTAATTTATGATACATGTTGGCACTTGCGGTTTTTCTGAATCTATGAAAAAATATTTCTCAGATTTTGATACTGTTGAAATTCAACAAACTTTTTATAAAATATTGGATGTAAAACTTTTGCAGAAATGGAGAAAAATGGCTAAAGAAGATTTTATTTTTAATTTCAAAGCATTTCAAGGAATTACACATCCTTATACATCTAGAACTTGGAAAAGATCTAACATTGACGTCTCAAAATTTAAGGATAAAGTTGGGTATTTAAAGCCAACTAAAGAAGTTTTTGAATTTTGGAGAAAGATGGTAGAATATGCTGAAATCTTGAAAACAAAAGTTATTGTTATTCAACTTCCAGAAAGTTTTAAGAGTAATAATGAAAACTGGGAAAACGCAGAGAAATTCTTTAGAAATATTGAGAGGAAAAATTTTGAAGTTGGTGTCGAGTTGAGAGGCTGGAGCGAAACCGATATAAAAAAGTTCTGCAAGAAATTTGATGTTATAGATGTTTGCGATTTGAATCAAAGACAGCCTACCATCACGAGAGAAATTTCATACTTTAGACTTCATGGTTCTTACAAAAATGGAAAAATAAACTATTATCATCAATATAGCGATGAAGAAATGAGAGAAATGATAGAAAAAATAAAAAAATTAAAGTCAAAAGAAATCTTTGTTTATTTCAATAATGTTTTTATGTTAAATGATTCTAAGCGCTTCCTTCACCTTTTACAGGAGTTTCGGAAGATTCAGTAATTTCTCCAACGGCAAACTTGTTTCTAACTTCCTTTATTTTTATGTGTTTCTTGTCTCCTTTTTTGCTTCCTGGAACAAAGACTACGAAATTCTTTATTCTAGCAATTCCGTCTCCTTTGCTTCCAGTCTCAGTTATTTCAACATCATACTCTTCTCCAACTTTAACAGGCTTTGGAGCATTATTTCTTCCAAATCTTCTTCCGAAACCTCTTCTTTCAAACGGCATCTAAACCTTAACCTCCTTTAGTTCAGAGCTCTCTTCTCATCGAGCTAATAACCATAGAAAGAGAATCTTTCTATGGTAGGGAAGCTTCTCCCTTCTAATAACTTCGATAGAAAGAATATAAAGCTTTTATAAAGTTCTAGCAACTTCTAAAACCTCAATTTCCCCAACACCTTTAATTTCTTTCAGCGCTTTCTCTATTTTCTCAATTTCCCCTTCCTTATCTTCAACTATTGTTGTAACATGTAAGGCAACCAATCCAAAAGCAATCGGAACTTCTTGAACATTTGCTTTAATTTTAGACAGAATTTCCTTTTTTAAACTCTGAATATCGACATTAACATCTTCTGGCATTACTCTTAAGAGTACTATTACTTGGGCCATTGTAGAAATATTGTTAACTTACTATTAAAAGCTTTATGGACCTACAAATCCGCATTCACTGCAAGTGTATTTTCTTCCAGAAGCTTTACAAGAAGAGCATCTAACTATTGTTGTTTTTCCACAATTTGGACATTTGAAAATAACGAAGTTTTCTTTTGCTTTTATTTCAACATTGCAGCTCGTACATCTCATCTTTCTTTATTCGTTTCATCTTTTAAATAATTTTATGTGGCCCCTGTAGTTTAGCTTGGATAGAACCCCGGCTTGCGGTTATTAGTGAAAAGCCGGTGGCCCGGGTTCGAATCCCGGCAGGGGCACACCGAATTTCGTTCAATGTCCGAACCACCTCATTTAAAAAACCTTCAGACATCTTCGCATATGAGTCTTCAAGATGAACTGAAAAAGGAAGCCGAAAGAAAGCTTGAGAAGATAAAAAACAATCCTAGCATAAACGAGAATTCTAAAAAGATTTTTCTCAAATACCTTGAGTATAAGCTAGCCGAAAATATATCAAATAGCCGATATTTTAGGATTATATATGCTCTCGCTCATGTCCTCGAAAACTTTAAAGATGTAGATTTTTCAACTTTAACTCAAGAGCAAGCAAACCAAATTTGGCTATGGATAAACCAACAGAATTGGAAGGAATGGACAAAAGTCACAAATGGGCGTGTTTTTAAAAACTTTGTGAAATGGTTAAATAAAACCTATAACCTGAAAATCGACATGAGTAATTGGAAAGCAAGTGAGCCTAAAAATTCGCTTTTGCCTGAAAGTCTCTTAACTGAAGAGGAATTCACTCGATTATTTAATGCGACTGATGATCTTCAAGAGCGAGTTTTACTCGGCCTATTGTATGAAACAGGGGCAAGGATTGGCGAAATTTTATCTTTGAGAATTGTAGATGTTAGCTTTAATGATTATGGTGCTCGAATTCTTGTGAGAGGAAAAACCGGGCAAAGACCTCTTTTAGTCGTTTGGTTTTCGAGCCTGTTAAAACAATTCCTTATGATTCATCCGTTCGGAAATAATCCTCAGGCTTTCCTCTTTTACTACAAGAATTCGAAAGGTCAAATCGTTCCGATGAAGTATTATGTTTTGAGAATGAGATTAAAAAGATTGTGCGAAAAAGCCGGAATAAACAAACGAATTCATCCTCATTTATTTCGACATTCGAGATTAACAGCGCTGAGTAAAGAGGTTAGTGAGGAAGTTTTGAAAAGATTAGCCGGATGGTCACCATCAAGTAGAATGCCTCAAGTTTATGTTCATTTGAGTATGCGTGATGTTGAGGAAGCTCTCTTGAAAGTTTATGGGATTGATTCATCTCAAAACGAGAAAAAACAAACCTTTATTAAATGTTGGCGTTGTGGCGAGTTTAATTTATCTTCATCGAAAACCTGTTGGCGATGTGGCGCGCCTTTAAGTGGAAAAGAAGCTCTTGTTAAAATGTTAAGCGAGGAAGAGGTTAATGAGTGGGCTGAGCTTTTGCTTGAATTCTTCAAACGAATAGCTCAAGAAAATCCTAAGATATGGGAAACTTTGAAACAGATAATAAAGGAAAAAGGTAAAGAAAATTTGTTGAAAAAATGAACGCAGAAGGGCACGAAGCCCTTCAATTGGCTTTATGGCATGGCAAAGACTAAAAGTCAGCTACTTGAGGAAAGGATGGAACCTGTAATAAGATTGAGGTTCGAGTTTTTAAAATTGACGGCTAATTGTTGATTTTTGACCTAACTTTTACGCATAAATGAAACAAAAATTTCAAAACTCGAAAAATCGTGTCTAGTTTTTTCGCATTTATGTGAAAATTGCTCTCGTTTGATACTGGATGGCACGCGTAAAGTTTTTGAAAATCTCGATTTTGCTCGAAAGTGTTAAAACTTTTTTGACCCGGTTATTTTTTTGTATAGTTTTATAATGTCTCTAAAATAGGTATCCAAAAATTCTTGTGTCATACGATCTACTAGTTTGTATAGGCTTGTTTCTTTTAAGATTAAGAAATGAGGATATTCTTTTTCATCCATAGCTTCAATTATCTTGTCAGCAAATAGCAAAGGCACATTTGGAAAATTAATAAATGCTTTCCCAAATTGGAAAAATTTTTTTGATTCGTTGAAAGGAATTTTGTATTTTTCAACACCCAAAACCGTACTTACTAATAGAGTTATAGTCGATGTGAATAAAGAAGTTATCAGAAGGGGCTCTTTAAAGTGATTTTTATTTAATGTTCTCAAAATTTCCTCTTTCCACAATCCTCTGAAGGCGGATGAATCAAAAAACGGTATGAGAATTTTTTCATCTTTGACAAAAACATCAATAATTTCTCTTGATACTCGAAGCGTTTTTAAAGAAATCTCAAAGTATGATTTAAATTCTTCAGTAAAAAGTGAGTAGAGAAAAGGTTTTCTTCCGATATAATCGAGCTTGAAAATTCCTCGCTCGACAACATCTGTCAAAAAGTTCTTTCTGTAAAAAAGTGTTGTCGGCACTTTGTATATTATGCTTACTTCTTCAAGGCTTCTAGGTCTTTCGAGGCATGAAAGAAATAACATCTGAGTCCTCTCAGGATGAAGGAAAAAGTAGTTCTTCTCTGCCATTATTAATAATTAACACGGTATATTTAAATCTAATACTAGTATACTCGAATATATATGTTGTTGAAAAGAAATCCTTTTAAATAATTGTTAAACTGTTATAATATGAGAAAATACTGTTATAATTAGGTGATAACCATGAAAAAGGGTTTGTCGCTTACACTCGAAGAAAAAGTTATTGAGCTAGTGGATAGGAAAGCTGAAGAGTTAGGTATGTCAAGGTCAGTTTTTATCGAGTATGTTTTGAGGCAGTACTTTGGCTTATATCCAAGGTTTGGTGGGGGTGTTGATGTCAAAAATATCTGAATTGATCAATTTTTTGAAGGAAAAGTTGAAAGAGGTGGACGAAAATGCAAACCAAACATCCATTAAAAATTAAACAAAGCGAATTTTTAAAAGAGGTTGCCCGCCAAGTTTTGATTAACGAAAACTCTGATTTAAAAGAAACAATTTCGTACATATCACAAAAATTAAACATCCCTCAAGAAAAAGTCTTAAGTTTTATTGCTTTCCTGAAGAGACACGGTTTCCTAGTAAACGAACGCAGTGGACGATACATACTAACGCTTAATGGGTTAAACTTCTTACTTGATCTTGTTTTGGATTTTGAGGAGGAAAACCATGAACAGAGAAGAGCTTAAAGAGGAAACAAAAGAAATTGTTGAGAAATATGAAGAAACTTTGTTTTTGGATAGAGTTTTTTCTTTTTGGAAAATTGTCAATGAGAGATATCGTGATGGTATTTCAAATCCGATTCTTAGACCAAACTTGTGGGAAGGGTATGGCTTCAAAAGAGAAGAGTTAGAGCAAATTTTTAACACACTTCTTAATGGGATAACTATTGATGGCATTACTTATAAGCTTGTGAAAAATGGTGAATCGTATTTTCCTGTTTTTGAAGACGAATATGTTAAAAAAGCTAGCATTTTGATCTCAGTTTTTGGTTTTGAAGATGATCCAAACAAAATAGCAGAAAGATTAAGAGAGAAAGAAAAAATTTTAGAGCAAAAACAGGATTTTGTGTTAAAAACTATTGAAGATTCTCTAACCTATATTCCTTATCAAAACACTTTAAGCAAAGTTGTCTTGTATTACGAGGGAAGAGAGAAAAGGGTGAATCCATTTTTGGGTACTGTTGACTTTATTCCAAAATACAAAGTATGGAAAGCCGAAATTTTGAAAGGCGATGAGCAAATTTATATTATCTCTGATGTTGGAATTAGCTTAACGGCAGGATCAAGAGTTGTTATTAGACCTATGAAAATTAGCAAGCTAGTTGAAAATTTCAACGATTTTCTAAATTTCTTAGCTATTAAAAACAGAAAGAAAATTGAAACTTTTGATGATTTTGAAAAAATTGAATTCTTTGAACTTGTTGAGGAATTACCGCAAGAATTAGTTGACAAAATTTTGGAAATTCCAAATTCGTTAAAAACAATCTTTGACGGAATGGTTGAAAAAGATAAGCTTGATGAGAGGATATTTTATTCTCGTGCGATGAAGCTTGTGAATTTTAGTAATAGAGCTAGGCCTGAATTCGCTAAGTATTTATGTCATGGGCTCGAAATAACCAACACAAAAGCTTTCAAAACAGCCGGTGCGTTAATATTTTTTGGAATAGAGAATCTCTACAACTCTGCTAGGACTTCTAGGCTCCTAGGATTTAGCACAGCAGAGGAAACGTATCCTTCAGATTTAAATGATAAAACTCAGCCAACTTTTCTTGACGAGTTAACAGTTGAAAAGTGGGAACAAGACTTTTTTGACGCTTTGCCTACTCTTTTAGAAAATGGCGTTGCCAATGTTGGAAAAGGGGGAAGAAGTGTAATAACCAAGACAATGTCAACATTTACCTTTATGAGTAATACAAGCAGTTTATTGGGTGGGTCTGAAGCTTTAGCTCTCGGATTTGAAAACTTCCTAAAACATTTCACATCAGCAGGTCAGCGCATTGGCTCAAGAATCGGAATGATTTTGTTCGGAAACGATTTTAAAACTGTAGACGAGACTGTAAATGTTAACGAACAATACATATTTCTTTTCAAGATTATCGCGAGAAGAATAAACGCGTTAATAGAAAAATTAATGGATGATAAAAGAATCAAAGACCTACTTAATACACCGGATGAAGTTTATAACAAACAATTAGACATTTTGATTCAAAACATTGACGAGTCGAAAGAAGCAATTAGAGACTTCTGTTTAGGTCAAAAAGAAGCGTTTAGACATTTGAATGGTGGGGCTTTCTTGTTAGCTGTCCTCAATTATGTTTTGGATAATCAACATGTTTTGAAAGAGGGAAATGTCGATTTTGAAAAACTCGTAGAATACTACGATGATTGGAAAAATACATTGAGAAATTGGAATCTCAAAAGCCTAGAGAATTTCATAAATGAGTTAAAAACCGTTGATGAGCAAACATATATTTACTATTCATTCAATGCCATAAAGCAAGAATACCTTAAGCTATTCATCACAGTAGTTGGAAAAGCGATGAAAGAGGGAAAAATTCAAATAGGCGCATTTTATCCAATTGCTTATCTTGAAGAAGACTTCAAATCATTGCCTAAAAAGATTGAGAAAGGAAGCTACACGTTTTTCGCCTTGTTAGTTGAAAAAATCACAAAAAATCTAGCTAAAACGAACCTCTTACTCTCACCGTTTGGTATTGAGATAAAAGAATTAAATAAGAAAGATTATTGGTTTAAAGTAGGTTTGAATAGAGCGCAAAAATTGTATGAGATTTTAACGACTGAGGATAAAAATCAAGAAGAAAAACACACTCTTATTCAAAAAGCGGTTAATTTGGTTAATACGGTTAATGCGGTTATAAATTCAATAGATAAAGAGCAAGCTAACACAAACGAGCAAAATTATAACCAACCTAACCAATTTAACCAATTTAACCAAACTTTGAATGAGACTATATCTAAATCTGAGGAATTGATTAAAGATAAGAGTGAAAAACAACAGAAAAGCGATAAATCAACAGATAAGAGTGAAGATATCAGGGAAATTGAAAAGGTTAGGAAAGCCGTGATTGAAGTTGTTTACAACAAACCTTTAGGCAAACTAATGACAGAGGACGAAGTCATCATATTTCTAAAGCAAAGAGACTTTAAAGAAGAAATCATCAGACGAGTCATAAAAGGACTTCTTCAAGAAGGTATGCTCATCATGAATGGTGATGAAAGTCTTGACATTAATTGGTCTAAATGGGATGGTGGTGGCTAATGAATATCGATGTCATTAAATCAATTCCTGATATTGAATTGAGAGTCGAAATGTTAGCGAAAAGGTTAAAGACAAATTTCTTTACCGAGCCGACTATTCGATACTTTTTTGATGACGACGAGATTAACGAATTGATGAATCGTGGCATATTGACAAAAGTTGAAGTTTATCTCTTCAATAAAAAGGTGAGTTGGCATGAATGAGATTGATTTAATTTTAACCGATTATCTTTTCTTTCTAATTTTTGTTATTTTCCTTGCTTTGGTTATTGGTCTAAGCGTCAAAGGCATTGTTTGGCTAATCCTGAAGTTGGGGGTGGTTAATGTATGACGTATTGCGAAACTTGTCAAGTTAATGTTGAAGGAAGAAGATTAAGAGAGTGTGTATTTTCGGGACATGTGATTAGATGGAATTATTGGAAGAAAAACACGCCGATTGTTAAAACTACACGCAAAGAAGAGGAAAAGTTGAGACAAATCAAGGAACTCGCTAAAAAGTTGAGAGAGCTCTTTCCTGATAAGTTTAACGATGAGGCTTTACAGCGTAAAGCGAAAGAGCTTCAAGAGATTTTTTACGAGGTGATAAAAAGTGGAAGAATGGAAAAGACATACAATACTCAAATCATACGAAATGGAAATGATAATCAAGCGATATCAAAACCTAATGAAACTTCTTGAAAAAAGTTGAAGGTGATGATTGAATGAGGAAGTTGGTAAACTTCAGAATCGAGAGTGAAATATGGGAAGCCTTTAAGCTAAAGTTTGGTGAAACCGGAATATCAGCCAAACTGAGAGAATTGATCCTACAATCGCTTAATGGTACTTCAAATGAAGTTATGATTAAAAAATTAGATTGGCGAGCTCTTGAGAAAATTGTCTTCGCTGATGATGTACCAATTCAAGTTGTTGGAAATGTTGGAATTGGAAAATCGTTAACCGTCAAAGAGCTAATTAAAAACGACAAATCGCATATTTACATTGTTTTTGACGCGCATAATGAATACGATTTCCTTCCTGAAGTTCAAATGATATCACAAGAAATTAAGCAAAGCTCTAGAATAGTTTTACCTAAGCAAGTGAGCGCTAGCATCGGATTGTTTCCTGTTTATGCGAATCAAAT
>Ga0080004_1113105_pt1 | contig 11740 bp, 9 predicted proteins | sample WasSprMetagenome_FD_69207 | JGI IMG/M metagenome (GOLD analysis project Ga0080004, IMG submission 69207) | Sulfidic aquatic microbial communities from Washburn Spring, Yellowstone National Park, USA - WS (SPADES assembly) (version 2) | ecosystem: Environmental > Aquatic > Thermal springs > Hot... | reverse complement strand
AGCCTTCTCCTTAGACGCTCTCCTACAACCTGTGAAACGTATGGTATGTTGAGGCTTTCTATTATCCTTGGATATAGGCTTGCGAAGTCGAATACTGCAACGTTCTCGTGCAATCCTATCAGGGGCTCTAGGACTAGTGCTCCCTTAACCTCTGTTTTCGGATGCAGTGCCCTGCCTGGAATTAGTAGGAAGGGGAACCTTCTCTTGAGTAGTGTCTGGAGGAGGACTGTTTTGGATGAAACCTTGTCTATTGGCAGCCCTGCTGTTTCAGCAAGTCCCTCGTCGAGGCCGCTTAGCTCGTACTTTGTGTCCAGCTCATAGAGTGCCATCGCATGCCTCATGTTTATTTCCTTGAGGAGCTCGGGGTTTTCTCTATAGAGTTGAATGTACTTTTTGCCCATATCGTATGCTGTCGGAAGCTTTTTCCCGAACTCGTGGGCGTAGACGTCCTTAAGCTTCCACGTGCTCGGTGCTGGAGGCTTCAGTCTCCTGAACTCCATGTACCTTTCCAGGAGATCGTATGCTACAGCGCTTTCTAGAAGCTCTCTTGCATCCGATTCGCTGTCTTCTCCGAAACGTTTTTCCAGCACCCTCCCCATTTTCTTGAAATCGTATTCGACGTTCCACCCCACTATGATATCATATGATGCAAGTGTTTCCGCGAAAAGGTCGCATGCTTCCTCCTCTCCTAAGGCTGTCCTTGCTTCACCGTCTCCTACAACCGTGAAAGCCAATATCGTCTTCTCATCTTCTTCGCTTACTTCCGTGTCAATGTAGCATTTCCTTAACTTTATTTTCCCGCGTTCGACTGGAGCGTCTACTGCAACCCATATTCCATTAAATCTTGCACTGTTTCCCTGCACAACGTTGAGTATTGAACTATAGTCTTTCGAGATGGGAGCTTCTGTGACGTCGAGCATAAACCTCCTGTGAAACTCTATATGAGATTCTAGCGTGATCACACCTCTTTCCTCTATCCTCTTAGAAAGTTCTCCGACTTCAGATGGTGTTGGACACTCTATTCTTATAACCTTGCACCTTTCTCCGAGGGAATAAACTTGCTTGAGCGTAGGCTTTCCAAGAGCTTCTGATGGGATGATGTCCTTAACCTTTTCAAGGTCCCTTTCGAAGATGTAGAAGTATGGTCTCGCCTCTCTGGGGACTTCTACTGGAAGCACGTGCTTCCTCCCATCTTCTCCCCTGCAATAGTATACGCTGAGAAGGTTTTCTCCCCTCTTCCTCCACGTTCCAGAAACTATTTTCAAATGTATAGGCTGTCACCCTCCCTCTTAACCCCGTAACTGTAGAGTTTTTCGAGGATCTCGTCAGGTTTTCCTCCAAGATTTTTGATCATCTCTGAAGCCTCTTGAACGCTCACCTTCTTCTTCAATATAACGTTCAACACTTTTGCTGCAACGTCTTTAACATCCGACTGCTCCCCACTTTCCCCCTCACTCTTTTTCTCCTTCTCTTCTTCGCCGATCTTCTCAAAATATTCTATACTGTACCTCTGGTTCCACATTCTGACTAGGGCGAAGATCCTGTCCCCTATGGAGGCTGTCTCATTATAGTGGAGGTATGCGTCTGCTCTAGTGACTCCATCTGATACGGTAAGCTTTGTCCAGTCTACTGTTTCAGGCTCAACCTTTTTACCGCATTTTGGACAAAATTTTCCAGCAACCTTTCCACCACATTCTGGACACCTTCTACTGTTTCCGATAAACATGTTTAATACTACAAGCTTGCAGAACCCTTCTCCGCCCTCGACAATGGAAGAGAGTGGGACGCTTTGAACTGTTTCGCTTAAAGGCTTTCTTCCAATCTTTTCCGCCACCGTTGTAGCCTGGATCCTGTACAGTCCATCGTCAACCTTCTTGATTCCGTCGAACCTCCACAGGTACATTGGGTCAAAGTCTATGTCAGGCCGAAAACACTGTATTCTAACAATTTTACCGTTGCCCTCTACAGCTCGAAACTGTACGTATTCGTCCCCGCTTTTTCTGCTCCTTAAGATCGTCTTACCCAATATGATTACTTCAAGAGAGTTTCCTGTTTCGAGACGTGTTGGTGGAACACCCTTTTTCGAGGCGTAGAGTATTAGGAGGTCTGATGGGCTGTCCTTTAGCTCAGGATACTGTTCAGCCATAGCCTTGAGCTCGTTCAATATCTTCTCTCTAGACTCTCCAGTGAGGAGAGAGAGCTTTTCAACCTTCGATAGTGTGCTCTCGTCAACGTTTTCGCTCACCCTACTTCGCCTCCTTAATATTGTCTTCGCAGAATCCGAAGTCCTTCTTCAGCCTCACCGGTATTATTACAGTCTTAGACTGTATTCCTGGATAGCGGAAGAGCATTATCCTCCTCCCCTCTTCACCCCACTTGTCCCTCTCCTCCTTCGCTCCATCCAATAGGAACATGAAGAACTTTGTATGATATAGTATCGAGTCTCCTCCCCATGGAAGGCCGTGCCCGTACCCTTCAGGGTTCACTGAAAGATGGTGTGTGATGATTACTGGAATGTTCAGGTCGTACGCTATCCTCTCCATCCTCGCCCAAAGGAAGTTTATTACGGAAGCTCTTGCTGGAAGGTTCTGGTTCGGTGGAACAGAAATTTCCCTCTTCAGGGGCGCGGTAAGGCTGTCTACGACCATTACTGAAAGCTTCTTTTCTCTTGCGAGAATGTATGCTGGAAAATCTCTTTCTCCGCCGACATAAGATAGGTACGGTGTAACCTTTTTCCCGCTTGCCTCAAGCTCGATCCTTATGCCGAAGAGTGTTCCAAGCTCAGCTAAGGTTGTCATGTTAATTATTTCTACAGCGTCCTTTGGAACTTTCAGCCTCTGGGCGTAAATGTCCTGGAACTTTATCTTCTTTATCGGAAAATCTGTTTCAGTGTTTATGAAGAGCCCGGGCCTCGCGGACGCCAGGTAAGCGTAGTATGCGAAATGGAATGATAGGAACGTTTTCCCAATCTGCGGCCTTCCAGCTATCCCTAGGACTACGCCCTTCGGTATACCCTCTATGCACTCGTCGAGCGCAGATATTCCGCTTGGAACAGACGCTGTCTCCACTGAAGGAGGCTTTCCATCCAAGTTTTTGATGAAGGTGTCGAAAGCGGGCTGTGAAGTGCTTTTTATGTACCTTAGGAGCGCTAGCACATGCTTGCACATGATATTCTTTCTAGCGATAAAGTCCTCGCACGAGCAGCTCCATTCTCCTGTTTCAACGTTTATTGAAGGCGCTATAGTCCTTCCACCGTCTCCTGAAACCTTTCCAGTATACTTTTGTCCAACAACCCTCACGTCCTCCACTTGAAGCGATAGGCTTAGCGTCAGCCTCTCCAGTGTAGTCCTCTCCCTAACCTTCTCATGGATTTCTATCAGGCTCATTAACGAAAACCTCCATAATCTTTTTCCTGCTGTAGGGCTTGTAGCCCCTTTTCCTTGCATGCCGTATCATGTAAAGCGTCCTTTCAACGCTGAAGTCGCTTTGGAAAGAGAAAAGGGGGACTATTTCGTAGTCTTCCCATCCGCAGGCTATAGCCTCGAACAGTATTATTAGCCTCTCCTCGTGCTCAAGGTTTCTCACTGTAGCCTCTCTGACGAGCCTAGCGACCTCCGGCCTAAACTGCGCTATCGCAGCCGAAAAATATTCTCCCCTCCTCCTAAGAACTTCAGCAACCTTCTCGTTCCTCTTGAAGACTGTAGAAGATACTGTGGGACGAGGTTTCTCCTCAACCCTATCGTATACGCTGAAGTCCATTGAAGCATCTTCTCCATCGAAGTCGCTTTCCACTACCGTAGCATATCTTCCGCTTTTCACGTTCACCGTGCCAGGAAGCCTTGCAAGCTGCCTAGGCTTGTACGATGACTGGACGTCAAGAGTTTTCAGGTCAAACTTTTTCACGAGGTCAAGCACATAGAGTCTCATGGCGTTAAAGCTGTTCAGGACAACAGGTTTAAAGAAAATGTGAACGTGATAGCCTCTGTTTCCGCTGAACACCATGAACTTTCTAGTGTTAAAGTAACCGTAAACCTTCTCCGCTTCAGCTCTGGCGGCTGAAATGTCTTCTGAGTCGAAGTCGAAGAACATCCTCCTCAACCTAACCTTCCCAGATATAATGTAGTCGGACATCTCGCTCAAGTCCTGGATCGAGCAGTAGATGTTGCATACACCGTTCCACTTTCTAACACATTCCTCCAACTCGCTCCTGCTCCTCACTAGAAACCGCCTGAAACCGTCCCCCAGGTCCAGTCCAACCTCTCTCTCGAACACTCCGTCAGTGAACATTTGCAGAGGATCTACGGCATGCAAGGCAAAAATATCGGAGGCGGAGCACTAAAAAGGACTTAAAGATAGGGGACTATTGCATAAAATGTAAATTTCTATTCAAATATTATCCGATGCGGAGTAGAGGATGCACAATCTTATCCCATACAATCCGTACGGTATCATACGCGTTGCATTTGCATCTGCGATTATGTCGTTTTGTTCGCTAGCGAACAAAATGCACTTGTGCCGCCCACCAATGTCATTTTGTACGGTAAACGTACGTTCTGCATTTGTGCCGGCGATAATGGATGTGCTGTCTGTCATTTTGTACGGTAAACGTACAAAATGCACTTTGCACCATCTATAATGTCAAAATGTCCGCTAGCGGACATAATGCACCCTGTGCCGGCGCTAAAATTAGAGTGTTCGGCAAGCGAACGCATCATAGGTTCTCCTCCAGCCGCCTAAAGGAAGGGAGTGGCGCCTGAACCTGTACGGTTCAGGACACACCTTGTGCCTGTTAATCTTAAAGCGTCCGGTAAACGGACGCATTAGATTTGCACCACCTGCTAATCTTAGAGCGTCCGCTAACGGACGCTTTGCAACCCAACGGTAGAGAATGCACCCCTTGTCATTCCGTCCGGTAAACGGACGTTCTGCATCTTGCGTCTGCTAATCTTAGAGCGTCCGCTAGCGGACGCATTGCTTTTGCTTTGGTGATAATGTCATTTGTCCCCATATAGGGGGACAACTTGCATAGGTGTCAAGTGCAAAATGTACGTTTACCGTACAAAACGACATTATACCCGGCATCACTCTTAGTGCCCACATTGTCCTTGCATCCACTCCAAAGTCATTCCGTACGGTAAACGTACAAAATGACTTTAGTGCTACTGTCGAATAGGTACGGGACACCATTTATTGGCTTTAGTATATAAGCGAACCTGTACAGTCACTCTATAACATGACTATTGAGTATAATAATCAATGTTGGTTCAACATCTTTCCAAGTCTACGGTTTCAATACAAAAATTGGCTTCTGATGATCGTAAACTTGGGATAAAAGTATCAGTCGGCAGTTGCTTCAGATGCTTTTGAAGCACCTGCATCATAAAGTGTGCGACTTTATTGCATAGGCCTGACACCAAAAATAGAGTCGAACGGTACAGGATCAATTCATCAGATACAAAAATAAAGGGGGGAGAATGTGGAGGCTACGCTTGTTCCGCGAGCTTTTCCTCCACAATATCGTAGAGTAGGTTCGAGTCCATTGTCCCATCAGGTTTCATGAAAAACCTTTTCACTGCATCATATTTTTCTCTGTTGTAGAACTTGAAGAGTATCTCCATCTTCTCTTCCGCCTGCGCTTCGACAGGCTTCTGTTCTGGCACCTGAAGCTTTTCTTGAACCGGTTCAGGCTTCTCTTCAACCTTCTGTTCTTCCGCATGCTTTTTCGCTTCCGCAGCCTGCAAGTCAATAAGCTTCGACAATAGCGCATACTGGAGCTCCATGTCTATCCTTGGAAAACTCTGTACGTATGCAAGCTCTTTCCTTACTGCATCGACAGTGTTGATTTCTGGAGGAATAACTATAGGCCTCTTGAACGGTGTAGTGTGTCCAGGCTCTTCTGGAACAAAGAACTTCTCACCGAATTCTGTGGTAACCCATATCCCAGGTTTCCCCATTTCCTCTGGAGTCGGATGTGTTTCCGGAGAAATTTTAGGCTCCTGTACGGTCTGAGCTTGAGGCTGTGGCTGCGGTTGATCTTGAGACAAAGTTTCCTGAGGCTGCGGCTGGCTTATCACCTGCGTGCTGTACATCCTTGGAATCTCGTAGGATAGAATTTGCTGCTTGATATATTCTTTCGGTGTTCCATTTGCAAGCATTTTAGCGTATCCGATTTGCGCCCGCTTGTCATCGATTTTAGACAAAAGTAGTACGGTCTGGAAGTCTACATCACGAGCTCTAGCCACAAGATCCTTTGCTTCCTCACACAAGTTTTCGTGCACTGCTATATAGTCTTGAACCTCTTGAGGGTCCTTTGCGGTTAAAGCCGCTATCTCTTCCACGGTCTTGCCCATGTCCTTGAGGTCCCAGACCAGTCTTGCGACGTCGACTGGACTAAAGTTTTCCCTAATCTCGTTCTCCCTGATGACGAGGGAGAGCACTTCATCTTCTTTGGCTTCCGTGACAACGGTTGCTGGAATAGTCTTCATTCCAAGTTCTCTGCACGCGGTGTATCTCCTGTATCCGGCTATAAGCCTGTACGCGCCACCCTTCATCTCCTGAACCATTATCGGGTTAATGAGCCCATGCGCTGCAATATCCTTCTTCAGAACCTCAACCTTCTCCCTGTCAATGTATCTCCTCCATCGGGTTGGAAACTCTATCCTGTCAATCTCTATGTCCATAACGCCAACGATCTTCATAGGCAGTCAAGAAGACCATAGATTCAAAGAATATAAAAGAAGTATTGGGGAAAATGTATCTTGGTTTGATATAAGCGAACCTGTACCGTCTCCTTATAGAATGTTCGTCGAGCATAAGAACCTGTACCGTAACTCTATAACATTTGTCCCGCCACCAACATTAAATGTGGGCAGAGTGTACGAAAACGGTACAGTACGAATTAGCTTCATCCTTTCCTTTTATAAGATTTAAACTATGTCGTCTGCTGACATGCTGGAGCCTAAATCCGAATATAGTGCAGAGGAGTGGGCTGAAATTCTCGGTATATCGAAGAGAACTTTCATGAAGCTTATTTCTGAAGCCAAGATTGAGAAGAGTTCTGAGGTTGACGGGGTTCCACAGTATAAGCAGGGGGATGTGATGAAGTATATTGTGTTAAAGAAAAAGATTTCACTATACATCAATTACTTCCTATACTTTTTCGGAGACCGTGGCATGAGTGTGGGAGACCTACATGAGGCTTTTCTCGGCGACTACAAGTTTTATTCGCATGAAGAATTTCGTGATCGCTTTGGAGAGGATGCTTCGGAGAAGATTAGGATGAAGATTTATGACATACTGAGGGTGAGGGAGTGGCGCGGATCTCTTGTAAAAGTTGTTCGCGACAAAAAGCTGGTGTACGTTCTCCCCCAACATGCTACTCCGGAGCAGAAGAAGAATGATGAAGATAGAGGGAACTATCTTAAAATCGTGTTCTTTTTCAATCCCGCCAGCAAGTCAATTAAGTCGACAATTCCTCCGAAAAAGAAGCTTACGGATGATGAAAAAATTGCTTTTCTGGCGATACGCGCTTACGCTGATACAATGTTGTGGTTGGACGAAAAATACTCTCAAAACGGTTCTAAACAGTAACCCTTATATTTTTTGAATGTATTATTTTTCGGTAAGATGTCCAGCATCCTTTATGCCGACAGTGTTAGGCCAGTTGATTTAGTGTGCGAAATATTCAAGGTTCCAAAGTCTTTCATACTTAAGCTTGCTGAAGAAGAGGGGTTGGAGATAAAGAACGTGGATGGGACGGAGGTTGTGGACGTTTTTCAAGTGCTTAAGGCGGCTCTTGTTCACGCTGACAAAAGTGAGAGGATCGGGGACGCGTGCAGGATGTTCGCGAACTTTATGCTCTGGAACGAGAGGAATGGGAGGACTTTAGATGATCTTGTAAGCGGATTCTATACCGCATACATGAAGTATGTTGGCCCAAGATATCTTGGTGTGCCGAACCTCACTATTGTGGACATGAAATTTCACATGAGCGCAGTCTTGAGGAAGATGCGTAAAAATGGTGATGTAGTCAAAACCTTCAGATCATTTTTCGGAACAAAGAAGGTCGTGTGGCTGAGAAAAGAATATGCCAGCGAAGAGGACATTAAACTCGACAGAGCGTACTCTGGGAAAAGATACCTGTTCACGATCGTTGACGGGAAAGTCGTGTGCACAAAATACCTTCACAGGAGCGTCAGAGAAGAAGAGTTCGAAGACCTTCTAAAAATAGCAGGCTACATTCGAAACCTAGTTGGAGAAGCTGCTAGAAAATTTTTGCGATAACACTATCGCCAAGACAATAATGTCATTTTGTACGTTTACCGTACAAAACAGCATCGGCGTTGGTTCAAGATGTCCTCCTATATGGGGGTGATACCGTTATCGCCAAAGCAAGTGCAATGCGTACGTTTACCGTACAAAATGACATACTATGCATCCTTTCGCCATCAGGTTGCAAAACGTACGTTTACCGTACAAAATGCACTTTTACTACGGCGATAAAGCGTTCGTTTACCGAACACGTTACCCTTATGTCGCCTGCTAATGTCGTTTTGTACGTTTACCGTACAGAATGCACTTTTGGTATGGAAATATTCTGTCAAAAAAATAGGGGGGAGGATGGGGCCTACTGTAGTCCTAGGTCCGGGAACTTTGACTTTTCTAGTCCAAGCTCTTCCTGCAGTGTCCTTATCCTTTTAGCGTATTCCAGCATCTTTTCCTTGTCGTTCTGGACTTTGGCGATCTTGTATGCTTTCCACGCCTTCTTTAGTGCGGCCCACGTTTGTCCCTTGTTGAACTGTTTGCTCATGATCTCACCCGCTTTCAATTGAAGCATGAGAAGTATTTAAAAGGATTTCGTGCAATTCATGCCCTAACCCTTAAATATTGCTTCCGCGAAAATTCTACTTGATGTCGGAAAATTCTTCGCAAGAATATACTGAGGAAGAGATAGACTTTTGGAATTCGACATACAAGATTGCTAGGAAGGCGTTCGATAACATAGTTAAACACTTTCACTTTCTACTGGAGGAGCGTGGGAAATGGAGGAGAGAGGATATTTTCTCTAGCGCTGACATTGTGCTTAGAGGGGAAAGGCTTGATACGTGTGATAGTATAGATAAAACTATTCCATCTGTTCCCGAGGACAAGGACTTTAGTATAACAGATATAAGGTTGGGCGACTATGTTCCGCTTGAGACGTACCTGTTTCCGCATGTTGATGCTGAAACTATTGGGTCCTCGAGCGCTCCAGAAGACTATTTTGTGCACGACTATGCTGTTGCGAAGCTGAAGAGAGATAATGATTTTGCGAAAACTGTCTTGGAAGCGTACTCCATATACTTGAAGAGGAAAGGTGTTCCAGCGGATGATGTTCTAAGGAGGGTTACAGAACTCGATAGGATGAACGAATTTAATCTAATAGATGCTGTCGCAGAGACTGCTGCAAAGGAACTCATATCATTCTACTTCATGAAAGAGTTTATTGAAATGTACTTTAAAACAGAGAAAAGAGGAAAAATGAAAATTCCATCCGGCTACGAGACAAAGGTTATTGCAACACTCTACTTTCTAGGACGCAAGGATCTAGCAGAGTACGAGATAGAGATTTTGAAGAACCTTTCTGAAGCCGACTACAGAAATATTACAATGTGGAACACTCCGTGTATGCTTCTATGGTACCCCCTAGTAGTCTACACTAGTGGCTACAAAGAATGTGAGGATCTGACGACTGATGAAGATCTTGAAAGGTTCAGAACAAAAATTTACGCTCTTAAGAGAGTCTACACTATTCTTCCACTGTTCGCGATTGTAGACAACAATCGCCGACTTGCACTATTCTACGCCCGCCTTCTGCTCCACCTCTACAGATACTTTTGTGGGGAGAAAACATTTTCTCTAGCCGAGTGGTGGGGTGTTGAAACATTTGAATTCTCAAGTGCCATCATATTTTCTGGGCCAGAGTATAAGAATCGCCCTCCATCTCCGTCAGTAGAGGAGCCTGGAAAGTTCAAGGAAGCCGGTATGATCACTTACCAAATTTCAGAATTCATTTGCGACGAGGATGAAAAGCGTCTCTCCTACATTAAAAGACATTATCCTGAAACAGGAGACACCTGGATGAGTTCTATCAAACTCTTCGACTCCTTGTACGGCGATTACGTTTGGATAGGATACCTTGTTCCTGAAGAAGATAAGATTGTTACGGAAGCAATATATCGGGACGAGGACACTCCTTCTCTTGAGAACGCGATATTCGAGGAACCTATTGATTCTAAGACTCCTGAAGGTAGGAAGTTGCACTTGAACGCTGCCGTCTACTACTTCTACAAGACTTTTCAGGTTAACATTTTCTTCAGAAAAATTGGTGGAAAATGGAAGGTTGTCGACATGGAGAAGGGTAGAAGCTTTCTCTTCGAACCTTGGCAGATTACACTTCTTCTTCTTTAAGCTGTGGGCTAACACGCTTGAACACTTCCCTATCTGGTTCTTCTTTCTTTTTCGGTCTCCCCTTCTTTTTCCTCAAGATTCCGGGCTTGTAGTAGAAGGTTGTCTCCTTTTTCTCTGACGAAGTTTCAGGCTTCTTTCCTTTTCCTTCCTTCCATACTATGGAAAGACTAGGTTTTTTCGGCCTAGATTCTTCTGCAAGCCTTGGAAGAGCTTCTGAGGGAGGAATAGTTTCCTCTATGCTCAGCCCTGGTTCGCGTGGAATCTGAGTTTCTTTCTTAGCCACCATTCCCATAGTAGCCTCTCTTTCTTTTTCATCGTATGATGGTTTCTCGTATGCTCCCTTAACCTTCCCTACTGGAGCTTCGACCGGCTCAGTCAAAGACGTTCCCTTCAGAAACTTTCTCTCCTTCATTCTTCTGTCAATTGTTTTCCTTAAAGCATCAACTCTTTCCTTCAATGGTGCAACCTTTTTTTCCTTGAGCCCCTTAACTCTCGAAACCTCTTTGATGTCTGTTAGGACCTTGTTTCTCTCGCTGTGCACAATCTCTGGATCAACTTCATCTGATGGCGCCTTCTTTTCTAGGTCTCCAACCCTATCCTCGAGCTTATACTTTAGTCCATCAGTGCTTCCCCTATAGTCTCTGATCTTTTCAACATCTGCTACAGTGAACTCGGAGTTCTTGTCAAATATTCTGTCGAAGGTCCTGTTTTCGAGATGGAAACCTAATGCTGCCTTATGAACTGGGTCGCTGTAGTAGTCTTTATCCGCCTCCACGGCCTTGGCAAAGATTCTGGCCTGCCCCTCATCTAATCCGACGTTTGTAAGATACGATATTTTTTCTGCCTGGCTCATGTTAAGAAAGTTGTCTGCAACATTCGAGTACTGGTTTCTGAGATCCTCCTTGTCTTTTCCGCTAAGTTCGACTGGAAGCCTTGCTGTCAAAACTCTCGAAAACTCCGTGTACTTGTCTGTTAGAGACTTTTCAGTTTCTCCTGCAATATGAGATGGTGTGACGACTCCTATCGCTGAAGGCATCTTTGAACCTGCTGCCACCTGAGTGCTGGTTGCAATAAGCGCTGCTCCAGCACCCTTCAAGCCAGTTATACCTCCAACCTTCAAAGCCTCTCTCGTAGGAAGCCCTGCTCTTGTAGCAGATACTGCTCCGAGTCCAAACGCTGTTCCCCCAGCTGCAGCAGTCTGTCCGATCATCATTCCTGAAGCGATAAGCGCTCCAGCACCTGATAGGGCTGTGGTCGTTGCAGCGCTTACTGCGCTTCCAACCATTGGAGC
>Ga0080004_1149899_pt1 | contig 11744 bp, 5 predicted proteins | sample WasSprMetagenome_FD_69207 | JGI IMG/M metagenome (GOLD analysis project Ga0080004, IMG submission 69207) | Sulfidic aquatic microbial communities from Washburn Spring, Yellowstone National Park, USA - WS (SPADES assembly) (version 2) | ecosystem: Environmental > Aquatic > Thermal springs > Hot... | reverse complement strand
ATGAATTGAAAAAGATCATTGAGTGTCTCCAGTGTTCTCATGATTAGGGTAGTATTAGAATAATATTGTTTAGAAATTTTTTATGTTATCAAATCAAATATTTATTAAGGTGTCTTTATTTGCAAAATCTTTTAGAATCTGGAAATTTTCCTATTGAGATCGTGAATATTGCAAGTGCTAAAGAGAAGGGGCCTGGGAGACCTCCTTTTTGGGAGATGATTTTTTGGTGGACTAGAAAACCTCTTGCATCTGCCAGAGCAGTTATTCTAGCTTCTCTGTTATCATCTGATTTTGATGTGGAGCGTTTTATCAGAACTATTTTCCCAAGCTATAAGGGTAGAGGAAGATTTTCAAAGACGCCTCATTTTCTTAATCCTAATCTCAAACTGCTTAATAGAGAATATATTGAGAAGATTAAAAGAACAAGACTTCTGGATCCGTTTGCGGGCTTCGGCTCGATCCCTCTAGAAGCTATAAGACTGGGAGTTGGAGAGGTCGTTGCCTCTGAGCTTCTTCCCACAGCAGTAGTTTTTCTCAGAGCAGTATTAGAATATCCTAAAACAGCTGTAGAGAAAAAGATCGAAAGACAGCTGTTAAATGACGTAGAGAGATGGGGGAGATGGGTATTAGAAGAACTTAAGAAAGATCCTGATGTCAAAGAGCTTTACGACCCTGATGTAGCAGTCTACATAGGAACATGGGAGATCAAATGTCCATACTGTGGAAGATACACACCATTAATAGGAAACTGGTGGCTCGCCAGAGTAAAAGAAAAGAGAGGCTTTAAATCATTAGCCTGGATGACACCGGTCAAGACAGAGAAAGGAGTAGAAATAAAAATAGAAAAGATCACAGACAGATCAGTTCTACAAACAGCAAAAACGATCAGAAGAGGCAGAAGAACAATAGGAATAGAGATAGGCGATAAAAAGATTATAGTAGGAGACCCAGCATTAAACGGAGAACCAAATATAGATGCTCAGGCAAACAAAGCAGTATGTCTATACTGCCACGCAAATATTAAAGGAACAAAAGAGAAATGGCATGTGAAAGAGGTTTTACGAGAGTGGAATGAGAGATTAGAGAAATATCTCAACGGAGAGATCAGTCTCGAAGAACTTAGACAAAGCCCAGCTAGGCCGAGACTACTAGTAAAAGTAGGGATCGTCAGTAAAGAACTGGAGTTTGAGCCTGCAAAGCCAGAGGATGATGAAAAGCTTTGGAAAGCATTAGAGAAACTAAAGACATTATGGGGAGATCCGGATATACCAACCGAGTTATTTGCTCCATATCAGATGGGTAGTGCAGGAGCGTTTAGAATAACCTTATGGGGCTTTGATAAATTTTACAAATTGTTTAATTCACGTCAGCTTCTAACACTTGTTAAACTAGTTAAATTGATTAGAGAAGCAGGAAAGAAAATAGAAGAAGAAAAACAAAAAGAGGGATGGAGCAGAGAAGAGGCATTCAAATACGCAGAGGCGACAACAACATACCTAGCAATAGCATTAGCTAGACTTATAAACTTTAATTCTATAGTAAATACGTGGTATTCTGGTTCTCTTTTAACAAACAAGGTTCAATCATCTTTGTCCTTTAGAGGTGTAGCAATAACGTGGAATTGGTGTGATACAAATGTATTATACGAAGAAAGAAATCAGTACTCAATAAAGGGCAATGTGAATTCTATGATAAGAGGATTGCTTTATCTCGTTTCTGCTGTTTTCGGTAGTCCTAGTAAGGTTAAGGTTTTGCTTGATGATGCTACTAGCCTTGGGAAGATCAGTGGAGAAAGGTTTGATCTTATAGTCACTGATCCTCCTTATAGAGATGATGTGCCTTATGCTGAGCTAAGTGACTTCTACTATGTCTGGCTTAAGAGGGCTTTAAGTGATAATGATGGTGTTTCTCTGAGGCCTAGGTTTCACGCTGATCTGTTTTTCCCAGGTGGTGTTGAGATTTCTACTCAGTGGGAGTGGTTTGCTAGTCGTGAGGTTTCTCTTAGTGAGGGAAGGTGTGAGTATTTTAAGATGGGTGCTGGAGAAGATTGTGAAAGGGTTTATGAGAAGCTTTTGAAGTCTAGTTTCAATTCTATGGTTGAGAGACTTAATGAGGATGGTGTTCTCATCACTTATTTTGCTCAGAGTTCTCCTGAGGCTTGGAGTTCTCTTCTTGAGGCTGGCTTGAGCAACGGACTTTATCCTGTTGTTGCTTTTCCTGTTATTACTGAGAGTGAGGAAAGTGTTATCTCTCGTGGAAAGTCTGCCATTTCTGCGAGCATTGTGATAGCTTGGAGAAAGATCAAACAGGCTGAGCCTCTTGATATATCTGTTAAATATGATGAGCTTGTCGAAAAGGCCGTTAAAGCTCTTCGAGATGTTGAGAAGGCTTTGGCTGAGGCTGGTGGTGATGTTGTTTCTGAGCTTTATGGCGTGACTATATATGTGATGACTTACGCCAGAATATTAAGTCTCCTCGCCTCTGGAGGAAGACCTGTTAAAGCTGGTAGACCTCTTGATTCTAAAGAGATTGCTAGGCTTGCCTCAGAGATCCTTGCTAGAGCATATGTGAAAGAGGCTGGAGCATCTTTATCTCATGAAGACTCTATATTTTATCTTGTTGTGAAAAAAGTTTTTCCACGTGGTGAGGAGGGTCGTAGACTGGCTTCTAGTAGTGATCTTATACTTTTAAGTTATGGAGTTGGGGTCAAGAAAGAGAGAGCTCTTGAGGATCTTGAGAGAAGAGGTGTTTTAAAAGCTTATGGTAGAGAGGAGGAGACTGAAGTTGCCAGTAGAAAGACCTATATGTTGATTGAGCCTGCTAAAAGTGGTGATGAGACAGAGCTTTCACAGATATTGAGAATGCATAATGTATATCCTGAGAATCCTGCCACTTTTAGAAGTCCTGTGCATGTCTTACATGCTCTTATGTTATATGCTTTGAAGCCTAAAGATGTTTTCACAAAATATTATGAGAGGATATATTTGGCAAACCCATCTCTAGTCTCAGAAGCTGTTGAGCTGGCTAAGGCTCTCACAACTTTAGAAGGAGATCCTGAGGCCGAGCTTGCCTCAAGAGTGATCGAATATTTAGGAGGATCTTTTAAGAATAAGAGAGGTGTCTCCTTATATGACTTCACAAAACATTAGATCTTTCATCAGCGTTTTAAAACCTCGGGCTGAGGTTTTAGAAGGCAGAATAGTTGAGGCTGTCAATCTCGCTAACATATATATATTCAACGAGCTGAGAGATAAGATCCCTGAAGCAATACCTGAGGCTGATAAGATCAGGCCTAATCCTCTGTATAATCCAATGGAGTTTCTGAAAAGAACATACTTCAGCGAAGCGATCAAACAAGTTATAATGAAGGTATTCGGCGGATTAGCAGGAGTCTCAAACGTATATATTGATGAGAGAGGTGGCAGAATTCCTATTAATGCGAGAGTATTAATAATACCTAGTCATCTGGGGGGAGGCAAGACTCATCTTCTCGCAACATTGTATCATCTTTCTAAACTTGTTAATGAACGTGGAGAAGAGATTATAAGATTTTTCGAGGAAGATAGGAAAGTTGTACATGCATTAAAACATGCTATTGGAGTAATTAAGCAACGTTATAAAAAGATTGAGATCGTAGCTTTAGTGGGAGACGTAAGAACTCTCTCACCAAGCCCAGACAAGCCTCTTAAAATTGATGACATAGAGATATTCACACCATGGGGGTTATTAGCATATCTATTAGGATCATATAGAGATATTGAACATGCTGATAAAGGTCATTACGCTCCAAAAGTAGATGAGTTAAGAAAGATTCTTCAGAACAGAAGTGTTTTAATTCTTCTAGACGAGCCAACTGGCTACATGGAGGAGGCGGTTAGAATCAGCATACGTTATCAGGGCTACAGCGAATCATTTATTCAATTTATTAAAAATCTGGCCGAGGCTGTCAACGACTCTCCTGGTAGTGTTCTGGTTATAACTCTCCCAGCTGAGTATAGAGAGGGAGTTCTTCAGACAGGTTTCCAGAGTCCAGAGTATGTTATGAGGATAGATGCTGTGCTCACTAGAGTAGCACATGAATATATTCCGCCTTTAGAGTTTAGACGTGATGTTGTTGAGGTGTTTAGAAAAAGAATTTTTGAGAATACAGGATCAGATGAAGTTATTGAAATGATCAGAACTTTGACGCAAGAGTTAAGCAACAGAGCATTTAAAGACTCAACGTTGAGACGTTCTATTGAGATTAAATATGGTGATATAGCCAGTTTTATCAGACGTGTTGGAGATTTCTATCCGTTTCATCCAGCATTTGTAGAGGCTCTTATCAATATCGCCTCTATCAATCCTCAGCTGGGTCTCACAAGATATCTATTAGCTTATGTAGCAAAGATCATTAGACATGTCTATGAGTTGAGACAGAAATATGATAGAGATCCTATGATCACGTTTATAACGCCGTGGCTTATACCAATTGATAAGATAGAATATAGAACAGAATTATTAAGAGGATTACTTACACAATATCAAAATGAGTTTCACAGAATATATGAACAAGATGTCAAAATATTTTCCTCTAAAGTAGACAATTATATATGGATCATCGAGCCTCCTCAGAGACAGGATCAATTGGAGTTCATTAAGGGAGCTCTTGCCAGAACTATATGGCTATACACAATCCCTGGACGTGGGAGCAGAGTTGCAGACATGGCAAAATTTTATCCAAAGATCTCAGAGATGCCTATAATAATTTATGATCCATTGGTATTTCAGAATATAATGGCTGCAGACGTGTTAAATCTGGTCAGCGAGTTATTAGAGACTTCAACATATCTATCTAAAGCCGGTGAAGAAAGAGTTTTTTATGCATTAATTCCTGATATACAGAAATTCTTGAGAGACAGATTTAATTCAGCTACTGATCATGATGCGTTGATAACTTTAGAACAGAAGTTTGCTCATCCTACCGTGTTCAAGTCTGGACGTAAGATAAAACACATCATCCCAATACTTACTAATAAGATAAATGAGATCGAAGATCAGTTGAAAGAAATTTTTGTCTTAGATCAAAATCCGGTTTTATTTATATATCTAGGCTTGACAGATCCTCCCAGCGAGCTTGAGGACGTGATTTTAATAAGAAATAATGTTCTTCTTTTAAAACCTGATTATGGATCAGATCCGAGAGAAGCAGGTCTTGTCTTCACAGAGATTTTCAGACGTATTGTAGGTTCAGAGCCTTCTACGATCAGAGACTATATAAAAACTCTTCTGAAATTGTATAAAGTTGTAAATGAGATCTATAATAAGAGAGAGTTGTTAAAAAGCGAATTTGGAGAGGAGCATCTTGATTATATCTACTCATTTCTTAAGAAGATGAGAGAAGACGTTGAGAAACAGATAGTGGCAGCAATATATTCTTCTCTCAAAACGATCGTTTTAGGAATACAAAGACTAAGATATAATATTGATTTGAGGCCTCCAGAAGAAGAGCCTAAAGATCTTTCTAATTTAGCAAGATTAATTGAGGAGGTCTTAGAGAAGCGTGGAATTTTAACATCGTGGACTTGGAATGATCTTTATAATCAGCTGAGACATATGGAGGTGATATGGGATCATTTAGATCGATCGATTAAAAAGCCTGTTAAAATCAAAGATCTTTGGGATCAGCTTTTGTTCTCTGATGCTGTGAAACCTCATTTAACAGGTTTTAATGATTTTATTGATATGCTTAAGACAGCCTATGAAAATAATTATGTAGCATTTAAATATCAAGAACATATATTATGGCTGAAGAATCCTTACACAGCTGAGGAGGCGGAACAATATTATAGAACAAAATTTGTTAAAGAAGGCAGATTAAATGACTGGGAGAGAGATGTCGAGAAGAGACTGAATAAATTAGGCATCAAATTATCTGACGTCGAGATCATCTCTCCACAACATCTTATAAATAATTATATTGAACAGCTGTCAAAAATTAGACAGGTGATGCCTGGCGAGAATGTTATTAGAAAACTATTCGTATATCTACCAGATGGAAGACAGGATTTTGCAGTATTTATTGCACAACACAGAGATCCTCTGGAGCTTGCAGATAAATTGTCTAAACATCCTGTTGTTTTGATCGAAGAGACTCCACCTAGAACATTCTTTTTAAAAATAACTAAAGTGTCTGAGACTTCATATCTTGATAAGCCTGTGGAGATTGAGGGCGATCAACGCGTCTCGCTAACAATAGAAGGAGTTGTTGAGTCAAAAGATGTTTTTCCAGTGACAATAGAGGCTAAAGCTCTTGACGAGAGAGGTGTGATTATTAAAGAAAAAAGTGAGGAAAGAAAGATCCCATCAAACTTTAAACTGACACTTGACATAGATAAACCAGGTCTATTCAATATATTTGTATCAGCATATGAGAGAGAAGGCTATAGAATAGGCGAGATTTATGTTGCTCGTGTGAAAGTGAGAGGAGAAGTATGTAGAGAACACACGTTGAAAGGCTCTGAATATACTAGAATAATGGAGTTGTCAGCTGAAGAAGCAAAATTAAACATTAGATCTCTCTATATACGAGGTAGAGTTGTCAGACATGCAATATTATATTTAAGAGAAGTTTTAGAAGAGTTAGCGAAATATCAAGTGAAAGTTTCTGGCAGAATAACTCAGAAGACTGCTACCGAAGAGATTACAGTGACTTTCAAGAGTACGGCTAGTTCTAAAATAGCTAAATTTGTTGCATCACTTGGAGTCGAGGAAGATTTAGATGTTGATATAGAATTCTCAAACATCTCATTAAACACTTTGTTATCATCAAAAATTGCTAGAAACAGACTATTTGAACAACCATTAACATCATTAGTAGAGATAGTGTTATATGAATGTAGAAAGATTAAATGAGTAGGGAGACAATTTGTCTGAGAAGATGATGGCCGGAAAACTTAAAGTTGTTATACAGCCTGTGTATTCTACGAAGCCTTATTATATTGTCAGATGTTATGATACAGGGAGACTGATAGTATTTGGCAAAAAGATCTATAAACAAGATCTTGTGTTAAGATGGTTGTTATATAATCAGTCTCTAATAGATCAGGGGTTTGTCAAAGTGATGAAAAAAGAGAAAAGCTCTACCCGAGTTGTATTTGATGAGAAGGCTGAACGTCATTTCAAACTATTCATATTTCATATATACAGCGTGTTAAACATAAGATCTTCTAAAAGAGCTGATTGTCTAGCTAAATGTTGGAGCCGTCTCGACGCGATCAGTCCTATCATAGATATTCTGTGGGAGCTTATGAAAATGTCAGATCAGAAGAGATTCTCTTCTCTTTTAAGAGGCTATTGTTTATGCAGATAGATCGTAAAGATCTTATTGTAAGCATCTTGAAATTTATCTTAGAGCCTTTGTTTAAATATAATCCATTTTTCACGTTATATTATAATCCATTCTCAGATCCTCCAGGGCCTGAGATTCCTCGCAAACCTTATTACAACTATCTTCATCAAGTGGCATTAGTCTCTGAGACTATTCCTAGAAGAAATATAAGGATCCTTATAGGAGACGAGGTCGGGCTGGGCAAAACTATCGAGGCTCTTAGAATTATCAAATATCTCATTACAATCGAAGAAGCAAAGAAGATACTTATTATAGCCCCAAGATCATTAATTAGACAGTGGCTTTATTACGAGTTTAAAGATCTTCTTCATGCGCCTAGGATAATCAGAAGATTATCAAGAAAAAACATAGAGTCTTTAATGTTTGAAGAAAATATATGGGGAGAACATAGACCTCTTATACTGCTCGCTCCTATGGATCTTGTTAAAAGAGGTAGCATAGATCGTCATAAACACGGCCCTTTCAAGCCGTATTATGATTTTATTTCAAGTGTTAAATGGGATCTTGTCGTTATTGATGAGGCTCATCATATTGGTTTCACAAGAAGCAGAGCTTCTCTCAGAACTGTTAGACTCTCACCTATATGTGTAAATGCTAAACATCTGATTCTTTTATCAGCAACGCCATCTCGCGGAACACATAGAGATATGCTCGGCAGGATCAGTCTTCTAATTCCAGAGGTCTCTAAATATATTAAGATAATAGAAAAGGATCCTGTGAAACTTAAGAGGCTGTACGAGGTTTTATCTGATTATCTAATATATAGAAGAGTTAAAGAACATGTTAATAAGCTTGAGAATAAAGAGATATTTACTAGACTAACTTCTTTTATAGCTTTAATCAGATTAGATAGATATAGAGAATTATATGAGGAGCTGAGCAGATTCCTCGGTCTGCTCCTCAGATCTATGGATCCTAAGTCTCCTGCTCTTCTAAAAGTTATTGTATTAAAAAGAGCTTTATCAAGCCCTCATGCGTTTCTCAAAACATTTTCTAAAATAGTGGAAGGCAGAGCCGTCAATCAGACGAAAGCTTCTTATAATGATCTTTCTATTGAGAAAGATCCTGACAAATTAATCGAGACAGAGCTTTCAAAAGTTTTAAGACATATCCCAGAGGAATTGCGTGAAAAAACATCGTATCTATTGACAGAATTTGAAAAACTTTATGAAGAAGGAGATCCAGGTTTTAAAGCTCTTGCATATCTATTATATAATGTTATTGTCTCGCCAGAGTTTCTGCCGAGAGAATTACGAGGAGATTACATAGTTTTTAGCGAATATAAAGATACAGTTGAATATCTCTATGATAAAATAATAAGATTTTTTGTAGAGAAAGGATTTGTAATAGATGAGAACATAAGATCTAAGATTGTCAATGAGACTTTGAAAAGATTTCGAGAGAAAGAGTTTTTTGAAAAGACTTATCTTAAATATAAAGATCTTTTGGAGAAATCTCTAACAATACTTTCAAAAATAGATAAAACAATTTTTATTGCAAAAATTTCTTCTGAAAATCAGGAGGTAGCATATTTAATTCCGGACATTGTAGAGGTTATTGAGAACATAACTCCTAAAGTGTTAAAAATCTTGATCTCTACTGACATAGCTTCTGAAGGTCTGAATCTTCAGCAATTTAATATAGTGGTTAACTACGACATTTCTTGGAGCCCTATTAGAAGAGATCAGCGTATTGGTAGAGTTTATAGACTTCGTCAGAGAAGAGATTGTATAATGATCGATTTTATAAGAGATACCATGGCTGAATATGTTTTCTATACTAAATTATTATATAAATTATTAAATATTATTGAACAGAGTCTCGTGTCGAGACCTATTGAAGGTGTGCTAGAGCTTTATATCGCTCGTAGACAGCCTAGCGGCGAGGAACATTTATATCTATCAGAAAAGACTGTGGGTTTAGCACTTGCAGAGTTATATGAGAGGTATTACGGTGGAGGAGAGGATCTTGAGACATCTGTTGATATGATCTATAGAGAATTGTTAGAGAAACTGAAAATATATAAAGATCTTGTCGAGAACTTAACGTCTAAATATGATCTTGATAGATTAAAAGATCTTGTTGAAGATATCGCCGGCTGTAGTAGTCATGAAGAGTTCAGATCTGTAGTCTCTCAGGCTCTGGAAAAGTTTTTCAATGAGAAAACAGAGGATCCTGCCAGAGCTCTTAGAGAGCTTTTTGAAAAAACATATTCAGCTCCCGAGCTTCCTCACGGCGTTGTGTTGCTAGTAGATGAGCCAGGTTTTGAAGAAGGCTATCTAGCCATAATAGATCTTATGATAGATAACAAGATAAGATATTCTCTACCTATTGCTATAGTTATTCAGAGAGATAGATTCAAACCTTATTGGGGTCTCAAGGTCTTGAAATGGCTGACAGATCTTAAAGATAGAGGAAAAATACATATTATAAGCGGGGTTCAGGGTCACAATGTTTCAGATACTGATATACTTTATAAATATGTTTTGAGAGTAGGAAAAAGATTAGAACAAGATTTTAATTCATGGATCAGAAATAAAGAGATGAAGCTTAAAGAATTCATTCCTGAATTCATAGGTTTCACAGGTTCTTTAGAAGTGAGATTACGTGATAGATACATCAGGATCATTGGGGCTCAAAATATTGAGGAGTATGAGATTTTTGTAAAGAGCTTATCAGAAGATCTTAGAAGATGGATGGAGGAAGTCAGCATAAACTATGTGGCTAAAATCTATGAAGAAAAAGGCTGTATAGTTTTAGAAAAGAATATCGGTGTATATAAACCATATGACCTCTTAATTAGATGCCCTGATCATCCTAATTTATATGTTGAAGTCAAAAGTCATTTAAAAAATCTACTTGTAGCCGAGTTGACAGATTCTGAGACAAAATTTGCTGAAGAACATCCACACGAGTATATTGTCTGTGATGTCATGGGCTTAGAGAATAAAGATCCTAATTCTTGGATGATCATCTGTGGATTATATGCTGACCTGCCTAAAGAACTAATAATCGCGACGAGAGAGGAGAAGAGAGCCAGAATATATTTCAGATCATAACATGAACCCTACTAAATACTACTTCAGATCATCAAAAGGATCATAGTTAAAAATGTGATGTCTAACATAAAAACATTTTTATCTACCTCCAGCTAGCTCATATTCTCCTTTTCTCAGCTATCTTTGTCTATAATATTTAACAAAACTCTCAAGGTTTCACCAACATTCTATAATGAAAAAGCTATCATCAGCTCTCTAAGCCATGTTCTAGAGTATACTATGGAGATTATATCATTATATCAGAATCAGATTTCTCATATATATTTTGACAATCATGCTAGTATCAAAATATAAAATATAAAATGTTCGACCAGTCTCATCTCTATGATCTCTCGCCACTTACCAGAATCAGACTTTACAAGAGGTTTGACATGTCTTATCATTGATATTTTATCTCAAGATGTCTCTGTAATTCATATATAATTAATTCGTCAGCTAGTTTTTCTCTTATGATCTTCTGTATCCCATAGCAATTTTTTAACTCTCTCTTCTAAAAGCTTCATCTTAAACTTACACCAAGATCTTTATTAATCTATGTAGCAGCTTTGATCTTTTCCTATGTATAATTAACCTCTATTTTTACGTTACATTATCAGAAGATCCAGTTCTAGAAAGCTAGGGAGACATTTTCAAAGGTCTGATATTTTTAATAATCTTAACGGCCTCATTATGATGTCTATCTTTTTTAGATGTCAAAGCTAGAATTATGTCAGTCTCTATCAGAGCAATCTTTCTTTAACTCTCTTTTCAGCCTCTCTCAGCGCAGCTTCTCTCAACTTTTTAATCTCTTTCTCAACATCTGTCGTTCCACGTAAGACTGATGATGTGAGAAGATCTATAGGATCTTTAATCGGCTCAATAATCAGCTTCCCATTCTCCACACGTGCACTGACAACATTCTCTATGTTAAGCAATGATCTTATTTCCTTCGGAATAAGGATCCTACCTTTGTCATCAACTTTCAATATAAACTCCAACTTCCCACCAAATCGAAGAAATACCTCCCACTAATATAGGTTTGTATCCTTAGAGTCTCTATGAAAAATATCATAGAACATTTGTATCATCAACTCTGTTTTCTACATAATTTTTTCTTGAGAAGGAGGAAGACCAGCGTCATACTCATGAGTCTTATGAAGACAATTATCTAATAAGAAACAAATACAAAACAGATAGCGCCGGGGGCGGGATTTGAACCCGCGCGGGGTTTCCCCCACCGGCTTAGCAGGCCGGCGCCCTACCAGGCTAGGCGACCCCGGCTCCATAAACTATTATTGTTGAAAGATTTAAAAACT
>Ga0080004_1121837_pt1 | contig 11747 bp, 8 predicted proteins | sample WasSprMetagenome_FD_69207 | JGI IMG/M metagenome (GOLD analysis project Ga0080004, IMG submission 69207) | Sulfidic aquatic microbial communities from Washburn Spring, Yellowstone National Park, USA - WS (SPADES assembly) (version 2) | ecosystem: Environmental > Aquatic > Thermal springs > Hot... | reverse complement strand
AATTTTAGCGTCGCCGAGATCCTTCTTCAGCCTCCTCTCAGATTCTCTAGCATCCAAGCCCCAGTAAGGTGTAGCGTCGCCAAAACTAACTTCACCGTCTTTCACGAATATGTAGGTTGGCTTCTCCGCCCTACCTGATATAACCAGTAGATCGTAGCCCGCTGCCTTAAGCTCAGCACCCCAAAAGCCTCCTGCATTAGCGTCACCAAAGAAACCAGTCAAAGGCGACTTAGCAACAACGGTGTGCCTACCAGCAACAGGTGTAGGCGTACCATTCACAGGACCTGTACAGAAGATGAGAAGATTATCTGGGTCCAGAGCTCCCACCCAGCTGGGAACGCCGTCGTAAAGTAGTCTTCCACCGATACCGTAACCTCCAATATACATTAAAGCGAGCCCTACATCTAGAGGTTTAGTGAAGATTTTTCTCCGAGTTAGATCCACATACAGAATCTTACCAACATAGCCACCTTTTGGCACTAGCATACTTTAAACCTGTTCCCCATCATATACTTTAACCTTTCTTTGCGGATAACGATGTCTATTTTCCTGAAATTAGTATACCCTGTGGTCGATCCGCTGGTACAATATGAATAGGTCCCTCAACTGAGAGATGATAGAAACCCCCTACCAAACCTACATAAGAAAGATGCCTAAGGACGACATCATCACAGACGAAGAATCAGTTGAGACATACTATGCCCAAAAGATCTAGAAAGAGGTATACTCATTTCGGGAAAACACAACATACTATTTCATTACAAAAGTTTATATAAGGTGGCTTTGTTACCTTTTGATTGTGATTAATTGGATCAAACAAAGATAAGATTAATGTGTAAGATAACTTCTATAAAAGGACATTGCCGTGCTGGGCATAAAGTTGGAGAAGAATTTGAAGCAACTTTCTATAAAGATGGGGATTGGCAGAGCGTGGATAGGATAGGTATGCGGACTCCCAGTATATGTGGTCATCTCTACTATGTTCTTTATCCCTACTTAATTGCTTTACAATATGGAGGAGAATTTCCGTGGTTAGAAAATAAGGATTTGTTTTACATATGCTGCCCAGACCCTAGAAATAGTGTATGCGTGGAAGTGAGAAGAATAAAAACCTAAGAAGGGAAATGAATATTAGCAGACCTTCGTCTTTCAGGGCTTAAGCAGCACTTTTATAACCTCATCCTTTCTTTCCGAAGCGAGGCGAAACGCATCTTCTATCTCGTTAAGAGGTTTGATAACGCTTATCAGAAGATCAGGGTTCAAGTAACCGCTAGCCATCATGCTTAAAACTTTAGGAAATTCGCTAACATAAACGCTTGAACCCACTATTTCAACTTCTCTAAATAATACGGGTGTAAAATATACATTGGAGGAGGCGCTAAATATACCTGTTATCACTATACGTCCTGCAGCGGCTGAAATTTCTATAGCTTGCTGCAACATAGCTGGATTACCAGTAGCTTCAAATACTATATCCGCTCCCTCCTTACCCAATAAGCTCTTGACAGCTTCATTCACATTTACATTTAGAGCGTTTAAGGCCGCATCCACTTTCATCTCTTCAGCAACCTTTAATCTCCTTATATGTTTACCGACCACAATAACCTTTGACGCCACTTTTCTAACAATTTGAGCTATCCCCAGGCCAATTGTACCATCGCCTAAAATCACAACAGAGCAACCTGGCTTCAGTTCACTTCTATTAACAGCATGTAAAGCTACCGATAATGGTTCTGTAAGAGCAGCAGATAACAGCGGAACGTTTCCAGGAATTTTAAAGACTTTAAACGACGGTATCTTAACATATTCAGCGAATGCTCCTGGTAAATCAAATCCTATAGCCTTAATACGGTAACAGAGATTCGGTTTACCATCTAAACAAGCCTTACATTTAAGACAAGGTATGATGGGTTCACCAACAACACTATCTCCTATATTTAAGGAACTAACTTTATCTCCAACCTCGTCTACCGTGCCTGAGAACTCATGTCCTAAAATAGCAGGCTTCTTCACCCATTCTGAAAACATCCCTCGAGCTAACTGTAAATCCGTGCCGCATATACCTGCATATTCAACTTTAACAATAATTTCTCCTTCTTCAACCTTTGGTCTGTCTACATCCTCTACACGAAACCTCAAATCGGGATAAATTAAAGCAGCTTTCATCCACGTCACATAACAAATTACTTCTATTTTAGTTTTTCCGAGCGGCTGCTTTCAAAAAATTAACGGACCAATCTTTAGCCTCACCAGCTTAAGGTCCCATTTCTTTTTTTGAAAATTTACAGAGTCCGCCTTGGGAACCACAAAAAATAAAAGCGAAGCTACGCTCTCTTCATATTTTTAGATCTTGAAAAACTTTTTTAAGGATGTTCACACATGTGAACGATACCTATGGAACAGCCAGCTGCTGAGATTGTTTTAATTGACGTTGATAAAATTGATCCAAACCCATTTTTATTACGCCTAGATCACCACAGAAATGTAGAGCAACTCATGAATTCACTAAAGCTTTTAGGGCAACTTTCACCTGTAAGGGTTAGACACCACCCGCGGACTGATGGCAGATATCAACTGATCTTCGGGCATAGAAGACTCGAGGCAGCTAAGCGTTTGGGTTGGACTACGATTAAAGCTGTAGTTGTGTCAGCCAACGACGAAGAAATGTTCTTGACAGCGTTAGCCGAGAATCTGGAGGCTGATAGTCTTACTGATTTTGAAAAAGGTTTGGCGCTAAAAAGATTAAATCAACAATTCGGAAAAAGTTACGAAGAGATCGCCAGGCTTATAGGAAGAAGTAAAGCGTATGTAGCGCAGCACATAGCTATGACTGACCTTTTTAATGAAGAACAGCTAAAGAACCCAGACGTTCGTGAACTTCTTCAACATCTTACCGAGGGACATGCCAGGGTCCTCTTACGTATTAAGGACCCTAAAGATAGATTAGCTGCAGCTTCATTAATAGTTAAAGAAAAGCTCTGTGTAAAAGAAACAAAGAAGATTATTGATCTTTTTTGGAGCCGGAAATTGCAATCTTCCAGTGAAACAATGACATCTAACCGCAGTGGCGAACCTGAACAAGAAGAAGTGAAGCGGACAATTAATCAATTATTTGAACGTGTCAATGCTGGTTATCTAGGGATTTTGCGAGAAGCGCGTGATATAAACAATTTTACAATCGTCTTCGACTTCTTTCCCCATCATATCGACCAAGGAGAAAGTGCTCTCAGACGTAACTTGGATCATGTTACTCAATATGAAAAGTTTTGGCTAGCCGCTAAAGACATAAGGGTTAAGGTGTTTGGCAGCTTTGCATATGCTATTTGCTCCGTAGAAAAGAATTTTATTGCGGGTGGCAAGAAGTTGTCAACTATTTCTTTGGCAACTTTTATTCTATTAAAAAAAGAGGGGAAGTGGCTCATAACTCACGAACACTGGTCGCCTACTTTGGCCACTGCCAATCTACCAACCTCATCTTTAACGCAGCTAGTTTCCAGGTAGTCTTTAACTTCATCTTTCTTGGTTCATAAGGTTTGCCAAGTAGTTAATTTCTTCCATACTGAGGAGGTACTTTATCGTAGGGAGTTAAGCTTGATTCTACCGGTCTCTAACATTTCGCAGTAAGCCCGCCTTTATGTTAGAAAAGATGAGGTTAAACATTAGTCAAGCCCAAATATTAGATGCCGAAGCCAAGTATTATCCAGACTGCTCGTTGGAAAACTCTTTTTAAGGGAGTAAGTTGCCTTAATTCTTGCCCCTCTGCTTTTTAAATTAGGTTTTGGTGCCCTAATCAGCAAATGCTGCCTTTGAATTGCCCTACTCTCCTCAAAGAACCCTCTTAGGAAAACTCTCTGAGCATTTTTGCAACAAAGCACTGCAGAGAAAATCTTTTAATAGAAGAGAGTTACCAACTCTGCTATATGCCTACTGCTAAAGCAATGGTCTTAAAAGGTAGTGGTTGGGATAAATTCGAACTACGTAGTTTCCCTTTAGTAGAACCTGGACCGGGCGCGGTAGTAGCGGATGTTGTGCTTTGTGGCATATGTGGCACAGATCCTCATATAGTGAGTGGAGCGCTACCTGTGGTTTTTCCTACAATTCTAGGTCATGAGTGGTTTGGCAGAGTTAAGGCACTAGGTGATGGAGTTACTACAGACTTTACGGGAAAACCCTTAAAGGAAGGGGATTTTATAACATCCACAGCTGGTTCATGTGGTAAATGCTGGTTCTGTAGAAACCTGCCCGGTAGATCTGCTCTCTGTGAAAACGTTCAGCTTATAGGAGGATTCATGGGCAGGCCTGTAGACAAACCGAATCACTTTTATGGAGGATTTGGCGAGGTTGTATACATTGAACCTACATTACCTATACTAAAGTTGCCTGATGGGCTTGCCGAACGCGAAATGGTTCTTGCTGAACCTATGAACGTAGCTGTTAGGGTGTGGGAGCGGGCTTTAGCAGCATCTAATGCGATGTATGCTGGTGAAGGTGTTTTACCTAGGCAAACAGTTGTGATTCTTGGTTCAGGTCCTATAGGACTATGTGTATATGTAGTTGCAACGCTTTGGGGTATGAGCAATATTGTTTTGGTGGATCCGATCGAAGAGAGACTCGCTGTAGCTAGAAAGCTCGGTGCAAAACACACACTAAGCCACAGAGAGTACGACACTATCCAAAAGAGACAGAAGTATATTTTAGAGTTGACGCACGGCATAGGAGCAGATGTAGTTATCGAAGCCGCTGGCACACCTTCGGCTTTTGAGGAGGCTTTCAAACTTGTTAGGAGAGGAGGCACGATTGTCGAGATGGGGCACTTTGCTGATGCAGGTAATGCGACTGTAAACCCTCACGAAATATTATACAAAGATATCCAACTCTTTGGCGACTTTGGACATACTGTTCACGATTTCATTAACGCCTTAGAGTTAATGAAAAAAGCAAAAGAAGCTGGTATACCCTATGGCGACATAGTCAGAGACATAAGGTCATACAGTGAGGTGCCTTCAGCGATTAAAGATGTGAAAAACAAGGTAGTACCAGGTAAGATCGCGATAAGACCGAGTTAGCTTGAGTTAAATAATGGATGAGTTTAATAAAATCACAAGCGCCGATTACAAGTATATCGAAAGCATAGTGGGTTCAAGCGATATTAGTTCATCCGAAGAAGAACTCATAACTCATTCGAGGGATGCTTCAACTATAGGGTGGCATAAACCGGATATCGTAGTCTGGCCTGAGAGTAAGGTTGAAGTCGCGGAGATCTTGAAGTATGCCTCCAGAAGAAGGATACCAGTCACTCCTTGGGGCGCTGGTAGTAGCCTTTCAGGAAATCCTGTTCCAATATACGGGGGGATAGTGCTTGATATGAAGAAGATGAATGAGATTGTAGGAGTAAGGGAAAGGGATTTTCAAGTCGTTGTGCAACCGGGCGTGAACTATGATCGCTTAAACAAGTTTTTATCAAAAATTGGATTGTTTTTTCCACCTGACCCAGGTAGCTCATCTATATGTACGATAGGTGGTATGGTTGCGAATAATGCTTCAGGTATGAGGGCTGTTCACTATGGTGTGACAAGAGATTTTGTCTTGAAGCTGGAAGCAGTATTACCTTCTGGTGAAGTGATTAGTGTGGGTTCAAACGCTATAAAGAGTTCGAGCGGTTATGATCTACTGGGACTCTTTGTCGGTTCAGAAGGAACTTTGGGAGTGTTTACAGAAGTCACTCTCAAACTGAGGCCGCTCCCTCGAAATACAGCAACTTTCGTGGCGTACTTTAAGTCCACCAAAGGTGCGGCTGAAGCGGTGAGCGAGATAATAACATCGAATCTGCGCCCTGCTGCCTTAGAATTTTTAGATAGACAGACAATACTGGCAATAAACAGGTTCAAGAAACTTAACCTTATCGAATGTGAGGCGATGTTGCTGGCGGAGTTTCATGGAGATGAGATTGCTTCTAGTATGACAAGGGCTATTGATATATGTAAAAAGCACGACTTTTTAACGGTTTGGTCTGCTGAAGATGATAAGACGAAGGAGCGCCTCTGGGAGGGGCGTAAAGGAGCCTATTCAGCTCTGGTTCAAAGTAACACTTTACCTCTTATAGGTGATGTTGCAGTCCCTATCTCGAAGTTTGCAGATTTAGTCGAAGCTGTATATACCCTTTCTAAACAATATTCGTTGTCTCTAGCTTGTGTGGGGCACGCTGGTGATGGTAATCTTCACACAATGATCTTTGGTGACAGGAATAATCCTGAGGAGTGGGCAAAAGCCTTTCGCCTTAACGAGGAGATAGTATTCCTCGCCTTATCTATGGGTGGTGTTTCTTCGGCTGAACACGGTATCGGAAGCGAAAAAAAGAAGTTTATGGCAAAAGAGCATGGAAGGGCTTTATCAGTCATGCGTGATATAAAGCGCCTCATCGACCCATATAACATAATGAATCCGGGGAAGATGTTTGAATAGGCTAAGTAAGAGGATGGAGGGGCTGCAATATCATATTGAGAGGTGCGTAAGATGCGGTTTCTGTAACTCTATTTGTCCCACATCACAAATAACTCATTTTGAATCGCATAAAGCGAGAGGGAGGATAGTACTGCTTCAGGCTTCATTTGAAGGGGTAACGAATATCGATCTCAAAAGATATTATGAACTCGCCTCCCTATGTTTAAATTGTAAACAATGTCTTCTAATCTGTCCTGCGAGAATACCCATACCGCAAATCATGAGAAGAGTTAAAGAAGCCTATCATATTATGGGTAAGCCCAAGATTTTACATTTTCTCTCAAACAACGTACCTCTTCTCTGTAAGTTAGGTTCGGCGATGGGACAACTACAGCGACTACCACTCAGCAGAAATCTACTTAGCATCATACAACAGATAGCTGGTTTTGATAAAAGAAGACCTCTACCATTTTTTCAACGTGACAATCTTTTATCCTTCTCAAGGTTGCTCGGAAACAAAGCTAAACGACACGCAGTCTTCTTTGCAGGTTGTCACTCGCGTTGGGTTGAGCCGTATGTAGGGCACGCTACTGCTGACTTGTTAGCGTCCCTAGGTGTTGAAGTGATTACTCCTAAACAGGAATGCTGCGGCTTTCCATTGTTATGTGACGGACTAATCTCATTAGCAATAAACACCATCAAAAGAAATTCCCTTATAGTCGCGAAATATATTAAAAAAGGATTTGAAGTAGTTACTAGTTGCCCGACCTGTAGCTTAACCCTTAAGCAGGAGGCAAAAGAATACTGCAATGATGTAAATACACAATTAGTAGCAGAGCACACTTATGAATTGGGGGAATATGTCTATGAGGTATTAAAAAGTACCCCAGTCGTTAAAGTTTCCAATTATCCTAAGCTAAAGATAATCTATCACCAACCTTGCCACCTAAAATCCCAAAGTATCAACTCTTATCTTTGGGAAGGCATGCACGCTATACCAAATTTGGAACTCATCCAACCACACGAAGATACGTGCTGTGGGATGGCTGGTATGTTCGGGCGCAAAAATTATGAAGTTTCTCTAAAGGTTGGCGTACAACTCTTTAAACAGATTTCACAAGCTAAGCCAGATTTAGTTGTAACAGAGTGCCCCGCCTGTAGAGAGCAAATAAGTTATGTGACCGGGATAAAAAGTGTTCACCCAGTAATCTTTTTTTACCCTTTCATTGGAAAGAAACGCGATAGCTACCTTCACGACAATATGTAGTCGCTGAAGAACTTCTTTGCCATGTTTTTAATTTTTAACAAAACATCATTTACTTCTCCAATTTAGAGCGCACGCCGTGAGCCGTGTTGTAATATAATAAATTTCTTAAAAGCGTTAGGTATATAAACTGCCCTTAGTCAAAAACAAACCGAGGGAAATTGGTATCCACTTCTGTGAAGATGGCTATTGGTATGGTAATAACCTTGATCATAGGTCTTGTTGCTGGCTACGGTGGAACTCTCCTTACTGTATCGCCTGCTACCACCACAATTACAAAAACAGTAGTTGCCGGAACTGTCACACACACTGTGACACAGGTTACAACTGTTACAACGACTGTAACTGCTAGTATACCGCCAGTTACTGCTCCAGATTTTATCAAAATCGGTTTAATGGCACCGCTGACTGGACCTTGGTCTTTCATCGGCGCTCATCTAGAGAAAGGCGCTATGCTTGCGGTCGAGGAAATTAATAACAAAGGTGGAGTATATGTGGCTCAATACGGCAAGAAAATACCTCTAAAATTGATTTCAGCGGACGACAAAGCAAGTATAGACGAAGGCACTGCTGTTATAAAAAGGCTAATCTTCTCTGATAAAGTTGACGTGATAATAGGTATCTATGATACACCAGAGGCAATGGCGGTTGTACCAATAGCGGTTGAAGCGGGTGTTCCCATAATATTCGATGGAGGAGGGTCGATGCGTGGTATTGTAAAAGATTATAGCTACGCCTTCCATTACGAAATTCATACACATGATTGGACTGGTGCAGAGCTACGATTTTTGGTTGAGGTAGTAAAGCCTTTAGTAGCACCAGATAGAAATTTGAAGATAGCAATTCTCTGTGAAGATTCACCTTTTGGGGAAATAGCTACTGAAGGATACACTTGGAATAAAGAAACCAAAAACTTACCTATCGAATTTGTAACTATCGTGAAATATAAATGGGGCGAAACGAGTTTCCAAACTCTTATGACACGCATAAAAGCAGCTAAGCCAGATGCGGTCATAGTGGCTGCTACGCCAGAGCAAGCAGCGCATGCTATTGAACAAGGGATAAGGGATGTCGGGCTTAAAACAGTGTACATCGGGCTACCGTGTCTTGAGGAGCCACACTTCTACGAACTTATTGGAGAGTTCGGTGACTACATTGTATATGATTCAAGATTTACTCCGCATATACCCTACAAACCTGTCGCAGCAGACTTTGTTAAAAAGTATAAAGAAAAGTGGGGCGAACTTCCTTCATTCATGGCTCCTCTCACTTACGATATGGTGAAAATAGCTGCTTACGCTATAGAAAGCGCAGGCACGTTAGATAAAAAGGTTATCAGGGACGCGTTAGAAAAACTTAATATTCCTGCTGATGATTTCTTGGCGCCGATGTATAATAACAGGGTGGCTTGGGATGATTATCACGAGGCACACATGTCCTCCTTTGTAATACAACTGCGTTGGGATAAAGCGACAAACACATTAAAACCCTTCGTAGTATGGGGGCCGCCGGAGGTAGCTAAGACTGCAAACTACCAGCTGCCTCCCTACTACGAGAAGGGCTAAACCTATTTTTTGGTGCTGTTTAGCGCATGCTGAGTATTGATTCCTTACTTCAAGTGTTGGTTTGGGGTGTTGTGGTAGGCTGCATTTACGCTTTAATCGCATCTGGTTTTAGTCTAATATTTGGTGTTACCAAGATAATTAATCTAGCGCATGGGGAACTTATTATGATAAGTGGATACACAACTTACTGGTTATCTAAATGGTTTCAGCTGAATCCTTACTTTATTATACCAGTTTCTGTACTGATCTCGCTCGCTTTAAATACAGGATTTTACTGCCTCTTCTTTAGAGTCATAGGAGCTGAGAAAATACGTGAAGCATTCTTAGCAATAGGTTTAGTTTACATAATTGAGAATACTGCTGTACTACTTTGGAAAGAAGATACTAGATTAATTCTTAGTCCGTATAGGACACAGTCCATAGGACTAGGTTCTCTTAACTTAGGGTTAGACCAACTATTTATAGTAATTCTCACAATAACAATTTTCCTCGTTTTTTCCTACTTGGTGTCAAAGAGTAAAATAGGAAAAGTTTTGCGCGCAGTCAGCCAGAATAGAGAAGCAGCTCTAATGATAGGCGTAAATGTCATCAAGATTGACATCTTAGCTTTTATGTTAAGCGGTGCGCTTGCTGGTATAGGTGGCACCTTACTTGGTATTGTTTTGTATTTAAATCCCTATGTTGGCATGAACCTCTCGATACTAGCTTTCATCATAGTCGTATTTGGAGGGATGGGTAGTATTTTCGGTTCAATAGTTGCTGCGATCATATTCAGTGTAGTGCAACAGATTACAGTTTTTTCTTGGGGCGGTGAATGGAGCAACATGGTGGCATTTATCATTCTTCTTATTGTGATGGTATTAAGACCTAAAGGGCTCTTCGGCAAAGAGGTGATAGATTGACAAGAATATCTAATAGCTGGGTATGGGTCATAGTAATACCTCTGTTAATCTTTGGTTTCATACCGTTTCTAATAAGCACCCCTTACCTGTTACATGTGTGCATCATGATTATCTTCTACGCTATCTTTTCTTTAAGCTGGGGATTTCTAACGTTTTCTGGCCAGCTGTCACTAGGTCACGCCGCATTTTTGGGGCTAGGTTGCTACACCACGGCAATATTTGTCAAGATTGGTTTTCCGTTGCTGCTTGCCGTTGTACTTGCTCCTTTCATAGCTCTAGCTGCTGGTTTGTTTATAGGCTGCGTTTGCATAAGGTTAAAAGGATGGTTCCTAGCACTAGCAACGTTATCCTTAACGGTGATCCTTGACCCAATATTCGGCAGTTGGGATATCGCTGGTAGAAGGGGAGGAATCGCTATTCCTTCATTCTTTCCCTCAAAAGAATACTTCTACTTCTTTCAATATTATCTATTCTTAATCATTCTTTTGCTTACATTCTTCAGTTTATATTTGCTACTGAACAGTAGATTGGGAGCAGCGCTCTCGGCTATACGTCAAAACGAACTAGAAGCAGAGCTTGCAGGAATAAACATAGTTAAATACAAGCTAATCTGCTTTTTAATAAGTTCGTTCTACGCCGGATTGGCGGGAGCGATCTTTGCACAATACGTAGGGCGCATAACACCAACAATTTTTGGCTTCGATTACTCTCTCATGCCTGCGCTTATGACGATAGTCGGGGGCATATATAGTGTATGGGGACCTATAGTAGGCGCTATAGTAATAGTAGTGTTAACCGAAGGGTTAAAGTTACTTCCATTATACGGATTACATGTTATTCGTATAGTCGTAGTAGGCACAATTTTAATTCTCTTTGTGTTATTTGCACCTAAAGGTATAACGCCGATTATTTTCAATCAATTATTGAGGATCAAACAATTTATGCGTTCAAATTCATAAAATTATTGGATATTGGGAATTCTTTCGAAGACTTTAGTTACTTCCCTTTCAATCATTTTTCAAATATCACTGAAGGTGCTGTGGCATAATTAAGAGCCTACAGGGCGTTTCACGTTTAGGTACGGTTTGATGGGTGAGCTCTAAACTTCTGTCCGACAGGGAGTAGGAGGTAAAAGGATTCGTTTTCAGGCGTAGTTGAGTTAGGCTTCTCCGACGAATAGATACTCAAAAATCCAACAACATGATTGTGAAAGATAATCTAGGCGACAACCTCGTAGAGATGTGTTTTCCCGAAATGAGTATACCTCTTCCTAGATCTTTTGGGCATGGTATGTTTCACCTGATTCTTCGTCTGTGATGATGCCGTCCTTAGGCATCTTCCTTATGAAGGCTTGGTAGGGGGTCTCTATCATCTTTAGGTTGAGGGACATGTGGGGCCTCTTCATGTTGTACCAGCGGATCAGCTCATCTATGCTTTTGAATCTTTGGATCTTCTCATCTACTGTTCTGAAGAACCTCTCTATCTTCCCATTCGTTTGGGGATGCTGGACTCTACTAAGTATCTGCCTTATCTCATGCTCTATCAGATATTTTTCGAAGGCTGTTAACCCCTTCA
>Ga0080004_1081417_pt1 | contig 11750 bp, 13 predicted proteins | sample WasSprMetagenome_FD_69207 | JGI IMG/M metagenome (GOLD analysis project Ga0080004, IMG submission 69207) | Sulfidic aquatic microbial communities from Washburn Spring, Yellowstone National Park, USA - WS (SPADES assembly) (version 2) | ecosystem: Environmental > Aquatic > Thermal springs > Hot... | reverse complement strand
TAGTTGTTAGCTCAGAGTGGATGAAGGGTGAAGTCGCATCTAAGGTTGGTGGTGTGGCTGGTAAGATTAAGGTTGTGAAGCCGTATACTGAGCGTTGGTTGGAGGGGGTGTTGGAGGCTTATCGAAGCGTCAGCTACCCACGGATAAATCCGTGGGCTTGAAGCTTGGGGTGGTTTGATGCCATCCTCCACACCCCTCATCCTTCAAGGCGTGCCTGCTGACGGAGGCACCTCCCTCAGGAATCTGGCTCCAGAAATAGGTTTTGGGGACGCCTACTTTAGGAGCCGCCCTGAGGGCGATGTTGAGGCTGGCTACGCGATCCCTATCCGCTTCGTAGCCGCATCTGACGCATTTGAAGTAGACGTAGCCTCTCCGATTCTCTTTGCTTACGTGCCCACACCGTGGGCAGGTTTGGCTCGTGTAGCTGGGGCAACTTCTTTTATGAGTATTCCCTCCCTTTCAGCTACACACTTCAAGGCGTGCCTAAAGAGTGCGTAGGGTATGCGGTTAACCTTCTTTCGGCTCTTCTTGCTCCACTCACCTCTATGCTTTCTAAGGTTTCTGAGCTTTTCGACGGCTATGTTGGCGTTGAACCGTTTAGCAAGTTTGACTACTTCGTTGGCTATCTGCCAAATCCTCGTCTTAACATAGTTTTTCTGCTTCCCGCTAAGCTTCTTGAGTTTGAGCCCAGCTTTGCTAGAGCCTTTATCACGGTGGTTTTGAAGCTTTGCTCTCCTCTCTTCGAAGCGGATTTGCCTAGTAGATACGTCTTGCCCCAGATAGGTCTGCTTAAGCACCTTATCTTTGCTAACGATGGATACAGCGATCTTAGAGCTGTTGATGTCCACACCCAACCAGTTTTCCCTCCCTTCGGGTTCTGGAAAGTCCTTAGAGAGAACAGCGAGGAAGCTCAAGTCTCGCTTCATAATTATGCTTGTTATCTTCCAGCCATCGTTGAGATGCTCTTGAAGCCTCCTGTATGCGCCGTCTCGTCTTATTGGAAGACCTATGCGTTCACTACTTACTCTAAGGCTGAGAACGGGGTTGCCACGCTTCGTCTGCTTGAAGCTGAAGAGCCGTTTGTCAAATCTCACCACACACCTTCTGATGCCTTCATCCACTGTCTTTCTCACGCTCCAAGCGTAGCTCGTAGCCTCCACGATGAGCTGAGACGCCACATCACATCTGCTTCTGAAGACAGCGTATGTTTTCTTATGCAGCTCTGCCCTCGACTTCACGCCGCCGACGCAGCCGAGGGCATCCTTAACAATGCTGAAAAACTTCTGATATGCTTCGCTAAGCAACCTTTCCTTAGCCTTCGTAGGCTCAAGAAGGTTCAGAGGCACATACTTTCTCGTAGGCGTCCCCAAGAAGTAGAAAAGAAAGATCCTTATAAAATGTTTTGATCGCAATTCCTCCTACGACTAAAGTCTGTGGGCTTCCTTGCGATGTTGGGTGAGAAAAAGATGGGTTTAAAGGCGGTTATGCTAACCTGGGAGTTTCCACCTAGAATCATAGGGGGTATAGCGCCCCACGTCTACAATCTGTCTATCAACTTGGTTAAGTTGGGTGTTGAGGTGCATGTGGTGACTTGTGACTTCCCTAATACGCCCGAGTATGAGGTTGTTGAAGGCGTTGAGGTTCATAGGTTCGACTCCTATAATCTCCCTACCCCTGACTTTGCTGCTTGGGTTCAGCTGATGAATCTGAATATGCAGCGTGCCGCTACCCAGATCATTAAGTCCAAGCAAGGTGGCTCTATAATTATACACGCGCACGACTGGTTGGCTGCAAAGGCCGGCATCGGGTTAAAGCATCTAAACAGAGTACCTCTTGTGAGCACGATACACGCGACAGAGTATGGGCGTAGAGGTGGTGTCTTCTCAGATTATAATCGGATGATACACGAGATTGAGGTGTGGTTGGGCTCAGAATCTAAGCGGGTTATCTGCTGCAGCCACTTTATGGCTGAGCAAGTGAACAAGGTTCTTGCTGTGCCCTATGAAAAGATCAGAGTTATACCGAATGGCATAGACCCATCGATCTTCACGAATCTGAAGGGTGTCGGGGAGGTTAGGAGTAGGTTTGCTGAGAGGGGTGAGAAGCTCGTGCTCTTCGTAGGTAGGTTGGTTGTGGAGAAGGGTGTTCACGTGCTTCTAGACGCTATACCTAAGGTGCTCCAGAAGGTTGAGGCGAAGTTCGTTATAGCTGGAGACGGGTATTTGAGAAGCGAGGTGGTGAAGAGGGTTGCTGAGAGAGGGCTAGGAGGTAAGGTGCACGTTACAGGCTACCTAGATACCGACACAATAAGGCGGCTATTTCTAGCGGCTGATGTCTGCGTAATACCATCGCTCTACGAACCCTTCGGGATTGTAGCATTAGAGGCTATGGCTGCCGGGTGCCCTGTGGTAGCGTCAGACACAGGCGGGCTATCAGAAATCGTAGAGCACGAGAAGACGGGGGTAAAGGTCTACCCAAATAACCCAGATTCGCTTGCTTGGGGCATCTTAAGGGTGTTGGAGTCGAAGGATCTTGCGGAGCGGCTGAAGAAGAATATGCGGGAGAAGGTTGAGCGGGAGTATAGGTGGAGCACCATAGCACAAGCCACAAAAGCCGTCTACCAAGAAGCCCTCAGCCTACAGTAAAGAGAGTAATGTTTATGCTCTATTTGTGGGTTAGAGGTTTTAGTGAGGTATCTCGTGAAGCAAGGTGAAGCAAATCATCAACCCCCTTCCCTAGACCTGCGAAATTGGCTAACTTTCGTGAAGCGCTGGGGTATTATCGTAGATAGCCTCTGGATCATCCCTGAACGAGATAGTAGCGGCGCTATGGGTGTTCTTCACCACGGCGAGTTTATACCCCAGATACCTAGGCAAGCCATCTTAAGATTCACCAGACCCTACGATCTAGTCGTAGACCCATTTGTTGGCTACGGCACGACGCTCGTAGAATGCCAGAGGCTGGGGAGGAATGGTATAGGTGTTGAGCTAGAGCCCCAGATAGCTGAGGTGGCTAAGAGGAGGCTCTGTGAAGAGCTCAACCCCTACGGGGTGAGGGTTGAGGTGGTAGAAGGGGATAGCAGAGAAATCGATTTCCAACATCTACTCGCTGAAAGAGGGTTTAGCGAAGCGTCTCTAGTTATAGCGCACCCACCCTACCACGACATCATCAAATACGGTAAAGACCCAAGAAACCTAGCAAACGCACCAACATTAGCAGATTTCCTCCACTCATACGGTAAGATCCTCGATAATGTGCTGACCGTCTTAGCCAAAGGCGGATACTACGTGCTCGTCATAGGAGACAAATATGCGGAAGGCGAGTGGGTCCCACTTGGATTCTACACACTGAGTGAGACACTTAAAAGAGGTTTGAAGCTCAAAGCCATATGCATCAAAAACATCGAAGAAACCTTAGCCAAGCGAAAACAGATCCACCTCTGGAAGTATAGGGTGCTGAAGTCAGGCACCTTCTTCTTCAAACACGAGTACATCATCTTCTTCCAAAAATTTTGATCAGATGTAATCCTTTATGCTTGTTTGGCTGAGTGCTCCTCTAAGTATGGTGCTGTGCTGAATCCAGCTTTGGAGAGGTACTTTCAACAAGCCTTTGGCGAATCTTAAGGCTTCCTCTAATGTGTCGAAGATTCGCGGCTTGCTTTTGAACGCTGCGCGAATGCTCTCCCTAACATTCCAAACACCAACTGGGAGTATGTAGTCTGGGTATATTTCGCGGAGCGCTAGGACTGTTGCTTGGCGCCTCATTCTGCTGAGCGCTTCGGTTGCTGCTAGCCTCGTTGAGTAGTAGCAGCCGCCTATCGAAGGATAATCTTTACGCCCCCAGTAAGACTCGTAGTCACCCATGATGGCTGGTTTAGGTGAAGCGCCCTCTGGGTTCCAAGGTGTACCTGGGAACCAGGCTTCTATCCACTCGAAGCTCCAAGGTTTAGGTATAAGAATCACTATGTAGAGGTTGCCGATGTTCTTGAGGTAGAAGACCATATACTTATCTACAGTTGGGTGATTCTTCACCTCTTTGACGAGCACTTCGGAGATGATGCTGTCTACTGCTGTTATACTCCACCTTGTTGGGACGAGCCTCCTCCTCTTCCCCTCACCGAACATACCTAGGCTGAAGGCACGCTGTATTCTTGTGACCAGCACCCCCTTCTTATAGAGTTCTGCAACAGCTTCAGCGGCCTTCAGATCCCTATCATAGTACGCTTTCTCTATCCGCCTATCTACGCTGCTATCTGAAGCTTTAAATGAGTGTAGGGGTGCTGAGGGTCCGAAGGGTTGCGCGATATCAGATAATATAAGCATCTTCAGAGGCTTCTTTTCGAAGACCGCCTCCGCATCCACCGCTTTCACACTCATGGCAAGCTCCTGTAGCGTAGCCAGCAGCCTATGCCCGGTTGAGGCTGCCTTAACTTCGAGCCTACTCTTCCCCCTAACCAAGCTGTATCTGAAGCTTACGATCTCCTCTATCCCCTTACCCAACCACCACTCAGGCGTATCTAAGAGAACTGTGTCGCCGTAGAAGTTGGGGAGGAGGGGGCCAACGTACACCTTGGGGTAGCCTATGCGCCCTACGAAGGCTGCTGGTGGTGTGGAGCCCGCTATCTGCTCACGGTCTAAACCTCCTTTAACCCTCACAAGCGCTTCAGCCTTCACCAATATGGGGCATCTGGCTTTTCCGCAGAGCATTCTAGCCCCTCTGCACGCTAGGCATAGGGTGGGGTAGAGCCTACCTGAAACCCTAACACCCTCTCCTAGAGCCTCCACTACATCACGAGGCAGAATACTTTCTAGCCCCCCACTCCCTACCATCACATAACCATAGAGCATTAGAAGTTGATTAATCTTTAAACCGTGAGCATAGGAGTTGGAGTGGGTAATTCAGCGATAGCTTTGGCTGCCTTGCTCCGCTTGTTCTTGGAGAGCTTTATCATCAGATCGTAGGCTGATTTGAACTCTTGAAGCGGCTTCGCCTCAACAACCCTATCCTTAATCATTCCGTTGACTATCTCCTCAGCCAACTCACTTCTGACCAAAACTGCAGACCAGCCGTCTAACCCCACTCCACCAGCTGAGACATCAGCGTCTTCAGCCGTAAAATCGTCGCAGAATTCGCACGCTCTCCTCACGTAGCCCTTTATATCCTTGAGCGCTATCTCACGCTGCTGCCCATCTTTTAAGTAGATAAAGAACTTACCCTTGATGTTTGTTTTTGCGATCTGATCTAAAGGTATCTTCATCTCACCCTCTATCTTCTGCTTCATTAACCCAAAGTAGTCAAAGCTTTCGCTGCAGAAGAGCCCTATCGAGAGCTTAATCCGCTCGAATGGCTTGACGTTGTTAAGCTGCGCCTTCTTAAGAGATTGAATCTGACAAGGTACGCCAACAAACGCAACCTTACCCGCAGAATAGGGTGCTGCATGAGGTAATTCACTTAGTAATGATATTATGTTTGGTGAATATGTGTATCTGGTTCCAGCCGCTGAAAGTATCTCTTCAGCGCTTCTAGCTAAGCGTGGCTCTGCGAGCTGAGGTTGTTTACCTACCCCAGAAAGCAGGGCAGCATCTATTACACCGTTTTCATAAGCCCATAGAAGTAGGGTTGTTACGAAGCCCCCGTCTTGGCACACTCTACGCACATCCTCTCTAGTGGTCCTTATGGCGTAGGCGGCTCTAAGATCACCGACACCTTCTTTGTGTGCTTTGCTAATAAACCCCATCTTCTCAAGTATTATGTCTGCTCTTGAGCAGGATAGCAAGCAGATCCCGCAATCCACGCACCTCCAGCTCTCTCTTAAAGGCCTGTCAACGTATTCTAAACAGTCTCTGCTGTTAACTCTGCACGCTACTGTACAAGTGCCGCATCTTGAACATAGATCTGTTTCAATAACTTTGTCTAGGATGTCGGTATACTTTAAACCACTTAACCAGCGTAGGCTCAATTCTCTACACCTCCTTTATTTGCTTAACCCAGATTTAAGCTCTTCATCCTACCCATATCTTTTGTAGCCGAAAAGATAGAGTTCGATGACTAAAGCTAGGAGCAGCCCCACCACGCCGACAAACAGGTAGAAGTTGCTAACACGTTTACTTGATGTAAATCTGCTGCCTCGGTAGATGAAGTAGACGCCTGCAACACCAAGTATTAGGGTGAATATGTATATGACGGTCTCACCTATACTTTGCGCGGTAGAGTAGGGGAAGATCATCGATTGTGGCGCTTTGAATCTTAACCCTTCAAGCACAGCATTTACGCCTCCGCCCAAGAGAATGAGTAGCGCGAGCAGATAAAGCCCCTCTATAACTCTTTCAACAGAGACTTTGAGGGATCTTTTGACGAATCGGCTCTTCTCTAACCTTCTGCTTATCTTTGCTGCGAAGCTGTCAAGAGCTTTCTTCAGCAATCTTCTCCACCTCTTTTAGGCGTTTAAGCTCCATCTTAGCAACATCTTTAACCCATTCCCCGCACTCAGGCAGCTCAAGCAGCTTCTCTAAATACCTTCCTTCATCTATCTCACCATATGCTCTACACCAGCGTCTATACCCTTCGACGAGGCTTCGGTATGCTTCAGCGTGGTAGAAGCAGAGCCCCTCTTTAGACCTGCTCTCCCTCCAGCAGAGCACACACCTCAAACTCTACTTCTCCCTCCCACTCTTCGTCGGGCAGCTCGGGTTAACGCACATTCTCCACGGATATCTACCCAACGTTATGGCTACCATAGGCCAGCCGCACACCCTACAGACCCTATTTAGGCTTCTTACTTTACCTTTTTGAGGTAGGGGTGCTGAGGCTCTGCAGCCTCCCTTATAGTTTGTGCAGCCTACAAACCGCTTACCCGTCTTCTTTGAGCGTAAAACCTTAAGCTGCCCATTTCTACAGAGGGGGCACTCCCCTATTATGTCCTCTGCAGCTAAGCTCGCTTTCGCCGCCTCTTTAACCCTTAAAGCAAGTTCTTCCTCAGCCGCTTTAAGCCCCTCAAGGGCTGATAGGAGGTGTGATGCCGCCTTCTCTACAACATCAGCGCCACTCACCTCACCCTTCTCTATGCCCTCCAGAGCTCTTTCTATCTCTCTCGTCATCTCTGTCGAGATTATGTTTGGGCTATGTTCTTTCATGGCTTCGATTACGGAGAAAGCTAAGTCGGTTGCTTTGATGCTGCTGCCCACAATATACCCTCTTTGGTAGAGTGTGTCGATGATCTCAGCCCTAGTGGCCTTCGTGCCGACCCCCTCCTTCTCCATCTTAGCAAGCAAGCTGCTCTGGTTATAGCGAGGCGGGGGCTGCTCAAACCTCTCAGCAACTTCTATAGAAATGACTCTAAGCCTATCACCCTCCTCTAAATTGGGGAGCGGATTATCCTCAACACCAGTATACACTCTATAATACCTTATCCACCCCTCCTCTATAGTCCTTCGACCGCTCACTTTGAAGAGATGAGAGCCTATCTCGATATCAGCTGTGACCCTCTCACGTACAGCGTAATCGCCGAAGACCGCGAGAAACCTTCTCACAACCAAATCATACAGCTTGCTCTGCCTCTCATCCAACCCCTGAGGGAGTTCGCCTGTAGGGTAGATGGCTGGATGCGCAGGGTCCTCCTCTTTGCCTTCAAAGGGTTTAAGAGGCTTGGTAAGGAGCTCGCTTACATCAGATCTATACTGCTCCAACTTCTGTAGGTTGCCAAGTATCTTACGGTAGCCTATGGATGGTGGGAGCTTCTGGCTTGAAGTGCGGGGGTATGAGATTAGAGCCTTCAGATAGAGGCTCTCAGCCAACCTTAGGGTTAGTGAGGGGGAGAAGCCGAAGACCCTGTAGGCTTCGTGCTGTAGGTCGCCGAGGTTGAATGGTGTAGGTGGGTGCTGGTGTATAATCTGCTTATGAACCTCTTTGACAACCCCCTCCTTCCCTCTGCAACCAGCCTCAACAGCTCGAGCCTCAGCCAGCCTCTCGATCTTCTCCACAACATAAGAAGCTTTGAAGGCGGAGCCGTCCTTCTCCAACACCGCACCAACACTCCAATACGGTGTAGGGACAAACCACCTGATCTCACACTCCCTATCCACGATATACGCTAACGTAGGACCTTGGACCCTACCTACGCTGAGCGTCCGGTAACCGCCTTTGGAGGAGTAGGCTTCTGTGAGCGCTCGTGTTAGGTTCACACCCCATATAAAATCCACTATATGCCTAGTCCTACCAGCCTCAGCCAGCCTATTCACAGGGTTGGGGAAGGCTTTTGCAAAAGCTTCCCTCAGCTCCTCTACAGTTAGTGTTGAGAACTTCGCTCTTAGGGCTGAGGTCTCTTTTCCACCGCACGCATACTTCAAAATATTATACCCTATCGTTTCCCCCTCTATGTCGTAGTCGCAGGCGTTTATGAAGCCAGAAGCACCCTTCGCCAACTCCCCTATAGCCTTGATCAACTTACCAACATGCCTCTTACTTCTATCAACTGTATGCAGAGGGTACCAACCAACATCCAAAATAGGGTAACCACTCTTCTTCACATCAACATCCCAGACCGTATAGAGGTGCCCAGATGCTGCACACACAACAAACCTACCTCTATCACCATCAACCCTATACACAACCACACCATCATCAACCCGCTCAGCCCTCACCTCACCACCCAAAGCAGAAGCTACACGCCTCGCAGCATCCGGCTTCTCGCAGACAACAAGCAGATAACCCGAATCAGCCATCAACCACACCCAACAAACACACCCAAATAAACACACACCTCTGCCCTAACATGGCGCCAAATTACTGGTAGAAGAAACCCATCGAGGCTACCTAGAATATTGGTCAAATAAGAGGGGTGCGTGCTGGCCGTAACCCTCCTTCTGTTTTAGGCAGGATTCCGCTAAGCGGCCTACCCGGGTTTCGTGCAGCGCTCATCAACCCTGTTTGGCCTTGCTCCCCGCGGGTCAACCGTTTCACTCTGAAGCTGGGAACCTCAGAGTCGCCTCATCACCGTTCCCCCAGCCCAGATGACGTTTCTGTGTTGTTGCCATCGGTCTCCCGATGCGCCTCGCGGCGCCGCGGTGCTGCACGGAGGGAGGAGTTTCCTCAGGGTGTTGCCCCGCACCTGCCCACCAGCTCGCACCCAAGCATGTTAGGTTAGAGGTGTTGGTAAAACCTTTTCTGCTCTGCTTATGTAGTCTGCTTGGATGGTTAAGATAGTAGTTGATAGCAGGGAGCCAGATGTCATCGCAGTTCTTCTGCTGCAGCTAGGTGTGGAGGTGGAGAGGAGGGCTGTGACGCCTGGAGACTACATACTTTCATCTGAGTGTGCTGTTGAGAGGAAGACGACTCAAGACTTCTTTAACTCGCTTTTCAGCGGTAGGCTGTTTGAGCAGGTGGAGCGCCTTAGAGAAGCCTACACAAAACCACTTATGATAATAGAGGGTGATGTAGGTGAGGAGCTTGCGAATAGGCTGAACCCAAGAGCCTTCTGGGGTGCTCTCCTCAAGCTGCAGATGGACTACAACTTACCCACAATAAACACATACAACACGCTTCAAACAGTAGACCTACTAGCAACACTAGCAAAACGCTTACAGCAGCAGTCCGCAGAACCCATAAAGCTGAGGCATAAGCCAAAGATCTTGACTGAGAGGGAACGCCAGATCTATGCTGTCTGCGGCCTGCCTGGCATCGGAGAGGGTTTAGCCGTTAGGCTTCTCTCCCACTTCGGCTCGGTTAGAAGAGTGTTCATCGCCTCCAAAGCCGAGCTTATGAAGGTTGAGGGTATAGGTGAGTTGAAAGCTGAGCGGATAACCAAGCTCTTGGATGCACCTTTCACATAAACCACGCAGAGAGGGAATATCTTAAAAACATCCTAAACTCTGCACATAATTGAATGGCTGAGAAAAAGGTTGGGCTTCTTACAGAAAGACAGATCGAGGTGCTAAAGCTAAGGGCTCAAGGTTTGACGCAAGAGGAGGTAGCTAAGAGGCTAAACACAACGAGAGAAAATGTGAGCATACTTGAGAAGAGGGCTTATCACAACATAAAGTTGGCCAGAGAAACCTTAGCAGCCCTGAAGAGCTTTGGCGTAGCGGTTTCTGTGGTGATAAAGCCGGGCACACACCTTGTGGATGTTCCACGCATCATATTGAATAAAGCAGATGAAGCTAACATCAAGGTTAAAGCAAACTTCACCAGAATCTATGATGAAATAAGGTTTAGGGCAGGCGACAAAGTTAAGAGGACTAGAGTGATTCGCCCGATCACTGTAAAGATCTTACCTAACGGAGACTTTACAGTAGAATAAATGAACATTATCTTAGCCCCAAGTACCTCTCAACATCTAGCGCAGCCATACAACCAAATCCAGCAGCAGTTATCGCCTGCTTGTATCTGTGATCATGCACATCTCCGGCTGCAAAGACCCCCCTAATATTCGTCATACTACCTTCCTTGAGCACTATGTATCCTTTTTCATCTAACTCTATCTGCCCCCTAAAGACTTCAGTATTCGGCTCGTGTCCTATGGCTATAAACAACCCTTGGACATTTAGCGTCTCTTTTTCGCCACTCTTGACGTCACTCACCACCACACCCTCAACACTTTTTTCGCCTAAAATATCTTTGACCACACTATTCCACTTGAACGATATCTTTGGGTTGGCGAAGGCGCGCTGCTGCATAGCTAAGCTAGCCCTCAACTTATCTCTCCTATGAATTACAGTAACTTTGCTAGCGAATTTGGTTAAAAAGAGCGCATCTTCTAGTGCAGAATCACCCCCACCTACTACCGCTACATCCTTTCCCTTAAAGAATGCTCCATCACAAGTTGCGCAGACCGAAACACCCCTGCCCATAAGCCTACGCTCAGCCTCTAAACCAAGTAGCCTAGCAGATGCACCAGTAGCAATTATAACGGCTTCAGCCTCAACCAAGCCGCTCTCAGTAAAGACCTTAAACGGCTGACCCTTAAAATCCACCTTCACAACCTTATCATAGAGCAACTCAGCACCAAAGCGCTCAGCCTGCCTCTTAAACAGATCCATCAACTCAGGACCCAAGATGCCCTCCGGGAAACCAGGAAAGTTCTCCACTAGAGAAGTTAGCATAAGCTGCCCCCCAACCAAATCTCCAGTTATAACTAGTGGGTTTACCCCGTCTCTAGCGAGATAGATAGCTGCTGTTAAACCAGCCGGCCCAGCACCTAAGATTACTACCTTCCTTACATTAGACAAATAGTTTCCCTCCATCCTCCCTATCCCAACGAGTCCTCCTCAGCCTCTCTTCTTAAGGTTTCTGAAACGTTTAACAATCGGGAACAAAAATAACCACTGTAAACGAGACACAACTACCCTAATGCTTGCAATCCTAAAGGGTGGTTATAGCAACATTCATCTAGCCACCTGGAAATGTTGAATGAAGATATGCTATATACAAAGAGCATAGCTGGAATCGGGATCTGCGCAGCCCCTAAGAACATCCTTGAACTGCTGGCTAAAGAGATGGCCGCAAGAGTGGAGAAAACGCTAGCGGCGACACCCAAGCATAAGAAAACCTTCCCCTTAATATAAACTTAATATTGATAGGTTTGTTAGGGCTGTAGGAAGGCGAGTTGCGCATAGAGCGGTTTGTGGTCCCTCCCCTTGATAACAACGCCTACCTTCTTTTTGATGAAAGAACAGGTGAGGCAGCTGTCATAGATCCAGCTTTAGGTTCTGATGTGCTGTTAAGTAAGGCGCAAGAGCTGGGTGCGCATATAATCT
>Ga0080004_1099186_pt1 | contig 11754 bp, 6 predicted proteins | sample WasSprMetagenome_FD_69207 | JGI IMG/M metagenome (GOLD analysis project Ga0080004, IMG submission 69207) | Sulfidic aquatic microbial communities from Washburn Spring, Yellowstone National Park, USA - WS (SPADES assembly) (version 2) | ecosystem: Environmental > Aquatic > Thermal springs > Hot... | reverse complement strand
CTGTTGCGTGTAAGATGTTGAAGATCGTATGGTTTATGTTGACTCGGAGGGAGCCTTATCAGTCTATGAATGCGAGGCTTTATGGGGATAAGCTTTATAGGCTTTCGCGTTGAGTGTTTCTTTGCTGGCTTTGGGTCTGTTGCTGGCCTGGGCGGAAAAGCCTTTCATGAGTGCCCTTCGTTTTGAAGGGGGATTTAAGCGTTGGAGGTGACCCGTTAAGGTTTAACGCTTAAGTGTGATGGGGGAACGCTTTCCCCCGACCCCCTTCATAATGAATGAATGTGTGAATGTGTGTTTATGAATGGGGGAGAAAACTATATATGGGCGCCTTCTCATAGGCGCATTCAGTCGAGGAAATTGTCAAGAGCCGACATGTTTAAGTGCATTCTTTTATGTTATTGATAATGCGCGTAATGCGCTTTCGCCGCGCGTGCATTCAGCTGTTTGAAAGTCAATTCAGAAAAAGGGTGAAATGGGGAAGGATAAAGTGGGAGCAATACCTTCATTTCTGCGCCTGAAAAACATTCTCTTTAAAGTTTACCGCGAATATAAGGTGTCAAGGTGGGTTAGAGCCTTCGCCGTGTTACTTTCAGCTTCCATCGTTACTTTTCTAGTGGCGAGGCAGATCTTTTTTGCAACTCTTGCTTATGGAGATTGTCCGTTAATTGAACTTTCCTCTGGAAACATACTGAAGGAGTACATGTTCAGCGTTTGGCATCGTGCTGCGTACGGCGAATCCTACCCTTCTCCGCAGGGCTACCTGTTTTTGTATCTTTTCAGTCAGATAGCCTCGTACTTTAAAGGCATTGATATTTTTAACTTTCTTATGAATTTGAGTTTTCCGTTAAGCTTTCTTGCTTTTTACGCGTTTTCAAGGAGATTTTGCGAAGGCGTTTGGTCGCGCCTTTTTGCTGCAACATTGTACATAATCAACCCGGTTGTTATAGCATATTACAACTTTGGAGGTTTCATGTGGAGTCTGGTTTTTTTACCGCTTGCGCTCCTGTCTTTTATAGATTTACTGGAAGACCCTGCCATGAGAAACCTTGCAAAAGCAGCGGTGTTTATCAGCTTAGTTATGTGGACTTTTCCCACGCTTTCGGTGACTTTTCTAGCTGTGCTTTTCGCCATAACCGTATGTTATTTAACATTTGCCCCGTCGAAGTTGAAATTCCTAAAAGGCGTTTTTCCTAAACTTCTCCTTCTCGGATTATTCATACTCGTGTGCAATGCGCCCTACCTTCTTGCTCAGTTCATATATTTAAATTCGCCAGCATACGGCTTTGAACAATTCAGTATCCTCCGCGACTTCAAATTCACATATGGAGAGCTTACTCTTTTCAATTTTATCAGGTTCGCAGGCAACACAGGTTCCCCTCAAACTCCATTGGGATATAACGATCCGTTAAACCTAACCAACGAAGTAGGATTAATAATCCCCGTAATTGCATTTTCAAGCGTTTTTTTCGCACGGGGCTCTCAAACAAAAAAGCAAAGAGTAACCGCGCTGCTGGTTGTTGTTTTTCTTCTTGCGGCTTTTGTACTAGCCCTCCGGATAATGATATACTCCGAGTTAAGCTGGGTTGTCAGAGGTACGCCTGCTTTATGGACTATACGCAACCCCATTAAGCTACAGCTTATGCTTGCAGTATGCATGGTTCCGCTCTTCGCCTTTTCTACGGAAAGAACTGTAGTCTCCCTCATTGATTTTTTCCGTAAAAAAAAACCTAAAAAAGCTGTTTTAACATTCGTTTTAGTGCTCTTAGCGCTGTCACACGTTTACGTGTACAACTTTTTCGTTTTCAACGGATGTATGGGTCTCGACAAGACTTATGGCAGTTTACAAAATATAACGCCTGACAAAGCCTTAAGCCGAATCCTTGAAGACTCGTCACGCTGGTGCGTCGAACAAAACTATAGAGGAATCATATTGCCTTTTGACCATAAAACCGAAGTGCATGTTCAATTCACAAATCCTCTTCTCTACACGGGCAGGTTGGGGCTTGAGTCTAAAGTGGTGGGCGCCATAGATAACGAGTTGAAATCAGACGTGAACCTTACAAATCTGCTACGTCTGCTCAGTACAAAATACGTTTACGTAAACAAGGCATGGAGAGACACAGGTTTCCACATTGTTCAACCACAAAGTTTAGAAAACGTTGTGGAAGGCTTAGAAAAGGAAAACCTCCTCGTGGAAGACCAAAGCGAATATTCCAAGTTTGTCATAGAACCTGTGCTTCCCCGTTTGTATTTAAGCCAATACCCAGTATTCTACTCCAACATTGAAACGATAAAATTTGTAGATTCTTCCGTTTTTTCCCACAACCCCGCTTTCTTTGAAATTAAGTATGACGGCTGTCAAACCTGCAACTTCACATCAACTCCTACGATGGTCCGTTCGTACAGTTGGGAAATGCCCTTTTCAGGGGTTTTTGATGCATACGTACTTGTATATGGTGAACCAGAAACAACCGTTCACTTTTCATTAGACGAAGCCGGTTTCCAAGATAAAACAATCTCCACATTTCCGCGCTCACTAAAAAACATCGGTAGATTCGAATTGAAGGAGGGCGCGCATAGAATGCTGTTAGCCGCAAATCAGGTTGATTCCTTATCTAACTTGAAGGATTTTCATGTTGAAGGCTCATGCAGCGTTGAGGGAAACATGGTGAAAGTGGAAAATGGTTTTCTCCTGACTGCGAATGAGTATGACAACTTCGATTTTAACGTAGATTTCAAGCCAGTTAAGTTTGGAGAAGAAAACTGGCAGGGTCCAAACGTTTACTTCGCGTGGGCTGACTCCTCGTACGTTCGACTGATCTTTCACAGCGAGAATTACGTTGAACTTGCGAAAAAAACTCCTGAGGGTTACATCGAAGGGATAATTGTGAAACAAGCGATTTTAACGCCTGGAAACTGGTACAACCTGCGGATAATTAAGGACAATCAGACGCTTGTGCTGTATTTGAACGGTGAACATTTGCTGAGCTTCACCAGTCCACTTCTAAGCGGTAAGGGAAGAGTCGGTGTAGGGTCAGATAATTCTGTAACATGTTTTGAAAACCTCGCCATAAGCAAAGACATCGTAGCGGGCGTATGGCTGTTTCCCGCCGAAAACCCGAGAGATGTATCAGCGGCTTTCACTGAAATGGCGCCTGAAAAATATTCGCTGCAATTCAACCAAACTCGCAGCTCTTGGTCCGTACTCGTTCTAAACGAGAACTATGACCCGTATTGGGAAGCCACATTGGACGGGACAGTTCTCAAAAACCATTTTAGGGCGAACTTTTACGCAAACTGTTGGTTTACAAACGTAAGTCAAGGATTCCACAAACTAGAAATCCACTATAAACCAAACACGTTGTATCAGATTCTCCTTTACCTCAGCATTGCTGCGGTAGGCATCACCCTCGTGGCAGTTTATATTCCAGAAATCCTATTATTTAGGGCGCGCGCACAAAACGTTAATAAGCTTTTCAAAGCCGTTTTGAGGGGTGTTGTCAAACTTAGGCTTGAAGAAGTTGAAAGGGCTTGGGGGAGGCGTGAAGGTGGCGGATAAGGCTGAAACGTCCATCTTAAGAGTGGTTCTCCATCTTCAAGAGAACATCTACAACACGCAGGCGCCTGAAAAGGATGAATTTAAGGATTTGAAGGTCAGAGGGATAATAAGGGAACTGTCAGCCGCCCGCACATGCAAAATTTTGGACGTCGGATGCGGCGACGGAAGCTTGTTGGAGCCTTTCCACAGACATCACGAGTGTTACGGAGTAGACATATCAGAGGCACAGCTGAAGAAGGCGAGAGCAAAGGGCATAAAAGCTTTTCGCGTGAACATCGAAGCAGAAAAACTTCCCTTTCCGCAGAGCTTCTTCGATTTGGCGGTTTGCTCCGAAACAATCGAACACCTGCTTGACGTGGACAACCTTTTCCATGAGGTTAACCGGACGCTTAAAAAGGGCGGCTTCTTCATTCTCACTTTTCCTAACGTGAATCAACCTGTTTCCTGGCTGCTTCAAGTCGTCTTTGACCTTCCTCCAATGTATTCTGCACGTTACAAGTCTCCCCATGTAAGGGATTACACGCTTCGCATAGTTAAGAGCGCCTTGACACGGTTCGGCTTTGCCGTAAAAAACGTGACTGGAACATACGTGTATCCGTTTAAAGGCGGTGTTTCGCAGTTTTTAGCAAGGTTTATCCCGAGAATTGCGGAAAAAATAATTGTTGTTTCTGAAAAACATCAAGAAACCATGATGCTACCCTCAAGAAAGGTGGTGTGGAACGTCTTAGACCTCGTGCGAGAAGGTATCTAGAGGCGGAACCCTTCACAACAAGGGTTAAGACGACGACGGGGTTCCAAGGTACGTAGGGTTTCGCTCTGTGTAGGCACAGGCGGGTATGCATCGGCGCGCATGACCCGTGAATAATTCTTCTTTTTCAGCTCTCTGCTTTTTAGAGGTGTTTCTGCAGAACTTTAATGTCACCATTTTAGCAACCTTCAGCCATAAATAAAAACACAGGAATAAGCTTCAAATGTCAAGAAAAGAATTATTCACGCCTTATGCGCGCAAATTCATGCGAAGGGTTAAATGTTTGAGGCGCTCTAGCCATCATATGAGCGCCTATATTGGTTTAGACGTTCATGCGCGCGAGTTCTTGGAGGGGCAAGATAGGCTTGGAAGACTACGTGAAGAGGAGGAAAAAGATCATGGAAGTTAACCGCGCCCAAAAATAACCCTCAAAGGGCAAAACAGTTAAACAAGTATCCATAATCAAATTTAAAAGGTGGCTGAAAACGGAAATTTCAACGGGTCAACCGTCAAAGGCTAAGCTTAGATTTTGCAGAAAAGCGTTTGAAATTGCCCATTTTCTTAAGCCTGCGGTGGCGTTGCTTGCCGCTGTTACGGTGACAGTTCTTGTGGCGAGGAACATATTCTTTGAAACCCTAGTTTTTGGGGATACTCCTTTGGTGGGCCATCAGTCTCCAGAGATAATTTGGCAGTACTGCTTTAACATGTGGACGCCGGCGGCATATGGAGATAACATGCCAAAACCGCAATGCTACATCCTACTGTACATCTTCTCCAAAATAGCCTTAACTTTAGGGGAAACGGCCGTTTACAGTTTTCTTCTGCATTTAAGCCTGCCATTGAGCTTTCTCTCCTTTTACTTTTACTCTCAAAAATTCTCCAACAACGTTCTGTCAAGAATTTTTGGAGCGGCATTCTACACGGTGAACCCGGTTACCATAGCATACTTCGCTGCTGGAGCATTCACGTGGACCCTCGTTTTTCTTCCCCTGTCGATGAACTACTTTATAGACTTCCTTGAAGAACAAAAGCTGCAAAACACGTTGAAGGCAGGCTTGTTTACAAGCCTGACGGTTTGGACGTTGCCTTCAATGGCGTTAATCATGTTTTCAGCCCTGCTTGTAACGGCAGTAAGCTATATGGCAACGGCGAAAAATAAAAGGGGTTACGTGGAACGGCTGTGGCCTCACATAGTTGTTTACGGCTTGATCCTGGTTTTATGCTCATCTCCATATATCTATTCAACGGTAACCTACATCCAGTCGCCATCCTTCAATTTTGGCGAAAGCATGCTTTCGGATTTCCAGTACACATATCAAGAGGCTACAATTCCAAACCTGCTTAGGCTTGCGGGAAACGAAGGCTCACCTCAAACCCTGCTCGACTACAACTCATCAGGCAATCTAAGCAACATGGCAGGTTGGATAATACCCCTGTTTGCCTTCGCAAGCATCATTTGGATTGGAAGTTCAGAAAAAAAACGAAGGCTTGTCGCTGCGTTAGCGCTTGAATTTTTTACGCTTTTCTCCGCCGTGTTTTTAAGATTCGCCTGTAATTCCGATTTGAAATGGGTTATAACCGATATGTTAATAGTTTGGACTTTGCGTAACCCTTTTAAAATTCAGCTTTTAATGTTGACCGCCGTGACGCCCCTTTTCACCTTCACAACCGAAAAACTCTCATGTTCATGCCTAAGGCTTCTCCGACGGAAAAAACTCAAGTGGGCCGCAGCCACGATGGCTTTAACCCTTCTAGCCGTGGCCCACATGTATTTTTACAATGCCTTCGCCTTCAACGGGTATATGGGAATCGACAAGTACCCGGGGATAGGGCAAGCCACAGCGGATGAAACTTTAAGCTGCATCGTAAATGATTCACTTTCATGGCCGGACGGCGGAAGCTTCAGGGGAATAATACTTCCCTTCGACCATAAAACAGAGTTGTATGTTGAATACTCCAACATGTTTCTGTATCCAAGCAGGCTCGGCCAAAAATCCGCCGTCTCAAATATTTTAGGCGAAGCATTAAGCGAAGGTGTAAACCTTGAAAACTTCCTAAGGCTTTTCAGCGTAAAATACGTGTACGTAAACAACAAGTGGGAGGACGCAGACTTCTACATAATTCAACCTCAAAACCCGCAGAAAATCCTTGCATTGTTAAACGAAACTGGCAAAACAATCGAAAACGGTGAATACTGCAGGGTTACGGTTGAAAACGCGCTGCCAACGGTTTACATAAGTCAATGCCCAATATTTTACTCAGACATTGAAACGGTAAACTTTCTCGGTGCATCCGCTTTCCAGAACAAGCCGGTTTTCATCGAAGTGAAAAAACAAGGGTGTAACATTACAACAGACGGGGGGGAAACATCAAAGACATTCCACTACACCTTCAACACCCCATATCCCGCCGCATACAATTTATACGCGGTAGTCTACGTTGAAAGGCCGGAAACCCCTCTTTGTTACAGGCTTGACGACTGGGAAATGGAGGAAAAGCGTGTCGCAGATTGGAAAAACCCGCTGAACGAAATCGCCAACCTCCAACTCCAAAGTGGAAGCCACAGCTTAACCCTTAGAGTCGACGGCTTATACACGTTTGCGGATTTAAACTACAGCTTCACAAACTACGGAAATGGGCTGTTCAACGTTGAAGGGCAAAAAATAACGGTTGAAAATGGAACCCTAATAGGCTTAAAAGATTTTGAAAACTTCGAACTCACCCTCAAATTTAAAGCGGAAAATTATGGAGAGAAAACATGGTATGGACCATACGTGTACTTCGCGTTCACGGAAGGCTTCTACTTCCGCATCATTTTCCACGCGAACGGATATGTGGAACTGGCCAGATACGCGGAGGGGACACATCAGTCATTAGCGTTAAAACAAACAAAAACCAACTTTAAAGACTGGAACACCCTGCGTTTAGTGAAGCTTTTAGACACGGTTAACCTTTACCTCAACGACCAATACGTTTTCAGCTTCAAAGACCCAACGTTAAACAAAACTGGAAAAGTGGGTTTAGGATCGTATTGTTCAAAGACTATTTTTGACGAAGCGTCGATAAGCCCAAACATCGTAAAGGGCGTCTGGCTTATTCCAGATGGAAAAAAGCAAACGTGTTCAGCGAAAATTCTTGAATCAGCGGCGGGGCATTACACTTTACAGTTGAACAACTCCGAAAACTCGTGGCTCATGCTTTTTCTCGGAGAAAACTATGATCCCCTTTGGGAAGCTACAATCAACGGAGAAACAGTCACACGACACTTAAAAGCAAACTGCTACGGAAACCTTTGGATTTTCAACGCGTCACGAGGATTGTTCACCATTCAAATTTCCTACAAGCCCAACGTTGTATACAAGCGTCTTTTCTCAATAAGCCTCATAGCTGAAACAGTTTTGATAGTTGCAAGTTATCTCCCAACAAAAATCCTAAAGGCCGCGCTGGGGAAAGCTCGAAAGCGCGCGCTTTTAAAATAGGGGGTTTGGGCTTCCCGTTTGACGCTTTCCACGACTAATAAAGTCGGAAGATTCCTGCCTCCAGAGTGTTCATTGGTTGGTTGTTCATTGCCCTTTTAGGCTCCCACCTCATTCCGTACCGCCCTAGAAGCGGGGGGTATGCCACCACCCCGTTAATGACTGGTATCTGCGGAGCATGTTCTCCACAGCTATTATGCCCCTGTCCTGCTCCAAACCGCATTTTCTGCATTTCATCTGCCTATACCCATTCGAGCTTAGCTTTCCCCCACATATCGGGCACAGGCTTGAAGTCCCCTCAGCATTAACATAGACAACGTTCAATCCAGCGAGCTTCGCCTTATATTCCATTATTTCTTGGAACTTCCTGAAGCTCCACCTGCTCAGCCTACCGTTTACCTGTAGTTAATAAACTTATGCTAAATAGACGCAGTTTCTATACCTCCAAGAGCCACATAAGTCTATTAGAGGCCATGCAACTCAGAACCCAATTTGCGTGGCTGACTATGTTCCCTCGAGGAAGGCTTGTATTTTTGGTAAGAATTCTTTCATTTTTCCTTTAACGTTTTGAAGTAAAACTAAGCCTTTCCGGGTTATTTTGTATTTGGTTCTGCCCACAATGTAGCCTTGCCTCTCCAGTCCGTAAAGGGCCGTGTACATTGAGCCCGCCGATATGAGTGTGCCAAGCTCTTCTTGAACATGTTTGATAATGGTGTAGGCAGATGCCTCACCCAACTTTTCAATGGTGGCTAAAGCGATGTATGGCAGGAAACTCCTCACTATCAGATAGGGAGCATTTTCAAACCGAACCATTCCATCACCAGTTTTAGATTATCAGAATCAGAATATATATCTTATCCGCACCCAAGCTCCACAATTTTAAATATTTGCGTCCTCATGCTTTTTTGTGCAGCAAATGCTTAAGCCTCTGCCCCGCGCATGACTTTATGAAAGTTTCGTCAGAAAACCCACACCATTCATGGTGGGATGAATGGTGGAAGGCTTAAAAGCTTGCGTGCGAGCGCATGTCAAAAGTATGTTTTGGAGGCACAAGGTTTAAAAAGTTAGTTAAGCTACATTTCATGTCCCTGAGGGGAAGGTTGTAGAGGGTGAAATACGCTTTCCATGGATGCGGAGATAAAATGTATAGTGGGTGGAAAGGCTGCGTTAGGGGATTCTGCTTTTCCGAAAAGCTTTACTCTCCTTTCTCCTCGCAAACGTATACGCAGCCCCACAAACCGTATAAGAAGCATTGGCTGAACAGCGTTTAATCCTCGTGTGCACGTCAATTTTGAGGCTTTTGAGGTTGTCGTGTTTCTGATGCATGAGTGCACGCTTCTTTTTAGAGTGATCCCTTTTGGGACATTTATCAATTTCGCGCGCATGACTGACAAAAAATTAGGTTGTTTTTTGGCTTTTTTTGCTTGTTCGTTAGGTTTTTATAGAGCGGTGCACCAGGTGCACCTATGGGGTCTAAGGTTAAGGTTGGGGTTTCATTGGAAAGGGAACTTTTAGAGAGGATTGACGCCGTTATTGAAGCCTCGAGATACTTAGAGCCTAGCCGATCCGAGGTTGTTGAGGCCATCCTCGTAGCGTTCTTCAAGTCACCCCTAAACCACACGGAAAAAGCAAGGGAACTTATCATCAAGCGAAGAAGGGGACTGCTCTAAAAACCGATGGTGCACCAGGTGCACTGAAAACACGACCCCCTCAAAAGCCTCCAAAAACCAATTTAAGTGTGGAATTTTTTGTCAGTCATGCGCGTAAGGCGTGAATGATTCTCCCATCATATGAGCGCCTATGTTGGTAGACTTTCATAAGGACTGGAGTTTTGCCACCCGTCCTCGACCAGACTGGTCGAGTTGTCGTTCAGAGGCGTATGACGAATGAGCTTGTCTCCAGTTTCCTTGAAAATTTTAATGTTGAAAAGGTAGGTTTGGAGTCCTCAACCTACATTGTTCCCCCTTTACCGTGCTTTAGTTGATAGGGGCTTTACAGTTGAGGTTGGCCATCCCAAGAAGACACACTACATAGCGGAGGCAAGGATTAAAAGTGATCGCGTAGACTCTAAGGCTATTGCTGAACTTGTGAGGCTTGACGATTTGCCCCAGAGCTGTCCCACATGTGGACGTGCGCGCGAATGAGGGTGCCTGGTGGCGGAGCCATAGTGCCCTTTTCCTGGGCGTATAGGTGCATGACTTTATGAAAGGCTTTTCTAATTAGTGTTTAGGCTGGCTGGTCCTACGAAGGGCTGGTCTATGTGACCGTGCGCATGACTGGACCGTAGCTGAGCTGCTAAAGAGTTGGGCTTTGCGCCCGGATGAGTGCGTGCAGCCTGAAGCCAGCTAAAGAATGAAGTGGAAAGGGAGGTGAATGGCTTGAGGTATGTGGGTGTGGATGTTGGTAAGAGGAAGTGTAGGGCTGCTGTTGTTGACGGGGATGGCGTTCTAATCAAGGAGTTCAGCTTCGTTAATGACTTTTCTGGGATTGAAGGATTTGTCAGGGAGCTTTCAGAAGGCGATGCGGTGGTTATGGAGTCTACTGGAAATCTTTGGCTTAACCTTTACGAGGCTGTTGAGGGCCAAGGCGTTAAGGCGGTTTTGGCTAATCCTTTGAAGATGAAGGCTATTGCTTCAGCGAGGATTAAGAATGATAAGGTTGATGCTAGGGTTTTGGCCAGTTTATTGCGGGGTGGTCTTGTGGCTGAATGTTATGTTCCTCCTAGAGACATAAGGGAGTTGAGGGCTTTGGTGCGACATAGGGTTCATCTTGCCAGGTCAGCCACCATAGTGAAGAATAGGGTTCACAGTTTGCTTGACAAGTATGGCCTTAGACATGGTTTTTCTGATGTTTTCGGTAAGGCTGGAATGGAGTGGCTTAGACGCGTGGAGCTTAAGCCTCTTGATAGGCTTCTATTGGACAGCTACATTGAACAGATCGAATGCCTTGAAAGGCTGATAAAGAATGTTGAGGTTGAGATTGAAAGGAGGGCTTCAGTAGATGAGGATGTTAGGCTACTGCTTAGCTTGACTGGTGTTGGCGTTTATTCGGCTTTGCTTATTAAGAGCGAGATTGGTGATGTCAGGCGTTTTCCAAACTATAAGAAGCTGGTTGCTTGGGCTGGTTTGGCTCCTTCGCTTTACCAGTCTGGAAGTGTTGAGCGGCGTGGGCGTATTACTAAGCAGGGTTCTAAGTTGCTTAGGTGGGTTATGGTTGAGTGTGCTAGGGTTGCTGTGGTGCATGATGCTAGGCTCTGCGAGTTTTATGAGCGTGTTAAGCGTAGGCGTGGTGAGCAGAAGGCTTTGGTTGCTGTTGCGTGTAAGATGTTGAAGATCATATGGTTTATGTTGACTCGGAGGGAGCCTTATCAGTCTATGAATGCGAGGCTTTATGGGGATAAGCTTTATAGGCTTTCGCGTTAAGTGTTTCTTTGCTGGCTTTGGGTCTGTTGTTGGCTTGGGTGGAAAAGCCTTTCATGAGTGCCATTACGTGTTTGATTATTTAATGTTCCTTTAAAAATCGTTCAACAGCTTTCCGATTTGGTAAGGCTCTAGCTCCAATTCTTGTTATCTTTAAATTAGCTGTAGCATTAGCAAACTCAACGGAATCTTCTAGGCTTTTTCCCTCTAATTGAGCAGTAATAAAACCAGCTGAAAATGCGTCACCTGCTCCAGTTGTGTCAACAACCTTAACAGGATAAGCGGGAACGCTAAAACTTTTGGAGTGATTCATTGCAAATACGCCATCTGGGCCCCTTTTGATTATGACCATTTTTGGTCCAGATGTAATAATAGCCTTCGCTGCTTTTTCAAGTTCAATTACGCCTGTAAGCTCTTGAGCTTCCTCTTGATTCAGAAGAATCTGATCAACATAATGTAAGAGGGGCAACAACCTTTTTAGTCCCATTTTCGACATGAGTCTTCCAGGATCAAAAGAAACTGTAACATTTGCTTTTTTTGCTATTTCCGCGG
>Ga0080004_1114040_pt1 | contig 11764 bp, 12 predicted proteins | sample WasSprMetagenome_FD_69207 | JGI IMG/M metagenome (GOLD analysis project Ga0080004, IMG submission 69207) | Sulfidic aquatic microbial communities from Washburn Spring, Yellowstone National Park, USA - WS (SPADES assembly) (version 2) | ecosystem: Environmental > Aquatic > Thermal springs > Hot... | reverse complement strand
GTTTAAAGGCTATGGGGACGACATACATGAGATATCATCCTTATTAGAGAAAGCAATATTGAGAATTAATGTGCTGATAGAACCAACATCTGAAAATAAGTTGAAAGTATTGAGCATACCTTCGATGGAAGAATTAAACAAGAAGATGAGTGAAAAAATGAATCAGATACATGAGAGAAAAGAGAATATCACCAAGTATATTCAAAATATAAATAAGGTCTTAGAAGATGGGAAGATCAAGTGTGATAATTGTAATGGGGAGGGTAAAGTGAAACGGTTAAGGTATGAACGTGAAGATGACATAATAACACCCTTTTATGAGTATGAACCATGCCCTACATGTGGTGGTTCAGGTTACTTTGCAATATCTGAAGAAGTTAGAAGACGAGGATATGAAGTACTGAAAGCATTAAAAATGGTCATAACGAAATAAATACAAGATAGTTTCGTCATTAAAACGAAGTAAGGAAAAATCTTTTTTACTTTTTCCAACTTTTATATAAATGGCTAGTTGTGCACTCACTCTTTTTAAGAGCGTACGTAAGAACATCTAGGAAATTTGAAGAGTTCATCTTCTATTTTAAGTAACAATTGGTTATCATAATCACATTAATTTTGAAGACATCACTTTTGAAAATTTTTCACATTATTTTGCTATAGTAGTTCCCTTGTTTTTCTAATAGCATCCAAAATAACCTCTTTATCCCTTTCACTAATTGGCTCAGCATTAAGATGCTGAGTCAACCATAATCCACTCTCCCTTATTTTCGATACCGGTGAATACTTTCCCAACCAATTTTCAGACGGCCTACATAATCCACAGTGGGCCAAAGTTCCAATTAAAGCACTTTTAAGTCTATTTCTTTCCATCTGGTCATCCAAAACAATGAATCTAAAAGAGAATCTCTCTTTAATTATTCTTGTTATTTTCTCCTCTAATTCTCTCTCCTTATCTATATTTCTCATGAACCCATAACACTCCCTCTTCTCCCTCTTCACAAAATTGATATTCCAGATTTTCAAGTAGCTATCATTATCCTTATTCAACAAAGCCCTCCCAATATTCTTCCTCAAAATACTCCTATCAGAAGGTTTAAACTTATTTTGATCAAAAATAATTCGAGATTAATATTTGCCAAAAAAATAATACTCAGCAATTCTATCCCTAAGACTCCCACCCCTATGAGTACCAACCATAACTATCCGCAGTCACTTATATCTCTTAATGTAATCACAATATGTACGCTCCTTAAACTAAACCTCTGACAGTACCTTATGCATCAAGCTAGGTGATTTAGCTATGAAGTTTCTGACTTTAATTTCTTCATCAGATAAGCTTTTCTTCCTAAGTTCAGCAAGTTCGTTAAGTATGAGTGCATATTACATTATCCTCAAATATGTTCAGTTTCCTTAATGCATTTAGGACATACATGAGTTATAGGGCATATATCGCATTCAGGCTTTTCCTTACAGTAATTGAAGCCTATATACCAAACCCCAGCATCGAGTAGCATGGGTGATATCTTGAATATCTTCCTAATAACATTTTCAGCATCCTTGGGACTTGCCCCCTCAGATATGAGGCATGTCCTCTTCAAAACTCTCATAACGGGTTCTGATGGGGATAAGCTGAGGTCGGAGATGTCGAGCTTAATTATGTCGGCTATTCTAAGTTCTCTAACTAAACCAGGGGCTAAAACTGGTCCTATACCTGGAAGTTTCTTAAGTTCATCTTCTAAATCTCTGGCCTTCGTAAATTTATTGAAGTAATTAACTAAGCTCCCTCCGTTGGCTTCAGCAATTTCTAATAATTTTTCGATAAATTCTCCAAAGGTAATGAATCCTCCTTGAGGATTAAACTTGGGTATCATCTTGGCTATACTTACCACACTATCAACAGCATCTTTAATTCCATGTCTCCGAGCTATTATGAGTAAGCGTTCAAAAGGAACTTTTTCTGCAAATTCATCTAGAGCATCTTTTGGAGTACCTGTAGGCCACTGATAAGTTCTCCAACAAATCTGAAAAGCCACCTCTTCCTTGCCCAGCTTCCTTATCATCTCTAAATAGTCAGACCTCCACTCATCATTCTTATCTACCGCTATCCTAGTGAGCTCATATACTAAAGCTTGACTCAAACCTTCTCCCCCCATAATATGTGCATCCCTCCAAATTTTTATATCGCACGTTTCTCTCAACAGTAACCAAGCACATCAATATATCCAGCTTTTTTACAATTTATACCGAGTTTGCGTATCAAATTAGTCTCACCCAAAGTACAATTAATTTTACTATATTATGTACATGAATTCATAGAGAATTCTTTACATTCAACTCATGATCATGTTTAAAAATAAATGTAAATAAGAAATTGAATGTCTATGTCTTCGATAGCGAATTTTCTATACATTACAAATTGTTGCGCATAATTCATCATTGTTCAAATTATTCTATAGTTTCCGTAGAGTTTTCATAATATGTGGATTTGGTGCAGGTCCTCCCTCTTATTTCCTCACCATGTTTGTGACTTATTGTGGTCTAAGCTTCCTTATTATGTCTCTCAACTCTATGACTTCTAATGGGCATTCGGGCCAATCGTGCTCCCAGCACACTATGATATCACATTTCGATGGGTCATGTCCATGCTGTTTAAAATTACTACTTTTATATTCAAACTCTATTCTAACCCTCTGCCAAGCATTACCCACCTTACGCCTCCCTATCATGTCTGGGAATCCTGGTGGACTAGACTCATATATTATGCCCAAATCATCCATAACCCTTGCGAAAAGCAAAATTACACCAGCTTCATTGAGAGGTGCATAAACCATCCTCCTAAAGTTAATCGGCTCCCCAGTAATATCAGCCCCCTCAACAGCAACAGGTTTAATTGAGGGCTGGACAATCGCCTCCCTACGCTCAAAAGGCCACGTCACATCCTCAAACTCCACATCATAAGTCTCAGACAACCATTTTATGAAGAAGTGTATGACCCTGCTATCTGTCCTATTAAGCTTACCCCCCTTCCTATTCTCAACATCTAAAGTGATGAGCGCCACCTTCTCAGAATGATCAGCAATAAGCTGCTCAGCAGGACCCGTAGTTGAAGGGGAAAGGAAAATAACCCCATAAACCTTAACCCCCTTCTTAACCCTAGACATCTTCGACAATAAAATATCCAAATCACCTTCAACAACATACGTTGGAACAGTATTTGAATAATCTCTCAGACTATAAAAGACCAGTTCATTAGCCCCCTCTATCGCCCACTCATCCTCTTGAAACTGCCAACCCATCCTATACGCTTCCCCCTTAAACCTATTAAAAATATCATAAAGTGAAATCCCCAAATAAATCCCCTAATAAAAAGGTTGCAGCCCTTTAATTATTTAATTTTTCCAAGTCAGTATTTGAACTAAACAAGAACAATCTTGTATGCTACGTATACAGTAAAATTAATGTACAATTTAAGTGAAATTAACTTTGATGAATAAACCCATTATAAATTATGAAATACCATTATGTGCATATTTATGTAATTTGCTTCCATTAATAAAGAATATGTACTGCAAGAATTCTGAAGGGAAACATGTATTTTGGAGGGGGAAATCTTGAACACTTGGTTGCAAGCCAATATTCCTAGAGCTGGCGAGGAATGGATACCTTTACGAGAAAAATTTGAAGGGGAAATTATAGAATCAGTTTCTGTTCTTGAGGAATTTGAAAATAACGTATTACATAGAGTTGAGCCATATTTAAGAGATAGGGACATTTTAAGGTTAGAAAAGCGGGAACATGTTATAAAAGATCCCCTAGCTTATTATGTTCCTTATCACTTTTCGGAGATGGGAATATACTTTAGAATTAATAAAATGATTTCAGATTTTCGAGCATTTGTTTCTAAGTACCCATGGCCTAACAATATAACCGTGAATGAACTGTGGTACGTCTACGTTATGACAATATTTTGGCATGAGATGGCTCATCACGTAATAGAAGATGTGGCGACCCTAATGGAATGGATGGGAAAAGCGCGATATCCTTTAATGCCTCATTTAGTTGAAGAGATGTTTTGCGAATTTAATGCTTTCACCACAGCAGAAAAGCAATTATCACCACCCAATAGATACAATATACCCATTCTACCATACGCTAACCTACCATCCGGAATTAGTAAAGGTGAAACTGCCTTTTTAAATAGAAGGCTCATTTTAAGCTGTCTGTACTATCATTGGGGCAGGAATAACCCGACCTCGACGTATAGGCCGATAGTAAGAATAGAGGCTTCTCAAGCCGTAGACGGCTTATGGAATGGGCTTTGGAATGCTCATAAAGGTGGCTATGAAGTTGTAAAAGCTCCATATGAAATTTATAAACGCCTCTACTGCACCACCCTTTAAGCTCATAAATGAAGGGTGCAAAATTTTAAAGCTTAAAGGTAGCAGTTTCTTCAACGGTACATTCAGATCTTTTAGCGAGGGCGGGAAATTTTGCTATTAAATTACTTGAATACTAGTTATTAAATGATAAAATTCAGGATTTATAAATGAGTTTTAATATTTTATATTAGGAGTTGTGAAAATATGGGTAAATGTTGGGTAGATGAAGCAAATGAACGTATTTACTTTGACTTTAAGGTTTTACAAGCAAAAAGTATATTGAAGATAGCAAAGGAAACATTTGGTGATAATTTAGCAGTTGCATTTAGTGGCGGGAAAGATAGTTTAGTTGTACTACATTTAGCGCTTGAAATACTCGGTCCAGATATTCCAGTAATTTTTAATAATACAACAATTGAATTTCCTGAAACTATTCAATATGTGTTGAATTTGTCGAAAATGTGGGGATTTAAATTGCACGTAATTAATCCGAATAGAAATTTCTTTTCTGCAGTAAAGGAACATGGATGGGCGACTCATGAAAACAGATGGTGTTGCAAGCCTTACAAGGATGAACCTGCATATAAGTATATGGTAGAGCATGGCATAATGGCTGAAATAACAGGGGTTACGAGAACCGAATCATTTTACCGTCGCTATCTTAAGCCCTTTACTATGCCGAAAAAAGATCCGCCAATCTTAAGAATAAACCCGATTTACGATTGGAACTCGCAAGAGGTATGGAGGTACATAAAAGAAAGAAATTTACCTTGTAATCCACTTTACAATATGGGCTACCAGAGAATTGGTTGCTGGTGTTGCCCCTTAAAGGGAATTTCACATTATCGAAGAATGCAAAAAACGCACCCAAATCTATATTCGTTTCTTAAGAATTTTGAACCGAAACATCCTGTGCTTAAAGATATAGTGACTTATAATTGACGTTAATGTTTACTTTTCCATTAACTTATAAAATTTCATAAGGCTGTTATGTATTATCTTTATTGTTAAAAAATTTGTAATAAAGTTAAAATAATTTTTTATATTAGAAATAACAAAATTTGATATTAGTGAGAAATAATGAGTGAATTTGCAGTCGATCTTGAACATTTAATGGAAGATATAAAAAATACTTATACATTTGAAGAATGGAAGATTCCAATAGTAGAAAATGTTGATAATTTCATAGACGAACATAATTATCATACAATATCATTTTCTGTACGTGAAGGGATACTAGAAATAATCATGTATGGTGCTGGTATTCCTGAAGAAGATTTCAAAAAACTTTCAACAATTGCATATACTATGAAAATAGATAAACAAACAAGGGAGAAGAAGCCAGATATGTTAGGATTCTATGGATGGGGTCTTAAGGCAACTATGATTGTTGCAGATATCATTGAGATAATGACGAAATGTGGCTCGTATCAAGAAGGCCAGCGGTGGTATTGGAAAGAACGAAAACCATATTATGAATTCATGCAATACTCTTCCAATTTAAAAGAGGATCATACTAAATTGACATATTTTCTTAAAAATGAGTATAAAGAGAAAATAAATGAAAAAGGGATAATAGAAACTCTTCAAGAATTTTATCCTACACTACTTAATGGTGCTCCTGCAAAAGGGAGAAAACGTGAATTTTTAGTAAATGGAAAAAAGGTTCCCCCGCCTGAATGGTTAAATGAAAAAGGGTATAGGAAAGTAGAGCGCTTAAAAAATGTAAAAGGTGCTGGCGGTAAGGTTTTCATATCAGACAATAAACTTGCAGATAATCTCTGTGGAATTGCCATAATAATATACGGAAGAATGCTTGAAAGACGATTTAACCCTTATCCAGAAATAAAGAGATATACGGGTTATGTCCATGCTGATTTTCTCTCAAAGCTTCTATGTGGTGATAAAACAGATATTAAAAAGAACGATCCTTTATATCTTTCTTTTAGGAAAGAATTAACAATAGAGCTTCAGAGCATACTCGAACGAAATAACTTAATACCCGAAACCACTATCAGCGAAAGAGAACTTATTAGGGAAATTAATAAGAAGATCAGAAAGATATTTGAGAACATTCCTGAACTTGAAGAATTAATAGTTGGCAAGGCACTATCAAAAGTTATCTACTTAAAAGGAGATGAAGTTACTGTTTCAAAAGACTATGGTCCATCGAGTAAAACTGACATACACCCCAAAAGTCTTGAGAAAGATATTAACCAACCCGGAGGAGGAGAAATCAAACGTATCATAAAGCCTTCGCAAAAAGGGGAAGAATTTGCTAAAAGAGCCGGGGGCTCTCGCAAAGGGTTACCTTTCTTCATTTTAGCAGATCTATCTCTTGATGTTGAAGCCGAGGTACAAGGTGATAGAGTTGCAATAAATAGGAAACATCCTTTGTACCAATCTGCAGGAAAAAGTCAAGCTTCACGCCACTACCATATATACAGAGCTGGATTAGAAGTCATATTAGATACCCATCTTAAAGAGGGTTCTATTGATGTTACGAAATATTTAGATCTTAAAAATAAAATAATGCAAATATTGGGTGAGGTATTGTGAGATTGCCAGTGACCTTCTTCTATAGTTTCAGAGAAAGAGAAACAAAAATAGGATATGTTTTCCATGTAGACAAGGAACAGCCCGCTAGTGATGAAGAATATGATGAAATTCTTCCTAAAGTAAGGGAGGCTTATCTTGAATTTATTAAGAGAGCTAAGAGTGAAGGATTAAAAAATACTCTCGATAATTTTCTTAGACAAATTTCAAGCATAGCGATTGCTGACTCAACATTCATAGAATGTGCATCCATAGATTTAAATATAAACAATATGCAAATTAGGAAAGCAATACTTTCCACAAATTATATTGCCGAACGGTTAAACATCATTAAACGTAACTTTAGAAAGCTTAAGAAAGATGATCCGGTGGAATATGCTGAAAGTATAGGAGAACTTGTATCTTTACTAGGATCCGAAGAAGCTATGAAAATCTTAAATCAAAATAACATTAAGATAGCTCAAACTACTCTTAACTGTCTCTATAAAGTCTCGATGTTACCAATAGATGTAAAGAAAATGATTAAAGAGGGGAAAATACCTCTTACAATAGCCTTCGAATTACCTACTGATGACCGTATTAAAGATATCGCCCAAAGGATTTCTAATTTAAGATATGAAGAGGCACGAAAACTTCTTAAACAATTAAAGCGTAGTACTGAGGATTAATGAGCTTATATAAACTTACCTTATATATCAATGAACAAGGATTATGTATATTTCGGTATGACTATGTTAATCATTTAATCTCATCCAGTTCAAGGAATTACTTATACAAGTAACGAGTAGACATACATTATATCTCTGGCGAGATCTTTTACTTCTTCTTCAAAGCATTCCTTAATAGTTTTTTCCAAGAAATCTTTGTACTGTTTGCCAGAAAGGTAATATTTTAGCATAGGACTATGAATTTTTACATCAGCATGAAAGCCTGCACTTGTTAACATATCATGTATTAAATCTAAATACCTACTAAGCTGAAAAGTAACTATGTAGATATACGTATTCATCTTCATCTTCCTTGCGTCCTCCAATCTTAACTTAGACATTATGTTATCTATTAGTAGCGTACCCCCACCGAAATACCTTGAAGGTCTTATCCAGAATATTAGCTTTAGAGTCTTAGTGCCTTTTCCTATCGTGAGAGAATATGACTCATAACCTCTGGCCATAGATATAATTGCTGGTCCTGTAGCCATTATCTTGTATTCTTCAATAAGCTTTTTCTTAACGGACTCGAGTACTTTGCGATAGTTTGTGATAATGTCAGTATGTGACGGTTCCTCTAACATCACCGCATCTTTAACTGTAAAGCTACTAATTTTCACACCTCTATTCAATATTAGATCTTTCAGCTTACCATATTCGTGAACGTTATATGCTTGACTAATATCAAGTAAACCGTTTAAAAGTAGCTGTTTAATTGCTTCGACAGCAAATCTTGTTGTTGGAATAGCATCTAGGTACCTCTTAACAACCTCAAAATCGCTACTATTTAGTAACTTATTTAGGCTGATATCAAAACCTAAAATGTAACTTATAAGTCTATCACCATATTCTACTAAATTCTCAATGGATAATTTCTCAATCCTAGTCAATAAAGATTTCCCAGCCCATGCGGCTGTAGTTTCACGCATATAAACTCCAATATCAACAGTAAGCGTTCTAGGAACTGTGAATACAATCAATCTGATCGGACTACCAACATCATGCGCTACTCTAAATACGTTAAACATTTCATCTATGAATCTTTTAGCGGCATCTAACCCGCTATTTTCAACGATAACTTTTATCAGCTCTTCAAACTCATCGAATATGATTGTATACCGCGTTTTAACTTTAGAGAACCCCTTAAATAGTGTAGAAATATCGGACGTCTTCTCGTGCTCTGTATCCTCTAAGGAGGACTTTTTAACATGTACTATTAATCCTTTTCCCACTCCAGCATTATAAATTTCACTAAACCTAATGGGGTCATGTATCAGTGGTAAGATATATTTAAGTGGGAGACTGTAATCCGAGCTAATGCCTTTCGATTCATAGTATTTCTTGTATACGTTACTGGGAATATGTGTTATGAACTCATTTGGATATATATTGTCCATGATTCTGTATGCTATGTAAAGTACATCTTCATTCTTGCCAAGCTCCTTAGTAAGTTTATACGCAAGTTTCGTTTTACCTTGACCCCAGTGACCTGAAACTACTATCACAGGCATAGTTGAATGAAATAACAAGCTGAGTTCTTGAGTTCTATTAATGAACGATATATCTTGTTTATCAAATTCATCTATCTTCTTTAAAAGTTCGCTTCGCAAGGAAATTTTACTCATTGTTTCCACCTCACTAACATTTTTTTAAGGAGGCTTTCAGAATCCAGCTTATGCATAGTGTAAAGTACTAGCAGATTGCTCAGATCTGATGCTATGAGATTCATATAAGGTCTAACATCATAATCCCCCATGTGTGATGATATGGCGTCTTTTACTTCTAAGGTTAAGCTTTGCAGTGTTACTTCCGCAAGTCTATTAACAGCTTCTTCGGCAACTTTTAACATCAAGCTAGGTAATGTAATTATTTTCAGCAAATCTTGTCTAAAAACATCTATATCAATCCCACCTAACTTGAAGTTAGAGTATGCATCTAGAAATAGAGCGCCTGGTGCTGTTATTCTTAATACTTTCACTTGAGTAGGTTTTAGTTCTCTACGGATCTGTCCCCACCAAAGGTCAAGGCTAAAACTTGTAGCTAAGTTAAAGGATGATAATACGTCTTCCAGTACATCAAGATAGTGATATGCTTTTGTGGCACCTTTCTTCCTATATCTCTTCACGTATTTTACTGCATCATCACCCTTGAGAATATAAAAAAACGTACTTCTGCTGAACCACATTCCAGTATAAATTTTGAGATATGTAATGGTTTTAAGGACATCTAATCCAGTTACCATACTTAGGTCTTTACATAATTCATGCTCGTTTTCATGAATATTTAATGTTAAATCTATAAGTGCATTCACAAGCCTTTCCTTTAAGCTTAAATCCTTGTACGTAGTTATGTTGTATAACCAATTATTAAGAGACCTGCGACGTTGACTCTTTTTGTCTATACCAAGATATAATGTAGCTACTAATGAAAGTTTATTTTTATGGGAAAGAAATCTTAAGCCTTCTTTCGTCTCAATTTCTCTAATTACCGTTTCAAGTCCTCCAAATTTCTTCTTGATTCTCAACTTTTGACTCGTTAGACTGCTCACTTTAAAGTACATCCAATCCCAACCCCCTTATAATCTTAATAGCATAAACCGGAATATTATGGAAGATATGCTGGCGGACTTCTATCTTCCATAAAAGTTCTTTGTCAAGCTCTTGCTTTTCATTAGTATAGAAACCCATAACCTCACATTTTTCCCCAGAAATAGCATCTTGCAAACTTAGAAGTTCAGCTTGAAGGATTTCGCGATTTCTTTCAATTTCCCCTAATATTACGAGATTGTCATTTACTTTAGCATAAATATCTACTTTTCGAGATACGCCTAAAACTTTCAAATTACTTGCGATTTCGCCATAAAAGATTTTCCATGCCCCTTTAAGCGCTAGTATGCCAACTATATTTGAGATTAAAGCTGCTTCACATATATTTTTTAGGGATCCTTTCATCTCTATTAACAATACCATCCCTACCATCACCACCAACAATATCATCAATATGTATTTTAGGTAAGATCGCTTATATAAATTTTACTCCTTCCATTAAGTAGTTATAGGCTCTTGAGAGGAAAGAAGTATGATTAAGTTTTCGCTGTGTTAAGTGTACATCTTATAACTTTGTGTAGAATAAGTCTTGTAAATTGTGGAAACCATTAAAAGGTTTATTTAAGGTTATAAAATCGTGAATTGTCATAAAGTAATGAAGTTTATGGTTCTCTTGGAAATCTTGTCAGGGAATTGTATGCTAGGCATAGGCGGTATTCTGAGCCTATGGAGGGGGTTTTGAGGGGCTTGCTTGAGGTAATGCAGAGTTATGGTGGACGCCCACCACTAATACCTAAGAGTATAATTTCACCTTTGAAGAGGTTTAACTTATTCTTTAGGTGGCTTGTTAGGCCGTATCCTGATATGGGTTTGTGGAGCTTCATTGATAAGAGGCATTTACTAGTCTCATTGGATTTGGGTTTGCAGAGAGTTCTCTCAAGGGCTTTTCAGTTGAAAGTAGCATTGAATTGGCGTGGAGTTTTGGAGGCAACTAAATCTCTGAGGGGGATGATATTCTGCTGATGCCCTTATGCATGCTAAGACTTGCAATGAATATATTGTTGAGGTGGAGAGGGAGTTGAATTATATGGCTATAGGTCAAGCGGTAACCTACAGATACCTATACTATAAGCATAGCGGTAAAATGGCTAAACCAATGATAATATGTAGGAGGGCATCAAGGGAACTTAAAGAAGTAGCTCAATTGGAACAGGGAATTGAGGTGGTAGAAATTGCCAGAAATATTATCTAGCCGTAAATGTTTTTACATTTCACTTTGATGTTTTTGTAGAAAGTCTTTAAGAAGTTTTCTGTTTCACTTATACTTTTAACATTGGACTTCCGAGATGGCGTCATATTTATAAATGTTTTGTAGTTAATGTAGTAAGTGGTGGTGTAGGTGGTGGTTTTTACCATTAGGGATAGGGAGTATAATCTTGCTAGGCATGATGTTGAGGCTGTTTTGGAGAGGTTGGAGCCGGAGCCTCTTAAGGGTCGTGCGAAATATTATATAGAGTATAAGGGGAAGAAGTATCCTATTAAACAGGTTGTTGCATTCGTGACGGGGTTGCCTAGG
>Ga0080004_1097211_pt1 | contig 11766 bp, 8 predicted proteins | sample WasSprMetagenome_FD_69207 | JGI IMG/M metagenome (GOLD analysis project Ga0080004, IMG submission 69207) | Sulfidic aquatic microbial communities from Washburn Spring, Yellowstone National Park, USA - WS (SPADES assembly) (version 2) | ecosystem: Environmental > Aquatic > Thermal springs > Hot... | reverse complement strand
AGAATAATAGGGATGTATCCTGAAATACCGCTGAGCAAAGTTCGCATGGTTGGCAACGCTGCTGGGACAGGTGCTAGAATGGCGCTGATCTCTAAATCAGCTAGGTTAAAGGCTGAAGAAATATCCAGAAGAGTCAATTATGTTGAGCTTGGCGCTGAGCCAGGTTTTCAAGATGAATTCCTAAATTCACAATTTATACCATACGCTGATTTAACAAAATATCCTGAGACAATTAATATGCTTGAGAAATTGGGCAGGCGGATTAAGAAGCCGCCAATAATATTTGGAGTTAACTCTTCATAGGGGGGTTAAATATTCCTTCCTATATTTTTCAAACAATTCGTCCCTTAACTTCATGAGTTTCTCACTTATTTTAACTGGATATATTTCGCTATTTCTTAAGCGCCTATATTTCTCTGGTAACATAGAAAGCTGTTCCATGCAGTATCTCCGTATCTCCCCTAAATCCGGAAAATCATAAACAAGCTCGCCTTTAACAACTATTGGAACGAGTAGGGGCTTTGCGCCCTCAATTTCCTCATCCCATAATGTAATTATGTCCTCAATGTAATGCCCGCCCTCTATTCTTCTCCATACCTGCTTTTTTCCAGGCAAGGTTGCTTTACTCATGCTGCTTGTGAACTTTGTTACCGGTATCATTCTACCGTTTTCATCGCTTGTTTCAGCAATCTTAAATATTCCATCTAGCGCTGAGACCCCGCCCTCCCCAGTCAGTGAATCATAATTTGCTCCTGTTATCAGCTTTGTTCCAACGCCGAAACCGTCTATTGGAGCATCCTTCGATAGAGCATCTTCTATAACGAACTCATCTAAACGGTCACTTGCAAAAATCTTAACGTTTGTTAGACCAGCTTCATCAAGCATTCTACGCGCCTTTTTACTGAGTTCAATTGGATCTCCGCTATCAAGCCTAATACCGACCAAATTGCAGCCTCTCTCTTTGAGTTCTAAACCAACCTTTATCGCATTCCTCACACCCTCAATCGTCTCATACGTGTCAACTAAGAGTATAGTGTTATGTGGAAAGCTCTCGGCATATTCTCTGAATGCTGCTATCTCAGTCTCTTTAAATGAACCTTTCCCCCTATGGCGCTCCTCAATAAACTTATGTGGTATTGTTCCAACAAAAGGTATTCCCCATTTCATCGCAGCTATTACAAGAGATGTTCCGTCAGCTCCACCAATATATGCTGCTCTAGCTCCCAAAACTGCGGCATCTCTGCCGTGAGCTCTCCTAGCGCCGAAATCAACAACAGTTTTAGGCGAGTAAATGACATTTTTACCTTTAGCAGCGTAGACTATTCTGGAAGCTTTAGTGGCGATTAAACTTTCAAAATTCATAATGTTAAGTAAATAAGTTTCGAGCAGCTGAACATCTATTGATGGCCCAGTAATATTTATGACGGGTTCATTTGGAAATACCGGCGTCCCCTCCGGAATAGCGTATATATCCCCCCTAAACCTGAAGTTTTCTAAGTAGTCGAGGAACTCTTTGCTGAGATCTTTACCAGCAACTCTTTCAAGCCAATCGCGATGCTTTTTACTTAAGCCCCTATTTAAAATCTGTATATAGCTTATAAATTGCTCTAGTCCAGCTACAATAACATATGAGCCTAGATGCTTTGGTACTTCTCTAAAGAAGTAAGTCTCAGTTATCATATTATTCACGTTATGGTCGAAATTACATTTCCCGGAAGTTAACTCATAATAGTCGACGAAGAGGAATAGATCTTCTTCTGTTAAAAGACCAGACTCCAGCCTCTTCGCCATCTCCTACGCATCCTCTTTTCTGCAGATTTTGGATTACATGTTTATTAGTAAATGTCGAGAATTAACTTGTAAAATGCGATATTTATTTTAAACGTTTTTAGTTTTTAATAGGCGAGTAACTAGTTTAAATAGGTCTCTTTCGATTAGCAAGCCATCTCCGCTTATTCCATTAGTAAATTGCCGTTTATGAAGGAATAAGCAGCGGGTAGATCACAGCTGGCAGTCTCATAAAATTGCGTTAAACTTAATTTCATCGTAAAAACAAAGTTATCTTGTTAGACATGGATTCAGCGAACTTCGAATTCAATAAAGCATCAGTCATAGTTAAAACATTAAGAAACTACGAGAGTGTTGTAGCTCAAATTTTGAGGGAGAGCTTTCAGGGCGTAGATATTCTGGCATCTCCTTTAAACTTTTCAGGCATAGTGTTAGTTAAAGCTGATGTTCCCCCGGAGGATTTGGCTAGAGAGATTAAGCTGGGAATTCCTGAAGCTGAGAGGGTTTTGCCGGTAAGATATTATGTGCCAGCTGAAATAGAAACTATTTCTAGCGCCGCTCAGAAGATTGCGGGTGATTTAGCTGGTGCAAAATCTTTTGCCGTAAGCACTGTTAGAAGAGGGCGCCATGCCTTCTCAAGTATAGACGTAAATATTAAAGTTGGTGCGATATTAAAGGAGGCATCCGGGTGCCCAGTTAACTTAGACTTTCCAGATAAAGTTGTCTTCATTGAGATTATTGGTCCACACGCCTATATAGGAGTTGTTGATGGAAGCGAGTTTCCAAGGAAGATCACTCCAAGAAAGTTTCAGGTTAAAGAATACTTTAAAAAGGTTTCACTTGTTCAGATGCCATATCTTGGTGGTCTAGAGACTTCCCATGAAATGGGCGTTAGAATTGGTCGAGAAGCCCAAACCTTTGAGGTTGGCGAATTAGTTATTGCGCCAATAGGTATTATTAAGGCTGATGATTTAGATGCTTTTGTAAGGGGGATTTTTGAGGGCATAGAATCAAGATATCAAATTCAGACTAGAACATATGCGCATAAACCCCATAAAACTGAGGTTTATATCCAAAACTTATATGAGTTCGTGAGGGAAAGGATAAAAGAGCCTATAATCGTTTTTGAGCCTGAAGGTGAGCCAGTTAGCTCTATAGCCTCAAAGCTTGCTGAAATAACGATTCGTAGCGATAGAGTAAACTTCCTAATCGGTTCTAGGGAGGGTATACCTCATGGAATCTTTAGGTTCGCAAATCTAGTCGTAGACTTATGCCCAGGAGTAACAATTGCAACAGATTTAGCGGCAGCTTCAGCCCTAATAGCGCTAGCATTCGCAATCCATCAGAAGCTAAGCGGCGAAATAGGGTATTCATCTGAAATCTAAGATGAATTGTGGGATCTCCGCTACTAAACCTTTTATATTGTTTTAAGGTAAAGTTTCATCTGGTGATGAGAATCCGGATCGCTGACTAATGATGAAACTACCCGAGACTGAACCCAAAAAATTTAACCTAACAACTTTTTCAGATACCGAACATTTATGCCTAGTAAAATTTTTACGGAAACGCAAATAACAAATATTTGTTGATGATGAAGGAGGTTTCTGCTGACATTAATGATGAATAACACCTAAATTTCTGATTTTAACAATCAATTCTGAAATAGCCTTAAACCACCTTACATAAAGGTTCGACAAGAAAGCCTGGGAACTTCAGTGGTGAATTGCCGATAAATCTTGGATGTTCGCTACTACTGGTATAGCTTAATGTAGTATGTTGGTGCCTATTATGTTAGGGAAAGGATATTAAAGGAGGCAATAAGCCATCTACATAGATCTTGGCGCAGTAAACCTCGTCACAATATGATTCGAAGGATTAAGGCAGCCCATAGCTTATTTAGGCAATAACGTGCTCTATCAGACTAGCGGTACTAGAGAGGGGCGGAAGAGTAGACTAGCAAAAGCGAATAAGACTAAAAACCAAAAAGATCAGAAAACTGTATAGGATTAGGCGGAGAAAGGTTTAGGCATGCCATGAAAGCCATAATAAAGCAGATTGTTGAAGAAGCCTATCATTTTGGCACCTCAAGAATAGTTCTTGGAAGATTGAGGGAAATAGAAAACAACCCTCACAAGAGTAAGGCGAACACCCTAGAAGCAGGATTCTTCACGGCTGAAGCCGTGGAGAATGTCAAAATTCCAAAACATTTTTATGCATTCTTAAGAAAGCTCTATTTAGTGATGAATGTCAGAGTCTACTGAATTAAGTAATTGATGATGAAACCCGACTGGCCTGAATCTTCCACCATAAAATCGCTTTTTCTTCCATTAATTTTCTGCAAGGAGAACTTGCGGCAGCCAAAAACATATTTAAGATAAGAATTCTAAAAAATATTTTTCTAGGGGAGGTTTATTGTTTTGAAGTGTCCAAGTTGTGGTTTCGATGCTAGTGAAAATGCAAGGTTCTGTCCAAAATGCGGCGCTTCATTAGATTTAGTGAGAGATTTCATATTGGCTACAACACATACGGTTCCAGGATACAAGGTTAAGAAAGTTTTAGGTATAGTTACCGGGTTATCCCCTAGAACTAGAGGTGTTTTAGGAAGATTCATAGCTGGAATAGAGACTATGATCGGCGGGGAAATTAGGGCTTTTACGAGCGAAATTGAGAAGGCGCAGGCTGAAGCGATAGAGCGAATGAAGAGTAAGGCGTTATCTCTTGGGGCAAACGCTATTCTCGGAGTAGACCTGGAAACATCAGATTTAGATTTGGGAGCTGGCATAATTCTAATATCGGCTACTGGGACAGCTGTTATACTGGAGCCAGAACAGTAACATCTCACCGTAGAGAAAAGATCAACATCAAGGCAAAATCGTCTTTAGCATCCTATCTTAAGAGTGAAATCTGGAATCCTCACCCAAGGGTGGGGTAGCTTACAGCTGAAAGCCCCACCTTTTAAGGCGAGGATGGAGAGAAAAGCCTATAAAAGTTGTATTCTCCAGCGTATTCTGGAGAATGTTTTGAAGGGTGAATGAGGCTTAAGAGTACTAGGCATGTTAGGTATTAGTGTGCGTATCACTTTGTTTGGGTTCCCATGCATCGTAGGGATATTCTTGTTGGTGAGGTTGCTGAGTACACTAGAGAGGTTCTGGAGGAAATACTAGACCTGGCAACTTAGCATGTAAAGGCTTTATATTTTAGGTTGCCACATCCGAAATAGTTGGACTAAAATATAAATAGGCCTTAGCCCCATCACTACCTCAAGGAATGGATCTATAGTTGAAAAGATTTGCAGGCTTTGTAACTCTAAGCTATGGATCCCCAAAATTTTGATCCTTTATTTAGGGGAGAAGGTCAGTCTTGCTTTAACCCGAGTTCTATCCTACGCATTTTATCCAGTAATTCAGGCTTACTTTTGAAGTGTTCCCTTACTGGCTCAAGAATCTTAATTAAAGCTTCGGCGACACCGTTCTTCAGATCTAAAGGATGCACTTCACCACGTAAGTAAGCTTCTCTCAGATCGCTATAATTCTCAAAAGTTACTGGTCCACCATATTTTGCTGGGCGAGGGACGTTCATAACCCCTAGTTCTGGGAAAACTATGTATTTTGCATGTTCTAAAATTGGGTTGCCCTCCTCCTGTTTAGGTGGACAATAGGCTGCTCTAATTTTTGACTTAATCTCTTCAGGTGAGTCGTGAACAAATATGCAACTTTCAGGCTTACTTTTAGACATTTTTGAGCTTATTTTCTCGCTAATTTTTGTATCTTCATCAAATCTACTCCCCAAATTTCCGGCTGGAGGTTGGAGTCCGGATAGTAGTGGGGTGTGTAGGCACACAGGTTTCCTCCAACCCATTTTTTCAGCAGCATCTCTAGCTAGCATATGCGCTTTTCTTTGGTCTATGCCGCCGCAAGCCATGTCCAATTCTAAATGAAATATGTCGGCAGCTTGCATGCATGGATAAAATATCCACGCTGTTTCAATATCCGCTATATCTAATTCTCGCCCCATTATTGTTAATGCTCTCCTAACTCTCAAAAACGATGAACTCTTAGCTATCCTTATAACCTTCTCCCAATATTTTATGTCGCCCGCAATGTCGGATGCCCAAACAAACCTAACATTACCAGATGATGTTACACCAAGAGCCTCAAAACACTGCTTAAAATATTCACCACATATACGTATGTTCTCCATAACACCGCCAAGTTTATTGTTTATCCAGCTGTGCCAGTCTGCAAGAAATATGATAAAGTCAAACCCAGCTCTAGCGATATCCTTAATCTTGGAGCCGCAGACTAGCCCCATGCCGATATGCATGAAGCCAGAGCACTCAAAGCCCCAATAAGCCCTAGGTTTACTCACAGTCTCGAGAAGAACGCGTAGCTCATCGATAGTTACTACTTCTTCAGTGTTACGAACAATTAAATCCAGCCGTTCTTCAAGATCCAAGAGGTAACACCCCAAAATATGACTTCAACAAATATACTTAACTTATTCTTATATTTTATTTAAGCGTAAACCGGCCTTGGCAACTTAAGGCTTTTATGTTTTCTTGTTTGAGTTTTTCTTATGTTGAGTATTAAATCTTTAGTTGAGGAGCTGGATGTTTTTGAGGGGAATAGGGTTCCGTTAGAGGCTTAAAATTTTGGGTTTAGCTTTCTATATTTAGATTTCAAGCCTTAGGAGGACTGCTAGAGCATTATCCGAAATTCGTAGGGTTTCTAAGACAGCTGTTTGGAAGTGGGTTAAGAAATTTAGCGGGAAGATTAATGTTAACCCTTGTTTAGGAGGCTAACAGCCCTAGATGAAACATGTGCTAATAAATATTGGGTTTATGCAGCGTTAGATGTTGATAGAATGAAATCATATCCATGAGGGTTTACCCATCAAAGAACGCGTTAGCAGCAGAGTAATTCATACGCGAAGTATTGTGATGGTAAGCCTACATTCATTGTTGATAATGCTCCATGGCTTAAGCAGGCGCTTGAGGAGCTTGGCCTACCATATAATGCCGAATCCTTCTGGAGATAGAAATCAGTACTAATAGAATCAGTATACTCATCATTCAAGCAGAGAACAAGGGTATTCTTTTAATAGAAGCGAGAGGTTCAGGAGGTTAATGGCATGCTGGAACCCACTAATAAATTATTCAAATCATACCACAACCACATGATAAGGTGAGCTTAAGTTGCCATGTCAGCGTAAACTCATCATAAAATTTTATTATTTCCGGATAGTCTCTATTAAGTGTTGATCAAACTTAAATAATTAGTTATAGGTGCTTAAGAATGCCATATTGTAAGTATTGCGGCTTCAAGCTTCCAAATGACGCTAGATTCTGCCCGAATTGCGGGGCATCAGTCCCCCAAGAAGTTTATGAACTTAAGTTGGCTGATTGGGGTGAGCGGATACTTGCATATCTTATAGACGCTATTATATTGGGATTAATTGTGGTTCCAATAGTATACATGCTCTTTTGGCCTCTGGCGTATTTTGTGGGTTTTAGGTGGACCTGGAATATTTTTGCTGGTTATGGACTTAGCAATATAATATCCTTTCTATACTGGACTTTTATGGAGGGTATTTATGGGCAGTCTGTTGGAAAGATTGCCCTAAAAATGAAAGTTGTTAAAGTTAATGGCGAACCAACAGATATTACGACGGCAGCCATTGAAAGCTTAGGAAAAGCCTTTTTATTACCCGTAGACTTAATCTTAGGCCTATTACTTTATCCGCAGAAGCGGCAGAGACTATTCAATTATATTTCAAATACTATAGTTATTAAAGTTCATTAAATGAGTTTGTTTCTGTCAGCTTTGAGCCAATCCGCTATCTGCCTATTATTTCTCTGCTAAATTTTTAGGGGAGATTTTCATCCTTCAGCCACATTTTAGCATGAAATAGTCTAATTTATTCTAAGTTATAACCAAAAACCTTACTGTTTACTGTGGGGTGGAGAAAGGCTTTTAAATACTGAAGAGCCTTAGGCGTTCTTTGGGCTGTTCCCTTGCAGATGCATGGGGATGTGGGCTGATTTATAATTGAGATCTGAACGCATGCATTAACATAGCTCATGCCTTAATGGGAGGTGTGGAGTGGGGGAGTTGTGAGCCCCTAAACCAGCAGGTGAGGAGTTAGGCGTAAAGCCTACTAAACGCTGGAAGCCTTCCTTCGGGGGCGGGGTAGCTCACAGGTTTTTGGGTTTAACTATGTCTCCGGTGGCCTTTAGAATCCATATGCCCTCCCTCTCAGCTCTCTCAATTAGGTCTGGCATTGCTAGGCTTGTGTAAATAACCCTCACTATTTTCGGCTTAAGCTTCTCTGGATATGAATTTCTCATCCTCTCAATATGGTTTATTTCATCTATGAGGTTTTGGGCTGCCCTAACTGAAGCCTCACCTATAATACACATGTCACCCGCCACACCATAAATGTTTAATTCCATACCTGGTAGGATTAGCGGATTTACATCAACATCATAACCCATATCCCTAAGCCTATACTTCACCACTATTCTAGCCTCCTCCTCAACATCCAACATCATCTTCTCCAATGTTCTCTCAACCCTAGATAGCCTAGAATCCAACTGCCTATAAGCCCTATTAAAGTCCTCCCTCAACTTGACTAATTCCTCATCATGCCTCCTAAAACCCTGAACCATATCACTTCTAAGCTTCGCTATTTCCTCATCATGCCTCCTAAAGCCGGCAACCATATCCTCCCGGAGCTTAGCGATCTCCTCCCAAACCTTAGCGATCTCATTCCAGATTTTTGTCTGCTCCTCCCTCAATCTTATCTGTTCTTTCCTTAGTTTGACCTGTTCTTTTCTCAGGTTGACTTGTTCTTTGGTCAGGCTGTCAAGTCTCTTTAGTATCTCAGATAACCTGAGGTAGCCGGCTACAGCATAGCGGAACTCTAAATCCTTATCTAATAATTACAGAAACTCTCTCTTCAAAGACTCCGTTTCCATGAAATGCCTGCCCAAAAACATTTAACGGAAGAGTGATATTCATAAGTTTTCTATCAGTTTCCTCATTAAAGTGAGGCATTATCCTTAAAGTTGAGAAGATTAAAATCGTTGCGCTAATAAAAAGTTTAATTGAATGTTAAAGTGTCATTCTTTTTCTCAGTCTACTTTCAATTCAGCTGTAAGGGCTTCCAAGAAAAGAAACGCTTCATTAACGTGCTGGCTGAAGATGCAGATCCACCTGGGGGCTTGAAAATCCATTTTAAGGCCGAAAATACTTTTTTTAGAGGATAATGGTTGGAAGCTTATGTATGTGGGCTCCGCTCTTAGGAGCTATTGAGTTTTGGGTGATTTTCCGGAGATCGGGAATGAATTGATAGTTTATAAAGTGAGATGTTTCTGATTCTCGAACTTACATATGTGAATTCGCGCCTGAAATGATTCTCCTTTAAATGAGGAAAAATTCTCATGTTGGCGGCGTTCTGGGTGCGACTGTTGCGTCGTTCAGCCCCATCCACCTTATCTTGTAGCCGAGGGCGGCTATCACAGCTATTGGGTTTGGTATGCCGTATGGCTTCAGAATTTCGATGGCTTTCGACAGTGGGATTCCATCTCCAACCGCCCTTGCTAGGGCGCGGCTTGCCTCCTCGAGGAGGCCCCTCTCAATGAAATCCTCACCGATGAGTATATGCGTCTTCACTCTGTCAGCCGCCCTCCTCACAGCCTCCTCCGTCACGCCGTGGGCTTCAGCAACCTCCCTGAGGGAGGCAATAGGTTTCCCTATGAATAGTTTAAGTGTGGATGCTTGGGCTTCGGCGGCGGCGCTGGCGAGCGGCTGGAGGTATGCGAGAACCTCCCTCACCGGTATCCTCCCCCTATAATATATTAGGTGAATGTTTGGGTTGGAGGACTTCAGCCTCTCAATCCTGTCGCAGGCGAGCTCCTCGTCGACTGCAACTATTATGGGCTCCCTAACCTCACTGAGCTTCTCAATCTTCCGCTTCAGGTACTCCCTAGTCCAGAAGCCTACGATTTCCATGTAAACCTTTTTACCGCCAAACGTGAAGGAGAAGTCCGGTATCATTATTGTGGAACCAGCCTCAATCGGTTCAGGCTCCCTCCTAAGCTCCCAAGCCTCCCCCATCCTCCTAAACTGCTCAGCGAACCCCTCCTCAACAGCGCTATCGTACTCCTCAGCCGCCTGAAGATTCGGGAAGAGCCAGCCGTGCCTCTGACTGTCTATCCTGAAGGTGAGGAGCCTGTTGGAGCGGAGTATCTTCGCCTCCATCCGCCAGGGGATGCCGCGCACCACCTCCGGAATAATCTTCGCTAGAGCTGTACCATACCTCCTCGTAAGCTTAAAGATGGATGTTGGACCGTTAAGCCTCACACATGTTACGCCGCCCCGCCTGTACGCCATGTACATGAGCCCATAATATTTGATGGCTCTGAAGATGCGCTGCCAGTTTCCGGACGCTGTGAACTCCATCTCCGTCGAATTGAAGAGTAGGGTCTGCGTTAAGCTTAAATTGTACTGTTTTAGGAGATCCATTGGGCTGATGCTCAGGCAGGATTCGAGAACCTCCTCAGAGTCTAGGTCAGCGTACATGGATTCCTCAACCTGCTGCGGCTGAAGCCTAAGCGTGGACGCCACCAACCCAATTATCTCCTCCCTAGCCTCCGGCGATGTTGGGAAACCTCTCCTAGCGGCTTCAGCGAAAAGGCTGTGCCTAACCTCAATCGGGTTCACACTAGCCTTAGACGTGAAGGTGCAGGATCTTTCAACCAGCGCCGCTAAGCCCCTAACAAGCCTATAGTCTCCATAAGCATCCTCAAGATCCCTAACCTTCCCCCTTATCTCCCAACGTTTAAGCCCAACTGAACCCGCATATATGCTTATAACCTCCTCCGCCATCGAGAGGTCTAGGGGTGTGAACCTCACATATCTAGGTCTAATCATGTCGCCCCAACAATGCACAGTGAGGAGCTCAGAGGGAAGCATCCCATCCCTCCTCAAGCATCCTCACCAGCCTACGCCTCCTCCTACTGAAGTCAACATCCTTAGTCTCCCTTGAAACAACCTCATATAGGACAGCCACCTTACCCTCAGCCTTCCTTAGGAGCCTCCCAAGCCTCTGCACCAGCTGACGCGGGCTCCCAGTTCCGCTGAGAATTATCCCCCTACTCGCGTCAGGCACATCCAACCCCTCATCAAGAACCTGACTTGTAACTATTGCACGATACTCCCCACTCCTAAACTTAGCTAATATAAGCCTACGCTCATCCTCCGGAGTTTTATGGGTGATTGCAGGTATCAGAAAGCGCCTACTTATAGCGTAAACGAGGCTATTGTGAAGCGTAAATATCAGAGTCTTCTCATTAGACTCCCTAAGCTTCTCAGCTAGAAACCTCATTTTCGCCTCAGAGTTAAGCGCTATATTCAGCGCCCTAATCCTCGCCAGAATCGCCTCCCTAGCTTCAGGGTCACGTGTTGAGAGCGCTATAAGCCTCCGGAAATCCCCTTCACCCCTCATCTCCAAACCGCTCCTCTCCAAATAACCCTTATATATGCTCCAGAACCTCTCATACTCCCTCCGCTCCTCAGGCGTCAGATCCACAAAAACCCTCCTATGCTCATAGGGCGCAATATACTCGCCGGCGAGCTCCCCATGCCCAACCTCATAGACTACTCCACCAATGAGTCTAGGCGCGTCAAGATGACGCATGTCTGCCCTATGGAGAGTGCTCGTTAAACCCATCCTGTACGGTGCAGCGAAGAGCTCAGCAGCCTGACTGTATCCTGGAGCGAAGAGGTGGTGAACTTCATCAGCTATTAAAAGTTCAAACTTGTTCCCCAACTCCTCAGCATGTATGTAGGCTGAATCATATGTGCAGACCCTGACCTCCTCCCCGTCCTGAAGGGTGAGGGTTCCTTCGGGGCGGTTCACAGGTTCCCCGCATCTATTCGGGTTTACATCTGTCATCTGCGGGGCAGTTGGGGTGGT
>Ga0080004_1142581_pt1 | contig 11768 bp, 20 predicted proteins | sample WasSprMetagenome_FD_69207 | JGI IMG/M metagenome (GOLD analysis project Ga0080004, IMG submission 69207) | Sulfidic aquatic microbial communities from Washburn Spring, Yellowstone National Park, USA - WS (SPADES assembly) (version 2) | ecosystem: Environmental > Aquatic > Thermal springs > Hot... | reverse complement strand
TTATGTCCCCCCTTGTTCCCCCCTCAGGTCTCTTGCCAAGCCACGTGAGGAACTGGTGTATGTACCTCGCGTTCTGGTACGCTGTACCAGTAGACTTGCCCCTCAGCGTCAGGTACTCGTAGAACTTCCTAGCAGGATCTGACATCCACTCCCTACTCACGGTGCAGCGCACCCGCTTCCTTAAGCATGCGGTACCTCCTCCTGCCATACCTTGTCTCTGGGTAGAATATTTGCTGCGGGTGGAGCCATCCAGGGTCGTCCTCCTTTCCAGGCACTATCCTGTATATAGTCTTGTCGAACCCGCCCTTTGAAGACGGCTCAGTTCTAACCCTCTGTATCAGCCCGGCCCTGTGCAGTAAGTAGAAGTAGTACACAACGTTCTTATACGACACAGTGGGCCTCACCTTCTTAAAGCACTTGTAGAAGTCATATGGCGATCCCTCTCCCATGTCCATTAGGTACTGCCTTATAGCCAGACCAGTAGTGTGGAACACGAAATCGGGGCACTTCTCCTCCTCATGTGCGCCATGCTCGGCCATTTGCCCACCATTAGTGATTAACAGTTATAAGGCTTTTATCCCTAATCCATATTGGTGGTGCAATGAGCGTCGCACGGAAGTCGGCTATTATGAGTGCCATATTGTTCATGGGAGCGTCCTTGCCGCTACTGGTTGTGGGGGCGGTCATAGTGGCTACGAGGCTCGGTGCGGATCCTCCAGAGGTCGAGAAGGAAATTGAGGAGCTGTCGAGGCAGATAGCCGAATCCGAGTGGGCATCTAGGCTCGCTAGTGCAATGGCCAAGACGCCTGAGGCGCAGGAGAAGGTCAAGCAACTCCTCGCGAGGGAGTTGGCAAGGAAGATTGTTCGCGAAACCGCACGCAGATAAATAGCTACTTTGTACACCTCCGTCCCCCGACGCACTCAAGCAGATATGCTAGAGCGCCGCATTGCCGTTGGCATGACGCAACGAGGGTAGCATGCAGACCGGCAACTTACGCTTCCATGGAAGGTGCCCAAGTCAACAGGCTTTATCACGCAGGCAAGGCTCACACGATCACAGGTTCGCAGATCAAGAGCGGCCTCATCAATAGATCGGCACTTAGTGGGCACAAAATAAACCACCCAACCGCACAGTCCTAATATGTGGTGCACCAGAGCACCAAGCGCACCAGTTGTAGTACCAATTGAATGGCATAAGCGGTGCACCAGAGTGAATACCAATTTATTAACCCCAACCAGGTATAGTATGACAAGGTGATAGCATGTACGAAGAGCCGGCGGAAGAAGAAATTATTGACTTCATTAGGAGCGCTAGAGAGAAGGTCAGGGTGTTCAGGGAGGGCCAGAACAAAATAAGGATTGACGTGGACGACCAGACTAGGAGGATCCCGTACAACGAAGAGCTTTTCAAGAAGCTGCAGGCGGTCGCCGCAGAGGTCAAAGAAGCGATAAGGGGCAGGGGCAGGACATCGTCAGCTGGCACATCAGACGTCGCACTTTTCTCAACACAGGTGCGCGGCAAGAGACCCCTCGTGGAGCAGTTAATGGATAAGCTGGCGTGGTTGCAGGGCGCAATGCTCGACATAGGCGCGGAGACGTTCGTGGCCGTCCTGATGGCGTCAGGCGAAAACCCAGACAGGATACCCGAGATAGTCGAGGGCTTCAACAATAGGGAGAAGTTTGTGAACTACGTGCTGGACAAGTTGTATAACTTCATATCGGCCGCCAAGTCCCAGCAGGAGGTGCTGGCCATGCGCGAGCAGCTGGTCGAGAGGGATTTGAAGATCGCAATGCTCGAGGACAAAATGGAGGAGATGAATGTCGCGATGTCGATGTTGATGGAGAGGGCAGAAAAATTGAGGAGAATGTACGAGATGGCCCTCTCAATAATGGACGCCGAGCAACTCGACAAGCACACGAGGATGTTACAACTACTCGGAATCATAGAGGGGGGCGGGGTTCAACCGCCCGGCCAGCCAGAGCAAGAGGTCGTGCCTGGTGGTGGGCATGAGTGAATCAGACAGGCTGCTCGAGGTACTCGCACTAATCTACTCAAAGAAGTACAACGTGCCGCCGGACGAGGCGAAGAAGATAATACAGCCACTGCTATCAAGGAAGGACAGGCTCAAGGAGCTGCAGGAGTTCATGTCAAGGCTGGACTCAATGAAGCCGGTGATACAGAACCTACCTGACGAGGCCAAGGCCCCGGCATCACTACTGATACTCAAGGAGCTAATGGGCTCCACCAAGAGCAACACGAGCGCGACGGATGTGGTGATAGCCAAGGAGCTGATAAAGTCCCTGAGGGACGAGGATCCACAGGTCAAGACCCTCGCGGAGGAGGTAAAGCAACTTAGGGAGCTGTACAGCAAGCTAATCGAGCAGATGGGGGCCAAGAGTGCAATGGACGAGCTCAGGAAGGACATAGACGAGTTGAAGAAGGCGCTGGCCGAGATCAGGCAGAGGGAGGCGCAGACCCAGCAGCCACCACAGCAACCTATCATAGCCAGCGACGTGGTCAAGAAGCTCGAGGAGAGGCTGGCGTCTCTTGAGGAGAAGCTGACTAAGACGCAGCCGAGTAAGACCATAATAGCCGAGGCACTCAAGGAGCTTGATGACACCATAAAGTTGGCACAGCAGTATGGACTAATTAAGACGGCGCCTCCCCAGCAACCGGTCCCCGCACAGCAGACTCAAATTAGCCCAGAGGAACTAGCAGAGCAGCTGAAGAAATATGGCTACAAGGTTGAGCGCATAACTCCTGAGAACATCGACAAGTTTCTTGAGGAGTATAAGAAGAGGATTAGGGACGAACTTGAGAGGGAGCTCGAGGTGGAGAAGGCCAGGATTCAGTCAATAACAGACATAATAAAAGACGTGATAAGGGAGGTCGGGGGGCCAATAATCAAGACCATAACCGATGCGCAAAAGGAGTATCTTAACAGGCTACTATACATGAGGCTACAGCAATTGAGCCAGGGCACGCCATCGGATCGACATGGAAGCCAGAGCACACAGACGGACAGCCGCAAGGAGCAACAAAAGCCCCAGCAGTAGTCATCACTATTAGTGGCGATAAGGCTTGGGGGACGTCGTGGAGAGGGCAGCCGAGAGGGTCTTCTCGCTCTCGAAGAAGCTCATAGAGGAGGTCGCACTTGACATGATCAACATGCTGCTGGGCGACACAATGGAGTACTTAGCGTACTCGGTAGCTCTAAACTGGGCCGATATCCAGTCGGCACTGATCGAGAGGAGGCTAGATCCGACCCCAGAGAACATACTGGCGATCGTAGAGGAGTTTGCAGACAGAGTAGACATTGAGAGCGCGCTCAAATCTGCAGACGAGAACACTAGGAAGATAGTGGACAACATGCTCTCAGTTGGGATTGGGGTTGCTAGGAGGTTTGCAAGGAAAGAGTGGATTGAGAAGTTCACATACGAGAACGTGGTGAAGCAAGCAGAGAAGAGGAACCTCGTGAAACTGCTTGAGTACTTGAGGAGATATCCAAAGCTGAGCTCCAAGCTGATAGACTACCTAAGGAACCAAATAGTCAGCGGTAGCCAGAGTTGAGCTGGCACGAGGTAGTTAACTGCTTCTCAAGGGGAGATCTGGTATGTGTCGGAAACAAGGTAAAGGACATCATAGTCTCATCCATTAGGAGTGCAAGGGATGCCGCGATTCATGCGATTGATATGATGGCAACTGGGGCGGCAATGATCATGGACGACATAGCGGACTTCCCGAGGCTCGATAGACCGCACCACTGGATGTGGGGTCTATTATTCATCATAATGGGGATAGTGATAATAGCTATTGCGGTGCTGATGCTTGTTGTTTCATAAAGCAGAAAAAACAAATCACTTCTTTAGGTGGGCAACCAGCACTATAGTGCCAATTATCACACTAACGGCAATGGCACCCACAACCCCGATCATCATATAATTCACAGTCTCCATCTCTTTTTTCTTCTCCGGCGTCACCACCTGTACAACAACCGTGGGCGACCTGGCCTCATCTGCGTGCCATGGGTCTCCAGCCTTCGCAATGGCGTATATTGAGTGGCTGCCAACGCCAAGCTCGGAAGCCGCGACGCTGTGCGAAAAGTCGCCATTAGAGTCGGCACGTATCTTGGCAACCTCCCTCCCATCTATATATATGTACACATTGTCGCCCGCACCAAACCACCTGCCGAATATGTCAGCCCATTGTAAGGTGCCCTTTATGGTTATAACGTCGGTGGTGGCCGCCACCCTGGGTTCAGCACTAAACCCCACTATCCTCCTCGCCGTGCCGTATGGTCTATACACTCCTGATCGCACGGAAGTCGTGCTCAACGCGTCGCCACCAGTCACTCAACAAAAAGCCGCTACCTAAGCTTCGGCTTGGTGACAATGTAGTATGTTCCAATACCAGCGGCTATGGCCCCGGCGATTGCCACTGGAACCCATATCGGGATGGCAGGCCTTTCTTCTTTTGGCGCAGGCGCGGGCACGGCCCCGCTCACGTCGAACTCTTGGATCTCTCTGGCATCCCTTACAAGGTCGCCATCCGCGAGTATGGTAACCCCATCAACGACGTAGTGGCCAGTTTGACCGAACACTATCCTCCCATATACTGTATCCGAGTCGCCGGGCTTCGGACTGGAGTTCACTATTGCAACGACATGACCCAGCTTCAGATCTGTCTTGCCGTCGCCAAAGTACACGGTGATGGTGTCTGTGGGCCCGTCGACATATCCAATGCCGCACAACACTTTCGGCTTCGGGGGCTTGGAGTTGACCTTGTAGCTGAGCACAAATGATATTGCCTCTCCCACATTTGCAGTGTTCTTACTCGGCCTGAACGACACCTCTGTGTATTGACCTGTAGCCACATGCACCACCGTTTTAACAATTACTAAAACAAGTTTATAAATCCATCCTGCTTAATAGTGTCGGACGTTAAGCTTTTTAAGGTCAAAACAACTATCCTATACTTGGTGTGGAGCATGGTGAAGTTGACCAGTTGGCTCGACGGGTTATTTGAGGGTGCATCGAGGAGATCGGGGATACCAAAGGAGCATATAAGTGCTCAAGTTGGCGGGGAGCTAATCGGAAACGTACTCGAGTTCATCAGCGGCATGTTCGCGAAGGGCTGGTTCAAGCCAGCAGTCAACGGGATTGCCGGCGTGCTGGCGCTCGGCTACGGGCTGTATGCAAGGGACGTGGACGACAGGCTAAGGAGGGAGCTAGTTGCCATTGGCTCACACTTATCTCTTACTGCAGTAAAGGAGATGAGGAGCCCGGAGGTCAAGGAGTCGCTGAGTAGTTTTAAAGAACACCTAAAGGCGGGCAACATAGAGGCGGCACTGTCCACGATATTGGCAACTCCCGAGGAAGTAATGTCAGTACTTACAGCTCCAACAGCCACAGCGAGACCGGCGGTAATAGTTCCAATGCCGGAGAGCCCACCTCCAATAACCGCGCCGCCGCCTAGCGCCGGGGCAGGAGAACAGGGTGGGGGCGTCCCAGCACCGAGTGCAATTTAGAGTGCAATGGGTCTAGGAGGTCTGCTGTAGGGCTCGAAGGCGTCTAGCAAGGCCTTAAGGGCAACCTCATCTCCCCCAAGCGTAGCTGATATTTTTTTAAACCTAGCATAGGTCTCCCTAGAGCACCTTATCCTCAACACGACCTCATCCTCCCCAACTTTGATTACAAATCTTCTGTTGCCGGCCTCAACCTTCATGCTCGACTTAACGTCACGGAACGGCACGAGGCACAAAACGCCTTCATCCGTAACCACGGCAACGCGGTCATCATCGCCCAGCTCATTCCACTGCCTCCTCGTGAAGTATATGAACTTGTTGATTGGGCGCTTCACTATGACTCTAGTGCCATCGGGCATAATGAAGTCAATTGCCCCCCTCTTAACGAACGTGGCGCCTTCTCCATACACTCTCCTCGCCCACTCCGCGAAGATCCACTTCGACTTGGTGATGGTTTTCATATTAACACCTTAGACTATCTAAGATAGGCTCCCCTTTATAAACCCTTATCAACAGACTAAACCGAGGTGGGAGCATGTCTGCACCAAGGCAGCAAATAACTATGCAGGAGATAGCAAATACAACCGGGGTGACCGTAGCATCGTTAGGCAGGCAGAACATGCCGGTTGCCGAGCTAGACGCCAGAGAGCTCGACGCCATTAGGAGGGTCTGGTATTACGGGCTCGAGCACCTACGCAAGGTATCCCCAACAATATACGCCGACATAGCGAGGCAGGACAAGCTAGTCATAGAGTTTGCGAAGGTGGCCAAGGCAATACTGTCGGTCGTGAAGAAGAACTACCAGTTCCCATCGGTCCCAGGCTCGCTGGGCGTGTCGTGGCTGTTCCCACAGGCGATAGGCTACAAAGTCGACAACATGGTTGGCGCGACAGGCTACAGTGCCAACTCGTGGGACATACCAATAACTGCAGGAACCAAGGCATACATACTCGGCAGCGATACAGCATGGTTCAAGACATCATCCGTGACCGAGAAGAGGCACTGCATCCTAATACTCGAGAACGGACTGATAGAGTATGGCACGACTCCAAGTGCCGAGCAGTTCAGGTTAGTGTCCGAGGCGAAGCAGGACTTCGGTATATACACCGTCGAGCCTCTAGTAGACGTGCAGCTTGAGTATGGCAAGGCAATATACCAGTACCCAACCCCGAACGGGGCATTGTTCGTGGACTACCAGACGGGCGTAAGATGGTACTTCATGCCAAAGAGAACCGGGACAATGACATTGAAACTACTCGGTCTAGTGTTCTACGAGCACGACTTCGCAAGCGACGTCAAGTGGATAGCTTAGGGGTGACGTAGTTGTCATTGTTAATAGTCACAGCCGACGGCAAGAAGATCGCCAAGATAACTGGGACGGGTAGCGGGAGTGTCGGAGCGGGCAGCACAGGGACTATAAGCGTCTCGCTTGGAATGGACGTGCTAGGCAAGAAGCTGAGTGTCCTGGGGGTGACGCAGGTAACCATCAGCACTGGCTACCTAGTGAGCTTCAACGCTACGACAGACAAAGTGGACGTCACGGTCTACAACCCGGGCACAGCGGCAGCAACAGTCACGGTAACCGTGGAAGTCGTAGTGCTTGGAGTATAGCCACAAACCCACATCAAATCTTTTTTTATTTTTCCCAACACCTTTCCACAACCTCTTAAACGCTTATAAGCCCCCTTGCCTAAGTTACTACGTGGGGTGGGAGCCTAATGGATAGAGTGTTGGACTCTCTCGGTCTAGTTAGGAGTGGGGAGTATTTAGTAGCATACATACCAGCAACGGAGAGGGCACTAGTGTTCAGGGTGAGGTCAAGGCTGAACGAGGGGAGGGAGGTATACAATTACGGTCCAATACCATTAAAGACTGGAACGTCCCTTCCAACATATACCGGGGGCAGCACCGCCGTGCCCGAGGACGGCGTCCTGCCGGCCAACTCATACACGGGGGGCATGTCGTTCCAGGCACCACAGATCATGAAGGATTATGTGTTCGACGCGAATGATATATGGTACATAATTGAGACATACAGGGACATGCTCTTCCACGTGAAGACGTATATAACCCCTTCATTTCTGAGGGTCGACGTGCAGATACCGATCGGGAATCCGCAGGGGAGGTTCCAGAAGGACAAGTTCATAATAGGGGTAGACAGGGACTTTGGATTCGCGAGGGGATATATAGAGTTGATTCACTTCCCAAAGATCCACTACGGCTACAGGTTCGGCAACGACACAAACCTGGATGTCAGGACATTTGTCAAGTTCATATACGGCGAGTACAGGGTTGAAACGCCGATGGACGCGAACCTAATATTCGACATACTAGTCAAGAGGGAGCCGGCGTACTGGCTCACGTTGCCCATAAGCATACTGGATCCCACTGCCGAGAGTGCACTGATCGAGACATACGGCTACGCAGGGTTCAGGATCTACAAGCACACCGATAGGAACACCGCACTAGCAGACTACAACAACACATTGAGAATGGTGAAGGTGTGAGGTGGGATCCATGCGCGAGCTCATGACCGTGTTCGGAACGGCATCCCCGACAGCATCTGGCCAGAGCGGGGACTTCACGCTGAGCACACCAATAGCACGCAGTACATTCACATACATCAGGATACCGAAGGGGCTGAAGGCCAAGATATGGGCCAAGAGGCTTGCAGGAACAGCGGGCTTTACCCTGCTGGTGCAGTATACGAACGACGTCACGGCACCATCTCCAACGTGGATCACCATAGACGCCGAGCACATGGCCGCCGCCGGCAGCCTCGAGCTCGAGAAGAGGAGACCCGTGGTCGTTGTCGCCAGGACTGGCAACGAGGCGGTGAAGCTCTCATACACCAACACGACTGGTGCGGGCACCTTATACGCATCAGTGGACATCGAGATAACCGACGAGGATTAGGGGCATAGCACTTGTCCGAGGTAAAGGTAGACGGCTACGTCCGGATACCCGAGCGCCAGTGGTACCATGTAGTAGACTACCTTACCAGGATAGATGAGCAACTGGAAGTATTAATCAAGCAACTCGACTACGCCAACAAGCAACTGGAGCGGGCAGTCTATCTGCTCGGCGTGATAGCGGGGAGACCTGTGATGGCACCTCCAACCCCAACGCCGCCGCCTCCAACCCCCGCGCCGGGTCCGCCAGTACCAACCCCCGGGAAGGTCATAGCACTCCCCTTCAGGGTGAAACCGATCGGCACTGCCAAGTATATTGCAACCGAGGGAGCTGTGCTGGAGTTACCAATAATGGGGGATGCCTTCATAATGGGCGTCGACTCAGACGTGTACATCGGGGAGAGGAGGGACGTGCAGAATTTCCTGTTGATGGCGGGAAGCTATCTCGTGGCCTACAGGCCGAGAGAGCTGAATAGGTTGTACGCCATATCTGCATCCGGCAGCGCAGGCGTGTACCTCCTCTACCTAGAAGTGGTGGCGGAGTGAGGGATGCTCAATGTTGTCGGCCGTGTATTATGGCTTGCCGAGGAGCCCGGAGTTCAACGAGCTGTGGATCAAGCCCGTAACCCCTCCAACAACAATACATTTGCCGTTCTACAGGATATTAGCGCAGGGGGTAAGCAGTGAGTATAGGAGGCGTAGTACCAAGGAAGGTTATTAGGGAGGAATTACAGAAGCTCATTGACACATTCACGTTGCAGATACTTGACGCAGTCGATGGCGAATTAACAGTAGCGTTTGATGTAGACATCCCCGCTGGTACTACTGCACGGGCGGAGGTGGCGCCGGACACTGGTGGTCTACAGCTAAAGCTCTTCCGCTTGACAACCGACCCAGAGGTTCAGGCAGAGGTCTACGTAGTCCTCGGGGGCAAAGAGGTCAAGATAGCGGGGCTGGGCGAGAACAGGGAGCTAGAAACCGATGCAGACGATTACTACGGGGACATCATAACAACGAAGCTCATACTCGTCGGCAAGACAACGACCACGACGACCGCTATTAGGGCAACTAAGTTGAAGTATAGCGGGAGGAGGGTGGTGTGGGGAATTGTGGTTTCATAAGCGTTTATAACCGTATTACACAATTAACTAAACATGGGTGTCGGATTTGCCCAGGTTGAAGTGCAACGTCCAGTTCCCCCAGGTTGTGAAGGGGAGGTTTAGGGTTGAGAGCCCCGTTGGAGCAGCAGTGGCTGACGAGCCCTTCGAGTCCAACACTATACTGAGGGAGTATGCGTTGACGCAGTACTCAGCATACATACTAGTGGACGGGGGCGTGAGTGCCAGTGGGACGCCTCCCGGCACGGAGAGGAAGGGGACTCAGAGCGTGTACGTCACAGTGACCCCCGGCGTTGCCGCGGAGCTCAGGAACGACTTCAGGGAGAGCCCCACCGTCTCGACATCCACGGGCGTAAGCCGCGAGCTCAGGAACAAGTTCAGGACAGTGGTGAGCGTGAGTGTCGGTTAAGGGAGTGACTAAGCTTAAAATAGGGGCTGAAGCTAAGAGAGTAGATGGGAGGCAGGTGAGCCTCCGCTTGAAGAGCCCAACTGTAACCGTGGAGGTGAAGTAGGGTGCTGAAGGGGTATATTGAAGTAGTGGTTTGGGACAGGGATGGGAGAATAGTGCAGAGCGGGAGGCACGAGATGCACAGCTTCCTCAACAACCTACTGAAGTTCTTCGAGGCATTCTTCAAAGGCGACGGTTTAGGAGTGGGCGTGAGCATGGCTGACACTGGTGGAACTACTAGAACAGTGGTGGGGGCAGCGAACAATTCACGTCAATCCCGTTTGGGCACGGCCGCCGCATCCGGCGACGACTCATACGGCATATTGGTTGGCTCGGGGACTACTCCGGTTGATATGAACCAGTACACACTGGCATCCAAGATCCCCCACGGGACTAGCGCGGGGCAGTTGAGCTATGGCCCCCTATCATTAGACGACCTCGGGGTTGTCCAAACTGTCTCCCCGCCGGTGTACAGGTTCAGGCTTGTGAGGAGCTTCACGAACGCATCGACCTCAAGCGTGACTATAAATGAGATCGGGGTTGCTGTGAGGTATCGTTTTGCCGACTATGACTACAGATTCCTGGTCGCAAGAGATGTCTTGCCCTCATCGTACACCGTGCCCGCAGGGGGCTCGGCCTCAGTAGCAGTAACAATAGAGGTGGAGCTTGGATGAGGTTGAATTGCGAGCTCATAGTCGAGGTCGACGGGAAGCAAGTGTACAGGGGGGCCTTGAAGAGCTTCCTCAAGAACTTTGGGCTATATCTCGCGGGAATGATGAAGAACAATGGAGACACCAGTACCCATAAATACGTTACAGTAACAGGCCTCGATGGAAGCCCGGCAAACGCCCTCGTGGAAATCTGTGTTGCTTACCCCAGCGGACCGCTAGTATTTGGTGCCGGCGACAACGACGACAGCTACGGCATATTGGTTGGCTCCGGCTCGACCCCAGTCTCGCCATCGGACTATGCCCTAGCCTCCAAGATACCGCATGGTACTGGCACCGGGCAACTGGACTACGACACTCACACGGTTGTCTCAAGCTACAGCTCCACGAGCAGCTACGTCGAGATCTACAGGACGTTCGTGAACAAGTCCGGTAGCGACGTGGTTGTGAGGGAGGTTGGACTCGTTGCACGTTCATATGCCAAAGACGTGGCGGACGTTAAGTTCTTGGTTGCCAGGGACGTGTTGCCGTCGCCTATAACAGTCAAGCCCCTCGGGAGCTTGACTGTGAAGTACAGGATTAGCCTATCCATGTGAGGTGTCTCGGCGTGAGCGCACTCATCCCCACTAGGAGGGTTTTGCTGTTTGTCGTCGACCCATCCACGGGCAGGGCGTACCCAGTGAAGGCATTGATCCAGCCCGACGGCACCGCCCTACTGCCCGCGAGCGTTGAGAGGGACTCCATCGGGCTCGCCAGGGAGTCGACTCTCTCGGGGATTAAGGCCAAGACGGACAACCTGTCCTTCGACGACGCTGGCAGACTCTACGTGGCAAACCCGCCGAACCTCGACAGGCCGTTGTCGGACATACTCGGCTTCGGCACGCAGACCAAGAGGAGCCTGAGCGACGTCTACTCGAACATATCGAGCCTCATATCGAGCCTGGAGGACTACAAGCTCAGGGACCTGGCTGAGGACAGGCTCAGGTGCTACTCGGTTAGCATACCGGAGGGCGAGGTCTTCGCAGTCCCCTCCGGCACGGCTTGGTACGCTCGAGAGGGGGTTGCAACCGGGGATCTCTACCTGGGTGGGGAATTGA
>Ga0080004_1120297_pt1 | contig 11768 bp, 10 predicted proteins | sample WasSprMetagenome_FD_69207 | JGI IMG/M metagenome (GOLD analysis project Ga0080004, IMG submission 69207) | Sulfidic aquatic microbial communities from Washburn Spring, Yellowstone National Park, USA - WS (SPADES assembly) (version 2) | ecosystem: Environmental > Aquatic > Thermal springs > Hot... | reverse complement strand
AAAAAATAGCAAAAGTTAGCGTATAGCATGTGAGGTTTCAACCCTCACCAAATGTTCCATAGATGAGAGACAAAAAGCATCAATAACATTACTTCTCCTCCAGCCTTTAACTAATATATCCATCTCATTGTTACCTTGAAGGATATATTAGCTAAAGGCTTTTTTGTCATCACTGCTTCCTAATCATTGCCTATGGTGGATAGGCTTATAGGAAGCGTATAGCGGACTACCCTTCCCCCACCATTCCTCTCTATTACATTCAGTAATAGAGAGTGGTGTAAGCATGAAAGAAAGAAAAAAAGAGAAGGGTAGCTGGAGGACAATGAAAATTAAAAGAGCTTTTTGTCTCTCATTAGTAATTTTGCAAACTCTCAATGAGCTACCACCTCACCGACTCTCCATTAACGAGCGGTGGGTGAAGTAGCTTAAAAAAAATGAGAATGAAAAACCTAAAGGTTTAGCTTCTTTAGGTATTCCTTTACTACTCTCACTATTAATAATCACCCCCATTTTATTACCTTGAGGTAAGTGAAAATTTCACATTTTGATTTTTGAGCTTTTCATTGCCTAATTCCTCCAATTTGAGATTTTCTGGATAATATACTATGTTGATTTTCTTTTTTTCCTTTAATTCCTTCATTTTGAGCTTCTTTTTTATTAAAGGGGGTGTCGGCATTTCTGCCGAGATGAGAGTAGTAAAGGTTTTTAGCCCCTTTAGGAAAAGCTAATCTTTATCTTCCTTTTCTTTTCTTTCTGCCTCAGGGAAAGGAAGCAACCCTGAAAAGCAGTCCGAGGTTATGTTATCCCTCATGGAAGACCCCTTCCATATTGGAAGGGATTCTCGGAACTGCTCTTCCATTCGGGAGGTGCTTCATTGCTCTCGCTCAAGCACCACGCAATTCGTGATTTTTAGCCACCACGAATTAAGTGGCAAAAAGCAATAATGAAATAGTAATATAAAAGTGTGTCGCCTTTAAAAATGTGGAATTTGTCCATCACAATATTTTTTAAAATCATTTCTTAAAATTTTAAATTTTTTTAAAAACTTTTTAAAAATTTTTAAAAACATTCTCTTGAGACATTTTCCACTTTTTTAAAAGCGTCATGCTTATATACTTCCATTTTAAAAATCATCCGAAGCAAAAATGAAAAATTAATAATTTTAATTGATAATGGAGAAAAAGATAGTAAAATTCCAGATTTATTGAAAAAAAGAATATTCCTATATTATTTGAAAATTTAGAAATTGGAGATTCGATTATAGAAAGAAAAACTTCTAAAGATTTTATTGCTTCTATTTTTGATGGAAGAATATTTCAATAAGCAAATAAAATTACTTCTTATACTAATAGAGCAATATTATTAATTGAGGGTTTATTACAAAATGAATTAGAATATGTTAAGAATAAAAATTCAATATATGAAACTTTATTAAGTTTAGCATTATCTTATAATCTTAAAATTGTTTATAGCTTTGATATTAAAGAGTCGGCAAATATATTAGAAATTATTTATAAGCATGGAAAATATTATAAAATTGAAAATATTCATTTAATTAAGCAAAAGAGAATTCTAATAATACTTATCAACAACAATTAAACATTATAGCTTATATTTCTCATATTGGTGAGAAATATGAGGAATATAAGAAAGATTATTGAAAAATTTTAAAACTATAAAGAATATAATAAATGCTTCTCCACAAGAATTATCTTTAAAAGCTAAGATACCATATTTTTTAAAATTTCAATTTTAAAAAATATAAGTAAAAATCTTTATATAATAAAATTTTTATGAAAAATTAAATAATTGGACACGCCCGAGCATCCTTAAACGACCTACATAATGAGAAGGTATATTGCTGCATTTTAAAGGGGTAATTCAGTAGAATACTGAAAAATTTTTTAACTTCTTCTAAAAAATAATAAGTGATCTTAAGTGTTAAGTATGGAATTAAGTTTGTTGATGAATTTCATAGGCACTATAATTACTATCATTGTGTCTATTGTATCCCTAGCCTATTGGTTAGGGAGAAAGTTTGCCACTATAGATGCGAGGTTTAAAGGGATAGATGAAAGATTTGAGAGTCTTGAAAAAGCAATAAGAAATTTAGCTAAAGCTTTTATTGAGAGTCATGAAATTATCGTTGATTTTCTTGCTCTCAAAGGTCTTCTTGAGAAAAGTGAAGCTGAATACTTAAGTAGAAGAATTGAAGGTATTTTCATAGTTCATGAAAGTGCAAACCCACTTACTGAAGAAGAGTGGGAATTCATAAGAAAGTATGTCTCAAAGGCTGCTAAAAATGTTGATGATGTCACAATAGAAGAAGCAGATAGAGCCTATAAGCTTGGTGTAAAGTTGTTTACAGAGGACTTTGAATGGAAAGGTTACCTTTTAGCTATGGCAGCAGCCTATACGAGAGGCTACCATATAAGTAAGGAAGTTAGAAAGAGAAAGAGTAAAACTAGCAACACTTAAGACAATTTTAGATTTAAAATTGTTAGTAATCCCTTATGTTATTTTAAAAAAAGGTTTAAAGATAAATTTAATATTAAATGATGGAAATGAAAATGGTCAAAGCTTCAATCTTAATAGAATGAATCTTTAAGATAATAGAATAATCATAATCTATAAAAAAGAAGAATGCTAAAGATAACTATTAATACCTTTTTAATAAGATCTCTATGTTTTATTTCCCAATAGTTTAATGTAGATTTTGTAATTCTTATATCTCAAGCTTATTTTAAGAATTTCTTTTAATATTAATGCTTTTTTCTCTTAAATTTTAAATCAAAGTCTATAAATGTTAAAACATAATCTAAAATTGCAATTAAAAAATCAATATTATATATTTTAATATCCCATCTTTTAAGCATAAAGAAAGAATAAAAGAATTAAAATATAATGTTAAAAATAATTTATATTGAATTCTTCTTTTTATAAAATTTTACATATTAATGTATAAAAATAGATTAAAATAATAAAGCAATAAATAATAATTGGGCACACCCATATTAACGAAAAGCTTATAAATCTTTAATATGGTATAAAATAATGATGAAAAATGGGTGAAGAAAAAAAGATTAATAGAAGAGATTATTTAAAATACACAGGTGCTGCAATTGGTGGTTTAGTAGTTGGTGGAGCTTTAGGATATTTAGCAAAACCAGCTGAAGTAGTAGAAAAAACAGTTACTGCACCGGGAGTTGAGAAAACTGTAACAGTTACTGCACCAGGTGCTATAGTTACTGCGGAATTACCTAAAATACCACTTCTCCCACCAGGAGAAAAGAACCCATGGTTATATGACAAGCTTAAGGGTACTACGCTTCGAATGCTTGAAGATACATATAATGGCCGAATCCTTGAATGGTATGCAGATTTACTGAAAAAGGAGGTAGGAATTGAAGTACTAAAGGCCAAGGTTGTCGACTTCGCAGTGAATTATTCTGAAGTCTTAAGTGCATTGGAGACGGAATCTAAAGATTTTCCGTTAATACAGACAGTCCCTAATTATCTTTCTGATTGGGTCCTAAGAGATAAGTTAGAGCCTCTGGATAAGTATCTTGATATGTTCTATGGGTCAGATGAATACTTGATGCAAATTATGCCTGCTTATCGTGAGTTCTATATGAAGTGTGAGGGTAAATACTATGGACTACCAATGGATGGAGATTTACATGTGTGGGCTTACGTATCTCCATTTTATGAACTCGAGAAGTTTAGATCGGCTTATAAAGAGTGGCATCCAGACAGGAAACCACTTACTGCCCCACCTGAGACTTGGGAAGACTGGTATATGCAATGCAAATTCTTTGCAACACAAGTTCTGCCAGACGACAAAACTATACCTAATGTTGAAGTATTATGGCCTGTTATAGTATGGGGAGCACCACCATGGAGCTGGAGCATGTATTTCAATACCGCAGCAAGCATGGGTGTAAACTATTTTGATAAAGAAATGAAAATACCTTTATACCCACAAGATAAAGCCGTAGAGGCTTTGGAATTCTGGTACAAACTTTCTGAGTTCATGCCAGAAGGGGTTGAAAACTTTGGAGGTAGCGAAACCGTAGAGTATTGGGTAGAGGGAAAAGCGATCTCACAAATATGGTGGATAGACATTAATGAATACGGACAGAGGGGCCCTGTAGCTGGATTACTCAAGAATGGCCTTATGCCTGGCTATCCTTCTCCAGAGAAAGGAAAAATAGTTCATAAAGCTGTAATGCCTGTTGGACGTATATGGATTATTCCGAAGTACTTCGATGAGAAAACAAAGCTTGCAGCATTCTATGCTGCATATCATCTCTCACATTGGCATTATAGCTTAGCGAGCCTAGCTGATGCAGATGCAGGATTGGATCCATTTATGTACATTCACTATTCTGATATAGGTGCCTATTATTATACAATACCGAATCCTTACAAGAAACCTAGTCCGGAATGGCCAAGTACAGTTTCTGTATGGCCTAAGTTTGAAGATGCTAAAAGACATCTTGAAGGCGGTCTTGCTAACATGTCCGTTGGGTTCCCACAACCCACATTAGTAGGAGCATTCGAGTATATGGAGGCTCTTTCGAGAGAAGTTCAGCAAGTACTTGCAGGTAGTAAGACTCCAAAAAAGGCGATCGATGATGCTGCTGCTGCGTGGATAGACATTCGTGATAAGTATTTCGGGATTATTGGTAAAGAAAGATATTTATCACTATGGAAAGAGTTTTATGGAACAATGGCTAAGTTAGGGTATCTCTAATGGCTAGTGAAAAGAAAACTAAAACTTCCCTTCCTATTTTTTTACAATTACCTGCAACAATTATTATCTGGTCTTTAGTAGGTTACGTTCTTCCATATCTTATATATCTATCCTTTAATAAAAATATTCCCGGTAAAGGTCTCGTATTCGTAGGTATAGAAAACTATTATAAATTCCTCATCGACCCAAGGGTATATGGAGACTTATTTAGAACTATTTATTATAGTGGACTAGGAACTATAATAGAAGTAATCTTAGGTATGGTGATAGCTTTAGCTATCACAAATGCCATAAAAAATGAAAGAATTAGATACATGGTTTTCTTACTTTTTCTGATACCTATGAGTTTTTCAGAAGCAATAGTCGCCAATATGTGGCTACTTCTTGTTACCCCTGTAGGATACATAAATTCCTTTCTGAAAGTTCTTAATCTTCCTACGATCTCATGGTTAGGAAGTGATATGGCTCTCACAACGATCATTATTTCGGACGTGTGGCAATGGACGTCCCTACCTCTCTTACTGATATACGCAGCTAGATCCTCGATCTCAAAAGAATTTTATGATATGGCTGATTTGGACAAGTTATCTTCATGGCAAACTTTTAGAGTTGTTACTTGGCCTCACATAAAATGGGCTGTGGCTGTTTCAATCCTTCTTCGATTTATCTTCATGAACATATACATCGACAAGATATTTATTTTAACATACGGTGGTCCAGGTTTTGCGACCGAAACCCTTGGATTTTATATCTTCCTACAAGCTTTCCAGTATGGAGCATATGGATATGCTGCTGCATTATCCATAATTACCTTACTGATAGTAGGCATACTCACGTATATTTTCTGGAAATTTATGAGGTGATTTTAAATGAATCTAGTGAGAATTATCTCGATTATTATCGTTATTATTTGGGGAATATTTTCTATCAGTCCATTATATATAGTGGTGATATCGGGCTTTAAAGAATTAAATGATGTATTTACTGTACCGCCGAAACTAATTCCTTTCATAGATTTTCAGCCGTCTTTAGAGGCATATTATAAGGTATTCTATACTGAGATAGGACAAACATTCATTACAAGCTTGGTGATAGCAATAGCAGCTACGGTAATTACCTTACCTGTAGTAATCTTCTCCGCTTATGGATTTTCAAGATTTCCCCGCGCTGCAATGAATGACCCCCGCTCGTTCTTTATACTTCTTACATTGAGAATGACCCCCCCATTCGCTGTAGTCTTGCCTATATTACTATATTGGTCATCACTTGGGTTGATTGATACTTATCCTGCTCTCATTTGGACATACACAGTCTTCTCTATTCCTTTAGGTGTATGGATTTTAAAAGGATTTATAGATAGTATTCCAGGAAGATTAGAAGATGCAGCAAGAGTTGACGGCTATAATTTTGCTTCAACATTCATAAAGTTCGTTCTACCTCTTATGGCATCAGGATTAGCTGCAACCATAGCTCTCGTCTGGTTATTTCTTTGGAATGAATTTCTCTTTGCTTTAAAAATAGCTGGCGGAAATGTGGTGACTTATACGGTTAAGTTACCACAGTTAAGACATGCTGAGAGAATAATGTGGAACGTCTATGGAGCTATGGGAACAATATCTATAATTCCACCAATGATAATATTTTTAGCGTTCAGAAGATATATAACCAAGTTATACCTTGCCAGATGATGAAAAATGCCTGAAATAAAGCTCGAAAAAGTTACGAAAACAATTAATGAAAAACCTATAGTTCAAGAGGTAAGTCTTGAGATACCAAATAAATCTTTCTATTGCATTCTAGGACCCCCTGGTTCAGGTAAGACCATGCTAATGAGACTTATAGCTGGGTTAGAGGCTCCGGATGAGGGAAAAATTTTATTTGATGAAAAAGATGTAACAAATTTAGGACCTGCTGAGAGAAATGTAGCAATAGTTTTTCAAGATTTTGCATTATATCCTCATCTGACCGCTTTTGATAATATCGCGAGTCCATTAAAAGTGAAGAAGCTCCCTATGAACGAAATTAAGAAAAAAGTCGAGGAAATTGCAAAATATTTAAAGATAGATCATAGGCTAACTCATTTTCCAGCCGAGCTAAGTGGAGGTGAGCTTCAGAGAGTAGCCATAGCTAGAGCTTTAGCTAAAGGAGCTGAAGTTATACTTCTAGATGAACCGCTAGTTAGATTAGATTATAAGATCAGAGAAAATATGAGAGAAGAGTTATATAAGCTTCAAAAAGAAATGGGAAAAAATATAATCTTAATAAGTAGTGATCCAATCGATGCTATGTCTCTTGCAGAAAAGATAGCCGTAATGAAATCAGGTAAGGTTATTCAAACGGGTACTAGGGAGGAAATCTATGAAAGACCTGCAAACATATTCGTTGGAAGATATTTCGGAACAGTTGAGATGAATATTTTAGATATAGATAAAGTAGTTTCTAAAGATGCTGGAAAGATAATAATAAAGACCAAATCCTTCGAGATGGAACTCCCATTCTGTAAAAAACTGGTTGAGGAAAAGATTAAGATTGGAATAAGAGCTGAGCATTTATTTATTACTGAGCTAAGTGGCCCCATGGATGTTAATTTTGAGGCAAAAATAATGTTAACTGAGGTTATAGGTTCAGATACCATAATTCACTTAGACTTAGGTTTAAATGAAACTCTTAGAGCTTCCGTTCCAATTATCTATAGGAGGAAAATAGGCGAAAAAATCAGGATAGGTTTTGATCCAAGAAAAATATATATTTTCTCATCTAATGGAGAATTATTAGCTAGGGGAAGTGACCTATATGACTAGAGTGTTCCTAGATCATATAACTAAGGTCTACGGTGATAAGAAGAAGAGAGTATTAGCAGTAAATGACTTAACTCTAGAAATACCTGAAGGAACATTTGTTGGATTATTGGGACCATCCGGATGCGGTAAGACAACAACTCTCAAAATTATAGCCGGCTTTGAAAAACCCACAAAAGGGAGGATATACTTTGATGATGAAGATGTGACGAATTGGGAACCTAGACGTAGAAATGTGGCCATGGTTTTTCAATTTCCGATTCTCTATCCAACTGTAACTGTTTATGAGAATATAGCGTTACCACTTAAAGCAGCTAAATTTTCCGAGTCGATGATAAGAGAGGAAGTTAGAAAAGCCGCTGAAATTATTGGAATAACTGAATATCTTAACACGAAACCACCAAAACTGGATCTAGCCACCAGACAAAAAGTCATATTAGCAAAAACATTAGTCAGAACTCCGACAATTTTCCTTTTAGATGAACCTCTAACAATACTCGATCCTAAAGCAAGAGTCGAGCTTAGGACCAAAATTAAGGAGATACAAATAGGTTTAAAGAAATCTATGGTTTATGTAACCCACGATCAAACTGAAGCATTAACCTTGGCGGAGAAAATTGCTATAATGAACGAAGGCAAGATCTTACAATATGATACTCCAGAAAACATATACAATAAGCCTAACAACACGTTCATAGCTTGGTTTATAGGAAACCCAGGAATGAATCATATAGAATGTAATGTCTCAAAAGAGGGCGATAAAATGTACCTAATAACAGAAGGAGGATTTAAATATGATGTAACTTTCTTAGCCAACGAACTTGAAAAACTAGGCCCTCCACAGAATGTGATCCTAGGAATTAGACCAGAACATGTTCAGATAGGCATTGGAGGGGATATGAAAGCTGAATGTATTCGTATAGAACACATTGGAGATAGAATTATTCTCCATCTAAAACTATACGATAAAATTTTGAGAGCAAAGACTTTGACAGGAATTACCGTAAAGCCAGGGGATATAGTACCAATAACCCTCCCGAAGGAGAAGATAATGTTATTTGATGCTACAACTGGAAGTCTCTTAATATAGTAAGCAATTTTATTTTTATCCATTGTATACTTTAATATTATCTGAAGATTGTGTTAGCTTTGTTATAATTCCTATGTTTTTCCAAGTTTAGTATCTTTAAGCCCTAAAAAGCTATTCTCATTTTTAAGTCTTTTACTTGAGTGCTGTAGGTCACTATAAAAGCTTTGCTTACAACTCTTTATGATTTTCTCAAGAGGCGAAATCTATATAAATATCTGTATAAATATTCTTTAAAAAAGAGGAGGGTGCAAATATAAGGTGAAATAAAATGCTTTCTACTAAAAGATTTGAAAAAGTTACCATGAATCATTCTATTGTCCATCAAATAATGAATAAAACTGAGCAAACTATTAAGTTTTTGATAAAAAATTACAGAAGTTTATAAAATGATTTTAGGAGGTTTATTATTATGAATTTTAATGAAATAAAAGAAGATATTTTTAAAGATCTTAGCACGAGAATAGTATATGTATCAAAAAGATTATTTGAAACAGGTTTAGTTAAAAGCACATTTGGTGTGGTAAGTGTGAGATTACCTAAAACCGATTACGTCATAATAACTCCTAGTGGTTATAGTAAGGAAAAAGTGTCTGTTGAGAATTTAATAGTCGTTAATTTTGAGGGGAAAGTTGTTCGTGGAACACTTAGACCGTCTGTAGAGACACCAATGCATCTTTATATACACCAGCGGATACCTGAGGCGAACTGTGTAATTCATACTCATTCGCCTATGGCAACAGCATTTGCAATAGTAGAAAAGGACATTCCTTGCGTGTCTGCCGAACAAGCCTTTATGTTAGGAGGGCGGGTCCCTATCGTTAAGAAATATTCATTTCCTGGTACCACAAAGTTAGAGGAGCTTGAAAGCATAGTTGAAGCATTAAGGGAATGCAAAGCAGCTCTTTTAAGAAAACATGGCGTAGTTATAATTGGTTCAACACCTGAAGAAGCCTTAGATAATGCCATTATTGTTGAGGATGTAGCGACAATGACCATATATTCATTAATGCTTGGAAAACCAATAGAATTCACAGTAGATGATATCAATTATATACAAGATTTTAAAAAGACACGATATGGACAGAAACCAGAAACACTTAATAAAGTAAAAGCACATGATAGGGGGCAGATACATCAATGAATGAAGAGTATGTTATGGCAATTGATGCTGGAACAGGGAGTTGCCGTGCGGTGATATTTGATAGTGATGGGAATCAAATATCTATAGCTCAAAAAGAATGGTCTCATCCAACTCTTCCTCAATATCCGGGTTCTCAAGTTTTTGATACCAAAACAAACTGGAATCTTATTCGATTATGTATAAAGGAAGCAATGGAGAAAAAAAGCATTTCTCCAAATCAAATTAAGGCTATAAGCAGTACAAGTATGCGGGAAGGTATGGTTTTATATGATAAGGATGGACAAGAGATATGGGCCTGTCCAAATGTTGACTCAAGAGCAGATAAAGAAGCACGTTATCTTGTAAGACGTGGTTTAGCTAGGAAGATTTACTTTAAGGCAGGTGATTGGGTTTCTATAACCGCTCCTGCAAGGTTCTTATGGATAAGGAAGTATGAGCCTGAAATATTTAGAAGGATATCGCATGTTACAATGTTAAGTGATTGGATACTTTATAAACTTACCGGTCAATATGTAACCGATCCTTCGATAGGATCTAGCTCAAATATGTTTGATTTGAAGAAAAGAACATGGTCAGAGGAAATAATAGAAATCTGTGGATTACGAACTGAAATTTTTCCAGAAGTTTATGAGCCTGGGACGGTAATAGGAGAAGTATCTTATAAAGCATCTCTTGAAACAGGATTAAAGGAGGGGACACCTGTTGTTATTGGTGGTGCCGACACACAGCTAGGGCTTGTCGGAATTGGCGCGATAATGCCAAATCGTTTTACCATAATTGGTGGCAGCTTTTGGCAACATACAATCATATTAGATAAACCTCTTGTCGATCCTAATATTAGGCTTAGAACCTTATGTCATGCCATTCCTAATCAATGGATGATGGAGGGGATAGGATTCTATTGTGGAATTACTATGCGTTGGTTTAGAGACGCTTTCTGTCAGTATGAGAAGGAACAAGCGAGAGAATTAAATGTTGATCCATATTCTCTCATGGAAAAGGAGGCAGCAAGTGTTCCTCCGGGCTCAAATGGCGTGATAGCAATATTCTCTAATTTGATGAATGCCAAACAATGGATTCATGCTTCTCCAGCATTTATTCAATTTGATGTCACTAATCCTACAGTCTCCGGAAAGAAAGAGTGTATCCGTGCGATCGAAGAGAGTGCTGCTTATGTATCTTATGGTCACATGAAGATAATAGAAGCTTTAACACAACAAAAGTTTAAGGAGATCGTATTTAGTGGAGGGGCTTCAAAAGGTTTCTTATGGCCTCAAATTCTAGCAGATGTTTTGAATGTAAAAGTACATATTCCGATCATTAAAGAGTCGACAGCTTTAGGAGCAGCTATCTTTGCCGGGATAGGGATAGACCTTTACAAGGATTTATCGAGTGCAGTTAAAAAAATTGTAAAATTTGAAAAGACTTATGAGCCAAATCAGAATATCCACGAAAAGTATATGCTCCTATACAACAAATGGTTAAAAGTATATACTCGATGTCTAAAAATGGTTAAAGAAGGTTTAGTACGCCCTATGTGGAAAGCTGCTGGGACATGACATAGCGTTTGATCTGCATTAGGAGTTTAACATTGATTATCTCGACTTAATATATATTACGAGGAACCGTTAAGAGATAAAGCTATAGATTAGGGAGGTACTTATCGATGGAAGCTAAGAAGCTACGAAAACGCTATTTTCATTCTCCCTTTTTAAATATTGATAGCAATATAATACAAAACTCATTATCATTTTAGCTAAAAACCAAATACCAAAAATTAATAAGAAAGAAACTTTAGTAAGAATATCGGTGGAAAATATTGAAAGTAGCTATGTATTATGGTCCAAACGATATTCGTTATGAAGATTATCCTAAACCAATTACAAAAGAAAATGAAGTATTAATTGAAATGAAAGCATGTGGTATATGCGGATCAGATTTAATGGATTGGTATCTTGAAAAAAGAGCACCTTTAGTTTTAGG
>Ga0080004_1102955_pt1 | contig 11769 bp, 14 predicted proteins | sample WasSprMetagenome_FD_69207 | JGI IMG/M metagenome (GOLD analysis project Ga0080004, IMG submission 69207) | Sulfidic aquatic microbial communities from Washburn Spring, Yellowstone National Park, USA - WS (SPADES assembly) (version 2) | ecosystem: Environmental > Aquatic > Thermal springs > Hot... | reverse complement strand
CCTCCCACCCAGTTCGGTCCGGAGCCTTATTCGAGCCTTCGGACATCCGGACCACACCAGAAAGTACTAATAATTATAAGAAATATAAATCTAGTGGCGATTCATCCCACGGTTAAAACCGTGGGCTTTCTCGCCGAGTGCATGTAAACATGAGTGTCCCGAGGGCGGAGCATCTGGACGCGCTGCCGCTGGCGTCGGTCGCGTCCCAGATCGTGGCGATCATGGGGACGGCTAAGGGCTGCCGCATGTCTCTGAGGGAGATCGCGCAGGCCATAGGGCTCAGCCCGCAGAGGGCTCAGAGCTACATGGACCTCTACGTGGATGGGGAGCCGAAGCTTTTCAGGAGGTACGTGGACGAGACGCCCCTCTCGAGGGCGCTATCCAGGCTCGGAATTAAATTGAGGCGCTACGAGACGTATTATGCCCTGACGAAGGAGGGCATCGCACAGTTCTACAGGCTGCCCACTTACACGAAGCTGAGGCAGTCACTGGCCTACAGAGTGTTGAGCAGGATCACTGGCACCAGCAACCCCAAGTCGATATTCAGGAGGCTGAACCTATTTCTGTACTGCTGCGGTCTCGCATCCGCGCTTTCCCTCGCGTTCCAGCTCTCACCGGTGGTGCCCCTGACATGGGCCATCTTCTCGGCATCGGTGGGGCTGATCACGGTGGCGGACCTGTTCCTGTACAGGTCCATATGATGCCGCTCGGTCGAGGGGGCTGCCACCGGCGCACCGCTGCTGCGCCAGGAACTGCGCCGCAAACTCCGGCGCTGTCCGTCCCTGCACCGATTCCTGACTTCCTCTCTCCTCTTTTTTTCTTTTTCCCCTTTTTTCCTATTTCATTTTCCTTGGCTGCCGGTCTGGCGGCCGGCTACCAGCCTGAATCTAATTTCATCTCATCTCATCTAATTTCATCAAAATCCAGCCAAAATCCCGCCCCGAAATCATTCATTCACTAATCATTCATTCACTAATCATTCATTCATTATTCATCAATCATCATTCATCATTCATTCTCTATTTTCTATTTCTACTCTCTATTATCCATTCTGAATGACTGCCAGCCGCCTACTGATCAGATCTCCTGGCTTCTGCCATGGAGAATGTCAGTTGTTGCTTTCGCTCTTCTTCACCCAATCGCCCCTGATGCACCTGCACTTCGAATGCAGGTTGGCGCATATTCCGCCCAATATTGAGATCATGCCCCAGAATAGAGGCTTGGTAATTATGCCTATGGGGTCCGGGGAGCTCACTGGCAGCAGGTTAATCCCCCAGGCCACCAGGTAGCATCCGATGATTATGCAGGCATGTCCGAAGAGTGCCAGCCAGCGCATTTCCACACCTCCGCCTCCATTTTTCCTTGTATTCCCTCTGATCTTAGAGGCTTTTCGAAAAAACCCTGCCTTTAACCTTTCCCAATATTACTTAAAGATCGTGGGCACAACAGTCATCCTAATGCCCTCTTTTGGGTATTAACTGCGTGTAGTATCACTCAAGTATGGATCGGACTCGTGCCGTCCCGAGCCAGTCAATCCCGCCTCACTTGAGGTAGCCCATATCAATGCCGCCTGCGCATCAGATCTACGTTCGTATAGTGATCGATATATACTTGCGGCTGGCTTAATTCAAAGGTTGGAGGTCACAGGGACTGGTCTGGGAGAGGGTGCACGTTGGAGCACAGAAAGATTGCTCTCGACACCGCGGTCCTGTACTCGTATTTCATTGGCGACTCCGACAGGGAGAGGGGAAGGTGGGCAAGGGGTGTGGTCAAAAAGCTTAGGGATAGAGAGGGCTACGAAGTGATCATAAGCCAGGCGGTCCTCGGGGAGCTCGTCGCCATACTTGATAAAGAGTATGAAAATTTGAGGGAAGAGTTTGTGAATAGATTTCTTGCCAGGGTACATAATTTTATCAATAATTTGGGGGCAAAGTGTTTGCCTTTTGATGTGAAAGTTCTCTACAATATAGATCCCGAATTAATCTGTAAAGAGGAGGAGTGGGTGGATCCAGCCGATCTCCTCATAACTTGTCACGCGGCTGCAGAGGGCTGCGAAATTCTCATCACAGATGATACAAGGATGATAAAAAGTCGGAAACTGCAGGATGTTACTAAAACTATCAGAGAAAAAATTGGGCGCCGTGGGGGGCTGATCATAACCGATGAGCTGAGCTGATAGGAAATTATTAAAAATCAGCAAACAGGATAGACCCTGGGCTAATATTGGTGAATCCGGTTTTCAATCATTTGAGAATTTCTTGGATCAGGATTCGGACCTGATCCTGCCAGCCCTTCCCGCTTTGCCCTCCTTCTCGCCGTCCTTTATTCTGGGCCGGCGGGACCTACCCGGGCTTAATTATTGCGAGGGCTGTCTTTACGGCGTCCTCCGCGTAGCCGGCAACGTGAGGCTTCATCATCTTAATATGCTCGACCAGATCCGCCGCCTCCCTCTCAGAGCGCACCCTCCAGCTTTCCACGAAATCGAGCGCCGTCGCCTCGGCCTCAAGCCAGTTCGAGTCCTTTCCAAGGACCAGCCCCAGGAATTCATCCTTTCTGAATGATTCAGGAAGCCCGCGCCCGCCGGTGAGTTCCAGCGCGTAGTAATCTCTCGCCAGGTCCGGCGAGTACGGTCCGTGTATGTACAGGCTGAAGGAGTAGCCCATGTCCAGTCCGAAGTACCTGGCTATGAAGATGTACTTTTGGAGCTTCAACCTGTTCTCAAACCCGGCATCGCTCTCGTCCTTGAGCTTCTCCACATCTATCAACTTGTGTTCCTTGAGGAAGAGGACAAATGACTCCAGGAGGGATTTGCGGTCGGGGTTCGGACTGGAATAAGTTTGGCTGCCCCATGCATAGGGCATCTCTGTCCCCCCATCTTTCATAATATACTACCCACACACACCTGATGTAATATATATTACATGTATATATTAATATGCTTTAATATTATCGGCGCGGGCTCATGGTAAAACAGGTAATCTGTAGATTCAGATCCATAAATGCTCCATACTACTTCATTTCCATACCAGGTGCTCCCTCCCCCCACTCCATGCCGCCTCATCCAGCTCGTGCCCATCCCGTCCCGAAAACAATCATTCACTAATCATTCATTCATTATTCGCTCTATTATTCTTTCATTATGGATGACTACCAGCCATTGATTAAGCGGAGCTGATACAGCAATTACTAATAGTACTGATAATACTGATGATAATAATTTTACTATACCATATATACGATTCCATTTTACTAATTGGCTACTAATAATTCACTCATAGATTATCATTTTGCCAGCTTGGAGAAAAAATGCTAAAACCCCAATACTGAACAATGCATGAGCGCATAGGCTTGCACTAACGAATATAGGTGTGAAGATTAAAATTGATAGGTGAGGGAGGCCACTTTGGGCTTCAGATCTTTAGAGGACTATTCAAGTTTAACGGACCTGCATGTGTATGGGGACCTCTTAACACTTTACAGTTACAGGTTGCCGAATTTCACATCAATTGCCGAGGCGGGGAGGCTCTACAACGAGTTTTCTCTCTTCGAGCGCAGGCTATTAACGCTCTATGTTTCTTATGTGTTGGCTGGGGCGGGGTTTTACGATTCCATCATTGCCCAGGTAGAGGGGCGTTACACTACAAAATTCAGTGACAAAGACTGGATTGAAATCTTTGATGGATTACCGCCAGGCGAGGGCGATATTTTGGGTGAGCTAAATCTGGAACCATGGGACTGGGAATATGAAAACGAAGAGGGTGAAAAACTTGGAGTGGTCTTTGTAGAGATGCTTCTTGAAATGTGTGATGCTGAAAGTGGCAGATCTTACAGCCCGGCTGAGGTGTTGGTCAGACACATCGGTGAAAATAAGGATCTCAGCCAAAATAAGAGAATCATCATCATCGCCCACCCTTTACTCTCCAGGAAAGAAAAGGAGTCTTTTAGAAAGACAAAGGCGGAGCTCCAGAAGTTATTGGGAGAAGATGTTTTTCTGTCTACCGGGGAGTTCTTAGTCCGCTTCATACCGGACGAAAAGAAGAGGGCTGTGGTGGAGGAGAACTGGAAAAGTCTGAGGTCGAAACTGTTTACCAGTTTCCAGTCTGAATACCCATTCCTCGCTTACGCAATCAATTATTCGAGGATCTCTTGGGCCGAGGAAAATCTGAGGGGTGCCAGGCTGAAATACAGTGAGGGCAGGTTTGATGATGCCATAAAAGATGCTGCCAATGCCTGCGAGGGGCTGCTCCAGGTCCTGTGCTCAAAATACGGGGTTAAGGCAGAAGAAGATGCGCAATTTTACGATCTCCAGTGCGTTCTCAGAGACTTCATCCTTGAGGACTTCGGGGAGAACACTTACAACGACTTAGATCTTATCCGCGAGTGGAGAAACAAGGTCGTCCACCCCTCCGCCGTAAAGCCGGATGACTGCACCACTTTGCAAGTAATCACACGTGCAGAGCTGTTCTTTGAACTATTCAAAAGGAGGATACTGCTGAGCATGCGTCGGAGATCTTGAAGTGGACGCATTTTTGTCTTTGATATTCCGGTCGAGACCGAGAGGTCATTACTTCTAGGGCTTTTATTGGTTACTCATAACTTTTTTAGGCTTACCTATTTAAATAATCATGGACGGATATTTGAGATGAGATATGATGAAGTGTAATGTAATGAGATGTGGTATGATCTGATGTGTGATCGCTGGTTGGTTGTATGTGAGATGAGGGTGTGAATGCGAAATGAATGTGAATGTTGCGTTCGCCTTTGCCTTTACAATTAACTCTAACTCTGGGTCCGCGTCAGCTTCAAACTCCTTTGCATCGCGCACAGCAGCCGTGAAGGTCGTTCTCAGGTCCCTGGCGTGGGCTGCCCTCCTGGCATTTCTGGTTATAAGCCCCACCGTGATAGTCTGCTCGTCCGTGAGGGGCTACGTTGACGGTCTCAGGGCTCAGGGGTTCGTCGAGGAGGCCGCGTTCATAGAGAGGAGCACCGGCTTCTTCACGCCCTCCTCCTGGCTCTTCGACATGTTCTGCGTCCAGAACTGGCTCGGGCTGCCGCGCCCCACCCCGCCGGAGAAGGTCTGGGAGGAGTGGGTGCCCTCAGTGGTCCCCGCGTCTATACCAACATCGGGATCCGCCGGCGGCCTGTCCCTCAGCGGGGACATAGTCGGCGAGCGCTGCGTGAACCCGTGGGCCAGTTGGGTCTGGTATCATGAATACAGGTACTATGAGTTCTCCACCACCGTGACGGTAACCCTCAGCCTCGCCGCGGCGAACGTCAGGGTTCTGGACTGGGGGAATATCGTCATGGATGGTAGGTACCTATTTCTGGACATTAAGCCGGAGAGGGACGCGATACAGAGGGCGGTCTTCACCCCCACCGCTGCGCACACGTACTCGATCGGGTGGCTGAAGCCGACCTACTTCTGGTCCTACGAGGAGTATGAGAAGTACGCCCAGAACAGGAGCGCGCTCCGGAGCGGCTATTACGATTACTACCAGCGCTACGACTCCCTGCCGGACTACTACGTGCTGGTCGTGAGGGCGTGGGGCAGGGAGGTCGGTTCGGTCAAGGTCTTCATCTGCCCCCCCTACGAGAGGGGGTACGGCGTCAAGTTCGGACCGTGGGAGCCCGCCAACGCCACCGTGCCCGCGGATGTGCTGGCGGGGGTGTCGGGCCAGCCTAGGTATGTGAGGTACGATCCGCCCACCAGCGAGATTCTGCTGGACGGGTATCTGAAATGGGTGTACAACTGGTCCGGACCTACTAAGTATTTCCTGAACCTCACACTGGCTCTGTGGAGCCCCTACAACATCAGGGTCCAGTGGAGCGAGCTGACGGTGACGTGGAACGGGAGCAGCGCGACCTTCTGTGTGGATCTGCGGCCGGAGAGGGAGGTCGGTAGCTCTGAGGTCACGAACACGTATGTTAACCACACCTATTATGTGGGCGAGGCGAAGCTCACCAGGTACCTCTCCTACTCGAATTATCTGAAGGGCAGTGCGTGGTTCAAGGGTTCGTCTTACCCCGATTACCACACACTTGTTGTCAAGGTGTGGGGAAGGGAGGTTGGCAGGGTTAAGGTCTTTATTAACATAAATGATGTTCATAAAGGTGTGGATTTCGGTCCTTGGGAGTGAGGGGCTCATTTTGAATGCGCGGGGAAATAAAGGTATAACAGATGTTGAAGAGGAAACTTGAAAAACGGCTAAGTTTGAATGTATGGAGGAAATGAGGGCGGGGTGCAGGGAGAGATTGAGTCGAGTTAAGTTAAGTTGAGTCGAGTCGGGCTGGATCGGGTCGGGTCGAATGGAACTGGGCAGGACTGGGCTGGTTCAAGCTGGGATGGATTGAGTTGGGATGGATTGGGTTGGGTTGGGTTGAGTGAAGTTGAGTTGAATGAAGTTGAATGAGGTTTGATGGTCCCAATCCGCTCCTCATACGAAAACTTTTCGGGGTTTGCTAGCAGATCTGGAAAACTTTTCGTATGAAAGGGGTTTAACTCAACAATGAAGGTTGTTGTTTAATCCTTGGCTTTGATTTAGATTTGGTTTGGCTTTGAGTGTGCCAAAATACCTCCCTGGAGGAGGTAGTCGATGCGTCTCTCAAGGGCATATACTGGATGGGGGGGATGGGGGTGGATTGAATGGATGGGCAGGTGGGTGGTGTTCCTTTGGATGTTGAATGATGGGGTGCTGGACGGTAGATGTTTTGATTTGTAAATATGTTGAACAATGGATGTGGACGGATGAGCCCCCTTGTAGGGGGTAGGGGGGTCTAAAGTTGACGTAAGGGCTCCCTCTCGCCCTCGCCCTAACCCTAACCATAACCCTGACCCCTAACTCCCCTCTCTTCTTCCAAAAACGGGATCAAAAAAAAAATAGCATCCGCTAGGATGCGGGCGTATCTGTGCGGTAAAACTTCATTTTTCGCAAAAAAAGGGGAGTGGGGGATGTGCCAGGCGCTCGGATCACTGAGTCTGGCGCGGCCTCGGCATCATGACCCTGAATCTGGCGCCCTTCTTTGTGCCGTCGAGCACCGCCTGGACGTCCTCTGCGAACGCTACGAGGTTTATCCTCATTATCATGTAGCGTCCGTCCTTTGAGCGGCCGAGCCAGATGGTGCCCTGGTTCCTCTGGCCGGCAGGGCGCGGCTGCTGTGGCTTTATGGTAGCTGCTGATGCGGATGCGGACGCGGGTGCTGGTGTTGGCGTTGGTGCAGCTCCGCCCTTTCCCGCCGGCGCGGTGACCGCGGTCCCCAGCGCCACGCCGAGGTCCATAGCCTTGTACCTCACGTCGTCGTACGCCTCGTCCGGGACGTCCCACATCTTCGTGTCGGGGTCCCACTTCCCACCCACAGATTTTATATAATTCTTCAACTCCTCGTTGTACTTGAAGGATACCTTCACATTCTCATCCTCCTTTCTCCTTCTCTCCTTGCTTTCTACTCTCTTTCTTCTCTTTCTTCTCTTTCTTCTCGGGTACCCTTTCTGAGTACCTTCATATCACCAGTCGGGACTGCGTTGGGACTTCAACAGCCCCTCATCTCACCCATCAGGGACTTGGGTTCTCTGCCAAGCCCCTTCATTTCACTGTATTTTTGCCAGGCCCCTTCCAGCTACATCGCGTCCTTCTGAATAAGTAACCTGTAATCATCTCTTGAAAAAACCATGAAGAACTGCATCGCGGCGGCGTTGGCGTACTCGCGCATGCGCTCAGCAGTCCTCATGGCAGCAATTCTGCGCCGCACTTCTTTAGTTCTGTCATCACTTTTTCCTTCCACCGGCATGGGTCATACCTCCAAGGCCTCGCCAGGACGACGGTAAAAGGTATACCGCTGTAAACGAGCAGGGACTCCGCCGCCTTCCTGCGCGACTCGTCCGCTTCGGTCAGCACCACCACGTCCCTCTCCTCCAGGAGGGCCCTGCTCATCCTCTCGACGATCTTCTGGTCCGGGCGGGGCGGGTGCGGGTCCAGATCCTGCCCGTCCCCCTTCCAGATGGGCACTCCTCCGTATATTCCGGACTCCAGCCAGACGGCCAGCGGTCTGTTCACCTCGCCGATGTGGCAGCGGAAGAAGTGCTCGCAGAAGAGGCACTCCCACTCGTTCTCCGCGCCCTCCCTCTCCGGCGGCTCCTGCCTCGCTATGCAGTCGCAGACGGCCTCGCACCTGCGCCAGACCTCGTCCATCACGCTCGGGTCCGCGGCAACCTCGTAAGCCGCGATGTTGCCGGCGCTCTTGTCCCAGTAGAGGATCAGCCCTCTCTTCAGTTTGAGGTAATTGAGGTAGCACTGCAGCTGGAGGATGTGCTGCCGGTGGGGCTCCCTCGGGAGCCTCCTCGCCGACTTGACCTCGACGACCACGTCCTCCTTTCCATCATTCACCAGTATTATGTCTACCCTGCCGTCTATGTAGATCTCCCTGCTGGGATGCCTGAGGCTCACCTTGCACTCGACGCCTTTCACCTGGACGCCGCCCGCCCTGAGGATCTCCGGTATGTAGAGGTGTATCGCCTTGCCCGTTGCGAAGATCGAGAGCTTGTTCGCGTCGAACTCCTCCGGGAAGAAGTAGGAGTAGTACTGCGCCCTCAGGCACCTTCCTATGCCGGATGGCCAGAGCCTGTTTGGCCTGCGCTCGTGCTCCTCCTGCTCCTCCTTCGCCTTCGCCAGGAGCCCCTGCACCAGCGCGTCCCTCAACCACTCGTGGAGCTTACTCCCTGCACTGCTGATGGGGGCATCGCGTTTAAAGACTGAGGTGGGGGCTGGTGCTGGGGCTGGGACGGGGACGAGAGCAGGTGTAGGTGCAGATGCAGGTGCAGATACAAATGCAGATGGGGGGTTTCTTCCCCCTCCCCTCTCTGCCTCGCCCTTTCCGTTGCCTGTGCCAAGACCGTATCTCCTGGCTTCAGCCACCCGCCTCACCCGATGTCCTCTTCCACTCGCGGCGCGAGCCAGTAGGCTATCCTCACGCCCTTTTCCATATTGTACTCAATGCATATTGGCATGTTCGTTGCGAATGAGATGGTCACGGTCTCGGACAGCAGCGCGGCCATCTTCTGCAGGTAATTGAGGCTGTAGGTTGCATGCGACTCCTCCTGGAGATCCATCATGAGGAGGTCGTCGTCCCTGGTCACCGGTATGGAGACGTCACCCTTCTCTCCACTTGCGGCGAACTCCAGCCCGTCATTAGTGGCCTTTATTTTGACGTACTCGCTGACCGTTGCGGCGTCCTTTATGTTGTTTATGAATGATTCTGTTGGTATGGTTGCCCGCACGCTCACCGGCACCTTCGGCTCCTTGACGAGTTCGCTGTCCAGGTTCAGGAGTGGTATGGAGAACGTCTTCAGGACCTTGCTCCTCGCGCGGACCCTCAGCCTCGATCCGTCCTCGCTCAGCTCGAGCTCAACCTTCTCGCCGTTCCCGGCGCACCGCCTCATCACATCCCTTAGGGTGTAGGCCTGGACGCAGATCTTCCGCTCGCTCTGGCAGGTGTAAGATTCGAAGGCTGCCGGCGGCATCTCGACCGAGAGCAGAGAAACCCTCGACTCGTCCATTGCCCTGACCCTGATGCCGTCCGCATTCGCCACGAAGAGGGCGTCCTCCACGAGTGAGGATAACAGCTCCGCGATCCCCCTCCACAGCCCGCCGTCTGCCTCGGCCCTGAATTTGGGCGCGGCTGGGGATGCGGTGCTCACTGTGCTTTTGTTCTCCCCCGGAGCTGGGGCGCTGTCTTCATCTGCCACTTCAACCATAAACCTCTCAATCCTCCTTCTCTTCTTCTCTTTCTCTTTTCTTTCTCCTTTCCTCTTTTCTTCTCCTCCTCCCCTTCCATCGGGGGCTTGGATTCTCTGCCAAGCCCCTTCATATCACCTGTCGGCACCTGGAGGTGCCCCATATCACTATATCGCTTTGATTTTAAAAAGCGGATTTTGTCCTCTCCAGCATCTTCTCGAAGGTCCATCTGGTCGCGCTGGCTATCTCGCGCAGCCTGCGTTCCCTCACCGACGGGTCATTTAGTCCGCGCAGGATTATGCGCCTCAGGACTCCGCCGTCCATTTCCACCAACTCCCAGTCGAATACCTGGCCCGGGTCAAGCTTGCCTGCGTCCCTGGCTTCCTCGTCCTTGCTTTTCATTCCCAAGAAGATCTTTTCGATGAGGAACTTCTGGAACGGTGGCGTGTTCTTTCTGATGGTGAAGCTGGGCTCTATCTCGACCCTGTCCGGAAAGACCCGGACCGCTCCGAGCTCCCTTCCAGCCTTGGTCTGCAGTTTGATCTCCTGAAGGGGCTGTTCGGGCTGCGGACGGTTCTGCTCGCCCAGCACCAAAACCGCCGGCACCTGTGGCGGCGCAGGTGCTGGTTCTGCCGCTGCCGTTCCTGCAGGAGCTGATCGGTCCAGAAGTTCCAGATAGCGCCTGCGGGCCTCGATGGTCCTTTCCAGCTCCGCTATCTTGCCCCTGAGGAAGTCCGTTAGGCTCTGCTCGTACACTTCACTCCCCTTCCTGAATGGCGAATTCGTTCTTCGTCCTTCCGTCCTTCCCCTTGCCGGTGAGGCCGTAGCGGAGGCCGAGCTCTCTCAGAGCTTCCTCAAACTCCTCGCAGCGATCCAGGGGGATGCCTCTCACGTCGAAGACAGCCACTACCCTGTCCCCGCCGGCGAGGACGTCCATGAGGCACCCGTCGCAGAGCATCCCGGTCGTAAGCCACTTCGAGTGCTCCACCTCCTGAGGGCTCAGCTCCCGCCTGCATTCATGGCAAGACGGTCCCGGTCCGTACCTCTTCCTCACCACTGCGCAACTCTCCATAAACCTCCCTCCTCCTTTCTCCTTCTCCTTCTCTCCTCCCTTCCTTCTCCTCCCTTCCTTCTCCTCCCTTTCTTTCCCTTCCTTCTCTCCTCTTCCTCTTTCCAAACACGTCGGGCACCTGATGAGGCGCCCTCATATCACTAATCGGGGACTTGTTCTCTGCCAAGCCCCTTCATCTCGCCTTCAAAAAGGAAGATCTTTAGGTGGGTCTACTGCCATGAGAACGCGCAGGCTGATGTTTCTCCTTATTGCTTCGATGAAAATTCCCAGATTGCCCACATACTGCCTTCCTTGGTATATCACGTGCCTCAAGTGGATTATACTGGGTTTTCCGCTCTCCATTTTCCTCAACACTTCTGCTATTCCGTCCTTCTCGTATACCAGAGTCATGTGATCTCCCTGTACACCGACGTCGAATGAATACATCCGCCTCCTGTATTCATCTACTGGTCTGACCGCGCATTCCACCTCGTTTTCAGCCACTAACCTGTACTATCCCCGCCTCTTAATCGAGCTGACCATTCGCTGGACGGACTTTATCTTTGCACGGAACTCTCTCTCGTGCTCTTTCGCGTCCTCGATGGATCGTAGAGGATCGTAGGCCGATATCCTCTTCGCAAACACCTTCTTCCCATCCCATCCAAGCTTCTTCCACTCCTCGACCGCGCGGAGGGCTTCTCTTTGGTTCTTCGTGGCCCAGTCCAAGCACTCGATGATGTGCGCCACGAGCGGGTTCGCCTGATTGAGCATGTCGATGAACTCTTCGGGAACTTCGAGCCTGATCAACTACAGCCGCCCTCACATAACGCCGTAATCAACAGTTTAGAAATAGATGGGCTTATATAATTTTAGGATGAAACATTAAATTAGTTGGCAGGTGCATGGGCAGTAAGGTGATAGCAAAAGACAAAAGACCTCGGATTCGGATGAGGGGTACATGCACAGTGCCACACCGAACTGAACTGAAGT
>Ga0080004_1089573_pt1 | contig 11770 bp, 9 predicted proteins | sample WasSprMetagenome_FD_69207 | JGI IMG/M metagenome (GOLD analysis project Ga0080004, IMG submission 69207) | Sulfidic aquatic microbial communities from Washburn Spring, Yellowstone National Park, USA - WS (SPADES assembly) (version 2) | ecosystem: Environmental > Aquatic > Thermal springs > Hot... | reverse complement strand
CGTAGGGTACAGGGTGAAGGCATAGTCCTTACCCAAAAATGGGGAAGCGATGTCGGCTCGTGACATCCTGGGGGTGGAGAAGCTCCCAAGGGTTGGGCTGTTCGCCCATTAAAGTCACCCGTGAGTTGGGTTCAGACCGTCGTGAGACAGGTCGGTCTCTATCTGCCGCGAGCGGTCGAGCCTTGAGGGGAGTGGCCCACAGTACGAGAGGACCTGGGCCAACCAACCTCTGGTGTACCAGTTGTCTTGCCCAAAGGCACAGCTGGGTAGCCACGTTGGGACGGGATAAGAGCTGAAAGCATCTAAGCTCGAAGCCCACCCCAAGACTAGGGCTCGTCATTAGGCCCCTCGGAGATGACGAGGTTGATAGGCTCCAGGTGTAAGTCCCGTAAGGGATTGAGCCGAGGAGTACTAATGTCCGAATGAATCTTGGCTAGCGATTAATGATCATTGTTTTGTAGATATTATAAGGGAGCTATACTGGGGGTGACCCACCCGATCCCATCCCGAACTCGGAAGTGAAATCCCCCAAGGCCGATGATAGCCATTTTTTTGGCGAAAGTAGGTAGCTCCCTTATAATGTCTACAAAAATTTAAAGTGTGAATAAATCCAAAATAAAAATTAATCTCTCTTTTTTTCTTATAATAATCATTTTTATTTTGTGTTTTTTTTATTTTATAAAAGATGTTAAAAACCTGTTTTACTCAATTTTTGCTCCATTTCAGTTAAAACTTTGGAGTCTAGCTCAAAATTCGAGATCTTTTTTTCAAATCTTATTTTTTTGTCAATCTCTAAAAGAAGAAAATTTAAAATTAAAAAACGAAAATCAAAAATTAATTTTTGAGAATTTAAATTTAAAAGAAAGTTTAGAAAAAGAGAAAGTTTTTGAAGAGTTCCTCAAAAATGAACCCTCTCCTAAATTTCAATTTGTTGTTGCTAAAATAATTGGCAAGATGCCATTCCAAGATGAAATCATTATTAATAAAGGCGCAAAAGATGGAATTTTACAAAATTCTCCTGTGATTACAGAATCTAAAGTAGTTGTTGGAAAAGTTTCCTATGTTTATAAAAATTTTTCTCGAGTTCAGTTAATTACTTCTAAGAATTTTATTTTTAATGTAGAAATCGAAGATAAAAAAATTTTTGCAAAAGCAGTAGGAGAAGATAATCTTCAATTAAAAATTATTCAATTACCATTAACAGAAGAAATTCAAGAAAATTTGATTGTCAAAACAACAGCTTTAGGTGACATTTTTCCAGAAGGATTATTAGTAGGTAAAATAAAGGAAATTAAAAAATCTCCTTTAGAAAGTTTTCAGGAAGCCAAAATTCAACCAATGTTTTCTTTGAACGAGCTAAGATACGTTTTTGTTATTCCTAAATGGTGAAAATCTCAAAACAATTTTTTCTTTTTTGTCTTATTTTATTTTCTTTTCTTTTACAAATTAGTTTTTTCCCAGCTTTTTTGGATGCACAATTTTTTCATCTAGAATATATTTTAAATTTTCCTTTAATTTTAATAATTTTGATTTCACTTTTCACTAAAAAGTCAAATTCTTTTTTATTTTTTGTTGCATTTTTTGTAGGATTTCTTTTCGACCTTTATTCAGAAAAGATTTTTGGTGTTTTTATTTTATTTTTTCTAATTTTGGTATTATTTATTGAGAGGGTTCTAAAAAAATATGTTCAATTTTATTAAAAGAAAACGCTTTTCTCACGATATAGAGCCAAATGAAGTTTTAATCGATAACTTAGCACATAAAAAAGAAAAAGAACTTGATTTATCAGAAAAAAGATTGGAAGTTCCAATTCACCGATCTTTAAATTTTATTTTTGCTCTTTCTTTTTTTCTTGTTGGCACTCTTTATTTTAAAGCTATTAATTTACAAATTTTGCACCACAAAGAACTTTCTGACTTATCAAATAAAAATCAATTTACTTTTTATAAAATAAAAGCCCAAAGAGGTGTAATTTATGACCGAAATCTAAAACAGCTAGTTTTTAATAAAACCGTTTTTAATCTAACTTGTGATAAAAATAAATTACCAACAGACCCATTGCAAAAAGCTCAAATTATCCAACTTCTTTCTCAAATTTTCAACCAAGACCCCAATTTTTTAAAAGAAAAACTTGAAAAAGAATCAATTCAATTTAAAAACATTTCTTATCAGAATTTGTTTTTAATAGAAACTCAGCCTGAATTATTTAAAGGATGTGAAATTTTGCAAGAAACTAAAAGAGAATATTTAGACGGAGAAAACTTTTCTCATGTGATTGGATATTTAGGAAAGGTGACAAAAGAAGAAATAGAAAAAGATCCAGAAATGTATTCTTTTTTAGACTATAGTGGAAAAAGTGGCATCGAGGCATTTTATGAAGAAATTTTACGAAAAATTCCCGGTAAACTTAAAATTGAAAAAGATGCTTTAGGAAGAACTATTTCTCAAGAAATTATTTCGCCTCCAAAACCTGGCAAAAGCATTGTTTTAACCATAGATTCCAATTTACAAAAAAAGATTAAAGAATTACTAGAAAAAAGACTAAAAGAGGTTAATGGAGAAAGGGCAGCTGCAGTAGCTCTTGATCCAAACAATGGAGAAATTTTAGCCTTAGTTTCTTTACCGTCTTTTGATAACAATATATTCTCTGACGCAGATCCAGAAAAAATCTCAGTACTCTTTAGAGATCCTAAAAATCCACTTTTCAATTTAGCAATTAGTGGTGAACTTTTGGTAGGTTCTATTATTAAACCTATAATAGCTATTGGAGCATTAGAGGAAAAGGTCATTAATCCTTATCAAAAAATAGATTGTCATGGAGAAATAGTTATTCCTAATCCATGGAATCCAGACACTCCAACTATAAAAAAAGATTGGAAAGCTCATGGAATTACCGATTTAAAAAAAGCAATAGCTGAATCTTGTAATGTGTACTTTTATACTATTGGAGGTGGTTATCCAGGGTATCAGGGTTTGGGAGCGGAAAAAATAAAAAAATATTTAAAAATTTTTAATTGGGGAGAAAAAACAGGAATTGACCTTTTGGGTGAAAAAGAAGGATTAATTCCAGATCCTCAATGGAAACTTGAAAAATTCAAAGAACCCTGGAGAGATGGAGATACTTTAAATCTTTCTATCGGCCAAGGTTTCGTTTTAGCCACCCCATTACAAGTTGCCGTTTCTTTTTCTGCGATTGCTAATGGTGGTAAAATTTTTCAACCTCATTTATTAAAGCAAATAATAGACGATTCTATTTTTCCTCCTCAAGTTCTTTATGAATTTACCCCAAAAATTTTAAAAGAGAATTTTGTTTCTCAAAATTCTATTGAAGAAGTGAGAAAAGGAATGCGAGCAGCTGTAACTGGAGAAAATGCACCTTCAGCTACTGCCATTTTACTCAATTCTCTTTCTGTTTCCTCAGCTGCTAAAACTGGAACTGCTGAAATCGTTAAAAAAGGGGAGAAAACTTATAATAATTGGATAGTAGTTTTCGCCCCATATGAGAACCCAAAAATTGTTTTGGTAATTGTTATTTCTGGAGTAAGGGCTAGGGAGGTAGAGAGTCAATTGATTGTTGTACCCGTAGCTAAAGATATTTTAAAATGGTATTTTTCGGGTGAAAAATGATGTCTTTATTCTTTTTATTAATTTTGATAACATTTAAATAATATGAAGACAATAGAAGAACTTAGACAAAGCCGTCTAAAAAAATTAGAAAATATAAAAAAACATTTGATTAATCCTTATCCCTTATTTGTCAAAAGAACACATTTGATTTCACAGGTCATTTCAGAGTTTACAAAATTGGCTCGCCAAAAAAAGGAAATAAGTTTGGTAGGTCGAATAAGGTCTTTGCGTATTCACGGAAAATTAGCATTTTTTCATATAGAGGATGGTAGCGGAAAAATACAAATTGCTATTTCTCAATCTATAGTTGGAGAAAAAGCTTATCAATTTTTTCTCGATAATTTAGAAATTGGAGATTTTGTTGAAGTGAGAGGAGTTTTATTTAGAACAAAAACCGGTGAGAAAACCTTAGAATGTGACGATTTTAAAATTCTGGCAAAAGCTCTTTTACCCCTACCAGAGAAATGGCATGGTTTGAAAGATGTTGAGGAAAGATATAGAAAAAGATATTTAGATTTGTTATTTAATCCAGAGGTTAAGAGAAAATTTGAGATTCGTTCAAAGATTTTGCAGGCAATTAGAGAATTTTTAATTAAAGAAGGATTTTTTGAGGTTGAAACACCAATTTTACAACCAATATATGGTGGGGGGAGAGCTAAACCATTTAAAACTTATTTAGAGGCTATGGATTTAAAACTTTATTTAAGAATTGCTCCCGAACTTTATCTAAAAAGACTTTTAATAGGTGGATTTGAGAAAGTTTTTGAAATTGGAAAGTGTTTCAGGAATGAGGGAATTGATAGGTTCCACAATCCAGATTTTACAATGCTCGAATTTTATTGGGCATTTAGTGATTATAAAGAACTAATGAAATTTACTGAAAAATTTTTAACTGCAGTTTTAAAAAAAGTTTTAAAAACTACTAAAATTCAATATCAAGGACAAGAAATTAATTTTAAAACGCCATGGCCGAGGGTAGAATTTGAGGTTCTTTTTAGAGAAACAACAAAAGTTGATTATTGGACAGTAAATCAAAAAAAGCTTTTAGAAATAGCAAAAAAATTCGGATTAGAGGTGAAAGAAACAATGCCAAAAATTGAGATAGCAGATGAGATCTTTAAAAAGATAATTAGACCAAAAATTTTACAACCTACTTTTGTTATTCATTATCCCCTAGGTTTTCAAGTTTTAGCTAAGGCTTTAGATAAAAATCCTAATAAATTAGCCAATTTTCAATTAATTGTCGCTGGAATAGAATTGGTTAATGCATTTTCTGAATTGAATGATCCTCTAGAGCAACGAAAAAGATTTGAAGAGCAAAGAAAATTATTAAAAGAAGGTTTTACTGAAGCTCATCCTTTAGATGAAGATTTTTTAGAGGCTCTAGAATATGGAATGCCGCCAGCTGCAGGTTTTGGTATGGGCATTGATAGATTGGTTCTTTTACTTACAGACTCTTATTCTTTAAGAGAAGTTATTCTCTTTCCGACAATGAAAAGAAAATAATGCCTCTGACACCTTTACATTTAGGTCCAACTTTATTTATTTGGGTTATTTTTCAAAATTTTTTTAATTTATGGGCCGCTATTTTGGGTAGTACAATAATGGATCTCGAACCCTTGGTTTTAGTTTTACTTCACAGATGTTATTCTTGTCCCCATCATGGTTTTTTTCATTCAATTTTAGGAGCAATCTTGGGAAGTTTAATTTTAGCTGTTATTTTATGGATTTTAAGAAAAAAATTGAATCAAATTTCTTTAAAATTTCATATCTTTCAAGACTTTACCTTTTACAATCTATATTTTTCTTCTCTTTTTTTCTGGCTAATTCATATTTTTTCTGATAGTTTAACCCACAAAGATGTTTTTTTATTTTGGCCATCAAAATCTAATCCTTTTTTCATAAGCAAAAAACTATACTGGCCAATAAGTATTATCTTTTTTCTTTTTTTAATTTTTAGTTTTAGCATTTATGCTTCAAAAAGCTGGTTTAAGGGGAAAAGAAATGTTAAAATTTGAATATGTTAGATATCAATTTTATTCGTAAAAATCCAAAAAAAGTTCAAGAGGGTTGTGAAAAAAAACAAATTAAAATTGATGTTAATTTGATTTTAGGATTGGATAAAAAGAAAAGAGAAGTTTTAAAAGAACTAGAAAAAATTAGATTTCAAAAAAACAGGTTTACAAAAGAAATTAGTAAAGTTGAGGATAAAAATGAAAAAGAAAAGATTATTTCTTCAATGCGCCAGTTATCCAAAAGAGAAAAGATTTTAGAGCAAAGGTTTAAAGCACTAAATGACGAATTAACAAATTTATTACTTCAAATTCCAAATTTACCTTTTGATAATGTTCCAGTAGGTAAAGATGAAAAGGATAATGTAGTTTTAAGAGAGGTTGGAGAAAAACCGAAATTTGATTTTAAACCAAAAGATTATTTAGAGATTGGTACCAAGCTAGATTTAATTGATGTTAAAAGAGCTGCAAAGGTGGCAGGGTCTAGATTTGGATATTTAAAAAGAGAATTTGTTCTTATTGAGTTCGCATTGATTAAACTAGCTTTTGATTTTTTAACTAAAAAAGGCTTTATTCCTCTTTTACCTCCAGTTTTACTTAAACCAGAGATGGCACGCGGTACGGGGTATTTAGAAGGAAGAGATATTGAAGAGGCTTATTTTATTCCAAAAGATAATTTATTTTTAGTAGGAACCTCAGAACAATCAATCTTAACAATGCATGCTGGAGAAATTTTTCAAATTGAAGAATTGCCAAAGCGATATGTAGCCTTTTCTACTTGTTTTAGAAGAGAAGCAGGGTCTTGGGGAAAAGACACAAAGGGAATTTTTAGAGTTCACCAATTCGATAAAGTTGAAATGTTTAGTTTCACCAAAAAGGAAGATTCAGAAAAAGAACATTTGTATTTTCTTTCACTAGAAGAAGAGTTAATGCAAGCTTTAAATTTACCTTATAGAGTTGTTCAAGTTTGTACTGGAGAATTGGGTTTTCCAGCTGCTGCTAAATATGACATAGAAACCTGGTTTCCCTCTCAAAACAAATATCGTGAAACCCACTCTACATCAAATTGTACAGATTTTCAAGCTAGAAGACTTAACATTCGATATAGAGATAAAAATGGAAAATTAGAATTTGTTTACACAATAAATGGTACAGTTTTTTCTCAAAGACCTATTTTAGCAATTCTGGAAAATTATCAACAAAAAGATGGTTCAGTAAAAATTCCCAAAATTTTACAAAGATATCTTTCCTTTCAAGAGATTAAAGCCCATGCAAGAAAAACAAATATTAATTGATGACTTGAGTATTAATTACAAAATTGAAGGAGAGGGTAAACCTATTTTAATTTTACATGGTTGGGGTGGTTCTTCAGATTCCTGGATAAAAATAATTGAGGGATTAAAGAAAGATTTTTTATTAATTTGCCCCGATCTACCTGGATTTGGTAAAAGTTCATTTCCAAAATTTCCTTGGGAATTAGATAATTATGTTTTTTTAGTGAAAAAATTTATTGAAGCCTTAAACTTAAAAAAAATTATTTTAATTGGTCACTCTTTTGGTGGAAAAATAGCTATAAAATTTGTAAGTTTATTTCCAGAATATGTTGAGCTTTTAATTTTGTGTGCACCATCTGGAATGCGCAAAAAATCAGGGTTCAAACAAAAAGTTCTTTTATTCTTTTCTTTTTTTGGCAACCTTCTTTTTAAAATCAAATTTTTTTCTTCTTTCAAAGGAAAGGCTCAAGATTTCTTCTACTCTTTAATAAATAGTGATTATAGAAAAACTAAAGGAACAATGAGAGAGACTTTCAAAAAAATAGTTTCAGTCGAAGTTTTAGATGAATTGCCCAAAATTTTACCTAAAACGTACATTATTTGGGGAGGAAAAGATAAGATTTTACCTATAGAGCAGGCTAATTTTTTTGCAAAAAATATAAAAAATGCTATCCTTTTAACCTTGCCCAATTTTTCCCACTCGCCCCATTTAGAAAAGCCAAAAGAATTTGTAGGAATCCTTAAAAAAATTTTAGTTCAAAAACCATGATCTACCTTCTTTTTATTTTATTTTGGTTTTTGAGAGAAATTAAAAATATTCTATTTTGGTTAGCTCTTTGGCAAATAAAAGAATATCGAATTGATCGTTTTTTAGCCCATTTTAGTACTTACAAAGGGAAAAAAATTTTTTTAAATTTTATTTTTTTCTCTAAAATAGCACTTTTGTTTTTACTTTTACTCTTTCCAAATCAATTTTTCTTTCCAACTTTTCTTCTTCTTTTTCTTATTTATTTTTTTGAAGTTCTGAAATTTTTCTACAGTTCATTTTTTCGAAAAGGAGTTTTACCAATTTTTACTTTAAAGCTTGCTTTTTTATTCCTTTTTAATCTTTTTCTTTTTTCTTTCCTCTTTTTGTGTTTGTGGTTTGGAAAAATTCCAACTCCAAATTTTTTACTTTTTATTTTAACTCTAGATATTCTAACAGGTATTTTAACCTCTCTTAGCGTTTTATTTTTCTCTCCATTTACCTTACTTTATAAGAAAATTTTAATTAAAAGGGCAACAAAAAAAATAAGTCAATTTAAAGATTTAATAACTATTGGTATTGTTGGCAGTTATGGAAAAACTTCAACCAAAGAGTTTTTGGCTACAATTTTAAGTGAAAAATTTAATGTTTTAAAAACTTTCAAAAATCAAAATAATGAAATTTCCATTGCCAAGCTTATTCTTGAAAAACTAAAAAAAGAACACCAAATTTTTGTTTGTGAAATGGGGGCTTATAAAAAGGGAGAAATTAAAAAAATTGTAAAAATGATAAAGCCCAAAATCGGAATTATTACAGGTCTTAATGAACAACATCTGGAACTTTTCAAAAATATGGAAAATTTAATTTCTGCAGAGGGAGGCAAAGAATTAGTTGAATTTTTACCCAAAAACGGGGTTTTAATTTTAAATGGAGAAAATAAAACCTTGAGAGATCTTTATAGAGATTTAAAAATAAAGAAAAAAATTGTAAGTAAAAGCAATAAAGACGATTGGTGGGCAGAAAAAATTCAATTGGGAAAAGACAAAATCGAATTTATAATTTCAAACAAAAATCAAGAAAAAATTAGAGTCAAAATTAATTTAATTGGCGAACATAATATTATTAATATCTTGATGGCAGTTTGTTGTGCTAGGGATATTTTTAAAATGGAATTTTCAACTATTATTTCTGCTTTTTCAAAGTTTTCTTTAGAACAAACAGGGATGAGTTTTTACAAAACTAAATATGGATTTTTTGTTTTAGAAAGTGTTTATTCTACAAATCCTAATGCAGTTTTTTCACATCTAGATTATTTAAAAATTTGGGAAAAAAAGAAAGTAATTATTATGCCATGTTTAATTGAATTAGGGAAAGCAGCAATGAAAATTCATGAAAAAATAGGAGAAAAGATAAAAGAAGTTTGCGATTTGGGTATTATTACAACTTATGATTACTTCCCAATTATTAATGAGAAAGCAAAAAATAAAACTATTTTTCTTGAAGATGAGAGGAAAATTTTCCAAAAAGTTGTAAGTTTTTGTAGAGAAGGCGACATAGTTCTTTTGGAAGGAAGAGTGCCAAAAGGCTTATTGGAATGCTTTAACAAAATTAAAGCGAATTGAATTTTAAGTAAAGCCTTCTTATAATTTTTTTGGATATGTTAGAGATTAAAGAAATTCAAGATAAAGAATTTTGGGAAAACTCTCTTTTGAATTTTAAAGAAAAAACCTTTTTAAATTCTTGGAATTGGGGAGAATTTAATAAACTTTTAGGAAATAAAGTTTGGCATTTGGGCGTTTTTCAAGATAATAAATTAGAAGCTTTAGCTTTAGCCATTAAAATTAAAGCTAAAAGAGGAACATTTTTATTTGTTCCTCATGGCCCCAATATTTTAAAAAATGAATCAAAAGATACAATAAAAGAACTTTTTAAATTTTTAATTAAATTAGCAAAAGTTGAAAAAGTAGATTTTATAAGAATAGCTCCAATTTTAGAAAGGGTGCCAGAAAATATCGAAATATTCAAATCTCTCAATTTTAGAGAAGCTCCCCTTCATATTCATCCAGAAGCAACCTGGGAACTAAATATTGAGGTCCCCTTAGAAAAAATTTTGGGAGGGATGAGAAAGACTACCCGTTATTTGATAAGAAAAGCAGAAAAAGATAAATCTCTTAGAACTTTTGAAAAAAACGATTTAAAAGGCCTGGAGTTGTTTTACAAGATTTATTTAGAAACAAAAGCGAGGCATAAATTTGTACCATTTTCTTTTGATTATTTAAAAAAAGAATTCCTTGCCTTTTCAAACGATAATCAAATTTCTATTTTACTTTGTGCATTTAATCAAGAAATAGTTTCTGGAGGCATTTTTATATTTTGGCAAGAGAGGGCATATTATCATCACGGAGCCTCAAGTAAAAAATACTTAAATCTTCCAACTTCTTATTTATTATTATGGGAAGCGATCAAATTGGCAAAACAAAAAAATTGTAAAATTTTTAATTTTTGGGGAATTGCCGAAGATCACTCTTCTTCTCATCCTTGGAAAGGACTTACTTTTTTTAAGCAAGGTTTTGGTGGAGAAAAGAAAGAATATGTAACAACACAAGATTTTCCACTTACTTTTAAATATTGGTTAAATTATATTGTCGAAAGAGTTAGAAAAATAAAAAGAAGGTATTAATATGAGAAAATATAAAAAGCCACACAGGGTTAAAAGGAAAAAATTGTTTTTTCAAACAAAAAAATTTTGGTATCTAGTTTGTTTTTTACTTTTAATTGGGACAGGATTTTATTTCCTTTTTTTAAGTCATTTTTTTGAAGTAAAGCATTTATATTTAGAAGGCAATCAGAAAATTAATAAGGATGAATTTCTTAATTTTTTGGAAAAAACTCTTCCCACAAAATTTTTATTTTGGAATACAAAAAATATATTTTTAATTAAATGTGCAGATAAAAAAGAAATCATTTTTAATCAATTTCCCCGCCTAGAAGAGCTTGAGTGCAAAAGAAAGATACCAGATACTCTTTTTGTTAAGATTAAAGAGAGAAATCCTGTAGCAGTTTTCCAGCATGAAACTGGTCTTTTTTTCATTGATAGCTCAGCAATTGCCTTTGAAAAAGCGTCTCAACTCCCACCAAACTTTTTACTTATTAAAAGTCAGATTTCCCCAACACAAGTTATATTAGGTAATAGAGTAATTGCTAAGGAAATTTTTGATTCAATTTTAAAAATCTTTCAAAAATTAAAAGAAATCAATATTCAGATTGTAGAAGTTGAAATAGTGACAGAAAACAAATTGGTTTTCAAAACAAAAGAGGGTTGGAGTATTTATTTTAGACCAGATGAAATTGATTGGCAGATTGTTAAGCTCAAAACTGTTTTAGAGAGAGAAATTCCAATAGAAAAAAGACCTAATTTAGATTATATTGATGTACGATTCGAAAATTTAGCTCCTTACAAACTTAAAAAATAGCTTATTTTATTTTAAAAACAAAAATTGAATAACCGATTTTAGCCACAGGGGGTTCTTGAGAGTTTAACCATAAATATTGGCCCCAAGGTTCATTAAAATTTTTACCTCCTATTCCTCTTCCTCCTTGCAAAGCCGTCGCAGAAACTGCTAAATATGAACCTTTAGGGATTTCTTTGGGATCTCTTTCTTTCCACCAACTTTCATATTTTTGGCCCAAATAATATTTCGGATTTCCACCTCCAAAATAATCAAGATAAATTTTTTCAATTTTATTTTCCTCAACCCATTTTTTCAATCTCTTCAAATCTTGTCCCCAATCCAAGTTTGAATTTACAGTATAAAGGTAAACTTTATCAGGTCCTCCAACAATTTCATTTGCATAAGCTAAAAAGTGGGGATAAATTTTTAAAACAGAAATTGCCTGCCACAAAATTAAAATTAAAAAGAGAGAAAAAGCTATCTTTTTGTATTTTGTATTTTCAAGCCAAAAAATAACTCCCTTTGCAGTCAAAATTATTGTAAAAGGAAAGATTGGCAACAAATGCCTTACCCCAATGTTCAAATTAGATTTTATTGAAGTTGCCCAATAAATCAAAAGCCAAAGAACCATTGAAAATTCAACAAAATGTTCTTTAATAA
>Ga0080004_1237026_pt1 | contig 11774 bp, 8 predicted proteins | sample WasSprMetagenome_FD_69207 | JGI IMG/M metagenome (GOLD analysis project Ga0080004, IMG submission 69207) | Sulfidic aquatic microbial communities from Washburn Spring, Yellowstone National Park, USA - WS (SPADES assembly) (version 2) | ecosystem: Environmental > Aquatic > Thermal springs > Hot... | reverse complement strand
AGAGAGGTGGTTTGGTATACTAAAGGCGAAGCTCAAAACATTCTACAACAACTTCCCCTACCGCTCAACCCTAGATTCGATGGCAAAGTTCCTAGAATCGTTCATAGCCATCTACAACTGGATGCTCCTCAAAGGCTTATCTTAACAACATCAAGTGAGGCAAGGATTAGCTTGTTACAACTTCACTGAACCAGCGGCAAGTCCTGATACGATATATCTTTGTATTATCATGAATAAGATGACTGGGGGAATTATATCTATGGTTGCCAGTGTGAAAAGCTGGTTCCAGGGTGCGTAATCTCCTATGACGAGGTTCATCATCCCTATGTTTAGGTTCCATGTATGTTTTTCATTTAAAAAGAGAAGTGCATACAAATAATCATCCCATCCTATAATAAAAGAGTACATTGCAGCCGCTATTATTCCAGGCATCATTATTGGTATAACTATCTTTAGCAGCACCTGCATTCTATTACATCCATCGATAAAGGCTGATTCTTCTATTTCCCTAGGTAAACTTGATAAATACCCGCCTAGCAGCCACATGCAATACGGTGAAGCATAAGCACTATCTATCAACGCAACTGCAAGAGGATTATTAAACAACCCGAGTCCTCCAATTAACTTCATGTACCCTATGAAAAGAAAAGATGAAGGAAACAAGTACATTAATAGAACAGATTTTGAGAAAAATGTTTTAATCTTAAATTGCATTCTGCTTACCGCATATGCCGCTGGAAGGCTTGCTCCTACACTTATAGTCATTGTCGCTAAACCAATAGTTACACTGTTAGAAATCCATAGAAAGTATATGAATTCAAACATGCCAGCGGGAGAAGGTAGATAGGTTACAATTGTTGGGTTTGGTGGGAATACATGTGATGGATTATATATTTCTTCATAAGTCTTTAATGAGTTTAAGAACATGAGCAGGGGAGGGAAGAACCATATAAGGATAATAACTATTACAAAAAGGATGAGGCCAAATTTCGCGACAGCATCAGTCAATCTCATCATTCCTCACCCGAATGTAAAGAATCTAGTGCGCAAAACTACCAATATGCCTAACAGCAAAAATGGAATTACCGGTACCATGGAAGCTGCGGGTATATTAAAAGTTGCTGATGATGTGAAATTAATGTAAGCATATACCGGTATTGTTGAAGTTCTAAAAAATGGCCCTCCACCAGTTAGCATTTGAAAGGTGGCAAATTCGCCGCTTGTCCATATGGTCGTCAAAACATAGTTAATTATAAACAAGTTTTTTAGCTGTGGTAACGTAATGTAACGGAAGCTTTGTAATCTTCCCGCTCCATCTATTATAGCAGCCTCATAAAGGTGGCTTGGTATACCTGTAAGCCCCGCTAAAAACATTATACTCCAAAATGGCACATTTTTCCAAACATGTAGTAAGGTTAAAACATAAAAGCTTATTCTAGGATCGCTTAAGAAATAAATTGGCTTATCTATTAGCCCCATTGTCTTAAGAAAATAGTTTATTGAACCAAAGGTAGGATGTAACATGAAAGCCCAAACCCATAAAAGTGGTATGTAGGATGCTGCCCACACCACCATCATAACAAATTTAACCAAAATATTTCCCTTGAAAGGTTTTTTCATAACCAACGCAATACCTAGAGCCGCCCACACTTTGACATTGACATCAATTGCAAGAAAAACTATGGTATTCACAACGGCAATGTGATAGTTAGGGTCGAAAAGGACAGATATAACGTTGTTTAATCCTACATAAACTAGTTGTCCTCCAACATTTTTCGTCATCGCGAGATAGAAGGTAAAGAGTAGAGGGTAAATTGTTAATATAATGAAAAGCAAGAACAAAGGGAGAATAAAAAAATAGGCGGGGTTAAAATTAACCCTTCTTTGCTTCAAGAACACTCCCTTAAGGTGGTGGCAGAACGGTTGGACTATCTTTATTTATCGTCTCTAGACCTTCCTCTTCCTCTATTGCCTTGTAGATCGCTTTTATTAACTCTTGAGCTGCCTCTTTTGGTGTCATCTGTCCCTGAACTACCGCCGCCGCTATATTAACAATAGATCCTTCAGCACTTAACCTTGAAAAAGATGGCCTGATTTGCCATGGGCTGAGGATAAAGTCTCCGGCAAGAGCAATAGCCCTACTTGCCTTCCAAAGCGGGGATGTAGTATAGGGTGGTTTTTCTACTATCGATTTGTACATTGGAATATCGGCTCTCGCTAGTTGACCGTATCCTCCTGTATCACCCCACCATTTAGCATAATTTGCCGGATCTAGCATGAATAATATGAAGTCCTTAGCAATTTTACGGGTCTCAGGATCGAGTTTTGTGGAGATGGAAAAGCACATTGGTTGTGGGTTTACAAAACTTCTTCCATTGACATCACTCTTTGGCCAAGGCAACACACCAAACCACGGATAGAACCAGGGTTTATTTTGCTCCATCCATGTGTAAATGCTTACTATAGCATTGCTTGTCATCACACACTTGCCAGTTTGGAAATAGGCATTGTTATCATATTCTGTTAAGGCTGGAGCGTCGGGCGTGATTATCCCGTCATCAAACCATCTTTTAAATGTTGCAAAAGCAGTTTCAATTCCCTTGACCTGCTCTGGCGTTTGATCGATGTGTAGGCCCAAATCTTCGGTTGCCACTGGAATACCATTTATAGTTGCTATATACCTTAATATGGCGTAGCTGCCGTCACCTGTCGCTTTTGGACCCAACTGCACCACCAATGGATAGACTCCTTCTTTAGTTAGCCCACTCTCATTTAGATACTGTTTAATCTTGTACAACGATTTATCAAAGTTGGTGAAGGAGCTCACAACATCATCTGGTTTAAGGCCTGCCTTTTCGAGTATATCAAATCGAGTGCACATTGCATCCGTCTTCCATCCATAGGGTATCATATAATACCCTGGCTTTTTATCTGGACCCATAAACTTAGGAATCGAGTTGGCGACTAAGTCGTTTCCTCCACGTTTCTTAACTTCTTCTACCAAATCGTCTACACGCTCACAGTACCCCAATAGCGTATATCTCACATTGCCTTCATTATGAAGAATTGCAGGAAAGCCAGTGCCAGCTGTATATGCGGCAACTATCTTTCGATTTGCATCATCTCCTGACGCAGGCAGGGGTGTAAAAATTACATCAATGTTTGGATTTGCGTCCTTAAAAAGGCTTACTAAATACCCCCAACGAGCTTCTTCAACAGTATTAAGAAAGGCAGAAGGCCATATATTTAATGGCACTTTTTTGGCACTTGTAGTTACTACTGATGTTGTAGGCACCGTAGTTGTGACCACCGATGTCGTAGGCACTGTTGTTGTTACTACTGAGGTTGTGGGAACAGTAGTGGTTACCACAGATGTTGTCGGTTTTGTTACTGTTACTACTGGCGGGTTCATTGCAATATATGCTGCAGCACCTATGGCGATTAATGCTACAGCGCCGAGGCCGGCATAGATAAACTTTCTTCTATCAACCTTTTTAGGTTCAGACATATATTTTCGAGTTATAGGTATTATAACGCTTGTTTATATACTTTTTGTCCTTAAGTCTAGCAATTTTTTAATGAAAGTTAAAATTTTTGCAATGTTTTTATATAATGTTCTATATTGCGATATAGCTGATGTCTACTTTTCTTCTCATTGGCCGCATAACTTTTCTAGAATTATTCATGGCGTATAATCCAAGAAAAATTTGGATTAATTTTTGGATTAATTTTTTGTTCTTATGATATTGTAAAGTTTGTTCAGCCCCGGATAGTTTCATCATGCTTAGGTCAGATTAGGTTCTATTCATCCTCTACAAACTTTTATAATGTGCTCCTATTAATCCTTTTTCCTAGAAGATTCAATGAATAGATCTGTTGTGAATATAATGTTGATTTTTTTATGTGCATTTTAACTCTTCTTCTTAGAAGCAAAAGCCCGAAAATGGTTGCGAGTCCTACGAAGGCCATGCCTTTTGCGTTAGGTTCCTGCAAAAAAGATAGGAAAATGAGAAATGAGAGTGCGCCGCTGACAACAGCTAAACGATTGAGATCCGAGGTATGGTTATTCCAGTCGAATCTTTTAAGAAACTTGAATATGCCAAATACAAGCAATATACCTGAAATCATTAAGATAATTGGATGGTCAATAATGTGTGGTCCAGCCCAAAATAGTAGGAAAAAGCATGTACTACCAGTCAAACCTACAATAAAAAGTATCCTAGGATCACCCTTTTTCTTGTTCACCTTATCTTTTTGAGCTGGAAGTTTGTAGGCTAAATATACGATGAGGCTCATAACTGTAAAGGCTGTTAGATAGTGTGGTAGCGGAGGAAGATAGTTTGTCAGAAAGAAGTATCCTATGACCGTGTCGAAAGCTAATATGGCTGTCAAAAGCTTAAGTGTTCTCTTGCTCACCCAATTCTCAAATCTTCTCTCGGGATAAGCGAGTTCCACAAGAACTATGGGTATGCTTATGCTGAATATTGAATGGTAGATTGTAAGCATTTCAGCCCAAACCCAATTTACATCTAACCATCTGCCATAAACGCCCAATATTCCTAAATCAACCCAGTTTGGATCGAAAAAGCTTTTAACAAGTAAACCTTCTTCTAGAATTCCGTAGGCAGCACCCAACAATATAATGGCTCTAAAATCTTTTTTCCAAAAAACTTTCAACTCACGAACTACGATAGCGCCACCACCATAAAGTGAAGAGAGAAAAAGTAAGGATATGGGGTTAAAAAATTCTAGGGGTGGAGAGGAGCCGGAAAGTAGTTCTCCTATGGCTGGAGCGAGAAAAAATAAAACTAGTGCTGGTGGAACATTAATTCTTTTCAAACCAAACTATGTTCTATTAAAGTTATTGTTCTAATTAAATTTTTAGCATTACTATAACTGTTGCATGTGTTTATGCATTTTATATGATATCAAATGTATTGGATTTTAAAGCTTATTAGGCCATCTTATAATATTCTATTTCATGGATGGTTGGCAGGCTGTTATAAGAATATTGAAGGAAGAGGGTGTAGAATACGTTTTTGGACTGCCCACGTCACATCTCATGACACCATATCTTGATGATGCTAACATTAAACCTATTCAAGTGAGGCATGAGGCGTCGGCTGTGTTCATGGCTATGGCATATTCTAGGCTAAAGGGTTCAGCAGGCATAGTTTATGCGTCACCTGGACCTGGTGTTGCAAACATGCTTCCAGCAATGCTTGAAGCGTATTCCTCTTGTCTGCCCATTATAGCAGCATGTCCAAGTACTAGTATGAAAACTGAGGGTATGGGTGCTTTTCAGGAACTTGATCAGGTTTCATTGTTTAAGCCTGTAACTAAATGGAGTGCACGAGTTCTTCGTCCAGAGAGGATTCCATGGTTTATGCATCGCGCCTTCACTTTGGCATTAAATGGTAAGCCGGGTCCAATATTCTTAGACTTTCCATCAGATGTAGTAAGGTCTGAGGTTAAAGAATTTTCTTACAAGAGGTCTAGAAGGGTTTTGGCTAGACCGGACACTGAGCTCGTGAAAAAGGCTGTTGAGCTCATACTTTCTTCTGAAAAGCCTGTTGTCGTCGCTGGCGGAGGCGCTATACTCTCTAGAGCGTTTGAGGAGTTTAGGAACTTTGTAGAATTTTTTGGAATACCTTTTCTAACAACACCCTCTGGTAGAGGTATATTATCTGAAGATCATCCTCTCGCACTAGGTCTTGTTGGATTATATAGGACAGATGTTGGAAAGAAGGTTTTTGAGGAAGCAGACTTGCTGATAAATGTTGGTTCAAGGTTTGAAGAATTCCAGTCTGGTGCTTGGAAATATTTTCCACAGAATGCCAAATATATACAGATTGACATAGACTATTTTGAAATGGATAAAAATTGGGTGCCTGACGTGTTCTTATTGGGTGACGCTAAACTTGTTTTAAGAGAAATAATAGAAGAGGTTTCACTAAAATTAAAAAAGCATGATCTGAGAAAATCTTCAAGACTTGACGGGATCCTAAAGGCTAAAGGAGAGTTTGAAGCTTACGTTGAGCGAGAGTGTATGGATGACTCCAAACCCATTAAGACGAAGAGGATTGTGAAGGAGGCTAACAAGGTTTTCGGCTCCAACACAATACTTGTTAACGAGAACGGTATGCAAGATATCTGGTCATACTATTTCCCCTACTACAAGGTTCTAGATGTTCTTGGATGTATACCTCCAGCCGAACAAACGTGTATGGGTTTTGGTGTTGTGGGAGCCATTGGAGCAAAAATTGCTATGCCAAATATGAAGGTACTATGCATTACAGGTGATGGTGCATTCCAAATGTATAGCCAGGATGTTCCAACCGCTGTACAATATAATGCTCCAGTAACATGGATCATATTAGATAACTTTGGCTACGGTTGGCCTAAATGGGTTCAGAAGAAGCTTTTTGGCCGCTCTACGGCAGTCGACTTTGAAGTTCAACCGGACTTTGTTAAATTTGCTGAAGCAAACAAATGTTATGGGGAAAAGATTGATAGGCCTCATGAGGTTAGATGTGCGTTGGAGCGTGCATTAAAAGCGAATATGGAAGGTGTTCCAGCAATACTTGACTTTATAGTTGACCCTGAAGACTGTCCAAAGGGTTTCAAAGAATTCTATAGAGACGTTTACGGAATAGAGTAGAGGCTGTAAACTTGAATAAGGTATATTAATCGTCTCCTTCAAGGATAATATTATGGTTGAAGAATGTAGTATTGATATAAAGTTAGATCATCATATTGATTTAGTCGACAAAAACATTTTCGGCCACTTTATAGAGCATTTGGGAAGATGCATTTATCCCGGTGTTTGGGTTGGAATAAGCTCGAAGGTTTCCGACGGCAACGGCTTCAGAAAGGATACTGTTAAAGCTCTAAAGTCAATTTCCGCTCCAGTCATTAGGTGGCCTGGAGGCTGTTTTGCAGACTACTATCATTGGATGGACGGTGTCGGCCCTAGGGAAAGCAGGCCTAGACGGTTGAACGTTTGGTGGAAAGGTGAAGAATCTAACGCGTTTGGAACTGACGAGTTTATCCAATTCTGTAAAATGGTCGGCGCTGAACCTTACATATGTGTTAATGTTGGCTCTGGTTGTCCTGAGGAGGCTTTGGCTTGGCTCGAATACTGTAATCTTTCAGGTAACACCAAATATGCTAATATGAGGGTTTCTAATGGCCACATTGAACCCTACAATGTAAGATTTTGGGATGTTGGTAATGAAAGTTGGGGTTGTGGAGGTAACTTTGACCCAGTATACCATGCTTGGGAATATCGTAGGTTCTCAACCTTCCTTAAGAGGGCTGACCCCAGTATAAAGTTGGTTGCATGTGGTCATATAAGCCGTGACTGGAATTTCAGATTCATGGAGGCGATGAGGGAATATATTCACTTAATAGACTATCTTTCAATACACTACTATTTTCGTAATGGCCAACGCTATGGTGATGATGTAAACTTTACAGATGAACAGTACTTTAATCTTCTATATGATGTCCAACTTTTAGAATATCAGATTAAGCAGGCAATTTATGCAATAGAATTCTTTTCTGAAGGTAGAAAGGATATTGGGCTTATCGTAGACGAATGGGGCGTATGGCATCCTCAGGCAACTGTTGAAACAGGACTTTATCAGCAGAACACATTAAGGGACGCTATATTGGCAGCATCTGTCTTGAACCTCTTCATCAGCTACTCTAACAAGATTAAGATGGCCAATATTGCCCAGGCAGTGAATGTGTTGCAGAGTGTTTGCTTGACTGAAGGAGATGAGACAATATTGACTCCAACATACCATGTCTTCAGCATGTTCAAGCATCACATGAACAACATTGCTCTAGCAGTTGAATGCGTTTCTCCAACAGTCTGGTCTGGTGAAAAGGAGGCTACAGTGCAAAGGAAATTGAAGCCGCTTAAAGCATTAGATGCTTCAGCATCGATAGGCCAGGATGGAAAAAATCTCGTAGTAACAGTCGTGAACCAGAGCTTAGACAAAGATTATACTGCAAAAATAAGAAATAATAGGGGTATCAAATTTTTGGAAGCCAAAATAGTATCCTTGAATGCCAACGATGTTAGAGCCTACAATGATTTCGAGTCTAAAGAGAACGTTAAAACTGTGGAAGAAACATTTACCGTCAACGGCTCCACACTTGAACTCAATTTCGAAAGACATTCAGTAAACCTTCTTACACTCAAACTAGAATAAAAGCGAAAGATAACGTTATAGAATCCATTTATAAGTTTAAATTCGTCTTAAATTCTAGTATCGTTAATGATAAAATTCTGTTTAGCGTTTATAAGTAAACCTAAGTTTGAGGCAGGCCACCCTTACGTTGGATTCGATAACGAGGAATACAAAAATTTTGTCCTCGAAACGCTTAAAACAAGATTTAATGATATAATGTTTGTCGAAAATGAAGTTATAACACGCTATGATAGAAATTTGGTCGAAAAAATTAAGGCTGAGGCAAAATTTTGTGATGGGCTAATAATTTATACTATTGGCCAATATGGTGACCCTGGAATCGTTGACGCTGGTGTTGAATTGATTGAACTCAATCTTCCAACGATTTTAGCGAACTACCCTTATGGCGGTGACCCAACATTTTTGAAAATATATGATAGGGTGAAAGGTAGAGGCTACAGGCTTCTCCCCATATCATCGAACAATTTCGAGGACATTGTGAAGGCGATCGATATCTTGAGAAGAATATCGCATATTAGGGGTAAAAGGATTCTAGTCTACACTTTGGATGAGAAGGTAGAATTTGATTCTGAAGGCTTCATGGAATTAATTGGCCCAGACCTTGAAAAGGATTATGTGAGAAAGTTTGTTGAGGAAATATTGGGTAAAAGGGGTGGCTGGTCCATACAAGAATCTTATATAGACTTGAAGGGTGTCGATCAAGCTCATTCGTGGAGAAGGGATGTGGATCTCTACATGAAAAATTTGGAGGAGGTTTTCGGTGTTACGGTTATAAAATGCCATCCTAACGAGATACTGGAAGAATATCGTAGACTTGATGATAGTCTCGTTAAAGCAATGGTTGAGGAAGTTAAATCCAAGGCTGAAAGGATCCATCCTGAGACAAGTGAAAAGGCTATAGAAAATGCTGTAAAACTTTATCTCGTATCCAAAAATTTGGTTAAAAAATATGGTGTTGACGCAATAGGCTACGACTGTGGAACACTCTTTCTGACAGGAAAAATACCTGCATTCCCATGCCTAGCCTTCTCTAGGCTAATGGATGAAGGCTACCCGGGCATATGTGAGGCTGACCTCGACTCTGGAGTGAGCGCCCTCCTTGTAAGATATCTTTTTGATAAGCCAAGCATAATAACAAATCAGTCGCTTGACACAGTCAACAATCTTGTAACATACATGCACTGCTGGGCTCCAACAAGGTTACATGGCATAGACAGGAAACCACTATCTTATGAAATAGACAGGCATGGCGAATCATATGGAATGGGTGCCGTACCATTCGTAAAATTTCCAAAGGGAGAAACTCTCACCACGATAAAAATTAGTATGCTAAAGAAGAAGGTTGCAGTAAGGTCGGGAAAGATTGTAGACACCATTTCCGAAGATAGTAGAGCATGCCGTGTCAAGGTTATTGTAGAAGACGATGCTGAAAAGATTCTAGAAAAATATGATTGGCACACATTCGGATTACATAGGGTAAGTTTTCTAGGCGACCATAGGAAGGAAGTGGTCTACGCTGCAAAACTTTTGGGTCTAGAGTTGGTTGAAGAAGACAACTAATCTTTTACTCTAACTGAACTAGTTAAACGAGTACATTATTACTATTTTTTTGGTAAAAACCAAAATTTTTTATAAGATAGAATGTTAGCCTAATGTGATGAAAACACACTACATTAGTGCTGGAGCCATCTTTGGCACAATGGCTGTAGTCGTCAGAATATTGGGTATAAAGCTTCCTTTCCCACCAATCCCGTACCTGACGTTCGAGTTCGCTGAAATTCCAATAATTTTGGGCTTCCTCTTCTATGGGCCGGCTGTCGGCCTTGTAAGCGTATTCTCTTACTGGATAATATTGAATGTTGTAGGCTCTTTTGTTCCTATAGGGCCTGCCATGGCCTTCGCAGCATCTCTTTCAACAATATGCGGTATTTGGGTTGGGTTAAAGGCTGCTGGAAGGCTTGGCTTCTCCAAAGATTTGGCTATAACTTTAGGTTTCATAATCGGCTCAACGTTCAGGATTACTGTAATGAGCTTCTTCAACTATATCGTTTTATGTGTTCTTATGCCAAGCTTCTTCGACTTCGCCTCAAAGAGTCTGTCAACATTTTTAGGCGTAAGCTTCTCAAGCCAAGTTTATGCGCTAACACTTATTTTCATATTCACTGCCATATTTAATATCATACAGGTGGCTATAATATTTGTTCCCTCACTGCCCATTGTAAAGCTTGTAGAATCGAGGACAGGCTTTTCTCTGAAGGCTGGAAGCTGGTTAACGAACGTTTTGAAAAAGGAAAAATAATCTATTTTCAACATCCTATCTCCTATCATCTAATACTATAATCATGCCACCTAATGGTGCAACAGTAACCTTGGCATCTTCTCCATGAAAGTTTAGTGCATCCTTTAAGGCTTCCTCGACTGAACTCGCATAGTTTAAACCAAGCTCAACAGCCTCTTTCCTACTAAAATTGTCTGAAACAAGAATGATCCTATTTCTCTTTAAAACCTTAGAGTAGCAGTAGTCGAACGCTCCAGCAGATGCTTCAACAACACCCTCCCTTATCTGCCTTATAAGCTCCTCTGGTTCAATATAAGCTAATTCTCTGAAGGCCAAGCGTTCAAAACGTGTTCCAGGTCCATCGGTGCATGGTGCAACAAATATTATAGTACCACCCTCCTTAACCAAAGGTACTGCAGAATATAGTGAGAAGGTTGCGTGGCCGAATGTTGCGTCTCGAGGACAAGAACCTAGGACAAGTATATCCGCCTGCTCGTCAACTCTGACACCGTAAATTTTCTCATACTCTCTAACACATTCCCTGTGCGCTTTCACAAAATCTCCACAGAACGCTTTAACTATCCTCCTTCTTTCATCTAAAATCAAGTTTACGCTAAAGTTTAGTCCAACTTTTTCAGCAACCTCCTCCATGTCCTCTCTTATCGGATTACCGTCAACCGCACCAACCCTAACTCTTGCATCATCAACCAGGCTATGATTATAGTTTATGGTCTCCCTACCAGATACTCCTGGCAAAATGATTTTTGCTCCACCCCCATATCCTGCGAGAGGATGTGGGATTACTGTTCCAATAGAAATTTTCACATCAGCCTCCACAAGCTTCCTATTAACCCAAACTGGTGTACCCCTAGAAGTCTTTCCGAGAAAAACTAGGTCTCTATCACAGTCGTGTACACTTACAGAATATTTTTTAACAATATCTTTTCCAAGCTTATCTTCAAGCTCGGTTTTCGTCGGCTTCCTATGTGTACCCCTGGCAACAATAAAAGATATGTTGTCTTCTCTGACTTCAGCCTCTTTAAGCTCCTTTAATACAAATTTTATAACTTTGTAGGCTGGCGTAGGCCTCGTCCAATCGTCAACTAGAATCACCGCCTTTGAACCACCATCACAAATTTCACTTAATCTCATGCACCCGATAGGGTTCGATAGAGCCCCCTCTATCTCACTATCTTCTTCACTTGCTTCAGGATGCTTTAATAGTGGATGTTGAATGTAGGCTAACAGTTTTTCCTCAGCTATTTTAAACGATT
>Ga0080004_1116134_pt1 | contig 11779 bp, 7 predicted proteins | sample WasSprMetagenome_FD_69207 | JGI IMG/M metagenome (GOLD analysis project Ga0080004, IMG submission 69207) | Sulfidic aquatic microbial communities from Washburn Spring, Yellowstone National Park, USA - WS (SPADES assembly) (version 2) | ecosystem: Environmental > Aquatic > Thermal springs > Hot... | reverse complement strand
ATTGCCAATGCATAAAACATTATAACATATTTTTAAAAAATCGGCAAGTTGAAGTTTTTTGCAGCAAACCTCGATATACAGAAAATATATTATTATATTTTATCCTTTAACCTCCCATCACAAGCCAACTGCTGAAAACCCAAAACTCAGAAGCCCGCTGCAAATATCACATTTTAACTTGCCGATCTTAAAAAATTCTAAAATAAAAAATTTTAAATCAACCATAACTTAAGCACTAAAAAATTCAAAATCAAAAAATTATATTCAACAAGCACTTATAACCACTCTTCAAAAAATTCCTTTCAAACCATTACTACACAAGCTTAAACCAAGTATCAAAAAATAAAATCACATTACCAATACCTTAGCCTCACTGACTTCTAAATCATCTTACCAAGCCACCACACAATCAAACAAAAATAGCTAAGATATTGATAAACCAATCTCTAACGTCTCACGTCACACATTTCACGTTTCACGTAAAATAAGCTTGTGCGGGCTTACCTATTCAATTGCCAAGGTACAGTTAAAAATTAATGAAAATCTATTAATAATATACGAAAAAATTTTTTACTTGTCAAGTAGAAAATGAAAGCTGTTTAAAAGTTTCTATAAGTTTACCTTTTTCTATCATCTTATTAAGGACTTTAGTTCAGAGAACCTCTTTTTTGATTTTCTGAATTTATAAGAAAAAATTAGATTCTTCGCCGGCTGTAGAATAACGGTATGGATTTTTGCAAGTCTTCTCTCATAACTCCTTGACTGACTTATCAGTCATATTATATAATGAAAGCAGGATAACCAAACGTTGGAGCAAATAATGTATAGCTTTTTTATAAGAAGACCAATCACAACATGGATGTTTATGCTTGCTTTCATAATTGCCGGTTTATACAGCCTTAAATACATTCCAGTTGATAGAAATCCAAACGTAGACTTCCCGATTGTTTCAATAACTACAACGTATAAAGGAGCTTCTCCTTATGTAGTTGATACAAACGTTACAAGAAAAATAGAAGACCAACTTGCAACTATAAGTGGTATAGAGGCTATAAACTCAGCAAGTTTTACAGGAACTTCAAGAATAACAGTAATCTTTGACCTTGACAAAGATATTGATATTGCAGCTCAGGAAGTGAGGGATGCTGTAAACAGGGCACAAAGAAGCTTTCCTGTAAACGTTGACCCACCCATCGTTAGAAAAGTGGATACCGGGTTGGCTCCAACGATGGCTATCTTGCTTCATGGCTATGCTGACTATGGAACTATGGCTTACTATGCTGATAAGGTAATCAAAAGAGAGTTTGAAAGGGTTAAAGGAGTTGGTGAGGTAGACCTTGGAGGTTTTAGAGATTATGTAATGTGGGTTAGAATAGACCCGTTAAAACTTGCGGGATTTAAATTAACACCTATGGATGTTGTTAATGCACTACAAAAAAATCATGTTGAAATTCCGGCAGGTAGAATAGACAGCCAAAATAGAGAGTACACAATAAGAGTTTATGGAAAAGGTCAATCTCCTGAAGAGATAAATAACATCATAATTAAAAACAACATAAGAATTAGAGATGTTGGAAAGGCTGAATTTACATTTGATGAAAAGAGGGGTTTAGTAAGATTTAAAGCCTATGACTCTAAGGAAGCAGAGCCTGGTATTGCTATAATCATTTACAGACAATCACAAGAAAATACGGTGGAAGTCTCTAAAAGAGTTATTGAAAAAATGAACGAGCTTAATAAACAACTTCCAGCCGGCTTAAGATTGGACATAAACTATGATGCTTCTGTGTTTATTGAAAGAAGTGTAAACGATGCTTTACATGAGATAGTCATCGGAGCATTGCTGACTGCTTTTGTAGTTTTCTTATTCTTAGGAAGTATAAAGATGACTTTTATACCATCTATGGCAATTCCGGTGTCTGTTTTAGGAGCTATAGCTGTTTTATTCTTTGCCGGACAATCTTTAAACACGTTTACACTATTAGCTTTAGCCGTTGCAGTTGGTTTAGTTATAGACGATGCAATAGTTGTAATGGAAAGTATTTATAGAAGAAATGAAGAAGGGTTAACAGGCATAGAGGCAGCAGAAAAGGGGACAAGAACAGTTATATTTGCATTACTTGCATCAACAGCTTCTTTAATAGCTATTTTTATACCTGTATTATTTGTAAAAAGTGTAATTGGTAAGTTTTTCTTTGGATTTGCACTTACGCTGATTGTAGCAATAGCAATCTCTTACATAGTATCTTTAAGCTTTACTCCTATGATTAGTGCAAGATTAGTTCAAGCTAAGGAGAAAAATATCTTTCAAAGAGCTTATGATAAATTTGAATCTATTTTTGATGTTGCTTTAAAATGGTCTTTAAACCATAAAGCTATTGTTTTAGCCATCTCAATAGTTACAGTTATGATTGGTTATAAACTTGCAAGCTTTGTTCCAAAAGAGTTTACGCCGATTGTAGATGAAGGGAGATTTTTAATCAGATTTGAAACACCTACCGGTTCATCTTTTGATTTTACAGACAGAAAGGCAAAGGAGCTTGAAAAGATAGTAGAAAAAAATCCATATGTTTTAAGGTATGGGGTTGCTTTTGGTGAGGGTATAGCAGGAAGGCCGGAGGTTAACGGTGGAATATTCTTCATCACACTGAAAGACAGGTCCACAGGAAGACCACATCAAAAAGTAATCATGGATTGGTTTAGAAATCAGTTTAGAAAAGTTCAAGATGTAAGAGCTATAGTAGATATACCATCAGCGGTAGGACCGGCAGCAGGAAGGTCTGCAGATATTATGTACATCATCAAAGGTCCAGAATTGCCGGTTTTATCGCAAATAGCAAATAAATTAGAAGGGCAGTTAAGACAGACGCCCGGCTTTACAGACGTTGATACAGATTTAAGAATAAATAAGCCGGAGGTAAAAGTATTTATAGATAGAGATAAAGCTTCAGCACTCGGCATTTCCGTTGAAGATATAGCAAATACGCTAAACTTTTTGTTTGGAAAGTTTAAAATTGGCACTTACGAAAAAGGCTCAGAAAGTTATGACATGATAGTTAAGGCTGATGAAGAGTTTTTAAAAAGCTTTGAAAATCTTTCTAAGGTTTATGTTAGAGGAAAAGATGGAAGTTTAGTTCCGCTTTCTGATGTAATCAAGTACGAATTGTCTCCAGGATATAACGTTATCAACAGATACAACAGACAGTATAGCTTTACACTTTATGCTAACGTTACAGGTGGAAAGTCGGTCGGTGACGCCGTGGCAGAGGTGGAGAATTTCATAAAGCAAACATTACCACCGGGATACAGCTATGAAATCGGAGGACAGACAAAAGAGTTTAAGAGAACATTCTCATACTTAGGACTTGCTCTAATTGTTGCAGTCATAGCTGTGTATATGATTCTTGCATCATTGTTTGAAAGCTTGCTGCATCCATTTACAGTTTTATTAACTTTGCCACTTGCAATCTCAGGAGTGTTTGGATTTATTCTATTGACCGGTACATCGCTAAACGTAACATCATACTTTGGAATTATTCTGCTAATTGGCTTAGTTACAAGAGATAGTGTTTTATTCATAGAGAGAATTATTCAGCTTAAAAAAGATGGTTTAGACACTTACAACGCAATCATTCAAGCAAGAAAAGAGAGATTAAGACCAATCTTAATGACAACTTTAACAATAGTAGCATCGTTGATTCCTGTTGCACTTGGACTTACAGAAGGTTCAGAGATGCGTCAGCCGTTAGCAATAGCTGTAATCGGTGGACTAATGACAGCACTTCCACTAAGTTTATTTGTAATACCAATTTTTTATATGATTATCGATAAAGTGAAAATTTCAAGGACATGAGGATTTTAAATGAGTAAGGGAATTATAAATAGTAAAGTTGGCGAGTTAAGAGATTGGATAAATGATGGCATTTTTATAAAGAGATTCTTCGGACTAAAGTCCTAAGGATGACAAGTAATGCGAAAGATTAGGGGCGATTCATGAATCTCCGTTACAAATGAATATGAGAAAAGATAATGAAAAAGAAATAGTTAACAATCCAATGGAGGTAGCAAAAATGCATGACTTTGAGTTTTACAATCCGACAAAAATTATTTTTGGGAAAGGTAAAGAAAACCTTGTTGGAAAAATCTTGAAAGATTACGGCATCAAAAAAGTTTTATTTTTGTATGGTCAATCATCGATCAAAAAGATAGGCTTGTATGATAGAGTGATATCAAGCTTAAATGAAAATGGCATCCAGTGGGTTGAACATGGAGGAGTAAAGCCCAATCCAGTGCTTAGCCATACAAGGGAAGGGATAGAAAAGGCTAAAAGAGAAAGAGTAGATGCTGTTTTAGCTGTTGGCGGCGGCTCTGTACTTGATGAAGGAAAAGCCATTGCAGTGGGAGCAAAATCAGATGTAGATGTATGGGAATACTTCCATAGAGACAAAGAGATTACAGATGCACTTCCTGTCTTTACAATTCTCACGCTTGCAGCAACGGGAAGCGAAATGAACGGATACGCTGTTATCACGAATGAAGACACACAAGAAAAATTATCCATAGGCTCTGAATTAATCTATCCAAAAGTTTCTATTTTAAATCCAGAATTAACTTTCACAGTATCTAAGGAGTATCAAGCTTACGCGGCGGTTGATGCAATAGCACACACAATAGAATGGTATTTTACTTGCACAGTCTGTCCTGATTTAGAAAACAGGCTTGTAGAAAGCATAGTAAAAACGGTTATGGAAACAACAGAGAAAATATTGCAAAATCCAGCAGACTATGATGCAAGGGCTGAATTTATGTGGGCAGCAACTCTTGCACTAAACGGCATTACAAGGACAGGCTATGCAGGTGGTGTTTATGTAAATCATATGATAGCCCATTCTCTTGGAGCTTTATACGACCTTCCACACGGAGCCTGTTTATCCATCGTTATTCCTGCATGGATGTGGTGGTATAAAGACAAAAACAGAAAACAATTTGATAGATTTGCAAAAGAAGTGTTTAACCTACCGACAGCAGAGGAAGGAATAAAAGCTTTAAAAAATTGGTTTAGTAAAGTTGGGGCACCGGTTTCACTTCAGGATGGAAAAATACCATCATCAGATATAGATAAAATAGCCAACCATGTATATAACACAACTGCAAAGCTATGGGGGTTGGATAAAATCTATACAGTAGATAAAATAAAAGAAATTTTATACTTGGCATTAAGGAGTAATGCTTTATGAGCACAAAGGATAAAATTATCTTAGCAGCGAGAGAGCTGTTTTCTACGAAAGGGTATCACGAGGCGAAAGTCTCAGATATTGTAGAAAAAGCCGGCGTAGCACAAGGAACATTTTATCTATACTTTAAAAGTAAAGAAGATTTATTTTTAGAGCTGATAAAAACTCTTCATCGCAGGCTTATGGAAGATTTAGAAAAATACTATCATGAAGAAGATAGCTTTGAGACTAAAATAAAGAATCTTTTAGAAGATTTTATAACAGAAATCTACAATAACAAAGAAATAGCAATAATATTTTTCCAGTATCTACTTGGAATTAATGAAGAGTTTAAAAATATCTACATTCAGAAAATCTCAGATTTACAAAAACTTTTAGCAAAAATCATAGAAAAAGACCTGCCAAGTCAGGACTCTTTTGTTGTTTCCAATCTTATCATCGGATACATTAGACAGCTGATTTTTAACTGTTTACTTATAAAAAATGAAAGCTTAGAGAGATTAAAAGAAAGGTTAGACCAAGGTTTGAATATAATATTTAAAGGTATAAAATAAAGAGGTTCTGTAATGAAAAAATTAATTCTTCCTATCTTGGCAGCTTGGACGTTTTCCTACGGACTCACCTTACAAGATGCTATAAATGAAGCAACCCAAAACAATCCAGAGCTAAAATCTTATAGCCAGCAAATAGTAACTTCTGAGTATCAGTTAAAAGCAGATGAAAATCTTCAACTTCCAACCTTTTTCGCATCGGCATCAGAAAAATTTTATAACAAAACACCAATGACAAAAATTCCCAACTTTCCAGTTTCTTTTAAACAGTCAAACAAAAACTTTTTTACATTCGACATAGGATTAAACCAAGCAATCTATACTGGCGGACAGTTAAAAAACAAGATTCAGATATCAAGGCACAACCTTGAAGCTGCAAAGTATTACTATAAAGAGATGAAGGATGAGATTACAGCACAAGTAGTAAAAGCTTATTTAGATGTTTTTGTTGCATCGGCGTTAGTAGATGTTTATAAAAAAGAGTATCAAGCTGTTGAGTCTATCTATAAACAACAGCAAGAATTTTTTAAAGAGGGTTTGATAACAAAGGTTGACCTACTACAATCAAAGGTAAGACTTGCAGAAGTTGAACGGTCTCTAACAGAAGCAAAAGGAAATCTGAAAATAGCACTTGCAAGACTTTCAAAGCTAACAGGAAAAAATATACAAGAAGATGAAAAATTTGAAAAACCAGTTTTAAACATAAAAGAGCCAGAAAATTATCAAGAGCTTTTAATGCAAGCATTAAATAACAGAAATATAATCTCATTCTACAAAGAAAATATAAAACAATCTCAGTTATCTGCAGAGATAGAAAAGGCACAGTTTTTACCAAAGGTTTTTGTTCAAGGTGAATATCTATACACAACCCAAAGTCCCTACCTTGACCCAAAAGGAAATCTTATACTTACAGCAGGATTACAGGTAGAATTTCAAGGAGTGGAGCCATTTTATAAATACCTGCAAGCAAAATCAAGCACGCAAAAACTCAGCTATGACCTTGAAAATATTAAAGAAAATATAAAACTTGAGATAAAAACAGCCTATGAAAATTACAACACTGCAAAACAAAACCTAAAAGTAGCAGAAGAAAGCCTTGCCTATGCAAAAGAGTACTTTGAGCTTGTAAAAGAACAGTACGCTAACCAGCTTGCAACAAACACAGATTTATTAAACGCTGAAAGCTCATATACAAAAGCCTACGAAAGCAGAGAAATAAACTTTTACAATCTACAAAAAGCATACGTTGACCTTATGAAGTCAGCAGGAAGATTAGAAGAGGTGTTAAAATGAAGAAAAGTATAGGTCTTTTTGTTGTCTTAGTTTTAATTCTAATTTTTGCTGTTTTTGCAATAAGATGGATAGAACACAGGATGAAGTATGTAATATCTGATGCTGTTTTTGTTGAGACTGATTATTTATCTAATGTAGGATTTAACAGAGTAAGCGGGAAAATCATCCAGCTGTACAAAAAAGAAGGTGACTTAGTTAAAGCAGATGAAACAATAGCTAAAATAGATGACACAGATTACAAAATACAACTTGAAAATATAAACTATGAGATAGAAAGCCTAAAAAAACAAAAATCACAATTAGAAAATCAGCTTTCAAGAATCATACAAGAAAATGAGTTAAATCAAAAAATAACAAGCTTAACCACGCAGGAGATTGAGAAAAAAATAGAGAGCCTAATCGCACAAAAATCTCAAGTAGAAGCACAGATTGAAAAAGCTAAAAAGGATGAAGAAAGATACAGAAACCTTTTAGAAAAAGGGCTTGTCCCAAAGGCTAAGTATGAAGAGATAAACACACAACTAAAAGTGTTATTAGACCAGAGAAAAGCAATAGAAAAATCTATCTCAGAACTTAATGTATCAAAGACTAAATCTAAAGAGAGTTTAGAGCTTGTAAGAACACAAGGACAGGTAAGTAAAGAAATCCAAGACCAAATCTCAGCACTTGAAGATAAGATTTTAGCCCTTACAAAACAAAAAGAAGATTTAGAAAACCTAATAAAATACACAGAGCTTAAATCTCCGTACAATGGCATCATTGCTAAAAAGTACGTGTCCATTGGTGATATAGTAAAAGCCGGACAGCCGATTTATGCGATAGTCAAAGAAAATAGCTTTTATATAAAAGTTTTACTTGAAGAGACTAAGCTAAGCGGTGTAAAGGTTGGTAACAAAGCTTACATAAAGTTGGACGCATATCCTGACAAAACCTTTGAAGGTGAGGTGGAAAGTATAGATATTGCATCTGCTGCAAAGTTTGCACTTGTTCCAAGGGATATATCAGCAGGAGAGTTTACTAAATTGGCACAAAGAATACCGGTAAAAATAAGAATAACAAAAGGGGATATGAGCCTTTTAAGAGTTGGCTTAGGCGGAGAGGTAGAGATCGAGAAGAAGTGATGGAAAATAAGCCTATCTACGAAACAATCACAAACTTAGAAAGAGGATTAATCACTTTTATAGTTATGACCGGAGCCTTTATGGCTATCTTGGATACAACCATCGTTGACATTGTTGTTCCAAAGATGATGGGACCACTTCAAACAGACCTTTACGGCATTCAGTGGGTAATAACAGCCTACATGATAGCTTCAGCTGTAATGCTAATTTTATCAGAGTGGCTTGATAAAGTCATAGGTTTAAGAAGGGTATTTATAGCCGGAATCGTGATATTTACACTTTCATCTTATATGTGTGGAGTAGCACAATCCTTAGATTGGATGATAACGTCAAGAATCACGCAAGGTATCGGCGAAGCTTTGATTATGGCAACAGCACAAACTATCTTATTTTCTGTCTATCCGGAAGAAAAAAAGGGCTTAGCAATGGGGATATTTGGGCTTGGTGTTAGTTTTGCACCAGCACTTGGACCAACTCTTGGGGGATACATTACAGAGTATTTAAATTGGAGATGGGTGTTTTTTATCAACCTTCCAGTAGGAATTTTAACAACCATCCTTGCAATTTTCTATCTTCCGGAAACAAGCATGATAAGAGAAAAGGCAAAGCTAAATTTTATATCCTATTTTTTCTTAGCTGTTTTTACAATATCTTTATTAATACTACTTTCAAAAGGGCAACAGCTTGGCTGGTTTATGTCTGATACGATAGTGTATCTAACTATAATTTCAGGGTTTGCATTACTGCTATACATTCTTTCAGAGATCTTATCAAGAGAGCCATTGATAGATTTTAGAATTTTTTTAATCAAAGAATACTTTGTAGGTTTTATGGTATTTTTCTTACTTCTTGGATTTTCAATGTATCAGATTTTTTACCTTCTTCCACTTTACTATGAAAACCTAAAAGGACTACCAACCTTTGAGGCAGGGCTTCATATACTCGCCTTTGCGTTTTTTATAGCTTTATTCTCTCCTGTTGCCGGCATTTTGTCTGATAAGTGGAATGAAAAGTATGTTTTATACATAGCAACAGTTTTATACTTGATTACTTCTATCTTTATAATTCCAAAATTAGATTACTACACACCAACAGTTAAAGCCGCAATAATGACCGTTCCTCTTGGTATTTCTATGGGAATGTTTTTTGCACCGGTTACAACCTTAGCACTTAGAAAGCTTGGACCAAAAACATCCCTCGGTACAGGGCTTATGCATTATGGAAGGTTTGTAGGTGGTTCATTTGGAACCGCAATAGCCACAAATGACTTATACAGACATCAATGGGAGCATTTTGAAGGAATTAATGCAATGCAAAATTACAACTACATAAGTCAGTTTATTGATAAAATCAAAGAAAATATGATAGCAATTCCGGAAAACTTAGCAGAGCTAAAAGCTAAGGCTTTGTTTTATAGCGTCGAATATCTTCAAAGTCTAAACTTTTCATTTCAAGATACATTTTTTATCGCCGGTCTATTTGGCTTAATCGGAGCTTTACCGGTTATTTATATGTTGATTTCCGATTTAATAAACCATAACTCTAACAATATTTCTAAATAAAGATTTTAATATATTACACGATAGAAACGTAGATGTAGAGTTAGACGTTAGGAAAATTATACGGTTTTGATATTAACAAAATAGTAAAATTATGAGATTCCTTGCCGGCTTTAGAATGACAAATAATGTTATACTTTTTATGACGCTTATCATTCAACCTTCCTCTGTTATCCTAAGGACGCAAGTCCAAAAGATCTCTATTTGAATTTTGTGAAAATTCTTAATTTCTGAAACAAGGTATAGATTTTCTACTATTTAACTATTACTTTTGTCTTTAGAAAAACCTAATCTAATATAAAAAGGCTTTATAATGAGCAAGAAGTTAAAGTAGATGTTATACTTACAATTGGACAACTATATCTTTTTAAAAGGTTGTAAGACTACATAATATTGTTGGTTTATTTGGGTGAAAGGGTGCTCCAGAATTTTTGTAAGCTTGATCTTTCCGTGTCATCCTGAGGACAAAGGCCGAAGGATCTCTTTTTTGATTTGAAAAGAAAAACATAAGAATCTTCGCCGGCTGCAGAATGACGATGTTGATTTTTGGAACAGTCTCTTTGCCCTTTTTATTTTTCTTATTCTCGAAAAAGAAGACTAATCATTCAAACTAACTATCAAAATACAAAGTTATATTAAACAGTCTTGAACTTACAAAAATTTAAAATAAACCTATACAAAAACTTGCAACAATTTTAATTTTATGCTATAATATCAATCTGATTTTTGAATACGGATGAGTCGCTAGCTCAGTCGGCAGAGCACCGGTCTTTTAAACCGGTGGTCCTGGGTTCGATTCCCAGGCGACTCACTAAAAAAATAATGGCCCCGTCGTCTAGCCTGGCCTAGGACACCGGCCTTTCACGCCGGCGACACGGGTTCGAATCCCGTCGGGGTCACTTTTTTTATCTTCTTAACAATTGGGCTAAAAGCTTTAGCTGATATTAAAACCTCATCTCCGATAGAGATATCATCATTACTCGTATATACAACTTCAACCAAATTTCCGTTAATATCAACGGTCAAAATTTTCGCTAAATCGATAGGTTTTATATCTATCACAATTCCAAAAAAAGAAAATTTTCCGGATATCTCTTTCTCTATAAAAACATCTCTTGGTGTTCCTTGTTTTGTAACTTTACCATTTTCTAATAAAATTACTCTATCTGCTAATTTAAATACTTCTGGTTTATCGTGAGAAATAAGTATTGTTGAAAGTTTGTAATCTCTATGGATTTTTTTGATTTCATCTTGAAGCTTTAATCTGATTTCATAGTCTAATGCTGAAAGCGGCTCATCTAACAGCAATATTTTTGGATCCCTGATTAAGGCTCTTGCTAAGGCTACTCTCTGCTGTTGTCCGCCGGATAGTGTAGGTGGATATCTGTCTTTGAGCTCTAATAATTCAATCTTTTCAAGCATTTCTAATATTTTTTGTTTATCTTCTTTTTCCATTGCAAAGGCAAGGTTTTCATAAACTGTCATGTTTGGAAAAAGTGCGTAATTTTGAAATACAACTCCAACCTTTCTTTTTTGTGGTGGTAGATTTATTTTTTTCTCGCTGTCAAAATAGATAGTATCATCTACTATGATTAAGCCTTTGTCTGGTTGTTCTAAGCCTGCTATCATTCTTAAAAGTGTAGTTTTTCCTGACCCTGACTTTCCAAATATTGATAAAAATTCGTGCTTTTTCATCGTAAAATTTACTTTTAATAAAAACCTTCCTTGCGAGCCAATCAAAGTTTTTTCTACGTTTACTTCAATCATGGAGCTTCTCCTTGTATATATAGTTAAGTCTATATAATATCATACCTTGGGTGAGAAATTACCTCCAAAGCTATACCAATAGCATATGCATATAGATAAGCAACAAAAGTCTTAACCTTTCTCCATCTACTTGTAAGATTGAAATTCTTTATTTGAGAATTCACTACTTCAACAATTTGCCTTTTAATCTTTTCTTGTTTATCTACAGTAAATTCAAAATTTTCAGTCAAAAATCTAAACCGTTTACTCATTTT
>Ga0080004_1098937_pt1 | contig 11780 bp, 17 predicted proteins | sample WasSprMetagenome_FD_69207 | JGI IMG/M metagenome (GOLD analysis project Ga0080004, IMG submission 69207) | Sulfidic aquatic microbial communities from Washburn Spring, Yellowstone National Park, USA - WS (SPADES assembly) (version 2) | ecosystem: Environmental > Aquatic > Thermal springs > Hot... | reverse complement strand
AGTGCTCTCAGGTCTCGAAGGGCAGGTCGTCGAGGTGACCGCTGGTGGGGTTCAAGGATAAGGCGCTCTACATCACAGCTGCGATACTGGCGCGGCTGACCGGTCTCGACGAGCTGCTGGAAGCGGTCGCGCTGCCGCTCCTTCTGCTCGAACTGTTCCGCCGAAAACGCGCGCCGAAAGATCTCGATCACAGCTGCGAATGAAAAGGAAAGCCTTTTTACCGCCCACACCCAAACACCGTCGGCGCCGGCGGGCTTGGGCTAGGGAACCCCCCTCCGCGCAGAGCGCAGCTGGGTCTAGCGATGCAATCAGCGCCGGCATCCTCCACCCAGGGGAGGGGGGTCGGCCGCACGCGGCGTCCCGCCGGCGCCAGCTCCTCCCAAGTAAGACTGAGCCGAGCCTAGGGAAAATGAGAAAAAAGGTTTGTTCTAGATCGCGTTCACGCTAGCCGGTCAGCATCGCTGCCAAGATGATCAATACGATGATGACTAGCGCGGCGCCGGCGATCAGGATGATGACTTTCCAGTTTGGCGGGAACCTGACGCGCACTTCATCCATGCTGGGCAAGAGAACGTCGTTGCCCTTGAACGTGGCTGTGATTGTAAGCAGGGTTTCCAGCCAGCCGACGGGCACGTCGCACTTGTATGTGAACTTGCCGTTGGCATCGGTCTTCACCGTGTCCCGCTTCGGGTAAGTATCCGTGATCAGGATGTCCACGTCTCCGTTCGCCACCGGCATACCTTTATCGTCCGTGACCGTGCCTTCGACGGTCAAGTGAACCGTATCGTTCTCGCGCGACGCGGTGACTTTCGTGATCTTCGTCTTGGAGGGGGATCTCGTCGTGCGCACGGTGACGGTTGTAGTTGCGCGGGAGGGCAGATAGCGAACCGAGTTGCTGTAGCCTTGGTATTCGACTGTCACAGTATAGGTTATGTCGATGTTCTGATCCCAGACGAACGTGAACGAGACCTCGAACGCGCCGTTAGCGTCGAGTACGGCGTCCGCCACCTGACCGTCCGCCTTAACGCGAACCGCGCCCTTCGGTATGCTCCCGTCTTCGGCAACCACTCTGCCGCTGACCGATATCACGTCGGTCTTCTCGCTCGCCAGCCGCGTCCCCGCAGCTGCGACATCAACCCTCGTCCGCACGCCGGCGATGGGAAGACGGAAGTTGGGGTCGCCGAAGAACTTCCTGTGTCGGGCGTCGTAGCGGAGCCAGTAGGCTGTCTCTGGGTCAATCTTCTCCGCCTCCTTCGCCAGCCGCTCGTACTCCTGCAGCATGTTCTGGTATGCTTCTCCGGCGGTGTAGCCTTCAGCCATCGGCAGCGTGCGCCCGCCGTACTCCGCGTAGAGGTAGTACTTCTCCAGCGGGTCCAACGCGGGGTCAGAGCCGTCGCCTGGAGTGCCGGCTGCCGTGAAGAAGTACTCTGTTTCTTCGCCCACGGCAGCCGGAACGCCTTGCTGAACCATATACGGGACTAACTGCTGTCCAACTAAGCATGATACGGGACCGAAGAATATATGCTTCCACTCTTCGCCAAGTAACATCCCCACCTTCAGTAACTCTGAGTACCCTTGCCCCGTGAACACGCCAACGTTACCATGTCCCACACCGTCAACCGCGTAGACATCCGGATCCTTGACCGTCTCGGCGAATTTTTCTGGTATACAATCGTTGCCCCATAAAACCACCGACTCGACTCCTCGTTTCTTCAGCTCGTTCGCCAACCAGTTTCTGAGGAAGGGCGACCAGAGGAAGGTCGCCTCCTCGAAATAGGGTGCACAAATTACTACTTTGACCATACGACCACCCCTAGGGTCACAATGATGCGAGCGCCCTGATATAGCGCTCGCGGAATTCTGGGTCTTCGCGCAATAGCCTCGGCAGGTCGGAGTACTTCACCAAACGCGCTCCAATCGGTCCGAAGTAACCGAGATAGCTGTTGCGCCGCCACTCCGGTAGACCCTGCACGTACTCTTCCACCTTCCTGACGAAGTCGTCGACGCTGAACGACATCGGCTGCGACAGCAACAGTTTTGCGGCTTTCCGGAGATCCTCGAACGTGGTCGTCATCTCAACCGCCCCCCACTTGCACGCGGTACGTCTTCCACGCTTTCCTCAACTTCGTCGCGGGCACCTGCAATAGGGCTTCGTTGATCTTCTGCATCAACTGCAGCGCCTCGATACACTCTTTCGCTTCAGGCTGCTTGTCGGGCGGTAGATACGGAACAACGCTCTCTAGGATGGGGATCGCGTACTTGAGGATGGTTATCTTCTCCTCAAGGACGGTCTGCGCCAGCTCCCTGTTCGTCTTGAAGATGTAGACGATCAAAGCTATCGAAACCACCAGCCCCGCTCCCAGCGCCACCTCGAACGGACTTATCTGCATGCTCATCGAGCCATAAACGGGAGGGGGGGTTTCTTATCTTTTTTGCTGTCCTAGGGTTTCCTGACCCAACAAATCAGATTGGTGCCCTTATCGTTCTCGATGCGCTCCACGATGAAACCGATACTCTCTAGAAGCTTCTTCAACGTCGGTATCGTGAAACCTGCTCGGTGCGTGTTCTCTGGGTACTCTTGACCCCCATAAACCCAAAACGATATGGCTTTCCACCCTTCCAGCTCTCCGTATTTGAAGTTGGGGTCGAGTATCACTTTCTTCGCTATTGCTTCTAGGTCGGGAACCTGGATGTACATTCTTCCACCGCTTTTCAGCACCCTGAAGCAGTCTTTGAGGAAATCCTCGACGACGCGCCACGAGAGATGCTCTACGAAGTCCTTCGCGATTATCTCCTCGGCGCTGTTGTCTGGGAAGGGTTTCAGCAATTCTTTTTCGAGGTCTAGGACGAGGATCTTGGGGTGGACTTTGCGGACGTCGATGTTGATGTAGCCTTCTCTTACGTCCAGCCCGCAGCCTAAATTGAGCTTCACGCGTTATGTCGAGCGTAATACATTTATGTATCTTTCCGCCACACTTCTATGATGAAGAGTGTGCTGGTCGCGGTTGGGTTGAGCCTGCTGGTAATAGCGGTGGGTGTCGCGTGCGTCTGGGAGCTTACCCGCCGGAACCTGTCGATGCTGGAGAAGGTCGAGCCGTTAAGTTGGGACGCTGTGCGTCTAGTCTACGCGTACGCTTTCGGTTTCACCGCCATCGTCGTGATCCTGCTCGTCACGATAGCTGTGGTGCTGGCTTTGGCGTCCCTTGCTTGCAGAGCCGGTTCTCATCCATACGCTTTGACCACCCAGATTACGGTGATCATTTGTGTCGCGTTGGTGTTGTTCGTCACAACGATCCGTTTGTTCTGTATATCGACTTTGCACGCTATTCCAGTAGGGTCTAAAGTCTTGATAATCGGCCCAACAAACGTACCTACTTCAGCTCCATAGTGGACGATTAAAACATTGATGAAGAACGATGTCGGTAGGATCCCGAGATCTATGTACCCAGTCGCGCCTGGATCGAGAGAGATACCCCGCTCGAAGTAAAAGACCATATAATTGTCGCTAACGTTTGCTGTGTCTATGGTGTCGAAGATGTGCGTGGTGTTGTAGCTCACTATGTACCACACACCCTCGCTGTTGACCGCGCGCACGTCCCATATGCCGAGGTTGTAGAGCACTTCTATGTGCGCGTTCCCGAGCTTCACGTGTCCAATCAACGCGAAAAAACTCCGCAGGAACACGTCACCTTCTAGGTAAAGGATTGATGCGTCGTACGCGAATATGACGTGTACAACCACGTTCGTCAGCCAAGCTGCCGCGGTTCCCTTGATGTCTAGGTTCGCGTAGATGCTGTAAAGTCTTAGCCCCGACACGTCGAGGTAGGTGTCCGTGTCTGGGTCGTAGTTCGTCACGAACGTTTCAACCTCATCACCTTCCGGTGTGATGTAATAGTACCCTAATTGCGCGAACGAAATTATTGTTATGTTCTTCTCTCTCAGCAGGATGTTACCGCGGAACCTCCTGCCGAATATGAAGTACTCGTTCTGGGTGAGCCGCAAGTCGTCCGCCACTTCGGTGTGCGCATTCACCCTCACTCTCTTCCCCCTGACGCTCCCCAGCCAACTGTTCAAATCGCCGACCGTGTAGAATGTAACCGTCGAGCCGTCGCTGCCTGTAACGATGATTCTGTCGGGATAGATGTCGATCACGTAGTCGAACACCAGCGACTTTACGGCGTTGAGGGTGTCTCTGATGCACTTTACCGCATCGACAAGCGAGTTGTGATCGTCCGCTTCGACGATGTCGCCGGTGGAAACGTACCTCATCCTCGATATGATCTCGTCGAGTGAGGGGGGTCTCGCGCTCATACTGTCGCTGTGCGTTCACATACAGAAACTTAAAGCTAGCGCGACACTATGTCCCAGATCTGGGCGCCCACCGCTTCCCACGTGTACTTCTCCGCTAGGACTCGCAGCGCGTACTCTTTTGTGCGCGCTTTGTACTCGTCCAGGTTGTCGAGCATTGCGTGCGCCAGATCCACCGCCTTCTCCACGTCAACCGTGTAGCCGTAGCCGGTGTGGATCGCGTTATCGGCGAACACCTTGACCCGCAGGGCTTCGGGAACCAAGCACCAGGGTGGCGAGTACTCCGCCCACGCCCCCCTCCTGTGCGCTATGATGGGGACGCCCCTAGCTAAGCTCTCCAAACCGTTTATTTCGAATGCACCACCACGGGAGAACAGCAAAGTGATGTCGGATAGGTCGTAGAGGAGCATCTTCTCGCGCTCGTCCAGCCAGCCCCACACGTTCACGATGTTCAGCTGGGAAGCAGTTTGTATGTCTAGGTTCAAGGGGCCTTGCGTTTTGATCACCAACGCCACATCGTTTCTCTCTTTCCTCAAACTCTCGTAGAACTGTTGAACTTCCAGATAACCTTTCCTAGCCTCGCTGTGCCAGAGCCAGAACGTCAGCAGCTTCTTATTGAAATCGAGTTTGTAGCGGTATAGCATCTGTAATGCTTGGTTTCCGATTTCGGAAGGTTGGAGCGGCGGTGTAGTGTACCATTCCGTGTCTAGCCCGTGGGGCACCACGTGGACGGGTTTCTTGCAGCCGCTGCTGATGAAGGATCGGCGAGACCACTCGGAGGGGACGCAGACCACGTCTACGGGTGCTAGGAGCTTGACCGCAAGCTCGCTGACCGCGTCGCTGTCCGCGACCTCGAAGCCGACGATCTTCTCGAACTTGTGCAACCGTCCGCTCAAGGAGCTGAGCGCGGTATCTAGGTTCGGCTCTATCCAAGATGTTTGCTGCGTCCAGCGCCAAACCACGCCGAACGTCGGGTGGATGATGAGCGCGAATGGTGTCACCACATAGATGTCGGGAATCGTCATCTCGTCCCACTCGTACACTTTCGTGTATTTTCTCAGCTGCTCGATGTGCTTCTTGGCTACCAGCGTGAAGCTGACCGTGTGCCACAAGGGCAGACAGTACACGACGTTGCGTTTGCTTACGCCGCCCATCATCACCACTCTCTCGCGCGCACGCTAAGAGGATTGGAACTTGCTGCGCAGCTCCTGCGCTTTGCCTTTCTTGATCAGCTTGAGAGGGTAGTCCAAGGTTGCGAGTACGATCGTCGCGTTCTCGACTTTGCTGGCAAGCTCCATCGCCTTCAGCGGGAGCGGGAGGTACTCCATCGGATAGCTGTTCGCTGTTATCGTCTCGACTGCTGGTGGTTTCCAGACCCCGCTCAGCCAGAAGTGCTTCTCCGCGACGCGCATACTAGCCCTTCCTGTAGACGATGATGAGGTAACCGAACTCGGAGTTGAAATCCAAGTGGATTATCTCGTCGGGTCTCTCGGCTTCGATGAACGCGTTTATGATCGCTTCGAGCTTCTCCGCCGTCAGACCCTCCTTCGGGAGGTCGATCACCTTCGCTCGGATCACGGCGTGATCACCTCCACAGAGAAGTAGATGACAGCGTTGAACAAGCCTGCGCCCGCCGTCGCGTACTGCTGTATGGTTATGCCCTCGTTTGGCGCTATGACTATAGGCTTAGGAGGCTCGAAAACTATAAAGGGGGTTCCCCCCGTCTCCTCGGGGTTGAGCACAAAGATCGCTATAGGCGCCTCCTTGAGGGTCACAGTCGCGCCGGTCACGACCGTGATGCCGGCGGGCGGGTCTGGGTCGCGCGGATCCAGCTTAACGATCGTCAAAGCGGTTCCGCCGCTGACCGCGCTGGCGCGTCGCATAATGAACTGCATAATGAAACCTGAGACGGTTGCCGTCTCGTGCATCGACACGATGACCTTCAGGATCCGGATGTAGCTGGTCGAGCCGTTCCAGATCGATATGTGGTGCTTGTTTGCCGCTACGGCGCTCGCGCTGACCGCAACAGCGTAAACCGGATTCTCCGTCTCGATGTCCTTTGATACTGATACTTCCTCGTAGCTGTCTAAGTCGGATCGATAAATGGCCCTAGCCTTCTTGCCCGTCGAATCCGGCGGCAGCTGGATGTAGCTTTCTGACATCGCCAGCCACTACGGTTAGCTTACGCTACCCTCTTCCTATAGAACTGGTAGCTGAACGTGCGGTAGGTGCCGGCGGTCTGCTGCATCGTCAGCTTGATGCCGTACCTAGCCGGCAGCGTGACGATGTGCAGAGCTGGGAGCGACTGCGCGCCCGAGTACGTCTCCTCCGCGTACTTCACGTAGTCGCCCGTGGAGGTCAGCTTCACGTACATCCTGACGACGACGGTGTCGCCCGACTGCATCGGGCTCAGGTCGATCCAGCCCTCCAAGTGTCGCGTCGGGTTGCCGGTTATCTCGTCTTGAACGACGGTCACCTCGGTGCCGTCCATCGTGACGGTGCCCTCGATTGGTGTGTCGAAGGCCTCCATCGAAGGCAGCCTATCCAAGTTGTCGAGCTTGGCGGCTCTCGCGCTGGTGTAACCGACGTCGGCTAGCGACTGGTCAGCGCCGATCAGGTCTGCTCTGGGCTGCCCAGTAAAGCCCGTAAGTGTCCTGTTTGAATAGTTCCATATCACCGATGGATCCACTTCCGCCCTAACTCGGGGGAAATCAGGACACATGCCTATCTCCGGTCTTAGTACTCCAGCCGGTTTTTATCTGTTTCGTCAGACGGTCTTGACGAACAGGTAGTCGAACGACTTGTAGACGCCGGACGTCTGCTGGAGCGTGACCTTGTACGCGTAGCCGGTCACGCGGGGCAGCATATGCAATGCGGGGTAATCCTGCTTGCCGTAGAACCTGCCTTCGTCGTACAAATTCCACTCCCCATCTGGCTTGATCTTCGTGTACACCCTAACCGTAACCTCGTCGCCCTCCTCCATACTACTGAGGTCTATGTAACCGCCTATCTGCGATATCTCGCCAACATACTCCACCAACGTCTGCTCCGTGCCGTCAGCTGTTATCGTGCCCTGCGCTATAGGCACATAAGCGCGCACTACTTTGCCCACAACTACACCTATCGGCATAGACTCCAACCCCGTCAAACCTTATTGGCGTTATACTCAAACCTTACGCCACTCGCTTAAGTATGCTCGACTCTGACGCCGTCCCAGTGTTGATCAGCCTAACGTTGGAGCCGTCTGACACCACAAGCACTAGCGCGCCAACTGTAGAGTAGTCGCTCCAAGCGTCAGCAATGTACACCTGCACTTTCGTGTTTGCTCCACATTTTATATAATACATTCCCTTCGGCACAGTATAGGTTCCGCCTCCAGGTATTGATACGTTGGTGTCGGAACCGAACGGCACCAAAAACAGCGGATCCGCACTATCGCTTCTATGTCTTGAACCGTGAGAGCTTAGCGAAACGCCGCCCGCGTCGGTTACAGTTGTGTTCGTGACCTTTAGTATGTCCACGTTATCGCTGACGTTCTTGATTTTGAACTCTCCAGAGGTCTCTTCAAGAAGCTGGTATTCTTTTCGACTAGCATCGCCCACTATCCTGATCTTACCCACAAACCTTCACCTCCCCGTCTACGTACATCTCCCCGTCTACAACATAAACGTTTCTCACGTACCACGAGGTACCCTCGGGCACAGCGAAGAGCGTATCTATTGTTGCATCGTAGCACCTGAGATCCTGTTGCCTGAGTATGTCTAATACTTCCTGTAGCATTCCCTGTATCGCGTCCAGCTTGCCGCCGATAGTGGATAGAGTCGCGTCCTTGGCTAGCCCCACTTTATCGTCGTAGATAGCTACGCCAACTCTTCCATATTCGTCAAAGTAGAAGCGCGCGAGCGCGCTCGCTATCGCTGTAGTGATCTTGCTTTGCGCGTAATCGAAGATGTCGTAGAGGGTGATGGGGTCGCCGTCCTTGATCACCGGCTTACCCTGCACCAGCACGTTCCAGTTGAAGAAACCATAGTTGGCGAGCAGCTCGTTGATGTTGATGTCCTTTGTACCGTTGGTGAGCCAGCCGTAGAGGAGGTTGAGCGCTACGACACGCGCGATGCCCCAAGCTGTTGTGGCTCGCGTCATAGGTTTGGGTTTCTGCCAGTCGAAAGCCATGGTCTCACCCTGTTCTGTACAGCTTCTCCCTAATAAACCTCATTCACATTGACGCACTCGCGTCTACTAGAATGTTTAACGCTGGTTTAGCGTCATCCCAGATCGCGATGTGCTGGGAAAGAGAACACACACTTCCTCAGTTGCTTGATGCGTTTTTTGGTTGTTAGTGGTAAACTTACTAAATGTCGCTAAGAATAAGCACGCACCCATATGCTAGATCCTCAGTCTCCTATACACGTAGAGTCTGAACACCGTCTGCGCCGTAGCCCCGTTCACGAAACGGACTCGGGCGTAGGGCAGCACTTTCTCAACGCTGAATTTCAGACCTGCGCCGGCGCTGACGCTGTAACTGTCCACGATGTCCCAGTTTGAGCCGTCCGGTGATTGCTCGACGTAGAGGGTTCCAGGCTGGTCGGCGTAGACGCTGCCGCAGATGTAGCGGGTGTAAACGCTGCTGTCGGTGCTCGAAGTCCACGACCCGTTCGCGGCTAGGGGCGTCGTCGTGTAGTCGAGAAGGTCGAGCCTGCCCAGCTCGTCCAATTTGTCCAGCTTGCTGCTGACCGTGGACAGTGTGGTGTCCTTCGCCAAGCCCGCTTTGTCATCGTAGATGGCTACGCCGACCCTGCCGTAGCTGTCGAGGTAGACCTGCGCGAAGCGCGAGTAGATATCGTTCAGCCGCTGAAGGTAGTCCAGCTTGGCATTCTGCTGGCTGGCATAGCTGTTGAGGGAGTCGAGCCTAGCGTTCGTCGCTTGCAGCGTGGTGTCCTTCGCTACGGCGTCGAGTTTGGTGTTGGTTGTCTGGAGGGTTGAGTCTTTCGCGACTCCCACGAAGTCGCCGTAGATCGCTATGCCAACGTCGCCGCTCGTCAGCACCCTAACTGGGGAGATCTTCATCCAGATCGAGGGCAGGTAGCCCGTGTACTGCCTGATCAAGTCGGCTAGGGAAGTGACCTGCGCTAGGTTGATCGCAGCTGTGATCTTGCTTTGCGCGTAATCGAAGATGTCGTAGAGGGAGATGGGGTCGCCGTCCTTGATCACCGGCTTGCCTTGAACGAACAGGTTCCAGTTGATGTAACCGTAATTGGCGAACAGCTCGTCCACGTTGATGTCCTTCGTGCCGTCGGTCAGCCAACCGTAGAGGAAGTTCAACACATCGACGAGCGAGGTGCCCCACGCGGTCGTTATCCGCGTGGCGGGCTTGGGCTTCAACCAATCGAAAGCCATAGTCTCACCTCGCTCTGTACAGCTTCTCCCTAATAAACCTCATCCGCGCCGTAGTCCGTGCGCTCCCGAGTATGTCGATGACCGGTTTCACGTTGTCCCAGACTGCCGAGAGCGTGTCTGGGTCTAGCCCGTCGGCGCTCCACTTGTCCACCCAGTACTGTTTCAGCTGGTCGGGGGTCATCGCCCTGAACATCTCGTCGCCCCACTGGTGCACTCCATAGAGGGCGCCGTACACGTCGAGCGCCGCCGACTTGTAGAGCTGCAGCTTGTAGGGATCCACGTCGGGGATCCTAGCTTTCACCACGTTCTCGACTATGCTCTCGATCCTGTAGCGCTGCGATGTGGGCACGGCGTAGGTCTCAGTCCTAGCGCTCTGCCACGACTGCCGCTCCTGGGCGGTCTGGTAGTTCGCCACCGCTAGGGCTGTCGCGAGGTAGCGCCTCCTGAACCCTTGCACGAAGAAGTCCCTGAATATATCGTAAGCGGCGCGCATCTTCTCGACGTCGAACAGGTAGACCGGCTCCGTGGGCGTCCAGTAGCTGTAGTCCCAGCACGTGTAGTCCCACATGCCGCACGCCTGCGGGTCGAAGAGCTGCTCGTACTCGACCGCCTCCTCCGTCAAATCGTAGGTGACGAAGACGACCTCACCTCCGCTGCCTTCAGGGGCCCAATCCGTCCTATCCCACCACGCGTAATCCCACGTCGCCGCCTTCTCCTTCACAGCTGTGATCATACTCAGCCGGTCGAAGACGGAGCGGGCCAGATCCTCCGGCACGCCGAGCTGCTGAGCCGCCTTCTCGACCCTCATTTTCGCCTCGCTCCAGGAGACATCCTTCTTGGTGAACGCGTAGAGGGTGGAGCGGAGGAACTCGCGGACGGCCTCGGGGTCGTAGTAGCTGTAATCGTAGCGGGACTTCCCGTAGATCGCCTTCACCAGCTTCGTGCCGGCGATGTTCTCCGCGAACTCGGGCAGGAAGAGAGTCCAGACAGAGTCGAGTATGCTGGCAAGCTCGGGGAACACCTGCGTGATGTCGATCGGCTCCAGCTTGATCAAGACGCCGCGCATAAACTCGTCCGTGGTCGGCAGCTCGATCTCCCAGTTCAGCAGCCAAGGCACAACGTCGCTTAAGGGTATGTCGAAGAGGAGCATCGAGACTAGGCTTGAGAACAGCGTGTCAGAGAGCACCCAGTCGCTCCAGAAGCTCCCCCAGTCGAACGTGTCGAACATGCGCCAAGTGTTCGCCTCTAGGGCTTCCTCCGACAGCGATTTTGCCCAGTAGGACAGCTTCTGCTCCGCTACCCTCTCGGCCTCCCTCTGCGCGGCCCCCATGCCCTTCACTTGGTCTGCGTCTCACTAGATTTGGGTTTGGGCGCGATCCCCTCCAGCGCCTTCTGCAGCCCGGCTATGGACTCGTCGAGCTTCCTGCCGATCTCCTCGCTCGTCCTCTTCAATTCCTCGATAGCCCGCTTCAATTCCTCCTCGGGGGAGGGCTCGCGCTTATCCTTCGCGCTCACGCTTTCTCTATGCTGGATGCGGGATTAAAAGCTTACTAGGCGGATGCCTTGTAGCGTGCGCGCCGGTACCGCGCGGTCTTCACGATGATTTCTATCTCATCGTCGTCCAAGCCGAACGTCTTCAGCGGTTCAAGCTCCTTGCGCATGTCCTCCTCCTCGATGACGCCCCTAGCGTAGCAGTTGATCAGCTCGGTTATGAATGTGTTGAAGCGGCGCCAGAGCTTGCGCGCTTTGATCAGCTTCTTGTAGTATTCCACCTGCGCTTTGTACTTTTCAACGTCTAAGCCTCTGGCTTTCATGAGGTCGTTGAAGAGCTTCTCCCACTCCCCTAGGTAGAGGGCGTCCCCTACGAACTGGCGCAGCGTGGGGATGAACGTGGAGAGTATCCTGTACGCTCTGCGCAGGTAGAGGTCGAGGTCGAAGATCTGGATCTCGCGGTCAGTCCAGCCGCCCGCGCGCATCAGCTCCTTTATCTGCTTCTCCAAGGTCTCGGGCAGACCGAAGTACTCGACGATCCGCCTGTAGGTGCTCGTCAGCGTGTTGACCTCGCTCGATATCGT